>Ga0196965_1000467_pt1 | contig 23695 bp, 16 predicted proteins | sample S1_20metaG_FD_148668 | JGI IMG/M metagenome (GOLD analysis project Ga0196965, IMG submission 148668) | Soil microbial communities from Anza Borrego desert, Southern California, United States - S1_20 | ecosystem: Environmental > Terrestrial > Soil > Desert | place: USA: California | collected... | reverse complement strand
AAGCTGTAATCCTGGTATGAATACATTGTTTCTTCAAACAGATCGAGCGAGTCAAGATAGATCATCATGCTGCTGCGACTCTTAGGGCTGGCATCCGCCACAAACTTCCGCGTTTTAAACAGCAGCTCCTGTGTTTGATTCTGAATTTTCTGCACCGCACTTTGTGCTTCCATCAAACGATTAAAACACGAGGGGAGATCGGCGTCATCTTTATAAAGTGAAGCGCGTGCTTTGATATAGTCTGCAATTGAAATAAGATGTTCACCCAGTGCCTGCTCAACGATCCGGTAAGGTCGTAACCGGTATAACATCAGACTGAAGATCATGTACCATAAACCACCACAACCTACCAGGAAACTGTCGAAATACAAATTATGTTCTTCGCGTATCGAGAGCAGATTCAGGAGCATAACAATGAGGCACAGTACACCAACTGCACCTGCCCGTGCACCGTAAACACCTGCCATAGATAAGAAGAACGCACCTGCTACAATTTGAATAATCAACAACGCCTGATATTCTTTTGTCAGCGCTGTAATTAACACCACAAATGTATTCAGGAGGATGGCGGCGATCATACCATTACGACGGTGATGTATCGGCCCGGGTGTATCTGTAAGGCTAACAAAAAGAGCGCCCCATAAAAAAGGGATTCCAACAGTGAGCCAATTATGTTGTACCAATACAACCAACGGTACCATTACTCCGGCGGTAATCCTGATTCCGGAATTCCAATACTGACTGGTTATAAATTTTTGACCTTCGCGTAAATAATCCAGACCTGCCTTCATCTTCGGCTAAAATTACAAGAGAATCCGGATTACAAAAATAAAAGTAAAGCTTCATGTCTGTGGTAAATCTGGGCAAGTCGCTTTTTTTAGTCACAAAAAATACGATCACCTAACCAATCATGATCTTTTTATTTTCATTCACAGATTTATAGATAGCTTCCACAACGCGGATATCTTTTAGTCCTTCTTCACCTGGTACCAGCAGCTTCGTGTTGTTCACGATAGCAAGCGCATCGTCGTCCATTTGCCTGGCCTGTTGATTTGGAATTACAGCTTCCAGTTGTTTTCCATCGCTTGTTTTTCCCTGTACACCATTGTAGGTCTGGAACGGCGTAAGATTGTACCATCCTTTCTTACAATCAACCTGCAATGCATTGATGCTTTTGCCAAAACTTGTTTCGCACTGTGCTTTGATGCCGCCCGGAAAATCAAGTTCAAAAGTCATCGTTTCTTCGACTTCAGTATAAATCTCAGGTCTTGCAGTAGATGCTTTCGCTGAAACAGCAATTGGTTCAAGCCCGGTGCTATATCGGGTGGCATTCAATGGATAGACACCCATATCGTACATGGCACCGCCTCCCAGGGCTTTTTTCTGTTTCCAATGATCAGTACGCGGATCAAAATATCCGGCAGCTGCATTAACATTTACAACTGGGCCGTAGGTTAAGTCTTTCCGGAACTGGATGATCTGTTTTGTATTTGGCTCATGCTGCAACCTGTATCCGATGCTAAGCTTGACTTTGTTTTTAGCAGCCGCATCGATCATGCGCTGGCATTCAACCGCCGTCATGGCCATGGGTTTTTCACACCATACATGTTTGCCTGCATTGGCGGCACGTATGCTGTATTCTGCGTGCATGGAGGGAGGCAAAACGACATATACTACATCGATATCTGGATTATTTGCTATGGAATCGAAGTTGGAATAATTATAAATGTTCTTGCCGGGAATTCCATATTTCTTTTGCCATACTGCCTCTTTTGAAGGAGTTCCTGTTACAATTCCGGCAAGGTAACAATGCTGCGTTGGTTGCAAAGCCGGTGCGAGCAAATCACCACTATAATAACCCAGTCCGACCAACGCCACACCTAATTTCTTCTTTTGCTGTGGAATTAAAAACGAACCAAATGATTGGTAGCTTACCGCCACACCAGTAGCAACACCTGCTAAGGATTGCTTAATAAATTGTCGCCGGCTTTTCATAAAATTTTTTTCTGAATGTACTGTCAGAAATGTGAAAACACAAGTCTTTAATCTTTCTGTGGTTTATTCCGTGGGTTCAGTGATTTCTGACAGAAAGAAAAAAAATGCATTCAGCTCACAGAATACTCGGAACACGCGGAATAATTCACTGAATGTTTATCGAATCTTTCTGTGGTTTATGCTTTCGGTTCAGTGATTTCTGAGAGAGAGAAAAATGCATTCAGCTCACAGAATACTCGGAATACACGGAAGAATTCACTGAATGTTTACCGAATCTTTATGTGGTTTAAGCTGTGGATACAGTGATTTCTGAGAGAGAGAAAAAAATGCATTCAGCTCACAGAATACTCTGAATACACGGAAGAATTCACGAATGTTTACCGAATCTTTCTGTGGGTTTATGCTGTGAATTAAGTGAGCCAAAAAATTAGTCTGCGACAGGCAAATAAAGTGAGAAGCTTGCACCATTGTCTATTTCGCCTTTGGCCGTAATTGTACCGTTGTGGTTCTGGGCTATCTTTCTACAAATTGATAATCCTATACCAACGCCCTGGCTATGTTGTTTTCGGGTATGAAGCCGTTGAAATATCTCAAAGATCTTATCCCCATATACGGGATCAAAGCCAATACCATTATCTTCAAAATGGATGACGTGGTATTTTTTATCCTTTTTCAGATCCCGCAACTCAACAAGTGTTCCGTCTACTATTTCGCATCTGATATTAATTTCCGGAACTACATCAACACGTTTGTACTTCAAGGCGTTGCTAAGAATGTTTTCAAATAATTGAACCAACTGATACCGAACACCCTCGACCACAGGCAATGTATCACAGTTTATTGACGCGTTTGTGTCCTTGATATAAACCTTTAATGCATCAAGCGTTTCATCCAGCACACTGTTAAGATCAACATCCTCCGCATTATTTCTTAATTGATCGGTAAGCGAAAAATTAAGGATGCTCAGGAACAACTGGCGCATTCGGATTACAGATTCTTTAATTTTCCCGAAATATTTTAAAGCGTTTGGCGAAAGTTGATCTTTTTCACGTTCATCTATCATCGAAATAAACAGTTCAATCTTACGCAAGGGTTCCTGCATGTCATGACTTGTGATATGTGTAAAAGAACTTAATTCCCATGCATATTTCTCCAGTTGTAGATTTTTGGATTCTAGTTCTTTATTAAGATGAACGCTTTTCCTTAATTCGATATTGGTGAAGTAAAAAGCAACGATGAAAATCAAAATAGAAAAAATACTCACAGCTATTCCGATTATGGTGGGTAACACACTATGACGATCTGCATATTCCTGCCTTAGCTGTAGCAGTTTGAGTTGTTTTTCCTGCATCTGGTCAAGGAGTTGACGTGTCCTTTCCATTTTTCGGACACCTGCCTGCAAATCGTTGTAAAATGATTTGCTGTTTTTGTAAGCCGGGTCTTTTGCCTTCTCTAGGAGACCATTTAACAACGCCATTCTTTCGTCGAAAAGAACTTTTAGACGCTTTACATTTTCAGTCTGTACCCTATCTTTTATCACAAGAGAATCGAGGTACTTAAATTGTTGGTCAAGGGATACGGCTACTGGATAATGCTTCAGGTATGACGAATCGTTGGTGAGCAGATATCCCCGATAAGCCGATTCAGCATCCTTCAGAATTGAGAATGTTTCTTCCAGGGAATACCGTACTATATTGGTTTGGTTAACCTTGTCGAACGTATATTTGGTTTGCCAGTTCTCATAGATAAATAAAACGGTCAAGACAGATAGTAGTACAATCCCGAGTATAAACACGATCAGGGAGTAAATAATCCTTAATGACGATGATTTCATTAAATTATTATCCGGGTTACGCCAGGCGGTAATATAACTAAAAGAAATACTTCCGGATCAAGGGATTTTTTCTTATGGCAATCCGAGCCGGTGAATTCATTTAGCGTGCTTTAATTTGACAAAATCATAATTACGGAAACACAAGCACATTGCCAATGATGTTAAATTGGCTGTCTTTTTCTATGAAAACACGTTTTAGCTTCCTGCGGATAATTGCAGGTTTAAGGCAAGCCTTTATGAATGCAAACAGATGAAAAAAGGGTAGTTTCGTAGATAAGTGCTTAGTGTCTTACCCAAACATCGTTTAGCATATATGAGAATTTCCGCCGTTTCCGCAAGGTTGTTCGCTGGCATCAGATTTTTATGGTGTTAAATTAACATTACATCTTAAAATGGCGAACACCATGAAAAACACCATCACCTTCGTTGTCTTATTTTTGACGTTCTCGTTCTTTTCCTGTCAGGATACAAAAGAAGACTCTGCTTCCAGCCATCCTGCGTTAGCCGAATACAAAAATGTAGGGCACGAGATTCCTGTTGAGACCGGATTACAATGGATAAATGCCTACAATAAGAAAAACAATACGCAGGCCCGAATCGGTAATTTAATTTATGGAATAGAAAGCGATAAATTAGAAAATATGCTCAGTTCTGTTGACGGTCTTACCGGGGTTGCCTTTCATTATGGGATTGATGACGCTGGTTCCACCCACATCGTTGCTATTCCGATTAATGAAACACTGAAGGTATGGAGTTCGATACCTGGTAGGGTCTTCCTAGACACCAATACGGGTAATGAAATAACGCAATCAGAAGCATCGGTATGGGCACAAAGATATAAAGATGAAAATCCGGACGATCTCTGGTTTCATTACTTCGGAAAAAACGTTTTCGATGAAATCTCTACGATTCCTTATTTTAACATAATTCAAATCGTTCCGGCGATTAAAATTCTTGATTTCACACCACAATTATTATTGGTAATCGCTAATTTGGACGTATTGGATCTGGGAAGGACTAGCACCGAACAAAACACAAAAATATACGATGCGTCGTATCCATGTCCTCCATGTCCCGTTGATTAAGATTGATGAATCCAAGAGACTTTGCGTATTTAATAGCGGACATTTCAAGTCTATCTGTTGTTCTACCGCTTTTAGTGTACCTGGTTAAGATTAAAAAAGTTAGCCGGCCAATTCATATCATCGGCGCGCTACTAATCGTAGCGGCGATGGCTGATCTGGTTGGTTATCTTTTATTTAAAGCACATCAGTCAACCGCGATGGTATTCAACACCTACTATACACTGATGTTCTTTTTGTTGTGCTGGTTCTATTATGAAACACTGTTTAAAGACCGGAATAAGGGAGCTATCGTCATTGGTCTGGGTGTTTATATCATTTCATTTATTATTATCACGTTTTTCATTCAGAACTTTTTCTTTTTTCAAAACCTGATCTGGACGATCACTGGAATCATTCTGATCGTATACAGTATCGCTTATTTCGTTTCTTCACTGTCTGACATTCCAAGTACACATCTATTCGGAAATACACTTACGTGGATCAATACGGGTGTGCTGTTCTACTTTAGCTTTAGCGTAGTGATTTTTAGCATGGGTGATTACTTATTCAGCAAGGAGGATCCACACGCTACATTGCTGATCTGGAGCACGCATAACGTCAATAACATTCTAAAAAATGTTTTGTTCGCCATCGGGTTTGCACTGTATCAACAGCGAAAACCAGTATTTCCGATGTTGGAGCAACTAAAGATCAGAACGAAAACGGCACAAAACGCGTAGTCGTCGTTTTAACTGATGATCTTTTTCCGGTAACAGGTTATCGGCATCTCGCAGCGGAATATTTAACCTGTAAATCGCGCTATGTTTCCGCTTCAGAAACCGATAATAAACTGAGCTGATTGGTTTGACTACTTGGAATGACGGCTTTTTACTTCCCATCATAACCGTTTTGTTCGTATGCGTAACGGGGATTCCCGCTTGCTCTCAAACACATGTATTATCTAAATCATCCGATTCATCCTATGCACAGGTGCGGATACAAATCGTTGATAGTCTGACAAGCCGGCCAACACCGGTTAGAGTTCGCATAACAAAAAATGATAATCGCGTTGTAAAAATTCTACCGGAAAATGCCATCGCGGTAATGTATGGTCTATGGGATCACGCTGACGGATACGGCTTCCAACCCGATAGTGCATTTTATGTAGATGGATTTTTCGAGCTGTTACTTGAACCGGGTCGTTATACAATTACACTTTCAAAAGGAGTGGAGTACCTCAACCAGCAACATGCTTTTATTTTGACATCAGGCAGTGCATTGGATACCACGTTCAGGATGGCGCGCTGGATCAACATGCCATTAAAAGGGTGGTATTCGGCAGACAACCACATCCATATACGCCGCTCACCCAGAGAAGATCAGTTGCTCATGAAGTGGATACAGGCAGAGGATATTCATATTGGCGTATTGCTAAAAATGGGAGATTTCTGGGCAACCTATTATGCTCAATACGGTTGGGGTGAACAAGGCGTTTATCAGGATGGAAATTACCTGCTTACTTCAGGACAAGAAGACCCACGCACACCTGAGTTGGGTCATGCCATCGGTTTTGGTGCTTCGGCGTACGTTCGGGATGCTACATCATATTATTACTATGATAAAGTATTTGACCGACTTCATCAGCTGGGTGGTATAACGGGGTACGCACATCAGGCTAAATCTTTTCACGGCTACCGGGGACTGATGCTGGATGGACTCAGGAGAAAAGTAGATGTGCTGGAGCTACTCCAGTTTTGTATTTCCGAGGACCCTTTACATACGCAACATTATTATCATCTTCTTGATCTGGGCTATGCGGTTACTGCAATTGCTGGATCTGATTTTCCCTGGTGTGGCAATGATCATTCAAATGGCCCTCCTGAAAAAAATGCCCGGATCGGAAATGTGCGCTTCTATTCGTTTTTAGAATCACCGCTGTCGTACTCTTCCTGGAAGAACGCAATAAAAAAAGGACATACATTCGTGACGAGTGGACCGATGTTAAGCTTTACAGTAAATGACAAATTACCTGGCGACACCTTGTTTTTGAAAAACGGTTCAGCTATACAAATCAAAGCAACTGCATTCGGACATTCCCGTCAGGTACCCCTTGATCGCCTTGAAGTTTTGGTGCATGGTAAAACTGTTACTACTATTTCGGCGAAGGATCCAAAACAAAGTACCGCGCAACTATCAATCGATATGCAATTCGATATTACTGAAGGTTGTTGGATCGCCGTGAAGTGTTATGCAGGCACCGGACAGGTTGCCCACGCAACACCGGTCTACGTATCTGTAGATGGGAGCGGCTTTCATAACAAAGCAACCATAAATAAATATCTTGATCTCGCTGAGCAGCATTTGCGAGAACTTGAGAAAAATCTTAGAAAAAATGATAATAACCCGGAATATCAAAGTTGGCGATATCGGAAAGGAATAAAGAAAAGAATCATAGATACGCGCAACGTTATTATGCAATTGCGTCGTAAAAAAGAACAATGAACTTTCTGAGCACTCATTGACCGTTGATTGCTTTACTTCGTATTAGAATGTGGCATCATGTTTTGTTATTGATCGAGTATCATTCTTTCAGTGATGAAAAAAGTTAAATATTCTATCAAATTATTAAAAGCAATCGGGAGAAAATCCAATGATGGGATAATCGTGTATAATTCATCACAACAGAAAGTAGAATACTGCAACAACGCATTTTGCCAGATTATCCAAATTGCGAAAACAGATATATTGGGTAACTCATTCGGGACTTTTAGATCATCCATTAAAGATGATGATCACTTTCTGCATAGCCGCTTTGAATTATTAAAAAAAAATGGAAGCGTAACAAACGTTGAACTACGTGTAAAACCAGATAAATATATTTCGTGCGATGTTTATTCCATTAATGAAGGTAAACTGATTGTTGCACTGGTAAAGGATATCACAAACATAAAAATACATAGTGACTATATTACAGAATTTGGAGCGCGAAAGGATGCCATCTTGGATATGGTGGCACATAACTTAAGTGGACCGCTTAATTTGACGAATACACTGGTAAATCTTATTGATCAGCTGAATGAAACGGAGCATTACCGGAAGGTTGACAACCACACCAGGATAATCCGTGAGAATACTCAACATTGTATAGAGATCATAAATTCGTTTCTGAAAGAAGAACACCTTGAATCCCAACATGTTTTCGTTAAAACGAATCGTTATGATGCCATTGAAAAAATAGGAATCATTATCGCGAGGCTGAGGATATTCGACGAGAAAAAAGACATTAAACTTTTTTCCTCGACGAGAGAACTATTTGTAAGTGGCGACGACGTAAAATTTTTTCAGATTATTCACAATATTTTGTCGAATGCAATGAAATTTACAACACCACAAGGCAAGATTATTGTCGAAGTAACCGATAACGGTGACGCCTTTTCTGTTGTGATCAAAGATAATGGCATTGGGATACCGGAACACCTTCATCCCCACATTTTTAAAAAGAACACCTTAGCAGCCAGGCCAGGGTTACGAGGAGAAAGATCCATCGGTATGGGGCTTTACATTGTAGCGCGACTTGTGGCATTGATGAAGGGCAAAATTCGCTTTGAAAGTGAGGAAAATAAAGGAACAACATTCATCTTAGATTTTCCTAAAAATTGAAACATCAGGATGATACATAAAACTAAAATTACACGTTAGACTTACTACAGACAGCCCAACTTTAATCCGTATTGTACATGACAAAACTTTTTGAACCCTTAAGTATAAAGTCAGTTTCCTTCAGAAATCGTATCGTGATTTCTCCGATGTGCCAGTATTCCTCCAGAGATGGTTTTGCCAGTGACTGGCACCTCGTTCATCTTGGTTCTCGCGCTGTAGGTGGTGCGGCCCTTGTTATGCAGGAGGCGACCTCGATTTCTCCGGAAGGGCGCATCTCACCCGATGACCTTGGCCTTTGGAAAGACGAACACATGCCTAAGCTAAAGTCCATTGCTTCATTTATCCATTCACAGGGTTGTTTGTATGGCATTCAACTTGCTCATGCCGGGCGAAAAGCAAGTCACCATGCTCCCTGGAAAGGTGGTAAGCTCATACCACTAAAAGAAAGTGGCTGGGAACAGGTTGCTCCATCACCAATACCATTTATGGAAAACGAACGTACGCCACACGCACTCACGACAGGAGGTATCCAAAAGGTAATTAATGATTTCAAAAAAGCGGCACAACGTGCTGAAGAGATCGGGTACGATGTGATTGAGATTCATGCAGCGCACGGTTACCTGGTGCATGAATTCTTATCACCGCTATCGAATCAGCGTACCGATGTATACGGTGGTTCTTTTGAAAACAGAATTCGGCTGTTGCTGGAAATTATAGCTGGGGTCCAGGAGAAATGGCCGGAGCATAAACCAATTTTTGTTCGCATATCTGCTACAGATTGGGCTGAAGGAGGATGGAATGTAGAAGAGTCTATAGCGCTGGCAAAAGCATTAAAACAACAAGGAGTAGACCTTATTGATTGTTCTTCCGGCGGAGTTGTACGACATCAGAAAATTCTATTGAGCCCAGGATACCAAGTTCCCTTTTCAGAACGGATAAAGAAAGAAGCCAAAATTCTTACCGGTGCAGTTGGATTGATCACAGCTCCTGCTCAAGCCCAGGAAATTTTGTCTTCGGGCAAAGCGGATCTTATTTTACTGGCAAGAGAATCGTTACGAAATCCATATTTCCCGCTTCATGCGGCAAAGGTATTAGACCAGGAGATTTCATGGCCAGTACAATATGAACGCGCCAGTCTTAAGCTGTGATGACTGGCTTCGCGATCTCTATAGCGTTATATCAACCGTTTGAAAGTGACCGATGAGCGTACAGAATTGAACACCTCAATATTGAAAATTCTGGGCTAGTTTAACAATTTCGTTGTTTTCAATATGGGCATTGTTATTGCGCAACGGCGAAGATCATATAACCCTCTTCAAATTTCTATATGCTTCGTACTCATCTCAAGTTTGCTTCGCGCATCTTTCTCAAAGATAAATTCTTTTCCGTGCTCAATATTCTCGGACTGGCATTGGGTATCGCGGTTAGTATCGTTTTACTTCTGATATTACAACATGACCTTACGTACGATAAGCACCATACAAATCATAACAGGATCTTTCGACTTGGCGGACATCTCCAGGCAACAGGTATCGATGTAAAACTAGCACGGTCAGCCCGTGAATTAGGGGTCATTTTGCAGGAGGAACTTCCCGAAGTAGAAGGGATGGTACGTGCCAACACCTGGGATAGAACCCTTGTCAAACATGTTTCTAAATTGGGTGCCGAGAAAGCATTTTATGAAGAACATATTGCCCGGGCAGATTCAAATTACTTCCAGGTTTTTACACATCCATTTCTGGCTGGAAATCCGGAAACATGTTTGCGTGATCTCAACTCCGTTGTACTGACAAAGACAGCAGCGAAACGTTATTTCAATGATGAATTACCCCTGGACAAATCATTGATCATTAACAATGAACAATGGAAGGTGACCGGTATTATTGAGGATGTTCCGGAAAACTCACATCTCAAATTTGATATACTGTTATCTCAAGTGGTTAATCGGGAGTGGGTTGTTGACAATGGAGAAATTAAGTCGGAAGCATTTTGGAATCCGGATGTGTATACATATCTGTTATTTTCCGAAGATTATAACCCGGACGATTTCAAATCAAAATTTGCTTCCATCTATACCAAGTATTTTAAATCCTTTGGGGATCAGGTGGGAGGCCAATACACGCCAATCCTTGAGCCCCTTGCTGATATCCATTTTCACTCTGAACTGGAAGCAGACGAACCCCATGGCAACCTTTCCTACCTGTATGCCTTCATCGGCATTGGCGTATTTATCATCCTCCTGGCTTGTATCAATTACATGAACCTTGCTACGGCGAAATCTGTAAACAGAGCGTCAGAGATAGCCATGAAGAAAACGCTTGGATCAGGAAAGCGTGCTTTGGTTTTGTCCTTTTTGACCGAATCTATATTCCTCGCTTTCATTTCGCTTGTCGTCGCCGTTCTATTTGTTGTAATCGTACTGGAAGCAACCTCCTTCAACCAATTGATCGGTAAGAATATATCACTCAACTTTGGTCATAATATCACTTTATTCTTCGGTTGTATTGGCATCACCCTATGTATCGGAGTTATCTCGGGATTGTATCCCGCTTTTTATCTTCCTTCGATTCCTACCATTCAGGCATTGAAGGGTGCATTTAAGAATCAACAGTCAAGTGCTGTGCTTAGGAAAGTGTTGATCACAATGCAGTTTGGTATTTCTATGTTTGTTGTTGTATGTACTTTGTTCATGCAACATCAGATTGATTACATCCGAACGAAGGAACTTGGCTTTAATACTGATAACGTATTGCTGCTGCCCATTCAGGATACTTTAGTACAACGACAGATCAAAGGTATAAAAACTGAATTCCTCAAATATCCGGGAATAACAGAAGCCACAACGGCTTATAATATTCCTGGCTTTAACACAGGCGGTAACACCGTAATGTGGGCTGAGCGTGAGTCCGGAATGCAACAACAGGCTTTTACGTTAATGTTTGTCGGAGAAGATTACCTGAAGACGATGAACATGAAGTTACTGGCAGGCCGTGATTTTCAACCCGGGCCTAACAATGATGTAAAAGGTGTCTTTATCGCGAATGAAGCTGCCGCGAAACTCATGGGTTGGGGCAAAGATCCGGTAGGGAAGAAGGTCAAATTTTTTCATGACAAAGAAGATGGTCAGGTGGTTGGCATGGTGAAGGATTTTAATTTTTCTTCACTTCACAATCCGGTTGAACCACTATTAATTATTAAGGCTAAAGAAGAAGGTGGATTTCTTCATTTGCGATTACATGCAGAAAACCTTCCTGCCTTGATGGATTATGTCCAGGAAAAATGGGAAGCGTATGATCCGAATCATCCGTTCGAATATTCGTTTCTGGATCAGCGTTTCAATGAGCAATACAAGGAAGATGAGACCCAATATACCTTGTTATCGTGGCTCTCGTATGTATGTATCTTTATTTCATTGTTAGGGTTACTTGGATTATCTGCTTTCACAGCAACGCAACGCACGAAGGAAATCGGTGTTAGAAAGGTGCATGGTGCATCCGTACCCGGTATCATTTTTCTCTTGTATAAAGATGTAATGTACCTCGTTGTTATTGCCGGCATTCTTGTGGTCCCTGCTGCCTATTACATTATCACAAAGTGGCTGGGAAATTTTGCTTATAAGGCTCCAATCAATTTTACATTGTTTATTGCGGTTACCTTACTGGCATTGGTATTCGCCTTTTTCACGGTAGCATTTCATGCGCTAAAAACGGCACGCACCAATCCGGTAGACTCGTTGAAGTATGAATGATGTTAGCTTACGGGTAAAAGTCAAATTTATCATTTAATAATTCAATTTAATTCAGGCATGAGAGCAATACTGTTACTTCTGGCGTTCCTGTTGTCTCATCTTGCTACGGCACAGTTTCTAAGCAATAAGGCTACATACATGAATGAAGAAGCATCTGGAAGGTTTGTTTCTTGCCAAACCATCTCTCTGCGAAGATCAGCCCCGGGTGTGCCGGCGACGAGGGTTTACTCAGTATTTTTATGGAATAGCCAAACAACTCGCCCTCCTCGCGGACGCGAGGGAGGATCTGCAAAGACTCCGTACACGATGACCACGATTCACCCGGGTTTTTTGTGTATACATAGATAGCACCAACATCCCACGTACTTCAATCATCCTTTGCCAATCTTTAAAGAAACGGAACTTGTTGTTCCCAATCATAGAAAAGCTTCTTAATAAGAAGGAATAGTTTCTAAAAGCGAGGTGTGCGTATTGCGCGCGAAACCTAAGCGCAATTTTTACACAGCCCACTAAGCACGCAATTCAATCGTTCCACCTTGTAACCTTTTGGAACTGAAAATTGCACCAGGCTAGGAAGGCATTCAATCGTTTGGCAGCTGGTGCAACGAAAGTGGAAATGGTTGTCGGACAGCTTGTGCTTTTTATGATCACATTGCTCACATACTGCGAAGTACTGTTTCCCATCATCGGCGATCACTTTGTGTACAATGCCATCTTCACAGAAGCGGCTTAATATTCTGTAAATGGTGGCTCTGTCTACCGCGAAATCAATTTGTTTCTCAATGGCATCCTGACTCATGGCTTTTTCTGTGCTTATCAGAACAGCCAATACAGCGTCTTTTGATGTAGTATTCCGGCGTTTCATAATTAATGCGACTAATTTGCAATAAAATTAATGCAACTATGTTGCAATAAAGAAAATAATTATACCTTTGTCAAGTATACATGGCGGGATAGTGTTGAAGAAATAACAAATCAATTCAAATGGACGACAAGAGTTTCGAAGTAATCATTATCGGCGGCAGTTATGCCGGACTTTCCGCAGCAATGGCATTAGGGCGTTCCCTGCGAAAGGTTTTAATTATTGATAGCGTGCTACCCTGTAACCGTCAAACACCTCATTCACATAATTTCATTACCCAAGATGGAGAAAAGCCAGCCGTAATAGCTGACAAAGCCAGAGATCAGGTTTTAAAATACAACACTATAAAATTATTGAATGATGTTGCTGTTGGTGGAAAGAAAAATGGAAATGGTTTTGAAATCACCACACAAACAGGCCAGACGTTTACGGCCAGCAAACTGGTTTTTGCAACAGGTATAAAAGATAATATGCCCGACATAAAAGGATTTGCTGAATGTTGGGGTATCTCCGTGGTACATTGCCCTTATTGCCATGGGTACGAATTGCGAGACGTAAAAACCGGAATTTTAGCGAATGGTGAAAGAGCATTTCACATCGCGTCGTTGGTGAATAATCTCACCAATAACATTTCACTTTTAACTTCCGGCCCTGCTGATTTCACTGCCGAGCAAATTGCGAAACTGGACAAGCACAAGGTAAAAATTATAGAAACAAAAGTTGTTGAAATAGAACATGATCTTGGCCATATTAGTAATGTGGTTTTTAGCGACGGAACCAAAATTGATTTTAAAGCTCTTTATGCAGCCCTTCCCTTTACACAACATTCATCCATTCCCGTCACATTAGGTTGTGAACTCACAGAACAGGGTTATATCAAAATAGATGGTTTCCAAAAGACAACCATTGACGGCGCTTTTGCCTGTGGTGACAACTCAGCCATGATGCGTTCAGTCGCCAATGCTGTTTATAGCGGCAACTTAACCGGTGCGATGGTAAACAGGGCGTTAACGGAGGAATTTTTTTAGTTCGCGTCCGATAACAATGAGGGTATAATTTTTATCGTAGGAGTCATGCTGAAAGGACCTATCAACGGCGTAAGTTGTCCTGACTGAAAGTCAATAAAGGTATTTCCTCCAATTGTTTCTTGCTTTCATTTTGCCTCGTTGGAGCGTTGTTTTCTTTGCCCTTTTTTGCCCAATAAATTTTGCGTGATTTAGCGTAATTTTTTACCGACCGAAAGAAAATTCTGTGTAAAAAATCATGCCTGAAAAATTTTTCTCCATGACTTCGTGGTTGGCATTACATTGTTATCTTAGTAAGTTCTATTTTCAGTATATACATGGAAAAATCAATCCTAAACAATAATTTCATTCTACTGGCCGAAGATGATGAAGATGATCAGGAACTGATTAGGATGGCATTTTCACACGTTACTTCCACTCATCGCTTTGAAATTGTCAGTAACGGTCAAAAGGTGTTGGAGAGTCTGCAAGAACATAGTAATCTTCCTTGTTTAATCATACTTGATTTGAATATGCCTGTATTAAACGGGTTCCAAACATTAATTGCCATGCGTAATGACGCAAGGCTTCAACACGTACCGAAAGTAATCTTAACAACATCAGATGACAATGAAAGTAAAAAGAAATCCTTTTCTTATGGAGCGGTCGATTATTTTGTGAAGCCTGCTTCCATGGATGATTTTATTTTTACAGCACAAAAAATGCTAACCTACTGTGATAAATATGACATCTAAGCTGACGGGGCTTTCTACCGGTGTTGATAAACTCGTAGATATCGCAGACGAAATCGGCAAGCGTGTTGCTGTTAGCGAGGGAAGAGAGGCTGATGCGAATGGTACGTGGGTACAGGCAAGTATGGATGCACTTAAGGAGAAAAACTAACCGGCCTTGTTGTGCCGGAAGAATCCGGTGGATTTGGTAAAGGGCTTTATGCGCTTGCAAGAATTTGTGAAACACCTGGCAAATCGTATTCATCAGTAGGGTTATGTTTCGGCATGCATTGTGTTGGCACTGCTGTAATTTCGGCCAAGGCAACGCCATGGCAACAGCAGCAATACCTCGAACCAATTGCCAATGGTCCTAGGACTTATGGGAACCATTATCGCGATGCTCGCGCTTTATTCAAAGGGAAAACGATAAAGCTGTGAGCTTTGAGCTTCGAGCCTCGAGTTCGTTCCTCCGTGGCGTAAGTGTTTTCGATAACTCACGCGTTGGCTCTGGATTATCATAACGAAAAATTATATCCTTTGAGCAAGGGATTCCAATCACATTAGTTTTCGAACAACTCATCAACTTTCAAAAAACCAACCTCAAACCTCAGACATCAAACTTCAAACAACCTTCGAACGCCCTTCGTTTTTCGAAACTTTGAACTGAACTTTGAACCATGAACCTCCGATTACTCCTGCTTCAACGAATTTACCGGATTTGCCCGTGCCGCTTTGATGGATCGGTAGCTTATGGTTCCCATAGCGATTGCCAATGCGATAAGGCCCGCCAATATAAAAATGCCCGGGTGAAGGATGATCTTGTATTCGAAAGCTTCAAGCCATTTGTCCATGATGAGGTAGGCGATGGGACTACCAATAAGAAACGCGAGACCTACTTGTTTTGTAAATGATGATGATAGCAGCAGGAACAGATCAACACCACTGGCACCCAATACTTTTCTTATTCCAAGTTCCTTGGTGCGACGTTCAATATAGTAAGTAGCCAAACCATATAATCCCAGGCCTGCAACTAAAACACTTAGACAGGCACCAATGATAAAAAGTAATCCCACTCTTCTTTCGGCAACATAAAACATTTTCATCTGCTCATTCAGAAAATGATATTCAATCGGTGACTGCTCGTCAAATAGGGCATGCACTCGTGTGGCTTCCTTGATTACCTTTTCGGGATCACCGTTAAATTTTAAGGTGAAATAATCAACCGGATAAAAAGGGTTATTCCATGAGCCGATAATAATGGGTTCAATCTTTCGGTGAAGGGATTGGAAATTAAAATCCTCAAGAACGCCGGCAATCGTTACCTGGATCAGTATGCCGTCTTTACGAAGGTTAATGGCAGCACCCAACGGATTGGCTAAGCCCAACGTCTTAACGGCTGACTCATTAATTAAAACCGTAGTTGAATCTACTTGTTGATTGGATGAGAAGTTCTTGCCGGACTTTAGTGAAATTTCGTATGTCGCGAGCATATCCTGATCAAATCCCATGAAGTAGGCGCGGATAGAGTCGGAATTTCCTCCAGGCGCGTCATTGCTCGTTACATATAATTCGGTAATGTTTTTCCATTCGCCCGGAACGCGTGATGAAACACCGACATGGCTAACTCCAGGTATGTTTGCAAATTCATTTTTCATTACCTGAAATTGTTGCCTCACGTTTCCATTGTTTATATCAATTACAATGAGTTGTTCTTTGTTGAATCCGATATCCTTGGTTTGAATAAAATTCAGTTGATTGCCAATGGCAAGCGTACATACGATCATCACGATGGTTAATACAAATTGAAAAACCACAAGCACCTTTCTCAGGTTAAACGATTCCTTTCCGGCACTTTCATTTTGTCTGATGGCGGTGATGGGTTTTAGTGTTGCCAGGTAAAAAGCCGGATAGCTCCCGGACATTAATCCTATCGTTATTGAGATGGCGAGTAATGTGGGCAGGTAGGTTTGCAGTGTTGCTATTGAAAAATTAAATTCTTTTCCAGTGATTAGATTGAAATATGGAAATACAAGATCCATGATTCCGATGGCAAGGATCAAAGCAATAAATGTTAACACGAAAGATTCGATTAAAAACTGTGTTACCAACTGACTTTTAAATGCACCGATGGTTTTTCGTATCCCGACTTCCTTCGATCTGATCAACGCTTTGGCTGTTGCAAGATTAATGTAGTTGATACTGGCAATGATCAGCAGGAAGACTCCCATAGATGCGAAGATGTAGACATAAATGACCTGGCCATGTGCAGTTTCTGTCCCCGCTTCGATATGATCAGATGCGAGGTAGATGTCTTTGATTGATTGGAAATCAACTTCAAGTTTGTTTTCGTACTGCCCCATATGCTTTTCCTGGAGTGCGGGCATTTTGCTTTTCAATTCAGCGATCACAGCATTTTTATCAATTTCGATATAGGTATATGCATCAAAGGAATTCCAATCATTCAACAAATTTTTCCAGGCATCATCGGTACGTATATTTGAGAATAACATGTTAAACTTAAGATGCGAATTGTCCGGCATGTCTTTGATTACACCGGTAACCTTTACATCCCCTATATAACTTAGAACCAGCGTTTTTCCCAGTGGATTTTCATCACCAAAATATTTCCTGGCGGTAGACTCCGTGATCACCAGAGAAAACGGATCTTTTAATGCGGTTGTCTTATCACCTTGTATGAAATCAAAATCAAAGACGTTAAAAAAGTTCGGATCCGTACTAAACCAGTTTCGCTCCTGGAAGTGTTCACCATCGATTTCAAAAACGACCTGTCCGCTGAACTGAAATAACCTTACCATATCCACGACTTCAGGATAACCAGCTACCAGTGCCGGCCCCATCGGTGGAACCGTTATTCCATAGGTACGACGGCTTTCCGGGTTGCGTTTATCTATGGTAAGCACACGATATATATTATCCGATTTTGAATGGAAATCATCGTATGATAATTCGTTACTCACGTAGACATACAACATTGCACTAAATGAAATTCCTATTGCAAGCCCGAGAATATTGACCAGCGTGAACGTTTTATTTTTTACCAGCGTACGAAACGCACTTTTGAAGTAATTTTTTATCATTTTTGGTTTTTCTTTTTTTCGTTGTTTCGGAGAAGCGTTGGGTGTTTCGGAATTATGAGTTTACTTTTAGCTGTGAGTTGCGAGCTTCGAGCTGCGAGTTTGTTTGATCATTAATTTTATGAGTATACTCAACACTTTTTAAGTTACCTTTTTGTTTTAACAAGCGACACGTTTTCCTTTGATCGGGGGATCTCTCTGCAGGCTTGTGCAGAGAAAACATCATCGTTACAAAAACCAACCTCAAACCTCAAACCTCAAACAATTTCGCAAAACACTTCGTTACAGAACGCCAACTTTAAACTTTGAACCTTAAACTTTGAACTTCCCCCTATTCATCCTTTAAACAATCTGCCGGATTTACCCGTGCTGCTTTTATCGTTTGTAGTCCCACTGTTATCCAGGCAATGAGCAGAGCAATGATGCCGGAGGAGATAAAGTACCACCATTCCAGTTCAATTTTAAAAGCAAAACCTTCCAGCCATTGTTTGACGAGTAAATAACTTATGGGCAAAGCGATGACGATTGCTGTCAAAACCATTTTTGTAAAATCACCTGACAAAAGGTAAACAATACCAAATTCGCTAGCGCCTAGGGCTTTGCGGATGCCTATCTCTTTAAGCCTTCTTTCAACTGTGAAAGCTGCCAATCCGAATAGTCCAAGACAAGAAATAAGAATAGCTAATCCTGAAAAGTATTTTGATAATGTGGCTACGCGTTGTTCAGCGGCATATTGCATGGCATTGTCTTCATCAAGAAAACGATATTCAAAAATAAACCCTGGATTATATTGTTGGTAAAAATGCTTAAGCTGTGCCAATGTTTCAGCTGTTTTCCGGGCTTCGATTTTCACCATAATTTTTTCTGCATACTCCGGCGCAAGAATAAAGAACAGCGGTTTTACGTCAACGTGAAGCGATTCATAATGGAAGTTTTTGATTACACCAGCGATCTCACAGTTAAAAGGCCCAAGTGTAATCTTTTTTCCTATGGGGTCTGCCAGGCCCATGGCTTCAATGCCGGCTTCATTGAAAATTACTTTCATCGAGTCGGCATGGTCTTTTGAGAAAGCACGTCCTGCGATAATTTCCAGATCTAACATTTCAATAACATCATAATTAACAGGTCGGATCGCGAAAGGAATAATGCTTTCAGGGTCTTTGCCTTCCCATTCAATATCTGTTGTGTTGCCACCTCCGACAAGACTCTGGCTTATGCTTGACGCGTTGATAATGCCAGGTATCTTTTTAACTTCGGACAAAAACGTTTCTGTACTTTCTTTAATCTTCCCTTCGCGGGAGAAATAAATTACATTGTCATTGTTGTATCCCAGATTTTTGGTTTGAACGAATTCTATCTGTTTGTAGATCACCATGACCGAAACAATAAAAATAACCGATAACGCGAATTGGAAGACCACCAACCCCTTGCGGGCCCAGAGCTCGCCAGAACTATGCGATTCAAGCTGGCCTTTCAATACAACGGCAGGTTTAAAACCGGAAAGATATAAAGCCGGGTAGCTTCCGGCAATCACGCCGGTAATAAGCGTAATGATCAGGCAGTAACCAACGACATGGGTGTTCAGATGAAGCGTCAGATGTTTATTTGTGATAATATTAAACTGTGGTAAAACCAGATCGGTAATAAAGATGGCCACAAGCAATGAAAGGGATGTAATAACAATGGATTCCACCAGGTATTGAAGAATAATAGCAATTCTATTAGCACCAACGGCCTTCTTAATCCCGATTTCTTTTATTCGTCTGGAGGCTTTTGCCGTTGAAAGATTCATGAAGTTAATACAGGCGATGAGCAGTATAAAAATCGCGATGATAGAAAACAGCCTTACATAAACTATCCGCCCTCCATCTGTTATATTATATTGTATAGCATAGTGCAGGTAATTATCTGAATAGGATGTAAGAAACAAATTGCGGTGGGTGTCTTTGCTTTTCGTACTGATAAAGTTCGATATCTTGGTGTTAAAGCCTTCAGAATCTGTTCCTTCTTTTAGCACAACAAAGGTTTTAGGACCGGCATTCTCCCAGGCGAAGGCCTCAGGCTGAGTTTGTTTAAGTACATCCACCGATAATACAAAATCAAACTGCATCGTTGAATTTGATGGTACATTCCTAAAAACACCTGATACCTGGTATTGTTTTTCATGTTGAAGTTCAATGGTCTTGCCGACAACATTTTCTGTGCTTTGAAAAAGATTCATGGCTACCTTTTCGGAGATCACAATGGAAGACCTGTCGGACAATACATTGTCTTTACTTCCCTGCAGAAGTTCATAAGAAAAAATGTGAAAGAAGTCTTTTCCCGTATATGTGCCAGTTGCCTGTGTGTTTTTTAATCCGACACTAAGTGTTTGCCCTTTAAACCATTGAGATGGAGTCACAACGGATGCATATTCAACTTCAGGCATTTCTTCCTTTAAAGCTTCTGCCAGTAGCCATGGGGTGGAATTTGTAGCCCGTGTACCTGTCCCATGGTTCTGGTTCTCCATGATCTGGTAAAGGCTTGAATCTCTTTCGTGGAACTTATCCATCTGCAACTCATCGTTCACCCACAAGTAAATCAATAACGTGCACGCCAGTCCTGTTGATAAGCCAATCAGGTTAATAAAAAATGTTGTTTTGAAGCGTTTGATGTTTCGGTAAATGAGCAGAAAATTGTGGCGAAGCATTGTTTGGTTTTTCGTTTTTTTGTGTTTTTCTATGAGCTGCAAGTTTGCAGGCTGTAAGCTTCAAGTTAAGGGCGTTAAGTTATTGGTTTCCGACATAGCTGCGAGCTACGAGCGTTTAGTGTCCGGGATAAACTCACCAAGAGCGTCAAATCACTTTCGGAAAATTGTGTGGGGAGTGGTATGCCTCCTTCAGTGTTGATCAATATTAATTGATGATCTTTCATTCAGGTTTTTTTCGCCTCCCGGGCCGGCTGGGCCCAGCATACTGGCATTGTCGCTGAACATGATCCGCCCTTGCCCCTTCCAGGCCAAAGATAATGTTATGCGACAATACCAGTATGCTGAAGGATGGTGTGGGTGTGCCTTCTTTCTATGAACGATCAAAATATTTTGTTTTACGATTCTAAATGTGGTTTTAACAATCTTTCATTTTTTCCCGGACACTAATAGCTACGAGCCGTGAGCCGGGATTGTATTGACTTAACTAAGGAGGTTTTAGACTTACAATGAACTCCCTGTTGTGTCAGAGAACTAATTAGTTTTCGAAGCCAACCTCAAACCTCAAACGTCAAACCTCGAACAATTTCGAAATTCCGTCATTAGTAATCTCCAACTTTGAACTTTGAACCCAATCATTCATCTTTCAAGCATACCGATGGATTTATTTTTGCTGCTTTTACAGTTTGTAATCCAACCGTAATCCAGGCGATAAGTAATGCCATTAAACCCGCACTCAAAAAATACCACCATTGCATCTCGGTTCTGAAAGCAAAGCTATCTAGCCAGCTGCGCATCAGAACATAGCTGAGCGGCAATGCGATCGCTATTGCGATTAAAACCATTTTTGTAAAATCGCTTGACAATAGACGAACAATTTCAATCTCCGTTGAACCAAGAGCTTTCCGGATGCCGATTTCTTTTTGTCTCCGTTCGACGTTGAATAAGGCAAGGCCAAATAATCCGAGGCATGAAATGATAATTGCCAGGCCAGCAAAGTATCTGGAGAGCAATGAGACGCGTTCCTCCGCAGCATATTGCCGTTGATAATCGGAATCAAGGAATTCATAGTGAAACGGAAACCCGGCGTTAACTGACTGGTAGAGGGTTTGAAGTTTTTGGATCACTTCTTTTTCCCTGCCGGCTTCGATCCGGATCATAATTTTATCGGTAACTTTTGGTAAAACCTGAATGAATAATGGCTTAACCTCTTCGTGGAGTGATTCGAAATGAAAATCCTTTGCTATTCCGATGATCTCCATATTCCTTTGTCCAAGTTTAAATATTTTACCTATCGGATCTTTAAGTTCCATTGCCTCAAGCCCGGTTTCATTAATAATAACGCTGGCAGTATCAGACGCAACGGCTCTTGAAAATGTACGGCCGGATTTCATCTCGATCCCAAGCGTTTCAATCAGATCGTAGTACACATAAAACTTTTCAAACGATATGGTTGACTCCGGATCTTTTCCTTCCCAACTGGCACCCCATGTTGCTCCCCAACTGCCGGTTAAATTATGCGCAAGGCTCGATGCATTTTTTACTCCGGAGATGCTTTTGATTTCAGTTAACATCGTTTCCAGATGTCCGGCAATCCGTTCGTCCATTTTGAAGTAAAGGATATTCTCTTTTTGATAACCCAAATGCTTGTTTTGGATAAACTCCACTTGCTCGTATATTACAATAACAGAAATAATAAAAATTATAGAGCAAGTAAATTGAATGATTACCAATCCTTTCCGCGCCAACAATTCACGCATACTGCTATTCAGCTTTCCTTTTAAAACAGCAGCAGGACTGAAACCAGAAAGAAATATTGCCGGGTAACTTCCTGCTATGATTCCTGTCACTACCGCGACACCAAGGAAGAATAGTACCATATCTGTTTGAAATGTTAGTACGACCCGTTTTCCTGTGATCAAGTTAAATTGAGGAAGCAGCAGATCAACAATGAAGATGGCTAACATCAAGGAAAGAAAACTCATAAATAATGACTCGCCGAGATATTGAAATATCAATGTCCATCGCCGCGCACCAATAGCTTTTTTGATTCCTATTTCTTTTACTCTCCGCGTAGCCTTTGCGGTAGATAAATTCATGAAATTAATACATGCAATAAAGAGAAGACAGATGGCAATTATGGAAAAAAGATTTATATACTCGATACGACCACCGGATTGTTTCCCGTTTTCATATTTACCATAAAGGTATTTTTCAGAATATGGTTTTACAAACAGGGTTAGATCTTGATTCTTTTCTACGAGGAAGTCCGATATTTTTTCATTAAACGCTTTGATGTCAGTGTCTTTACCCAACATTAGATAATTAATCGCGTTGTAACTTCCCCAGTTTACGTATCTGCCAAGTACATCCTTGAACATTTCATACGTTAACAGAAAGTCAAATTGTTGTGACGAATTTGTTCCTACATTTTTAAAAACACCAGTAACGACGCCCTGATTTTGTCCTTGCTGTAATTCCCATTCAACAGTTTTGCCGAGGGCGTTTTCAGTTGACTTGAATAGCTTTATGGCTAGTTCTTCGCTAAGAACAATGGATTTTTTATCAGATAACACTTGATCACTTTCTCCATGAATAAGCGGATAAGAGAAAATTGTAAAATAGTCCCGTCCAACAAATTTCCCTCTTGCGTTTACATGTTTATCGATAACGGAAAGTATGCCTTCGCTTTCTTCCGAGGAACCCACCGCGTACTTGATTTCAGGCATTTCCTCAGCTAGTACGCTGCCTAAAAGAACTTGTGTAGTTTCTCCTGTTACAATCCCAGATGATTGATTATGATTTACCATTATCTGAAAAAGCTGATCATCATGCGAATGAAACGTATCCACCTGCAACTCATCGTTCACCCACAAGTAAATCAACAACGTGCACGCCAGTCCTGTTGATAAGCCAATCAGGTTAATAAAAAATGTTGTTTTGAAACGTTTGATATTTCGGTAAATGAGAATAAAGTTGTGGCGAAGCATTGTTTGGTTTTTCGTTTTTTATGTTT
>Ga0196965_1000466_pt1 | contig 23726 bp, 19 predicted proteins | sample S1_20metaG_FD_148668 | JGI IMG/M metagenome (GOLD analysis project Ga0196965, IMG submission 148668) | Soil microbial communities from Anza Borrego desert, Southern California, United States - S1_20 | ecosystem: Environmental > Terrestrial > Soil > Desert | place: USA: California | collected... | reverse complement strand
ATTGTATTTAACAAATAATAACAAATTAATAGTAGTTGGATCAGTCTTTGGATATAACGGTAGTAATTCAAGCTATGCGATAGAATTAACTACTGGTGGAACTGTAAGCCAAACATTTGATTTTGAAGGAGGGACTGTTCACCGCTTTGTAGAGCAAGAAGATGGCAAATATATTTTTATTGGATATTTTTCATCATATAGCGGAGTCACGTCTAGGGGGATCGTTCGATTAAATCCAAATGGAACAATTGATAATACATTTAATACTGGCGCAGGATTTTCATGGTCAGCAGGAGCGGGTGGTGCAATTGATATAGGGATTCAATCTGATGGTAAAATTGTAGTTGCTGGTATTTTTCAATCTTATAATAATGTAGATATTTTTGGACTTGTCAGATTAAATACTGATGGAAGTATTGATAACACATTTTTTGGAGGTAGTACTGGTTTTTCGTTTGGTGGCACATATTCTATGTATTTGTACCCTGATGGTTCAATGTTGGTAGGTGGTCAATTTTCCGAATTTAATGGAATTGATTTACAAGAACATTTCAATATCGGTGGTCAAATGCATCTATTAAAATTAACCAGTGGAGGTACTTTATATAGTGGATTCACCGGAACTAGTAATTTTGCTTTAATATCGAAAATTGATATACAATCAGACGGAAAAATATTAGTACATAATAATCAATCTATTAGGAGATATAATGAAAATGGGACGTTAGATTCTTCTTTCAGAAGCCTAAGTTCAAATGTAACAGGTTTTAGATTACTTGAAGATGATAGTATTTATTTATTTCCAAAATTAATATATGATGATATACCTGTTAAATATGTTGCTAAACTTGATCCTGATGGAAATATTATTGATAGTTTTTTTAAAGTCACTAAAACTAGTGCTTTACATCAATCTGGTGGGGAAGTTAATCATCTGGCAACGATAAACGATAAAGTTTTACTTTTCGGTTCATTTAGTATGTATGATACTCAAAGCGGAATGACAAATTTAATACGAATAAACAGGGATAGAACTTTGGATTTTGTTTATCCGTCATTTACATCAACCGGTAATCCGGAAATAGGAAAAATGTTGGTGACATCTGATAACAAACTTCTTATAATAGGTAGTTTTACGAAATATAATGAGGTTAGTCGGAATGGAATTGTTCGAATAAATTATGACGGAAGTATAGATGATACATTTAATATTGGTGATGGATTCGATATTTTCAGCAATTCTGATTATCCTAGAGATATTGGAGTTCAAGTGGATGGTAAATACGTTGTTGTAGGTGATTTCCTAGAATATAGCGGAGTTACATGTAATGGGATAATTAGATTAAATCCGAATGGAACCATCGATAACACATTCAATAGTGGCGGTACAGGATTTACTATTTCAAGTAGTTTCTATCCACAAGCCGTGAAAATTCAAGCCGATGGAAAAATAGTAGTAGGAGGTAACTTTAAAAAATATAACAATGCAGATGTTAATGCATTGATTAGACTTAATAGTGACGGATCAATTGATTCATCATTCAATAGTAGTCCGACAGGTTTCACTGGTCAACATACGGTTCAAGCAATAGAAATTCAACCGGATGGTAAAATCTTATTAGGTGGAGCTTTTAATTTTTTTGGTAATTACAATGGTAATAATGTCACCAATAAAGTTTTTAGAATAAATAATGACGGATCGTTTGATTCGACGTTTCAATTAATATCTAGCTTTAACTCTATAAACAAAATTAAATATATAAACGATAAAATATTTGTCTGTGCATCTTTTAGCCATTTTAGAGTCTTAAATCTCGATGGAACCGAAGATTTGAGTTTTACATTTCCAACTGAAAGACTTAATTATGGGGGTTCACAATCTTCAGCTACTTATGATATCATATGGCATGATGATAGTCTTTATATTGGCGGTAGTTTTATTAGATATGGTGATGATTTTGTTACTAGTTTTGTTAGGGTAAAAGCTTTTAGTGAAGTAATTATTGACAATCCAGTTCCTTTTGAATATCAAAATGATGTTTCATCGCATTTAAAAGCCCGATCTATTCCAGATGTTCATTATGTCACCGGACATACAATACAAGTAAAAAACGAGATAGGTTTGGAGATTGTAACAGGATCGTCATTTACAGCCTCAACATCATCGCATTTTATTCATGTTTCAGCAACTACAGCAGTCAATGTTTGGTTACCAGCATCCCCTAAATTTAAGCAACAAATTTTTATTTCTGATGCTAAAGGTAATGCATCGTCAAATAATATTACAATTAACGGTAATAGTAAATCGATTAATGGAGTGTCAACCTCTTTAATTGATACAAATTATGGATCGTTGATGTTCGTCTATAATGGAATAAATTGGATAGGTGGATCGATGTTGGGATAATTAGTATTTATGAGAAAGACAACCCCATGTTAGTTATTATTGAGTTTTTTAAACATATTCAAGACCTATTGTTGGCTTCTCCAATTGAGAAGTTGATCGGCTATTTCTATATGTTAGGGATAATTATTTATATCGTATCCATCGGGATACGTCATAAATCAGAGTTTTGGGAAGCGATTCGTGGTGCAGACGGTAAATTAGAAACTCCTGAATTAATAACAATGTTGGTCATAATTGTATATATAAACCTTATTTTGGCAGACACTTTCTTGGGTTTAACACCTAGTGAAGGAGTTTTTTGGAGTTTGGATGCTATTATTCTTTTCGCATTAACTGGTCGTGTAATGATGAACAGATTTGGGTCTACCAAAACACCAGAAAAAAAGGAAATCGAGGAAGATAACGATGATGAAGCAAGAATCGCATAATGTATTTCAATAATAAAACCTTTTTAGTTAAACGTAATAGTACGTATCCGTTAATCAAATTTCCTTTGGTTCAATACATTAGGGAAAAATACGATATTACTCATGAAATGTTACAGAATTGCGCTGTGACATTCTCAATGTTTAACGAGGAAACAGGTTTGTATAAAGTTGCGAATGTTGCAGGAGATTTAGTTATCTACGAGGATGAATATCAGTTTTTAGATGAACCGACATACGTGTTACAATATGCATTAAAATCAAAAGATACCACTGAAATTGGTGTATTCTCTGCTGAATTCAAACTGACCTTTTTAGGGGATAATTGTGGAATTATCACTCTTCCAAGTGATCAAAAAATCACTATAATCATACAACCAAGTATAACTAAAGTGGAACGTGCTTCAGAGGTGACTCTACCATCTCCGGTCATATCGACTTCAATCATTCCTTATTTTTATGGTACAGTTTCGTCTGGTGGAGTTGGTGTGGGTGTGAATAGACCTGCAGCAACTGAAAATCTGATTAAAAGTGGAACATTGGTTAGCCAAAGTAGTACTGGTACGATTTCCATAAATTTTAATAGTAGTTTTGATGATTATATCTTCTTTGCAATACCTATATCATCCACGGCAAAGACGAAATGGTATGTGAGTGTCCTAAACAACGGTGATATTGGAGGGGCTGTAAATGTAGGTGGAAATCTATTCCCCGATGCGGAAATAGTCAACGTCAATTTGACTAATCCATTGCTTGGTTTAACCCAATACCAAGTCTTTATAAGCAATTATCAGGTGGAATCGGCTTCAGTGATTGAACTGAAAAATAGCTAATTCTAAATTCCCACTGCTTCCACAACTACTGCATCAATAAAGTATTTATTGATGTATGTCAATCCCATTATTCGATAGCGTTAAGGTTAATACAGGTAAACCGTTAGACTCGAAATATTTAAATGTTAATAATTTACCATATAGTGATGTTAATGAAGTTAACAACGCAATTCCTTTAACTCAAAGACATGTTGGTTTAACCGTTAACATAAATAACGTTGAATACTGGTATGGAAACGGGGTTAATGCTGGTGACTTAATTTTAAAGGGCAGTGCTGGTGCAGATGGAGAGATAAACACAGCATCTAACATTGGAAGTGGAACTACAATTTTCAAACAAAAGGTTGGAGTTAATTTCGAATTTAGAACTCTTTCCGGTGGTACACATATAAATTTTGTTACCGGGGATACGTTAGGAATTCACACTACCGGACTATTATCTATAGAGTCTTTCAATGAATACTCCGCAAGCACTAAACTAATCGCAGGAAATAATATTCAGTTAGTTAATACTCCAAGCGGAATTACCATCAGTAGTTCAGGAGGTACGGTTTCTAATGGTACATATTGGAATACCGCAGACACAACTATTTTAACCGACCCTGTTCTTATAGATATTAAGGATATTCTCATGTTTGACATGGGAGATGGTACTAATAGAAAGGAATTCTATTTAGGAGATTTGAATGCAACCCTAGGTTTAATCTATTTAAGTTATGATACGACATCTGGTGCTTTCTATGTGCAAGCTGATGTGAATAATCGAATACTATTTGATACATCTTTACAAGCAAATGAAATAAAATCAAGTAACAATCTTGAAATAACAGGCTCCGATTCAAAGACATTAGATATTAATAGTTTTAAGGTCATTCGCTCTCGTATGCCAAATGTGTTTGGGGCTTTGTATGAAATTAACCAAAATAATCAATCTACTGACAAAGCATCTTTAATCATAAAAGCGGGTGACGGTGCAGGTGAACCTGCACATTTTGGAATAAATCAAGGAGGAATTTTTACTGAAAGGTCTAATGTTGCGCAAATTCATATTGGTAGTAATACCGATTCGAGATTATATAGATTTATAAATTGGAACGATGCGAACACTCCTACATCTGGATTTAGAGAAGAAATAAATGCTAGTGATTGGATACTTACTGATTATAATACGACTAAGAAGGGCTACCAATATGCTGCTGATTATTCAGCAGGATTTGAAAAACATTCATTGGTTGACGTTAACTATGTAACTGGTATTACATCAACACTAGGTGGTGAAATTGACACGTCTCTTTTTTGGAAAACCAGTGGTACAACCAATATTACAAATGATGTAAATATTTCCAGTTCATATGGGAGTGTGAAGTTTGATTCTCTCAATTCTAGTGTTAGTCTTCATGCTGAAAATAATGGAATTGTTGAAATCTATGGTGGTTCTATTACCGATGGTTCTGATCCCTATGTTGGCATTTACGTAGATAAATCAAACATAGTCGGACAGGGACAAATATGTCTTATACATAATCAGGTTGGGAATATATTATTTTCATCCGCAAACACGTCTTTAAGAATATCTAGTGGTGTGTTAATCAGCCCTTCTACCTTCAGAGGGGTTGAGTATGATATTGACTATTCTGGTTCTTTTTCAAAACACTCACTTGTAGATAAACATTTTGTAACTGGTATTACATCAACATTAGGTGGTGGAGGTGGTGAAAACTATTGGAAAATTAGCGGAACGACTAACATAACTGATGCTGGTGGTTCAAATATAATTGCTAACGACGATAGTTATATTAACATAACGAATCAGTTAGAATCTACTGGACTTGCAGTTTCGTCAAGTTCCGCTGGTTCTACCGTTGGAATGGTTAATTATGATATAACCGGAAACAATGGTGTTACTTTTATTTTGGATTTAGATAATGTATCTGGATATGGTGCAGGTGCAATATTTTCAGACGAACGTACTGTTAAAAAAGGTATCGAATATGGAGGCAATTATTTTGCAGGATTTACTGATCGTTCATTAATTGATAAAGGCTTTCTAACAAAGTATGCCCTAAAATCAAATGCACTTAATACTGTTACTGGATTAACCACATTCGTAGCCCCAAATGCTACTGGTAGCATTTTATTGCGTTCACATACAGCAGAAAATTTAGAATGGTCTGATATATCAATTGGGTCGGGCAGCATTATAATAGGGATGGACACTGATGCCGGTGGTGAATCAACCCAATTTGGATTTTTACAACCTGCTAACAGAGTTGTCTTCTCTGATTTTAGGACGATAAAAAAAGGTATTGAGTATATGACCTCTGGTTATGAAACAACCGACTTATCGCTTACATCAAGAGGCTATGTATTAGGTGCTAAAACATATGCAGGTACACAAACAATGTTAAGTAGTGGGCTTGCATTAAGAAACCCTGCCAATTCATTTAGTTATACTTTCATAGGTGCAGCTATTACAGCCAATAGAAATATTACGTTGCCATTATTAACGGGCAATGATACCTTAGTAACTGCAGCGTTTTCACAAACTTTAACAAGCAAAACGCTTGGTAGCGGTACTATTTTTTCCGTTATACCAACCATAAATGACGGTATCAAATTTACCTTCAATCCCAATGCGACAGTTGCAGGTATAAACGTTGGTGCACACACTGCTGATCCATCAACACCTGTTGCCGGTGATATTTGGTATCAAAGCACTACAGGTAGATTAATGGGTAGACAAGGAAGTACTAGTTACGAACTTGTCGGATATTCACTTATCCGAAATAGTGGTACGGCGGTAACCCAAAGACCCGCAATGAACATTAATAACGGACTTATTGCGTTTGATGTTACAACTGGTACTAGTGTTCAATGGGGCGGTAATTTAAGTCAGGATACAAATCTCAGTGGATTAGGTCTTCACAGTTTAACCATGAATGATTTTTCTACTTTGCAAATTCAACCAACTGGTGCTATTGATTTTAATTCAAAAACCGCAACTGTATCTATTGGTAGTTTCGTAAATCAAGAAAATTGGGTTTCATTAGCATTACTCAGTGATAGAATTACTGTTCAAGGAACACATGCCGAATTTCAAGGTGTTGTATATGCTTCGGATTATAGTGCAACATATACAAACAGATCGTTAGTTGATAGAGGATATGTATTGAGTATAACAACTCCTTTTGTAACAGGTGCTACTAATTTAGGTACAACCGGAAACGCTATATTTTCTGCAAAGAATGGACGCAATTTAGAATTCAAAAAACTAGTGGCTGGTGCTAACGTTACGTTAACACCAACTTCGACAGGTATCACCATTAGTTCCAGTGGTGGCGGTGAAGGTGGAAGTGGTGAAGCAAATGATGGTGTAAACATCGGTAGTGGTTATCAAATCTTCAAACAAAAATCTGGCACCGACTTAGAGTTTAGAACATTATCTGGCAACAGTTATGTAAATTTAGTGAGTGGTGATACGCTAGGGATAAATATAATCGGATTGTTGAGTAGTTCAAGTTTTAACACTTACACTGGCAATACCGCTACTCAAATAAATTCAAAGTTAGCCACATCTGCATTCAACACGTATTCTGGCAATACTGCTACATTGATTAACAATCGTGTTTTAACCTCTACTTATGCTGCTTACACTGGCAATACCGCTACTCAAATAAATTCAAAGTTAGCTACATCTGCATTCAACACGTATAGCGCAAATACTGCCACTGCTATAAATAATAGATTGTTAACCTCTACTTATGCTGCCTACACTGCAAATACATTAACAACCATCAACAGTAAACTCGCAACAAGTGCGTTCAACACATATTCCGGTAATACTGCTACACAAATAAATTCAAAGTTAGCAACAAGTGCGTTCAACACGTATAGTGGTAACACTCAAACACAAATAAATAACAAACTTAACACCTCTGCTTTTGCTGGTTTGACAAAAATAACTGTAGGAACAGTTGCTCCGAGCAGTCCTAACACTGGTGACCTTTGGGTAGATACTAATTAATATGGCACAATTCGCACGACCTGATAGTGATATAACAACCACAAACTGGACAGGTGGTTTTGCCAATATAGATGAAGCTTCCTTTAGCGATGCTGATTTTGCATGGTCTGCAAATAATACAGGTACATCTCCTTTGGAGGTTGGGTTATCAAACATATCTGATCCCTTTTCATCCACTGGACATATTATAAGATGTCGATTTGCTAAGACGAATAGTGGTGTATTGGACGGTGGTGGATCAACTGTAAATGGCATTGTAGAACTCTTTCAAGGTGCAACACTTATTAGGAGTCATACTGAAATTGTTGCACTGACAGGTGGTTTTCAGTCGATAGCAGTAACGTTGACTGCCACTGAGGCTAATGCAATTACTAATTATAACGATCTTAGATTAGTTTTCAGATATACGGGTGGCGGTGGTTCTCCTGCCACTAGACGTGGTATGGCAGTATCGTGGGCAGAATTTGAAACTCCTGATGCAGGTGTTGGGCCAACCGGACAAATTAAAACATATGACGGAGCGGATTTTGTTGCCAAACCAGTTAAGGTTTGGAATGGAAGTTCTTGGGAAATTAAGCCAGTTAAATTTTGGGATGGTAATTCTTGGGAAATTACTCAATACTAACGAGATATCTTAGTCCATTCTTAGTTGTTCCTTGCCATTTTGAAGTATTTATTTCTGATATGGCATTGTTATCTTTCTTCGATAATATAAAAATTACCACAGGGAAACCTTTAGATTCAAGATATCTAAATCTTGAATCTCGTCCTTATAGTGGAACTAGTGAGGTTAACGCGACAATACCGATACAACAGAGATATATCGGTCTAACCACAAACATCAATAATGCTGAATATTGGTATGCAACAGGTGTAACTAATAGTGATCTCATAGTCAAATCAGCAAGTTTGAGTCTTAACGATAGTTTAAATTTTTGGAAAACGAGCGGAATAACTACAATTATAAGTAGTGTAACAATAAATGGAAATACCAACACTGGTATTCTATTACAGACGACCAATGGAACAACGAATCATTTGTCTGGTTTATCCATCCAACCAACTTCAATCTCTATGTTTGAAGGAGTAATTGGTGCTAGACGTTCACTTAATTTTAATAGTTCACAGCAAGGTATCCAAGTAGTAGACCAGTTACACTCTAAAGGAATGGTTTATAATGCTGATTATTCTGTAAATTATACTGATCGTTCATTAATAGATAAAGGTTTTGCAAAGACTCAGTTGATTGACCGAACTACTATCGCTTATTCATCATCAACAATCAATTTGAATTTAGATTCATTAGAGCAAAAAAGATTTATCATTTCAAACATAAGTGGTGATGTTACATTATCATTCTCAAATATAACAAATGTTGATTTTTTTAGTGTTGATTTTTCAGCGTCTACAACCGTTAATATTACAATGCCATCTACGGTGAGAATGCAGTCATATGAAGTAAATAATGGAAGGTGGAACGCAACCACACGAGTAATAACTGTGTCAGCAGGACTATATACTTTAACCTTCAGTTATGATGGTTCTTTATATCGTGTGAATTGTTCAGACCAGTATATATAACCTTATTTTTTAATTTTCCAATGGTTTGTTAGAAAGTTTTCATTCATCTCTATATCGCTCACCAAACCCAATACAAGGGGTAGTTAATAATTTTTCGGAACGTATAATTTCTGATGGTGGGGTTATTGAATCTACAGAATATTTAACTGAATATTTACAAACCTTATATGAGAGCGGTCTTTATAATAAGGCTTCATTAATTCTAACCGCCAATGCATATAAAGAACGTAAATTATATTCAGTTGTACCTGAAGATGGTACGGGCGATTTTGCATTTACAAGAAATGGAGTAAAAATCAGACAAGGAGTAACGTATGTTGAAAGCGTTCCATATAACCTTGTTTCTTGGAGTGAAAGAATTAGTATAGCACCTTGGTCATTTTCCAACGTTACCCCTACAGCAAACGCTATTGCAAATCCTATAACTGGTGAAATTAATGCAACGCTAATTAATCTTTCTGGTGGTGGTGTTGCAAATTACTTTTCACAAGTAGTTCCGGGTGTAGATGGTGTGGTAACAATATCATTATGTGTTAAAGCGGGAACACAAAGGTATTGTCAATTATTGTTTGGATCAGGTTCTGCTGCTGCCAATATCGATATGCTAGATGGTGTAACTAATGTAGTATCTGGTGGAGGTACGGCAACTTCAGAAGATTTAGGAGATGGATGGTTTAGATTTATTTATACTTGTTCTGTTTCTTCCCCTCTTAGGGTGGATATCGCAGCAGTTCCGTCTTTTACATCAGGCCGATTTGCTTCAACTACTAATACTGGAAATTATTATGTGTTTGGGTATCAATATAATATCGGTGAATTTAAACCATATCAGAGAACAACTGATCGTTTCAACGTTCCTGCTATAAATCATGGTTTGACACCTTCAATAAGTTTAGAACCTGCACGAACGAATACAGTTCTTAGAAGTCAGGAATTAGACAATTCATATTGGACTAAATCAGCAGTAAGCGCAATCGCAGACGCTACCGTTGCACCTGATGGTTCAACTTCAGCGGAAAAAATTATTGAAAGTGCTTCTAATAGTTTTCATTACATTTGGCGTAATATTAACTGGTCTGGTGTTTATACCTGTAGTGTTTACGTAAAAGCAGGTGAACGATTTAGAGGACAATTTTATATAGTAGGCGGTTTAGGTGGAAGTAATTTTAATTTACAAACTGGTACTTTTGGTAATGGTTTAACTGGTGAAGATGTTGGTAATGGTTGGTATAGAGTATCATTTACAACAGCAAGTTTATCGACAACGGCTGCATTACAATTACTAATATTTGCTGATGATGGTACAACCTCCTATTTAGGTGATGGTACTTCAGGTTTTTACGCATGGGGTTGGCAAGTTGAATCAGGTGCTTATCTTACTTCTTATTTTCCAACCACAACCGCCATAGCTACACGTGCTGCAGATGCTGTCACTGCTTTATCTAATATAGGATCATTAATAGGACAAACAGAAGGAACAATATATTTTGAGGGTACAAGCTTTGCAGATGGTGTTGAAAAATCATTAGGACTTTCTTTAAACGGTTCAACGGCGAACAGAATAGTAATCCGTTTTGTAAGTTCGAACAGAATTCAACTCGTAGTTGTAGCTGGAAATACTACACAAGCAATATTAGAATCTGCACCTTTTACAACAGGTACCTTATATAAAATTGCAGGTACATACGGCCCCGCTGGTATTAAGTTATTTATAAATGGTTCCCATATTGAAACTGATACTATTGCGACTATACCGGCCTGCAACAGATTTACTTTTAATAGAGGGGATAATGTTTCCCCTTTTTACGGAACTGTAAAAGGATTAGCAATTTTCCCAACTGCTTTGAGTGATTTAAAAGTGATTGAATTAACAACGTTAGGGTAAAATTTGCTTTTTTAGTTCTAATTAGTCATTTTTGTAATTAGAAAAATGACAATGACTGAAAATCAGGAGATTCTAGGCACTATTCGGGTTCTATGTGAAAAACAGGGCAAGAAGCAGCTATACCGCTTGCAATTTCCTTATAATCAGATACTTATAGACAAGATTAAAGCCTTTCCAAGGGAAGAAAGGGAGTGGGATGGGGCCACAAAATCGTGGCTTTTGGACACTCCTACGCTCTTTGGGTTGATATCTTCATTTACCAAGGGTTCTGGCTACTGGTTCGACTTTGGAAGCACTGAGGGCCGGGAAAAGTTCATTTTAGACCTTCAAAAAATCAAAGATTTAGAGGAAGAGAAAAAACGGGTAATCGCTGAAATCGAAGTTCGAAACAAAGAAGCGGTTGAGTTCAAGGAATATATTGAACAGCATACTGAAGAATATGTTGAGAGAATTCACGAAAAAATCAAAACCACCTTCAAACTCTATTCTTTCCAGATCGCAGCCGTGATGTTTCTGGACAAGGTAAAAAACGCTTTGCTTGCATTCGAGATGGGTTTGGGTAAAACCTTGTCATCTATTGCATATGTCGAATATAGCGGATTTGAAAAGGTTTTAGTCATTGTGCCGAACAGTTTGAAGTTTAACTTTTATGGTGAAGTGGAGAAATTCACTTACTCTAAAGCACATATTGTTAATTGGAAACAAAACTGGCATTCGATTGAAGATGCAAAATATATAATCGTTAACTACGATTTTTTCAGAGATGCAAATTGGGATAAGGCGAAAAAGAAATTTGAGGCTTTAGGAATTACAAACTTGGATGCTATCATTTGTGATGAAAGCCAGAAGTTGAAGAACTCCAAAGCAAATACAACCAAAAATTTCAAAAAATTAGTTAAGCAATTAAAGCCGAAAAGTAAGGTGTTCTTGAGTGGTACGCCGACTCCAAATAGAGCATATGAACTCTACACTGTTCTTAATGAAATATCTCCCATAGAATTTCCGACCAAGAAGCAGTTTTATGAATACTATTGCGGCATGACCTATAATACTTATACTGGTCAGTACGATACCTCAATTAGTACTGCACGTTTTGAAGAACTGTTTAAGAAAATCGCTCCACACAACTATCGCAAAAGAAAAATTGATGTTTTAGACTTACCTGAAAAGGTATATCGTAAGACTGTTGTGGAAATGAGTGAAAAAGAATTAAGGAATTACGACCTCACTGAAGCCGGTGTTGCCAACGAAGTGTTCTCACAGGAAAAGGTATCAAGCACGATGATTATTACAATCATGCTTCGTCTTCGTCAATTCACTTCAAAAATTAAACTTCCTATTGTTGAAGAACTTATTGAGAGTATCCTTGAAGGTGGTGAAAAGGTAGTTGTACTCGATATGTTCAAAGAACCTCTTTATGAATTGAAAGGATTGCTAGGTGACATCGCTGCGGTGCATACGGGTGATCAGACAGTGGAAGAAAGACAAGAGATAGTTAAAAAATTTCAAGACCCTGATTCAGACCTCAAAATATTTTTAGGATCGATTCAAACTTGTAATTACGGGTTGACTCTTACTGCGGCAAGTAAAATGATAATTATTACGCTTCCGTGGTCTGTGGGTGAATATGATCAGGCTACTGACCGTATCCATCGTATTGGTACAAAAGAAACCGTATTTATATATCCATTAATTGCAAAAGCCACAATTGACGAATTGGTCTTTGATAAGATAGAGCAGAAGAGATGGGAGATTACTAAAGTAATTGACAATGAAGAATACACTTCAACAGTTAACGAATCAGTTTTAAGTGAGATTTTAAGCCAATTAAAAGCGAAGTATGGGAGAAAATAAAGGGGTTCGGATAAGGAAGAAATTTTTAACTGGAATCATACCAGATGATTGGCGGGAAGAAATTTATGAACATGATACTTACTACGCTTGTAAAGTCTTCGGTGAACGAAATGAAGAAGAATATCAAAAAATTGTCAGAAAGTGTAAAGAAGAATTTGGGGATTTATTACTAGAAGTGTTTTCAGTCACCTCACACGGAATCAATTTCATAGTTTATTTAAAAAAATCTGGTAAGTGATGTTTCAGGAAGAAGGGCAGATGGAATTTTCAGACATCATTAAATCTTACGTCTTAATGATGGTCGATTTTGGAACTGAAGAAGCAGGAGAAGTTGTAAACAATCATATGATTAACTATCTGGTTGAAATGGGATACAGTGCCCAAGATATTCGGCAATTGAAGTATACAATCAAAGTTTCAGGTGACTTAATTGTAATCAAAGCAGATAATTTAATTACTGGACTATGGTTTTCAGACGTGTATCCTGAAGTAATACCAGACGTAACAGAAGACTCTATAATCATAGATGATGTTGAATACCGATACGCAAATAAAGGAACGATTAAAAAAATAAAACATGCAAAATAATCTCGATAAAACAATCTCTGATATTCAAAAATTCTTAGAGGGTTGGGGTGACCTAAAGGGCATTGTTAACGTCGAAGCTAACTGGAACAAAGCAGAAGTCGAGTGTTACATTCAAAAGAAAAAATCTATTGAGAAAATTAAGGTTCAATACACTAACTTCGTATACATTAAAGACTTAAAGGCCGCTGGATACAATTTTTGGCAGGCCGATGAAGACAGGTATTTGCTTGAAAAGGGTATGGCAAAGCATGGTGTTACCATGTATGAATTGGATACTAAAAACCATCCCCGATTAAAAAATGGATATCCTTTCATTATTAAAAGCGATCGTTCCATTATGGCGATCCGTAATTTTATTGAAGAAGGTCTTGGTTTTAATACGAAAGAAAATAGCACCCATAAGCAATTAATCCGTGACCTCACTTACGAATTAAGTTTGCATGAACAGTTCTTCATTTCAACCGGAAATCGTCTATTCAAAGGCTTAGAAGACTATAATGACATTTTCAAGGCCATCTTCGATATCGAGACAACCAGTTTAAATCCGCGCACAGGTCGGATAACCCATATTGGAGTAAAACACAATAAACATAATGATGCGACCAAAAATTTTAAACTTTTTGAGGTTGGGGCTGAAAACAGTGATGCGGAGGAAAAAAGAGTTATCCTTGACTTCTTCAAAGAATTAAAAACAATTGACCCTGCTATCATTGCAGGATATAATTCGGAGGCATTCGACTTTGAATTCATTGTAGGACGTATTGAACAGTTAGGCGACCCGACTTTGTTTTATGTTGACGGAACTAACAGATACAATAAGACTATCAAAGTTGGTGTCAACGAAGAAGACTGTTATACTTTTAAAAGAAGACCTAATTCAAGTGTAAAATATGGCGGTACGACTGATAAGTATACGTCAACCAGTACTTGGGGTAAAAGCATTATTGACATTCATCACGCAGTAAAAAGAGCAGCAGCAACGAACAGTGAAATTAAGAAAACTGGTCTTAAAGATATTTGTAAGTTTGCTGATATCACCAAGCCTGATCGTATGTACATCAAAGGTGATAGAATATCTAAAATCTGGAAAGAAAATAGAATTCACATCGTTAAATTAGAGAATAATGAGTATGAAGAAATACCTGCTCAACTCCAAGGTCTTTGTCTCGCACTGCATAGTAAACAGGTCTTTGATAAAGATGGTAAACCGCAAATCGATACTAACATTAAAAAACTCGTTCTGAGTCAATCTGAAGAACTGTTGAATTATTTGATAGAAAAAGGAAAGTCTTTTGGTCAATTCAAGTTCATGACAGGTAAGGAAATTGTTAGCCAATACTTGCATGATGACTTGTGGGAAACGGAGCAAGTAGATCAGACCTATAATCAAGCATCGTTCCTATTAGGAAAGATTGTTCCTACAACTTACTCTCGTATTTGTACGATGGGTACCGCTGCAGTCTGGAACTTGATTATGACCGCATGGAGTTACGAAAACAATTTAGCGATACCAATACCCGACGAACAAGAAAACTTCTCCGGTGGCCTTGCTCGTTGTTTTAAGAAAGGATGGAGTAGACAAATACGCAAATTGGACTTTGCGGGTCTATATCCTTCATTACAATTGGCTTATGATATCTTCCCACAAGTTGACGTTACAGGTGCACTTAAAAATCTTCTTTTATATTCTGTAACTGAACGTGATAAATATAAGAAACTTAAAAAGCAGGCTGAAGACAACAATGACAAAAAGTTGGCAAACTTCTACGATGCAAAACAGTTACCGTTGAAGATTTTGAACAACTCAATGTTTGGTGCGTTGGGTTCTAATATCGCTTTCAATTGGGGTGAGAATACATGCGCTGCTCGTATTACGTGTAGTGGCCGTGTCCATCTTAGAAAACTTATCGTTTGGTTTAAGAAAAGAGGTTGCGTTCCATTGCTGGCCGTTACTGACGGTGTTAACTTCTCGTATCCTGATAATACAAACATTGATATGGAGGGTAATGAAATGCCAGAATATCAACCTACTGAGGTGGCTTGGCAATATGGTGGTAAAACTGGTATCGGTGCATTGGTTGCAAAATACAATGATGAAGAACTTCCTAAGCCGTACATGAAAATTGACGATGATGGTTCGTGGGTTTCAACCCTTGTATTGTCTCGTATCAATTATGCGAACTTAACCGAAGAAAGATTTGACACGAAAAAGAACAAGTTGATACCTCAGAAGGTCAAACTAACTGGTAATACTATTAAATCCAGAGTAATGCCTGAATATATAGAGGAATTTATCACCAAAGCGTTGACATTGATCCTTGAAGGGAAAGGTGCTGAATTCGTGGAATATTATTACGAGTATGCTGAAAAGATTTACTACTGTCAAATACCGTTAAAGAAAATAGCTACTAAAAAGCGATACAAGAGTTCAATTAATGAATACTTGAACAGGGGTGTTAATAAGAACGGTAAAGAGAAGAATAAAATGGCTCATATGGAATTGATGGTAATGAGCCGAAACATACAAGCCTACGAACTTTATAAGGCTCAAGGGAAAGAAACTGATCTCCAATTGATTGATCTTTTGACTGAGGATAAGGAAGCAAAGGCCAAGGCTAAAAATATCATGAAAGATATTATGACCGAAGTTCAGGGTATAATGACACCTGAACCTGAGATAGGAACAATGCTTTTCTATGTGAATAGTGGATTGAAAAAATCTGATAAGGATGTAGATGTTATTTTTGATGAAAAACTAGGACATTTAAGGATGTGTAGCACTCTCATTGATAGCGAACAAATCGAACAGAATCCAAATCTTATTGGCCCTTACAACGCCGAAAAATATCTTGAATCTTTTAATAAGAAAGTGGAAAGTTTGATAGGTGGATTCTCTGAGAACGTTCAGAAAAAATTGCTTGTCAGACCTAACAAAAAGAAAAAAGTTAAAGGTTCTAAAGAACCAGTAGCGGTTGGCTTGGTAAGAGAATATTTTACTGAAAAGGAACTCGAATTAAGAAATTACGATGAAGACTTGCTGGAAGACGCTTTGTTCTTAGAGCAAGGTGAAATTGATTTCTGGAACCGTACCGGGTTGAATCCATACGATATTTATGATGGTATCAAAGTACCTGAAGACTATCCTTTGTTCACGAAATTGTATGATGAAAAGTTGAAAATTGTCAAGGATGTAATTTATAAAATGAATCCTAATGTTCAGGTAAAGTCTGTCAGGGAGAGTCAATATAATAAAGGTGACCTTATCCTTTTTAAGAACTTCAACAAGTTTGATTTATATCAAATGGGTTCAATTAAACCAGTACCGTATAAATTAGGTCTTAATCTTCCGGTAACCGAAAGTGAGATGGAGTACATCAGGTTCATTGATGACAGGAAACAACCTATAAATGCGAATATCCCTCATGACTTCTTGATTACTAAAAATATGACTGAGAAACAGATTAAAGAGATGGTGAAACTCGCTACCAAGTTTAAAAAGGAGAAGGAGTTACCGAAGGATGCCAAACTATCCACTTTTGAGAATGGACTTGGGGTGACTTTATTTAAAACATGGCTAATGGAACAGGGTATTCACGATCCTTCAGACGCATATTCAGAGGAAGAAGAGTTGGAAGAAGAAACAGAGGATGTAGATGATTAATAAGCGAATTTCAGTATTTATAAGTACTGAAATTGCTTTTTTATGGAAAAAACTAAAATAACGAATAAACTAAAGGAATTTGTCGATTCTGAGTTGAATCTAATTGGATATAACGATGTTCCGCAAAACAGTCCTGATCTACAAAGCAATGTAGGGTCTAAGCCTACCGATTATAACGTAGGAATCAGTCAACAAAATCAATCTGACAATGATTTAGCCAGATTAGGTTATTTCAATCCCGCTGGATTTATGGGTGAAAATGAAGAGGCTGAAACCGATGAAGATAAATTGGTTGAAAAAATCTATAATAAAGTCCTTGCTCGTTTAAAACAAGATAAAGAAATAAGTGAAGCCTCAGTTGTTGAAGACAAGTTAGCAGATAAAAAAGATACCTCAATTAACGATAAGAAGGATAGTGATGGATTACCACGAGAGGTAAAAAGAATCACTGATTTGATTGCTGATTTAGCAAGAGAAGATAAAGAATTACTATCAAAGAAATTAAATAAATAATACCAATGCAGTTAAACGAAACCAATTCAAAACTGTATGGTAATGTCTATGAAATTCCAGAATCGATACTCAATGCTATTAAAGTAGCGATGACTAATCATTCTACTAATCGAAATGGTATGCGTAGAGCTAAATTCTTATTGAATAATAAGAAGTGTACTTATGCTACGATGAAGCGATTAAAGAATTTCTTCGATTATCCAGACAAAATACCCACTGTTGGCGAATTTCATTTAGCCGGTGGGGAAGATATGATGAATTGGGTTAATCTTACTCTACAGCGAGAAAGAGAAGCCGTTAAAAGTGGTAAAGAAGCCACTCAAACACTCGACCCGGTTTTAAACACTGGTACGTTAAAAGTACAAAAAGATGCGGCAGGTGCACCTTCGTTGAATGAAGTGGATAAAGAACCTGTCAGCGCAGGTGGATGTTGCGCAATCTTGGTCACACCTCAATCTAAACTTCTATTAGTTAAACGTTCTGCAGAATCTAGGTGGATGCCTAATAAATGGGGATTTGTTGGTGGTAAAATTGAAGCTAACGAACAGCCCGATGCTGCAATAAGACGCGAAATTAAAGAAGAAGTAGGATTAGAAGTAAATCATCTTATTGAAAAATTTAAGATAGTAAGAGGGGATAAACCCGAATATGTCTTCTATAGCATCGTTCCGGCAGACGCACCCGTTAAAATAAACAAAGAAAGTTCTGAATTTAACTTCTTTACACTGCAGGAAATTGAGAAATTAGATACCGTCCCTAATTTAATTGATTATGTAAGTCTTGTTCTTTATAACAAAGAATATACAGGGAGTATTTATAATAAATCACAATCAGAAGAAGAAAATTAACACAAATGGCACTTTTAAATAAGAGTACGATTCACAGAGATGAAAACGTAAAAAGAAACGAGTACGGCAAGAACAACGAGTACACGTCCTCACATGCTAATGCATTATCAACAGGTGATGACAAAGGTAAAGGCGAAAAGAACGGTCAAATCGGTTCTGCATTGGACATCGCAATGAGAGAAAAATCATTGAAGTTCAATAAGTACGGGAGAGATAATGCTTACGAAAGCGTTAACGAGCAACCTCTTTAATGATCCCACCTGAAGACAAAGAAAGGGTTGAAATTTTACTCAACGAAGAACCGTTGAAGTCTAAGGTCAAAGCATTACTCAATGAAGCTGCGACTCAGAACGATATTGTCAAATATATCAAAGATAGGCGAATCATAAACTTCAGGTATGATAGTCCTGTTGATCCAAACAACGAAGGATACTACCGTAACATTGAGCCGTATGTACTAGGAGTTTCAAAAGCGGGTAATTTAGTCCTACGTGCATGGCAAACCAATTTATCGTCTTCAGTCACAGGGGCTAAACCAAATTGGCGTTTATTTAGATTGGATGGGATTTCTGAAATCCTTCCGGTTAATCACAAGTTTCCAACTGACATCAAGACCTTAAAACAAACCAGACCCAAATACAATGATCAGGATCGTGATATGGTTAAGATTATTGCATCGGTTCTTCCTACCAAACCCGGTGATTTGAATGTTCAAAAGAATATCAAATCTGTGAGCGGTACAAAAGTTAAAACTACAGGTAACAAAAAAGATTTCTTCAAGAAGCAACAAACTGATTTTGCTAAAACCCAAAAACAACCTGCAAAGAAGGAAAAACCTTCAGCGTTTGCGGCTCAGGCACCTAAAATGAAAATTCCAGTGGCAAAGCCCAAGAAGGGTGTTGATAAAAATTGGATGAAGAATAAATATCAAGATTGGGGTAAAAAACAAGCCTCTAAAACCAAGGATAAAAACAAGGGATTTTCTAAAAAATAACAGTATTTATAGAAAAGTATAATTTTTTATAAAATGAAAGAAAAAGATGTTTTTGCAAAAGGTATTGAACAGCTAAGAGCAGAAGGTTTTGTACCAGCCCAACAAATGGCAGTAGATGCGACTGTCGCAGATAAAAATGATTGGATGTCTAAGATGGCAACCAAATGGAAACAGGTTAGTGAGGCTACAGAAGCCAAATTAGCTGGCGTTCCAGTAGAACACCATCCTGCACCCCGTGTACACTCTGCCCCTCCTAGACAGGCTGCAACAATGGATTTACCTGCTGATTTGATGGGCGGTGGTCGTTCGCCTATGATGAATGAATCTATCGATCCAAGAGAAGATGATGATTATTTTGAAAGATTGCAACAAGCCAAACTCGAACAGGTTCGTAAGAAACAACAAATGACTGAGTATGCACAGCCTCAACAACAAGCACCTCAATATATACAACAACCTCAATACGTGCAACCTCAACAGCAAGGTGGTATGTTAACTGAACAAAGAATAGCCCAAGTGGCTGAAACAGTTATAAAGGACGTGGTACTGAATCTTTACATTGAAGAAAAAATCAAAAAGGTATTGTCTGAAGGTTTATCGGATGAAAGAATTGCACAAGTTGTAAAACAAACTATCCGCGAACTCAGAGACGGTGCTGCCAAGAAAAAGTAATGAAAAATAGATGGGAAAAATTAGTTAATAGACGTTGGGATGATTTTAAAAACGAACCCGAATATATACGTCATGCTAATTCAGACCTGTCTACACAAGAAAAAGAGAATCTACTTCGAGAAAGCGGTATCCTGTCCAGTGATATCGATGAAATGGTTGAATTGGTTGTAAATAATATTCGAGAGGAAGATGCTAAATTAGCTATAAAGGCTAAACGAGCATTGGATACCCGTAAATTTGATAAGAAGGAAGTTGAAAACATGTTGGCTGTTCAAAAACATGTTTTGAATGTTGCTCATGATTGGACACCAGAACAACGAAAAGAGATTGAGGACAGAATCAGTGCGTTAACTGCTTCACTTGAGCATATGGAGAGAGAGGATTCTTTCGACACTTACAAGAAATATAAACAGGTAGGGCTTCGTAATCAACAAGATCAGGAAAATTATGACAAAGTAGTTCAACCTATTGCAGATCGCTATAGAAAAATTAGCAATAAAATTGAACAAGCGTATCATTTCATGCTTGTAGACTTGAATGCTAAAGCCAGCGATAAAACGTGGGGAGGTAGAGAAATTGATGATGAAATGGGTGATGTATACGGTGATGAAAAATCTAAAGTCTACTTAAAGCCTAATGAAGTTGAAGTTGAAAGTGTACATGGAGAATTTGAAGTTGTCAACGGGGTTAAGATAGAACTTATTGTAGTTAATCCAAAATATCGTGGACAAGGACTTGCGAAGGCTCGACTACAAGAACTAACCACTCTCGCAGACAAGTATGGGGTTAATCTTCATTTGGATATTGCGCCTCAAGATGATAATACGACTGAGGAAGGTCTTACATCGCTATATAAGCAGTTTGGTTTTGTATTTAAAGGAATACATGGGGTGCGTAAACCCACAAAAAGTAGAATATGAATAAAGCACAGCCTATAATTCGCGGTAAACTACATCCTTTTGATGATAGTATTGCTATTGATGAAATTGCAAAGGCTGTTACTAAGCGCATAATCAAGTTCATGCCAGATGTTTCTTCTGTTGAAGTTAAAAAGGATGCAAGAATCGGAGGATTACCCGATGGCACGTCTAAGACATATAATCAAGGAGAATTAGACGCACTCAACATAAGAAAAATGAATGAGAGAAGTGGAGATATTATGTTTGGAGTGCTTATGGCCAATTGTGATGTCAAAAACTGGTCTAAAGTTTTAAAAACTATAGACGAAAATGATATATATGAGAAACCGGGATTTGGTAAAGAAAGTGATCCACATGTGACAATTTTATATGGTTTTCATGACAATGTTAAACCATCTGAAGTATTAGATTCCATTAGAAATAAATTCAAGGAAACCAATGAAATGGAATTAACTAAAATATCAGTTTTTGAACTTCCTGAATATGATGTTGTGAAATACGATGTTAAATCAGACATACTCCACGACTTGAATAAAATCGTTAAGAAGTTCCCACATACAAATAAATTTGAATATCATCCACATATGACTCTTGCTTATGTGAAGAAAGGACGTGGTAAGAAATATATTCAAGATTTAGAAAAACCTATAAAGGTAAAATCGGAAGAAATTGTGTATTCGACCGTGGATAAGAAAAAATCATATTTAAAATCGTAAGTATTTATAAAATAATGGATGAAATTAGATTTTTACCCCAAGTCTCGGCTCCGTTTGTTCACGTCTTAAAGGGTTTGGACGATCATGGAATACCATACGAAAACGTTTCGGTACCATTATCTGATCTCAAGCCTTTACAGGGAATTGTGGACTTTGACAAAGTTAATTCAATGATTAGCTCAATCAGTTCGGGTGAAGATTCTTTAAAAACTATTTGGGTATCGCAGGATAATGAAATTTTGGATGGTCATCATAGATATGTGGCCGCGATGAAAATGAATCCTGAGAATTCAATCTCTTGTATGAGGTTGAAAGTTCCGCATAAAGATGGAATTAGAATTTTGAATAAACTCGGTGATCTATACGATGCTCAAGAAAAACCAACATTACAACCACAGGATGAAATGAGTCCAGAATTACCCCATGAACCAATAGAGTCGCCTGCAGCATCAGTTCCTGTAGATGCAGAGCCTGCAGCCACAGAAGAAACACCGAAGGGTGGTACTATCACAATGACAGGATATCGTGATAAACCAGTTAAAGAAAAAGCATTATCAGGTAATTTCTTCCTTCTTCAAGCAAAAGAAGGTTTTGATAAATATGAAATAGATTTTGACAATCTTTTAGATACTCATACTACAGGTTTATCGTTGAATCAAACCAATCCAATTGTCGAATTTTGTAAACAATGGTGTAAACTAGATGTTGATGAATTAGCACATAAACACGGAGTTCCCGTGGATAAGTACGCTGCTAAAATGATTGCAGATAAAGCCAAAGGAATGGGCTACGATGGTATTAAATATGGTGATATAATCTTACAAGCATTTTAAAGAAAATATGGCGTTTAAAATAAAAAATATAACGAATTCTTTGGATAAAAGACACCCCTTTGTTAACACAGCGGTTGATATCGAGTATGTTCAAAAAAATTCCGTTAAAGAAAAAATCAAACTGAAAGTTGGTGAGGAATTGATATTCGATGGTAATATTTTACCCATCAGTATTCACAACTTGCGTATAAAGAAATTTATTCGTGTAGTACCAATCTCGGATGATCAAGTAGCAGGTTTAACTAAACCAGAGCAACAGCCTGTAATAGAGGCACCTAAGAAACTTGCAAAAGTAGTCGTTGAAGACTCAGAAAGTGAGTCGAAAGACGATCAAGAATCAAAAAGCAAGTATACCAAAAAGAAGTAATATCTCCTAAAATTCTAATTAGAAAATTTACTAATTATTTTTGCGAATAATTAGTTTTTTCTTTTTCCGGTCGTATTTATAAAAAATTACAAAAATTTATAAAATATGACTAAGATTAAGATTCTATTTGTTAATTACGATATCGCAGGGGTGAATTACTTTAGAACTCAGACTCCCGCTGTTAAATTAAACGAAAATCATTCTGATAAATTTCAGGTTGAGATAAATCCAAACATGGATTTTTCCCCTGAACAGTACGCTACGACACTAGATTACTTGAAAGGATTTAACATCATCCATTATCACCGTGTATTACATGGCGACCCGAAGGTGATGCGACAAATTGCAACAGAACTTAAAGCAGCAGGAGTAGTCTTGGTGGTCGATATAGATGACTATTGGGAACTAGATAAAACCCACCCATTATATCATTTTAGCAAGGAAGGGAAGACTCATTTGGCAATTATCGACTCGTTAAAACAGGCTAATTACATCACAACCACCACCGATTTATTCGCTGATGAAATTAGAAGAGTTATACCGGGTGCCAAAGTAACTGTATTCCCCAACAGCATCGATCCGGTTTCTATGACTCAATTTGCTGA
>Ga0196965_1000465_pt1 | contig 23732 bp, 26 predicted proteins | sample S1_20metaG_FD_148668 | JGI IMG/M metagenome (GOLD analysis project Ga0196965, IMG submission 148668) | Soil microbial communities from Anza Borrego desert, Southern California, United States - S1_20 | ecosystem: Environmental > Terrestrial > Soil > Desert | place: USA: California | collected... | reverse complement strand
TCTTCTGTGGGAAAAGGTATAAACTCAACATTAAAAAGATGCGATTGGAATGCGGCATTAAATGGCCCTCGCTCAGCTACAGACATAGCTCCGAACGTATCTCCATGATAGGCGCCCTCCAACGCTATCACCCTTTTCTTAGTGTGATTATTGTTGTGCCAATACTGAAGCGCCATTTTTATGGCAACTTCCACTGCAGTACTTCCATTATCCGAATAAAAAATCTTTACCTGATTGTCAGGAAGGATGGAAAGCACACGTTGCGATATCCTGATGGCAGGTTCATGGGTGAATCCGGCAAAAATCACATGCTCCATTTTCATTGCTTGCGCTGAGATGGCTTTAGCAATATATTCGTGTCCATGGCCATGAAGATTAACCCACCATGAGGAAATGGCATCAATTATTTTTCTTCCGTCTGCTGTATGGAGATAGACGCCTTCTGCCTTTTCAATAAGGATAGGGGAAATTTCACTCACTAAGGGAGTAAAGGGATGCCATATTAATTTTTTATCAAGATCTAGTAAGTCATTCATAGGTTTATGGTGGGAAGTGGGAGTGGGAAGTTACTTCCAACTTTCAACTTCCTACTTCCATCTAATTTATAAGTATTTAATCATTGTCGTTAATTACCTCTTTTCTCAATAGAGAGGCATATTTTGTTACTATTTCGGGAGTTATGGATTCCTCTTTTTTTATTCTTAGAATACAGGGACAAGCTGCCTTTTTCAGGATAATATCTTCTGTTTCCGCATTTTCGCCGTTAAAAATTATCCCTTTTAACACCAGTCCTCTTCTCTTTAATTCTTCAATGGTAAGTAAAGTGTGGTTTATACTTCCCAAATAAATATTTGAAACCAAAACCACGGGCAATTTATTTTTCCACGCGATATCAATTACATATTCATGATCGTTCAAGGGCACCAGCACTCCGCCCGCACCTTCAATAATCAGGTCGTTTGCTGTCTTCGGAATTATAATTTTCTCCAGATAAATCTTTATATTTTCCTTTTTTGCTGCTGAATGCGGAGACTCGGGCGACTTTAAGTAGTAAGCTTCCGGATAAATTATTGTTTCTCTATTTGAAATCAAAGCCCTTACAGTATCAGAATCTCCTGGCGATCCTGCTTGTATGGGCTTCCAGTAATCTGCCTTAAAAGCCTCCACCAAAATAGCGCTGGCCAATGTTTTGCCACAATCTGTTCCTATCGCTGTTACAAAAATTTTCAATTTGTATGGGTTTGAATTGATTTTACGAGTTCTTCAATTTCGCCGAAAGAATTGTAAGCATGAAGGCATATTCTGATCCGTTCTTTCCCCTCCTGGACAGTCGGCGAAAGTATAGGTCTTACATCAAATCCATTTTCGATAAGTTTGGCTGCCAGATTTTTAGCTCTTTCATTTCCTGGAACCAATATGGCTTGAATAGCGCTTTTGCTGTCAATATAATCAAAAAGCGGATTGGAATTTTTAGCATCGTTTATCTTATCCCGAAAAAACTTTATTCGTTCCTGTAGTTGTCTTTGCAGTTCACCATGTCTACTTAAATAATCAAATGCCGAACGAATGCTCACCAGGTTGTGAAAGGGCAACGCAGTGGTATAAATAAAAGACCGGGCAAAGTTTACAAGGTATTCAATAACAACTTTTGAGGCCACAACACACGCGCCGTGAGAACCTATTGCTTTGCCAAAGGTATAAGTCCTGATAAAAAAATGCTGCTCCAATCCCAGATTACAAACCCATCCTGATCCGTTCTCACCAAATACTCCGGTACCGTGAGCTTCATCTACGATTAACCATGCTTCATATTTTTTACACAGCTCAACAACCTCTTTTACTGGTGCAAAATCCCCGTCCATTGAGTAAACAGATTCTATGGCCACAAATTTTGGTCCCTTTGCCTTTAGCAGTTTCGACTCTAAATCCTGTAAGTCATTATGACGAAAAGAAAACCTATTGGCAAAACTTAACCTTGAACCCTCTTTAATGCAGGCATGGATTAATTCATCATAAATAATGGTATCTCCTTTTTGGGGGATGGACGAAAAAATAGCCAGGTTAGCTGTATATCCAGAATTAAAAACCAATGCAGTTTCGCCTTTGAAAATATTAGCAAGATATATTTCAAGTTCCTCATAATATGGACTATTGCCTGAAAGCAATCTTGACCCCGTCGCGCCTGTTGATTTTTCCTTGACGGCATCATATTGTTCTTTGATAATATTTTGAAGATCAATATTATGCGCTAGCCCAAGGTAATCATTAGAGAAAAAATCTACTTGAGCCCCACGGGTACTTAATCTTCTTAAGTTCCCCCCCTCCTCTCGTTTTTCAAGGGCATTTTTTAGCCTTTCCTCTACATTAGTCATTAGGCGCAAATGTAATAACGGATTAGCTATTAGAGGATAGTTATTTGCCTTTTTTAAGGAGATCTGGAGATTTTTTCCAGAATAAAATTTACCTGTAGCATATTGGTCGGGGATATTTCGTTAGTAAGTGAAAAATCTTTGTCCTAGCAAGATTTAAGAAGTATTATAGAAATTTTTATTTTTAACAATTAAACAACCACAATCAACTATGAAAAAAATCATTTTATTATTTGCAACAGCAATATTAAGTATTTCTGCTCAGGCTCAAGTCTTTACTATAGGACCAAGGGTAGGAATAAGTCAATCGTATTTAAAAGTCGACGAGACGATCGATAACATTAAATATGAAACAGGCGATGCGCTGGTAGGCTATCACTTAGGCGCTTTCGCGAGAGTAAAATTTTCCTCTTTCTACTTCCAACCTGAGTTGTTATTTACCTCGACAGGAGGAACCATCAATTTAAACGATCCGAATTCCATAGAAAAGGACATGAAAGTAAACTACAACAGAGTTGATATTCCACTGCTGGTAGGGTTAAAGGCATCAGCTTTTCGCATAAATGTAGGACCCGTAGCTTCATTTAATGTTGACACTAAGAATAAATCAGTGAGTGAGATTGGCGGCGAAATAAAAGACAATTCTAAAGTTGCCACTTTCGGACTACAAGCAGGGGTGGGGCTGGATATTTGGAAGCTTATTTTCGACTTAAAGTATGAAACTGGATTGGGATCAGTTACCAAAGATGTTACAATAAATGGAACAACACATCAATTTGACCAAAGAGCAAAACAAATAATGCTTAGTGTAGGATTTAAATTATTATAAAATCATAAGAACACGGAGTGATTTCACTCTGTGTTCCTCTATAAACTCTCCTCTTTCTCTGTGGTAAAAACACCGCTAAATTTCAAGAAAGTTTTTTCCTCAAAAAGAACATTTGCCTTTACTATTAAATGTTCGGAAGGTTTTATAGTCATATCAATAATTACCGTTTCATTCTCCTCAGGATTTATCATATTCAGGAATTTAACATTGTCGGCCCTGACCAGCCGCAATTCCTTTTTAAGATCTTTTTCCACTATCTCTTTGATCATCTGAATTAAACAAACACCTGGAACAACAGGATTTGAAGGAAAATGCCCCTGAAATATCTGATGGTTCTTATTTAATTTTACTTTTGTGATTAAAGAAAATGATTCTGCTTCTGTCTGCTTCTCTTCAAGTATTTCGAAAAAATTATTTAATAACATTTTGTGTAATTTGAGAATGAATTTAATGTGTTAATGTAGAGAGGACACCGAAAAAGAATCGGAACAAGTAATGATAATATAGTGATCGCTAAATATTAATTAGTCGGTATTACTTCTTTACCTTCTTTAAAGTGAACAATATTTGTTGTATCGACCTTCTTAACTGCCTTTGATAATTCAAAACTGGATTGCATACTAACCCAAAATTGAGGGGTAGTATTAAAAGCTTTTGCAAAACGAACAGCCATTTCTGCAGTAACTCCAGCGTGCTCATTAAGTATTTCGGAAAGAACCTTACGGCTTATTCCTATCCCTTCGGCAACCTCCTTTATTGTTTTCTTTGTCGCTTTAACATGAAGTCTTAAAATTCTACCTGGATGAACTGGATTGTGTTGTATCATAGTATTTAACTTTTTAATGGTAGTCAATGTAATCAACATCATAAACTCTACCTTAGCATTATTAAAAGAAAAAACAATTCTATAATTCTTATATACAGTTATTGACCATAGCCCTAACATATCTCCTTTTAAAGGATGTAGTTTAAATGATGGTACATCAATATCATTCAATTCTGAAGCATTATCTAAAACAAAAAGCATTTCTTCTATTCTTGACAAATACTTAGCTGGGAGTTTAGATCCATCTCCTTTTGTAAAAAACAACTTTAACCCTTTATGCTTAAAGTTTATTATCATTAAAGCAAATATAACGAGTTACGTAATGCGTTACAAAAAATAAAAGCGTATTAAAAATGTAAGGATTATTAATAGCTAATTGAAACAGCCGATAGTCATTTCATCTCTCCAAATAATTCAGTTCTATATTAAACTTAAAGCTATTGTGTTTTATATTGATAAAATAAGGTATTCCATTTTTGTAATCTTTCAAATCCACCTCAATTTTCACTTTTGACTTCGAAGTGTTCTCTATCCTTGTAATCTGGTTTTCCCTGTTTAAAAAATAATAATAAAAGTCCTTCTTTTCTTTAAACTTAAATATCTTTTTCTCTTTGTTTTCGTCTGTCAATCTTTCTCCTTCCTGAAGACTAAAGTCGGTCATTAAAAACAATTTTATGTCTTTTTCCAGCGTATTCATCACCACTTTTCTATCCAGTTTTTCCATAGCATAATGGACTTTACTTCCATTTGGGAAATATTCAACATCAAAAAACTTAACGCCTAATTCATTTGTGAAAACCAGTCGAAAAGTGTCTTTTCCTATGGGCTTAATAAAAAGCAAACCGCTAAGGTAATGGGTCAGTATGTCTATTTTGGCTTTATATAAATAGGAAGAGACCTGCTCATTAAAAACCGGAACAAGCGTTTCAGTTCTTTCCGAATCGTTTTTCAGATCCTTGTAAAGTTTAGGTGAACAGGAAAAAATTAAAGAAAACAGCAAGCTACTTAACAATAAATTCCGCATCAGGTATTTCCGTATTTGTTTGACGGTTGGTAAAAATTATTTCCGTATAATCTCCGGAAGGCTCGGTGATGTTAATTTTTTCAACTCCCAGGTCCTTTTTGTCAAAGAAAAGGAAAATATCCTGCAAAAACTCCTTTTTATTTTTCTGCAAAGGTTGCGACTGAATAATAAAATATTTTTCATTTTCGAGGAAGGCAATATCAAACATCTTATTGCTTAGTATTTTGCCTTGGATCATGCCCACCATCATATCATTGATCTCTTTAAAAAGCTTATTGGACTGGACGTCATACTTTGAGACTTTCTGTCCATCCTTGATTAAAACACTTTCACCGTTCAAGACAATCAGGTATTGAAAAGGCTCACTGTATTCCCATCGCAAAAGGTTGTCTTTTTTAAAGTAAAATTTCCCCTTGGAAATTATCTTTTCGGAAAGCACACTTAAGTTTTTTTCCTGGACAAAATCGCTTTTAAGCGTCCGGGTTTTTTTTGCGACTTCAGCCATGGATTTTTTAAAGGAAGCGGTGTCCTTCATAGGTTTGTATGGGGATTGCCCATAAGAAAACCCGGAAATAACAAGACCAAGAATTACAATATATGTTTTTATGAAATTATGCATAAGGTGATTTCTTTACTAATTCATCCAGACCTACAATTTTAAAGCCATTTTCGGAGGTATATTTTAAAAATGATTTTAGCACTTCAATTATTCTGTTATTTGTATCGTGAAACAAAACAATGTCTCCTCCTTTTAAATTTTCTGTGATTCTTTTTAAGATCTTTGCTTCATCTTTAATAACAGTATCCAGCGACCGTACATTCCAGCCAATAACATCAAAATCAGACTTTTTGATTGCCTTATTTATTGCCGGATTTGTAACTCCATAAGGCGGACGAAAAAATCTGGGGGTCTTATCAATTATTCTTCTGATGGTTTCATTGGTTTTATCCAATTCCCTTTTAACTGTGCCAGGAGGGTAAAAGTCGAACCAAAAGGCATGAGAAAAAGTGTGATTACCTATTAAATGGCCCTCTCTTTTCATCCTTATAAGAAGCGTTTCGTTGTCTTTGATATTTTTCCCGATACAGAAGAAAGTGGCTTTTACATCGTGGTCTGCTAAAACCTTCAGGACTTCAGGTGTTATCTCTTCATTGGGCCCGTCATCGAAAGTAATGGAAATAATTTTTTCATTGGTCGGTGCATTACAAATGGTCTTTAGGTGAAAACCTGAAGCAATCTGCGAAGATTTAATGCCGACATAAATAAAGTAAATGACTGCAGCCAACACATAGAACAGAAAGTGGACAGAAAATAAAATATCAATTATTGATATTAAAATGACCACTCCCAGAAAAAGAACAGAAACAAACTTAAATGTCATTTTTTATACGATTAAAGTTTACCATTCTTCCTCTACTTTCAAATGTGCGTTAAAAGATAGATGGAGTGGTTAATATCCCGGTAATGGTTATAAATCAGGATGTTTTTTATTTCTCCTTTATTGGCATTTTCTAATATTACGCCGGAAGGTATCTCTTGAGACTTCATGATTTTAGCACCCATCCACACCCCGAAGGCTACAGATGTCGGATATTCACCACTTAAATGTTTAAAATAAGCCAACGACTGATCTTTAAATAATCCATTCGCCAAATCATGATAAACCTGATCTCCCCTTTGATCCCCGTTTATCCCTAAAATCACAAGGTCAAGATCATTTACAGCCAGGTCATTTTTCTCCAGGAACTTATGAAGCTCTGATTCTATTTCTTCAATATCCTTTGGCCTATAGATCGTAGCCAGATCCTTCAATTCCGCATAATTTGAAGAAGATTCTTCCTGAGAAAGCACAAAATAGGTTGCCCCTTCTCCAGCGATTGTACCCTTGGTATTAGCCTTCGCCAAAGATAAATGTCCTTCTACATTCTTCTTCCAGAAACCCATCCGCTTTGTAATGGCGTAATAAGTCTGTGTGATTTCATCCACTCCTCCTACAAGTATATCTTTTGCTTCGCCTTCCTTTAACATCATTATGCTGTCCTGGAGGGCGCTCTCAAGCGAAAAGCCGCGGTGGACATAAGTGAAATTATAATTAAGGCATTTCAAAGAAAGTGCAATCTGAGCGCTGATGGTATTGTGAGTGGACTGAATAAAATTAGTAGGTGTCAGGAACTGTTCCTCATTTTCGATTATGGCCGTCAAAAACTTGTCCGTGTCTACTATACATCCTAAACCCGTACCGGTAATAATGGCATCCGGGTTTTCTACTTTTGCATCCTGAAGACAAATAGAAGCTGAAGCAACACCCATTTTAAGGATCTTGCCCATTCTACGGATCAGTGCAGGATTTAAATATGCCTTATAATCCGGCTCGGCAGAGGTAAAATACTCGCCAGTATAAGCTGTCAATTCATTTAAAAATTGTCCATTATAAGTTGGTTGCGGTGAAATACAACCTACACCTTTAATAAATACCGGCATTCTTTTAATTTTTTAATATTAAGTTTTTAGTATTTAGTAATAAGGCTTATGACTAAGACTTAATATTTAATACTTAATTTGTCAATCTAAATTCGTCCTTACCTCTGGCGGTACCTCGATAGAATCAGGGATGAGTTGTTTCCACCAAATCCGAAAGAATTAGATAAAACATGATCAATGGCTACATTTCTTTTTAATTTATCAACAGGACTTACTGTTAATTCCTTCATTTGAGTGCCAAAATTGAGGTTCGGAAAAATTGTGTTGTATTTAATTGATAGAAAGCTAAAGATGGCTTCAATTCCTCCGCAAGCGCCAAGGGTATGTCCTGTAAAAGCTTTGGTAGAACTGAACAAGGGTACTTTTGAATTAAACAACCTTTCCATTGCTCTGCCTTCCGAAAGGTCGTTGTTTAAAGTGCCCGTGCCATGTACATTTATATAATCAATATCTTCTATACTTAACCCCGAAACTTCCAGCGCTTTTTTCATCGCCTGGTAGGCGCCGTCTCCTTCTGGCGAAGAAGCTGTTTGATGGAACGCCTCATTGGCATTGGCATAACCGGTAATTTCACCAAAAATCTCTTTTGATCCTGCTGTTTCTTCAGATTCTAAAACCAAAAATCCGGCACCTTCCCCCAAATTTAATCCCGTGCGCGTATCATCAAATGGCCTGCAATGATCTTTATCAAGAATCATCAGGGTATTAAAGCCATTCAAGGTAAATTTTGTAAGTGAATCTGTTCCACCTACGATTACCCTGTCCAAAATATTATGTTTTATAAGCCTTGCACCGAACATAATGGAGTTTGCGGAAGAAGAGCAAGCGGTACTTATGGTAGTCATATATTGTTTTATACCTAAGGAATCCGCTATTTTTTCGGTAGTATCCCCGCAATCATGGGTAACAATATTTCTAAGCTCGCCTTTGGTATTGTCTTTTAGAAAATCAGCAAAAAAGACTTCACTTTTTTCCATACCACCTACAGAAGTTGCTGAGACAATTCCTGTCCGGTATTCATTTATATTCTTTATTCCGGCATTTCTAACAGCTTCCCGTGCAGCAACTGTTCCCAGAAGGGATGACCTGCTATAGCCATTTTTAGAAGTTAGGCCTGCCAATCCAACCAATTCGTCAGAGGAAAGCTTTACTTCGGATACGGGAAGATTATTTTTGTGACGGGTATTTAACCAGGTAATATCTCCAATCCCCGATTTGGAAGAGATTAACGAATCCCAAGTTTGTTCAAGGTTATTCCCTATGCCCGAAACCAGGCCCATTCCCGTTACTACTACCCTTTTTGACATTATTATTTATCCTTGTTTTCTTTAATAAAATCAGCCATTGATTTAATAGATGAAAAAATTTCTTTTCCTGCTTCCGGGTTTTCTATTTTAAGCCCATAGTTTTTTTCAAGCAGCACAATCAATTCCAAGGCATCTATCGAATCTAAGCCTAATCCTGACCCAAATAGCGGTGCATTGTCATCTATATCTTCCGGTTTTACATCTTCCAAATTAAGCTGATGTATAATTTTTCCTTTTAAATCGGTAATTAAAGCGTCCATAAAATCTATCAATTTTTCAAATATAATTTTCTTATTTCTTCTGTTGAAAAAGGAACGATTGCCTGATTTGGTTCCAACTTATCTTTTCGTTCTACTGAAAAAAGAAAAGATTCAAATCCTTCTTCTGAATATTCTATCCATCCGCCTATACAAGCTTCTGCCTTTCCGGTATCCAATAAGTTCTTCAAATAATTCACTGAAAACTCAACCTCAAATTTTTCAAAAACAAACAAAGCATTCTCTCCTTTAATAGAGTTTCTAATACAAATTTCCCCGATTGCTATGTTGGGAAGCGTATATACGAAAATTGAAGGGCTGGGATAGTAATTTGCTTTATCAACAAAGCTTTCAACATGCTTGCAGTCTGAATCAATAGATGCGCTGGAATTACATAAAACTATTCCAATGGCTTCGTCAGAATATTTTTGCTTTAAACCGGTTTCCTTCAATAAAATCTCTGAGGAGATAAATGCAAGTTTACACAGATTATCCATCTTATAAAATTTAGGATAATCAATCTTATATCGCTGATAAAGAGCCTTTATGAATTCAGGAAAATCAACATCTTCTTCACTTCGGACCTTTTCCTGGTTAGGGGAAATCACATAATTATTCCTGATAATGTTATAACCGGTTATGAAGCTTTTATCCATTCTTTTTAAATAAAATGGCCGCATTACAGCCACCAAAACCAGAAGCTGTTTTTAAACAAACTTCCATCTCTCTTTTTTCTGTCTTTTCAATAACATTTAGATTGCCTGTAACTCCTATGGTTTCAAACCCTTTTGAAGCAAATAAAACATTGTCCCTTAATGACTGAAGGGAGACGACAGATTCTATCAACCCGGCTGCTCCCAGGGTATGTCCGAAATATCCTTTCAAGCTGTTAATGGGTTTGTCCTCCAATTTGGCTGTAGTAAAAGCCAGCGACTCCATTTCATCATTGTAAACAGTGGCTGTACCGTGAGCAGAGATAAAGTCTATATTTTCTATATGATTTTCCTTACCTTCCTTTATTGTTTTATTGACCGAAATAAATAACCCATCGCCAGTTCGGGAAGGACCGGAAATATGATTTGCATCATTACTTGTGGCGCCTCCTGTTATCTGAATTTTATGTTTGCCTGCAGACCCTTTGTTAGCTGTCAATATAATTGTGGCTACACCCTCACCTAAATTTAACCCGTTCCTGTTTTTATCAAATGGCTTACAAGGCCCGTCACTTAAAGCCTTAAAAGATTGAAAACCAGACACGGTAAATTCCGAAATTATATCTCCTCCTGTAACGATAATATTGTCGTAAACACCAGCTTGCATTAACCTGAAAGCCGTGATCAATGAGAGCACTCCTGAAATACATCCATTGGATATGATCAATGGCGTATTGGGATTTTTAAAAAAATCCTGAATGACTCTTCCTAACCCTGGCAAATAAACTCTATTTTCCTTTGGCTTTCCGCTTGTCTTTTCGAGTAGATCTATGTTTCCCTTAGCGGAGGATAAAAGGATCAGGGTTTTAGGGCTGGTTACCTCTACGTCGGAATTCTTAAGGGCATCCTTTATAGAAAGAATCATCAATTTTTCTAACCTGCTAAAATCCTCATCTCCTTGTATTTCATTAAAACCAGCGTTTATATCCGAATCTCTAATTAAAGAAGCCCAAAAAGGGATTTGAGACTTTGAAGAGTCATTATGCAATTGAATCCCTGAGCTATTATTCAATAAATTTTGAATATTTGAACGGGTATCAAAGCCCAAAGCACTAATTAAATTGTCAGACGATATGTAAATTTTTCTGGTCAGAAGATGACGATTTTAAAGTTATTGCTTTATTGAAGTTCCTGCTGAATTTACAATTATTGTTTTTTTTATTTAGGGTAAAAGCCCCCACTTTTTTTTCCACTTCCTGAAGAAATCCGGTAAGGTCAGGTGAAGTTCTTTTTTTTCATTTAAAAATACTTGCTCACTCTCTCCGGTAGCTACTATCTCGTTGTTCCCTTTTCTATAAATGGTGTACTTAAAATGCAATTTTGCTGCATCATGATCTACATAGGTTGTTTCAATGATTGCAGTATCACCGTAATTGAGTGACCTTTTATAATTGCAATGTATTTTAACAATAGGCGTCAGAAAACCAAAGTTAAAGACATCCAGGTAAGTCATATTATACGTTCTTCCAAAAGCTTCCCTTCCATCTTCAAAATATCTCAAGTAGTTTCCATGCCATACAACACCCATGGCATCCGCCTCACTAAATCTTACTAAAACCTCCGTAGTTGATGTAAGCACTCCTTATTTTTTAATTTAAATATTGAATTATAAATTTTAAAAGTTAAAGCTATAAGTATTAATTAATTGCTAATTGCTAATTGCTAATTGCTAATTGCTAATTGCTAATTGCTAATTGCTAATTTGCACTATAAATATCTTCATCTCCCCTCCGGCCACTACTTTATCTTCGCATTTCACTTCTGCTGAAATAACGGTTGCATTCATCACTTCCGTTTCTACCTTCACTTCGGTGATCAATTCCTTACCTACCTCCGGAAGAAAATTTATAAACAGGTTCTTGACCGCACCAATAAATCCAATCGGAGGATTCTCATTTTTTGATTTATAATAATACCCCGCTCTGGCAGCAGCAGTTTGGGCTATATTTTCTATAATCCCCGGCTCTTTTAAAACCCCTCCTTTGCTAAAAATATTCTCTTGAAGAATGGTGAAACCTGATACGGTTTTCACCTCATCGTTATACAATAATTTATCAACCATTACAACAGGCGGCCTTTGAGGTATTAGCGCCATTACCTCATTTTTATCTGTAATCGGTTGAAATTTCTCCATTTTAGCTTTTTATTTATTTAACGAATACGTTTTACCACAGAGTTCACTAGGTAAAGGACAGGCTTAACGTTGTGTACTCTGTATCCTCCTTTTCTCTGTGGTTGACTTTTCTTACCTGCTTTCAAATTCGCTTATTTGAAATTTAACATTAATAATTCGCACACCATCAAATTATCACATCAAGATTTACTTTTCCATTACAAATTCTTCAGGAACATCTTCCCAATAATCGTAAAAATTAAACCATTGTTCGGGATATCTCCTCAGTACCTCTTCTAGCTTTTTCGAATATTCTTCTACCAATGGACGTACACCACCATTATGCACTTTCAGATCTGTTGAGTAAAAATGATAATGGTTATTTTCTTCCTTAAATCCAAAAACAAAAGTATAAGGAACATTAAGCTTAGATGCCAGATGAAAGGCGCCATAAGGGAAATAAGTCTTCTTCCCGAAGAAGTCCACGGCTATTACTTTAGATCCCTGCACATACCTGTCCCCGTGAATACAAATCAATTCTTTATTAGCCAGGGCCTTGCTTATATGAAAAATATGAGAGAAGTCGTCCTTCACCACGATAATATTAATGTCTTTGTTACCCATCACACTATCAAGGTATTTCTTGATATTTCTATGCTCGGCATCAAACATCACAATGTGGATTTTGGCATTTAACCTGTTGGTCAGCAAATGTCCTGAAATATCCCAATTTCCAACATGTGCGCTAATCATGATTCCTCCCTGGTTTCCCGCTGCCATCTTATGAAGGTTTTCCTCTCCATCCATATAGAAACTAAAATTGTTGCTTATCCCTGCCCTGATGGCGACCTTATCAATAAGGGTTTCCCCGAAAATATTATAGGTCTTATAAATTCCTAATAGCGATTTAAGAAAGGAAAATTTTAATACTTTGTTGAAGTAGTAAAATATAGAAGAGGATGATTTATATGAGAAAAGGAAAAAATAAACCGTAACTATTCTTAAAACAAAATAAGAAGGTTTTAACCCAAATTTTTTAAGTATAAAAATAAAAAACTTATATCCCCAAACCCCTCCGCGGGTCTTTCCTTTCCAAGTAGAAGCCAATATATCAAGCTGTTACATGAGAGGAAATGTAATCATAGAAATCCTGAAAAGTTTTAATTCCGATAAAGTCTTCTCCCTTTACTTTGAAACCAAAATTCTTTTCAATAATTACCACAAGATCAACCAGATCAAGGCTATCCAACTCAAGTGTTTCCATTAAGTTGGCATTAGGTTCAATCTTGCTTTCTTCAACCTCAAATTCCTCCACTAAAAAAGCATTTACCTTATTAATAATATCTTCCGGATTCATGTGTTTATAATTGTTTTTTAATTGCCACATGGAATACGCCATTAGATATTCATCCTCGTTTGGGTGGTTTCCAATCATGGCTATTTCATGTAAAATTCTTTTCTATATATTTAAAAAATAGGTGTAAACATTCAAATTTATAATATTAGTTCAAAAACTTCTTAACGATCAAAGACGAATTTGTGCCGCCAAAACCAAAAGAGTTGGATAAAAACATGTCGATTTTCTTATCCACCGTTTTTTCCGCAATCCTTAATTTTGCTGAATCTTCATCAGGTGTCTCGAAATTAATGTTGGGCGCTACAAATGCCTCTTCCATCATCAACATGGAATAAACGATCTCACTTGCGCCGGCCATCCAGCATTCATGTCCGGTCATTGATTTTGTAGAACTTACCCACGGCTTGCTGTCCCCGAATACTTTGTCTATCGCCTTTGCCTCATTCATATCCCCTATAGGAGTAGACGTAGCGTGGGCATTTATATAATCAATTTCATTAGATTTAACATTAGCATCTTTGATCGCCATTTCCAATGACCTTACCGGGCCATCTACGTTTGGCTGAGAAATATGTCCGCCATTAGAAGAAAATCCATAACCAATAACTTCGGCTAAGATTGGTGCTCCCCGTCTTTTAGCGGATTCGTAGCTTTCCAAAATCACCGTAGCTGCACCTCCGCTGGGTACAAGTCCGTCTCTTTTTTGGTCGAATGGCCTTGAGGCAGCCCCTGGATTGGACTCACAAATTGAAAATGCGCTAAGTGCATCAAAACTTCCCATCGAATGGTAATTGAGTTCCTGAGCTCCACCACAAATTATCGAATTCTGCAAACCATGCTTTATCATGAAGTACCCCATACCTATAGCATGAGAGCCACTTGCACAGGCTGCGCTGATGGTAAAGTTTACTCCCTTTAGTTTAAAAATGGTAGCCAGGTTCATGGTAACTGTAGAATTCATAGACTGAAAAACTGAACCAGAACCAATTAAAACTGTGTCTTTTTTTTCTCTTAGGATATCAGTAGCCTCTATCACAGATTTAGCAGAACTGTCATTTCCATATAAAACTCCTACTTCATTGTGTTCTAGGTAATCCTCATCCATTTTCGCTTTAGCGAGTGCCTCCAATGTAGCCAGGTAAGCATATTCTCCCTGCTCTGCCAACATTATCCTGGATCTTCTGTCGAGTTTACCTTTTAGTTCCGGTTTTTCGATCACACCGGTAAGGCCCGATCTAAAACCCATTTCTTTTCTTATTAAGTCAAAGCCTATTCCCGACTTGCCTTTAAATAAAGACGTTCTTACTTCATCCATGTTTTTCCCAATACATGAATAAATTCCTATTCCGGTAATTACAACTCTGTTCATAATATTATTATAATGCTCTCTTCTTCTTTATTTAATACAATCCTCCATTTACGGATATTACTTCTCCTGTAATATATGCAGCTTTATCAGAAGCAAGGAAAGCTACGACTTCAGCTACTTCTTCAGGTTCTCCAAACCTGTTCATGGGAATTAATGATTTTAATTGCTTCTCATCTAACTCTGCAGTCATATCTGACCTTATAAAGCCCGGCGCTACTGCGTTTACCGTTACATTCCTCTTTGCGGTCTCCTGAGCCAGCGATCTTGTGGCGCCTATTATTCCTGCTTTTGCAGTAGAATAATTCACCTGTCCTGCCACTCCTTTCAAACCCGACAAAGAAACAATATTTATGATCCTTCCCTTCCTCTTAACCAACATTTCCTTTAATAAATTTCTTGTCACAAAGAAAAATCCATCAAGGCTGATATTTAACACATTTTTCCAATCCGCATCCTCCATCCACATCATCAAAGTATCCTTATTGATGCCGGCATTATTGACCACTATTTCAATATAAGCCTCTTTGTTTTTTTCTTTCCATGTATTGAGCGCTTCTTCTACTTGCTCCTTTTTGGAAACATCAAATCGCAATATTTCCCCAAAACCGCCATTTTTTACTATAGAGTCAAGGGTAATTTTAGCCTGTTCTTCATTAGAAGTATAGTTGATCAATACATAAAAACCCATCTCTGCAAGCTTTAAACTGATTGCTCTTCCTATTCCTCTTGACCCTCCGGTTACCAATGCATACTTCATATTTATTTATGTTTTTATTAAAATACCAATTAAGATGATTGCACTATATTTTAAAAAATGAAGTTGGCAATTCACGGTATTTATTCTGAATTCTTTTACTAAAATTTCTTATAAATCCTCTACCTCTGCAAAACTTCCGGATTAATTTTCCGGACTATTCTCCAAAATATAATCTGTGATGTTCTTGGTGTCTTTATATTTGATGGTATCCTTTTCGAACATTGGGACAATCTGCCGCAATTTTTTATAAACCGACCGGGAAGTATCGGAAAGACGTTCTTCAAATTTAAGATAATCTATTGCCTGAATCGCAGTTATTAACTCAATAGACAATACTTCAAAAGAATTATCGATAACTTTTTTTGCCAACATCGCCGAATTAAAACCCATACTCACAATATCCTGATTATCATTATTATTAGGTATACTGTGAACATACATCGGGAAGGACAATGTTTGATTTTCTGCTACTGTAGATGTAGCAGTGAATTGCACGCCTTGCATCCCAAAGTTTAACCCCAGCTTACCCAGGTTAACAAACGGTGGAAGTTTCTTGTTAAGCTTGTCATTTAAAAGAAAATTAAGTTGTCTTTCGGCAAGCATTGATAGTTTAGTGATGGTAATTTTCACCTTATCCATCTCAAGAGACACGTAATCACCATGAAAGTTTCCACCATGATACACATTATTGTTTTTTGCGTCGATGATTGGATTATCGTTTACAGAATTTATCTCCTCAATTACCACCCTCTCAGCGAAAGCAATGGTATCGTATACCGGACCTAAAATCTGAGGAACACATCGAAGGGAATAATACTCCTGTACTTTGTCCTGAAGTACATCTTCATTAAAATGTCTGTCATAAAGGTGCTCTTCTCTTCTTCTGATTAAGTTGCTGGAGCTAAGAATTGAGCGCATTTGTTTGGCGATATGATTCTGCCCCACGTGAAGTTTTACCTGATTTAACTCCTCAGAAAAATGATCGTCATAAGATTCAACAATCTCATTTATAATTGATGAAGCGAGAATACTCCATGAAAGAAGCTTTTGAGCTTTAATGATATTCACTACACCGATACCGCACATTGCAGCAGTGCCGTTCATGATCGCCAAACCTTCTCTTGAATGAATTGATATAGGGGTTATTCCGTTTTCTGCATAAACTTCTGCAGTAGGTCTTACTTCACCTTTATAAGAAACCTCTCCTTCGCCGATAAGAATCAAAGCCAAGTGCGCCAGTTGAACTAAGTCGCCACTGGCACCAACACTGCCATGTTCGTATATTACAGGTGTAATGTCCTCATTGATCAGCTTTACCAGAAGATTGATTATTTCCTCATCTATTCCTGAAAATCCCCTTAACAAGGAATTAAGCCTGCATATCATTAAAGCCCTGGCATAAATGTCTTCAATTTTTTTACCAGAACCAGAGCAATGGCTTCTGATTAAATTGTATTGAAGCTGGACCTGATCCTCGTCATTTATTCTATAAGGTGCCATTGGACCAAAACCCGTGTTAATTCCATAAATAACTTTCTTTTTAGAGAAGGTCTTAAGAAAAAGGTAATTTTCCCGGATTCTTTCAAGGGCTGAATCATCCACTTTGATCTTTTGATTACCAAATAATACTTTATTAAAGTCGCTTAAAGTCAGCAACTTACCACCTATTAAAATCATCAGCCTTAGTGAATTAATTTAATCAGAACGAGGTTTAAAAATTTAAATAATTTTGAGCCAACAAATATAGCCTATCCTTTTAATTGATCAATGGGTTGCTTGTTAAAGTTTCTTATAAAAAAGGTCAAAATATATCCTTCTTTCAAAGTTTTAATCAATAGTTGAGCAAATACTAACTTATATTTTTCCCAATTTTGGACATTCCGTTTTCATAAAAATATTATATATCCAGCTATAAATTATTATATTTCCCGTTTAGATTGTCATAGTATCTCTTATTTTAGCTCGGAAAATTTGTTATACCCTTTTATTATCGGATTTTCTCATTTATGTAAGATAATTGCAAATTAGAAAATAAATATGACCCTCAGGAGTATTACAAAAAGACTCTTATTTATGTTCCTCCTGCTGTTTGCAGGTCTTTTTATATATAAACTTCTTAGTTACTATCAGCAAAATAAATTATACAGCCATTATGTATTTCATAACCTCATAGAGCAGTATAGATCAAAAATAACTGATGGGTATACGGACAAGACTTCTTATCGCCAAGATGAACTCCAAAAGGTTTTTCTCAATCCCAGAAAAAAAGGCCACCAGACAATAAAACTCTATTCGGTTACAGGGGAACTTATCGATAGTGTAAACGCAAACCTGAGTTATCAGAGAAGAGGGCCAAACCCGAGTGAAAATGGCTTTGGTTACCAATTGTCTTTCACCTACAAAGTTCCGAACCTCAAAAGTGGAATGTATTTATGGGAAAAAGTTGTACCTTTTATTGTCCGGAAAAAGGCTCCCATAACAGTTGTTTATCCTACCAATACAATAAATGCCTATGATATTATGGGCGGAAAAAGTCTCTATCGAATATTTACAAAGCAGACACATTTAATTTCATTTCATCGGCCTACCTTCCCAGCAGTTTCTTTCCATACAAGTGCAATGATGAGCTGGTTAAATAAACAAAACCAATACAATATCAACTATATTACCGACCAGGATCTGGAAAACAATGCTGTCCTGGAAGGATGCAAACTGCTAATTATCATAGGACATAGCGAATATTGGACGAGAAAAGCCAGGACTAACTTTGACAGTTTTGTAAATAAAGGAGGAGATGCCTTGATATTATCAGGAAACACTATGTGGTGGCAAGTCAGATATACCAACGATTTGACCAAACTAATATGTTATAAAAACCCATCGGACCCAATTAATAATCCCGAACTAAAAACGATAAACTGGGTAAATGAGGAATTAAATTATCCTGTAATAGCTAGTATTGGAGCTGACTTTCAGAATGGTGGGTTCGGCAGGAAATCGGAGAAAAATATGGGAGGGTTCAAAATATTGGCTCCAAATTCTCCATTATTTAAAAACACTCATTTGAAAAAAGGGGATATTCTCCACATTTCCACTAAAGAATACGATGGTACGATTTTAAAAAATGATAATGAACACTTGAGCCTGGATCTTAACAAGCTTGGTTTTTATAAGGGTGAACTGTTGGGATTTGATTATGCGGCAGGCGACTATGGAACGGGGAACGGAGCTTTTTTAATTTTTCAAAAAAATAAAACCTCCGGAATAATTATTAATGCAGGCACTACAGATTGGTGTAGCAATAATGGAATCGGTGGCTCCGATTCCACAAAAATTCAAATAATTACTAAAAACATGATTGAAGGCCTACTAAGCGGCGAAAACCTTTTTGATAAATAAAGTTTTCATTACGAATAGTGATAACTATCTTTCCTATTTCTACATTCGTTATTTCTATTTATTTTCTTCCTCTTCAAGATAATCGTCCAGGGAACTTCCGTCCATTAAATCGTCGTCTTCAAACCGTCTGTCAATAAAACTATCGTCCTCAACCTCCACGTCTCCAAGTGGAACCATTGGAGGTTCTTGTGTTATTACCTCACCTTCCACTACTTTCAACCGATTCAACAACCCATCATCTTCCTCATCCACTGTTTCGTCCAAATCCACATCTTCCAGATCGTCTTCAAACTGGTCGCCGCTTCTTCTATTTTGGTATTCCGGATCGTCAGGATCAAGATATTGTATTTTATTTTTATCATAGTCATTTTTACCATCCTGCGCCCCTGTGTATTTTAAGTCATCTTCTATGGATTCTTCTCTCTCCAATTCTGAGATCAGGTCCTCAATTTGTTCCAGAAATACTGGCAAATCCTGGGAAACAATATGCCATTGCGGATGAGCATCCAGCTCCAGCTCCTGATCATAGTTGGAATATTGAAGACCTCTTAAAATATCCCAATCCATATCTCTGTAATTTTCTTTAAAATCATCTGATAATAAGGCTGCTGCGGAGCCAATTTGTTGCATATGTGTACTTATTGCCATCCGCAAATCCTCTCTCTGAGAGAAATCTTTCCAATCAGACTGCCCAATGTAACCTTGAATCTCCCTTATAGAATCAGCTATTCCCAATAGGTGCATTCTATCTACATCTTTAATATCCATATTATTAGATTTAATCTTATTCTTATTAGTCGTTTGCTTTTACTATAACGGTACAACGGGGGCCATAGGTTATTTCTATTGAATGAATTCGAATGAATGAGGGGAATTAATGGGCGGCCTATGCATCCATATTCCACTTTTGATTCGCTGAGTAATTCAGATTATTTTCTTGTTTGATACTTTAAAAAAGTTCTGATTTCTAAACTTGAAATGAGCTTGAGGAAAAACAACCCAAACGAGGATGAATATCGCGAGTTCCATGTGGAATTAAAAAATAAATTATATACACATAAAATTATATTAATTCTTTTCTTTTATTTGGAACAAGATTTTAAAATGAATGGTTATGGAAACAGGCATTCAAGATTTAAGCATTTTTTATTCATAAAAAGGAAAAATCTTTTTTAATTGCTTAATCTAATTTTAGCACCTCTACTCAAGAGGCAGAAACAGTTTTCAGTTACATTAGAAAGAATAAATAAAGTATTAGAATTGACATAGCGTTATAAAATTTGTTATTTATGGAAGAAGACATGCTACAGGAAAAGAAAAACAATATTAAACTGTGGATTCACAGGCAACTTAAATTAGACAGTAATTGTGTAATTCTTCTTTCCGAGGTAAACTGCAGGGAAGATTGTGAGGATAAAGAGACAATAGTTTTGGTTATGAAAGATTGCGAAAATGATGCAAAAGTATTCAGACTAAAAAAATGCATGTCGGAAATTTCAGAAGAAAATGTAGCAAATCTTTTGGCAAATAATGTCGCATTTGAAAAAGAACATTTTATTCAACCTTGCTCTAAACTGATAAAAAAGCTATTCTAAAAAATTACTCGTAATTTATTAAAAGGGAAGGTTAAATTCCATGTAAAGCCATTCCCATATAAAGATCTTCAAATTCTTTGTTTGTTTCCTTCCACCGGGAATAAGATTAAAACGTATAACCTTTTGTTGTAAGTAAAACTTTCGACAACGGGCATATGAATTTAAAAATATTTCTACCGGCAATTTTCATATTTTTCAACTCCATACTTCCGGCTGAGAATAAACCTGGCTTGGACAAAGTTGCATTTTATGCGGCAATATCTTCCGAAGATCTAAAAATGGTAAATGAACAAATTTCCATTTTAAAGAAATCATCGATCAAAGAAAGGAAAGGGTTCGAAGGCGCCTTATTAATGAGAAAAGCAGGTCTTGTAAGCAATTTGAGAGAAAAGCTATCCCTATTCAAAGCCGGGCATAAAAAGCTGGAAGAAGCCATTGAAAAAAATCCTGAAAATACAGAATTCCGTTTTCTCCGCCTTATTATCCAGGAAAATGCTCCAAAAATATTAAATTATAATGAAGAACTGGAACAAGACAGTATCCACATCAGAAAGAGCTTTAATACTCTGCCTCCTGTTGTGCAAAAAGTAATTCTCGATTACAGCCAAAAATCCGAAGTTTTAAATTACTTATAATCCTGATCCATAACTCATAAGTGGAAAATGATCAGTATTTTAAAGATGTATTACCTTTTTTGACTTACCTTTGCGGCCAATGAAATTTTTGGCTTACATATTATCTCTTGTGATTCTGATCTCTGCAATTAGTCCATGTACCGAAGGAAGAATTGATGATTGTAAAACAAAAAAATCTATTTCCGGCATGGATATACAAATGGACCATGAGGAAAAAGAATCCTGTGCCCCACTTTGTGTTTGTTCCTGCTGCGGGATATTTTCAACTACTATTTCGTTTTCAGTATCTTTTATCCGCCTAGCTGAACCTGCAAGTCCTTTTACATGCTTTTATACTGCACCTCAACTTAAGGATTTTCCAAATATTATCTGGCAACCGCCCAAATTAAGTTAATACTCTTATTGAATATTTCTGCTAACGGATCCGCTCCATTAGCCTTTAATTCCATTAACTTAACTTTTATAAAATGAGATTTATATTCTTTTTATCCATCATATTTTTTTCTTATTCAACTTACAGTCAAAATACATTTAAAGCCTTCGTCTTAGACGGTGAAACACAGGAACCTATTCCCGGGGCAAATGTGACGGTTGAAGGTACAACCAACGGCGCGATTTCTGATAGTTCCGGCCTAGTTATTATTAGCAATATTACCAATGGAAGGCATAAAATTGTTTTTTCTTTTATTGGCTATGCTTCACACAAAGAAACCTTTGTTTTTCCGCTTTCTTCCACTGATCCGGTTACTGTCGAATTAGCACATGAAGAGGAGGAATTGGAGGAAGTTGTGATAAACGCTACCCGAAGCAGCAGAACTATTCTGGATATTCCAACAAGAATAGAAGCCATATCCGGCGAGGAGCTTGATGAAAAAGCCACGATGAAACCGGGAGACATAAGAATGCAACTAATGGAAAGCACGGGAATTCAAGTTCAGCAAACTTCTGCAACTTCTGCAAATGCCAATTTCAGGATTCAAGGACTTGACGGACGCTATACACAGCTTCTTCAGGATGGACTTCCCTTGTATTCAGGATTTTCAAGCGGGTTGAGTATTATGCAGATTCCACCACTCAATCTTTCACAAATAGAAATCATAAAAGGAAGCGCCTCTACCTTATATGGCGGAGGAGCTATTGCAGGATTGATCAATTTGGTTACAAAAAAACCTAAAGATGAAAGAGAACTTTCATTTATGGGAAATATAACTTCTGCAAAAGGATTGGATCTGAGTGGATTTTATGGACAAAAGTTTAAAAAAATTGGCCTTACAATATTTGCCGCGAGCAATTCGCAGCATCCTTATGATCCCAATAAAGACGGATTTTCTGATATTCCTCAAATTCAAAGATTTACTTTTAATCCAAAAATCTTTTTTTACCCGAAAGATGGAACAAGCTTAAGTATAGGGATCAATAGTTCTACAGAAAATCGGCTGGGAGGAAGTTTGGAAAGAATAAAAAATAATGATTCCAATGAATACTTTGAGGAGAATAACTCGGACCGGGTTTCAAGTGAACTGGAGTTTAAGCATCAAATCGATGAACACAAGTCTTTTTCCATTAAAAACAGCATAGGCTATTTTTCAAGGGACATAAGCATTCCGGATTATAATTTCTCCGGTAATCAATGGTCCAGCTATACGGAAGCAAGTTATTCTACCCAAAAAGAAAATACCGAATGGATTGCCGGCATAAATCTCTGGACGGAAAAATTTGAGGAAACTTTATTAACCAACACCCTGGCAAGAAACTATGGCTATAATACCATCGGTGCGTTTATTCAAAACACCTTATCCATCACCGAAAAATTCGCTTTGGAGAGCGGATTAAGGACAGATTACATTAAAGAATTTGGCTTTTTTGTTTTGCCAAGAATATCTGGTCTTTATAAAGTCAACAGTGACATAACCATGAGACTCGGAGGTGGACTAGGATATAAAACGCCTACTATTTTCCTGCAAGAATCTGAAGAAGTGGCTTTTAGAAATGTTTTGCCTATAAACTCAAAAACCGCTAATGCTGAAAAATCTATTGGCGCCAACTACGATATTAATTACCGAACTACCCTTTTTGACGCGGTTTCCTTTTCAATAAACCAATTGTTTTATTTCACAAGACTAAATAATCCTTTGGTTTTAGATGAAGACTCTCTTGCAAAAGGAGTTTATTATTTTGAAAATACGGATAGACACATTGATACTAAAGGTTTTGAAACAAATATTAAATTTGGTTATCAGGACTTTAAACTATTCTTTGGATACACTTTCAATGAGAATAAAAGGCATTACAATAATTTAAATAGCAGGATTCCTCTTACGCCAAAACATAAGATTGGAACCGTGTTAATGTATGAAGTGGAAGAAAAATTCAGAATAGGTTTGGAAGCTTATTACACAGGATCACAAAATCTGAGCAATGGATTTAAAACCCAGGATTATTGGATTACTGGTTTGATGATCGAGAAGAAATGGGAAAAGCTCAGCTTGTACATAAACTTTGAGAACTTTTTGGATACCCGTCAATCAAAATTCGGCCCTCTATATACCGGAACAAAAGAAAATCCCATATTTAGTGAAATTTATGCGCCGGTAGATGGGTTTGTTTCAAATGCAGGAATCAAAGTAAGGTTATAAGATTTATTAGCGGTGGCATCCCTAATTTTAAATTCTATAAAGGCGCTAAAATCACAGGGATGTC
>Ga0196965_1000464_pt1 | contig 23871 bp, 16 predicted proteins | sample S1_20metaG_FD_148668 | JGI IMG/M metagenome (GOLD analysis project Ga0196965, IMG submission 148668) | Soil microbial communities from Anza Borrego desert, Southern California, United States - S1_20 | ecosystem: Environmental > Terrestrial > Soil > Desert | place: USA: California | collected... | reverse complement strand
TTCATGAAGGACTTTGAAATCGAATGCTGGAAACTCGGAATACCTGTGCGCACACGCCATAATGAAGTTGCTCCAAGTCAGTTCGAAGTAGCACCGCTGTTTGAAGAAGTGAATGTGGCCAACGATCACAACCAACTGATGATGGATGTGATGGTACGCATTGCGGATAAACATAATCTGAGTATCATCTTTCACGAAAAACCATTTGCTGGTTTGAATGGATCTGGAAAACATAATAACTGGTCATTGATTACAGATACCGGTGTGAACCTGTATGCGCCTACAAGCAGTGCCCGTGACAACCTGATGTTCCTTACGTTCTTCACCACTACAGTTAAAGCTGTTCATGCGTATGCTGACATTCTTCGGGCTAGTATCGCAACGGCAGGAAATGACTTCCGACTCGGTGCTAACGAAGCACCTCCGGCGATCATGTCTGTATTCATTGGTTCGCAGATGGCTTCTGTTTTGGATGAGCTTGAAGGTAAAGGCAATGTGAAAATCCAGAAAGGTGATAACATGTACATGAAATTGGGTATCGATCAAATTCCCGAAATCATTCTGGATGCTACCGATCGCAACCGGACTTCACCCTTTGCATTCACTGGAAATAAATTTGAGTTTCGTGCTGTTGGCGGTAGTGATAACTGCGCTGTAGCCATGACTGCATTGAACACCATTGTAGCAGAACAGCTTACACAGTTTTATGAAGAGGTTTCAAAACTAACTGAAAAAGGTGAAGAGAAACGCCTCGCCATTGTAACCGTGCTTCGTAAGTATATCAAAGAATCAAGAAATATTCGTTTCGAAGGAGATGGGTATTCTGACGGCTGGGTTCAGGAAGCAGAGAAGCGTGGTTTAAACAATATTAAAAATACACCGCGCGCGCTGGAAGCTTACGTAACAGAAACGTCAAAAAAACTTTTCGAAAAACACGGTGTTATGTCGCATCGCGAAACGGTAGCACGTACAGAAATCCGTTGGGAAGCCTATATAAAAAGGGTTCAGATTGAATCGCGTGTTATTGGTGATTTAGCAATGAATCACATTATTCCAACGGCGATTAATTACCAGACCAAACTGATCGAGAACGCAAACGGATTGAAAGGACTTGGTGTGGATAATACAACGGTGGTTCAAACCATTAAACAGATATCAGGTCACATTGATACGATCAAAAACAACGTTCGTGCAATGATCGAGGAACGGAAACGCGTCAATAAGATCACCGATTCTCATAAGCGCGCTATTGCTTATTGTGATGATGTAAAGGAAAAATATTTTGAGGTGATACGCGATGCAGTAGACAAACTTGAACTTTTAGTAGATAACGAAGATTGGCCGCTGGTAAAATACCGCGAGTTATTGTTCTTACGTTAAATTGATTTCTTTATAAAAGAAAAGCGGTTCCTTTCGGGGATCCGCTTTTTTTATTTTGATTCGTAAACGTTCAGTGTATTCTGAGTTTTCTGTGAGCTGAATGCATTTTTTTCTCTCACGGAAACCACAGAAACCACGGAATAAACCACCGAAATATTGAAGTTGTTTAATTGAATGTTAAGGCTCTAAGACGAGTCCTTTCGGGTTCCACTTTCTTTGCATTTATTCGTAAACGTTCCGTGTATTCTTCTGTGTATTCTGAGTTTTCTGTGAGCTGAATGCATTTTTTTCTCTCACGAAAGCAAATGCTGAAGTTTCGGCTATTGAATATTAAGGCTCTTTTTATAAAGTGCGGCATCGTGCAAAACTTCGACTGCTTTTTTTACATCGTTATCGTATTTGAACCGGGCTTCAATGGCTCCACGCTCAAGGTGATGACGTGAAACAATCTCCTCTTCGATGAGCATCCTGATCTGATCCTGATACAGCATGAGTTCATTTTTTTTGTTTTCTGCTATCCTGGCGTTGACTTGATCAAGCTGGGTTTTGAGATCACTATAATAACGTTCTTTTTTTGCTTCTTCGAGGAATTGTTCAAGCTCGTGTTCAACTAACGATTTATACGCGTAGTCTTTGTCCTTCATCCACGTGACGAATAACTTATAATCGTCATCTGATAACCGGAATGTTTTTGGATCAACCGGTGCCGGGTTTTTAAAGGTATAGTAGGTTGCAAAATCAAATAAAAATCCTTTTTCATAAAGCACTTGTGTTAACGCATGGGCTTCCTCCGTTTTGGTTTTTATATCGGGATCTATTCCACCGCCATCATAAACGAGTCTTCCATTGGGTGTTTTGAATGTTTTCTTAAGTGAATCGGGAATAGCACCCACACTACCATCCGGCCTGCGATGCGCGTAATCCAATACCTGGATGCAGCGCCCAGATGGTGTATAATATTTCGCCGTTGTTACCTTTAACTGTGAATTATAGGAGAGGGGTCGGCTAACTTGTACAAGACCTTTGCCGTATGATTTTTCTCCGATAATTATACCACGATCGTAATCCTGCAGCGTTCCTGCAACAATCTCCGATGCTGAAGCACTACTGCGGTTAATCAACACAGCAACAGGCATGTCGACATCAAAGGGTGTATTTAATGTTTCGTAATTCAGGTTGTTCTCAGGTATTTTACCAAGCGTACTCACCACCAGTTTTCCTTTTGGAATAAACAGATTGGATACATTAACAGCTTCCATGAGCAGCCCTCCAGGATTACCACGCAGATCAATGATCGCTGCCGTGGCGCCTTGTTCTTTCAAGGCAAGCAGTGCTTGTTTTACTTCCTTGCCGGCATCTGGTGTAAAGTCGCTAAGTTGTACATAAGCGATGTCGTTTCCCACCATCCCGGAATACGGCACATTGTGAACTTTGATCTTTTCTCGTTTGAATTCCAGCCGGATTGGTTGAGCATGCCCCATTCGTTTTACCGTTAAACTCACGGGAGTTCCAATCTGTCCTTTCATGATTTGTGCGGATTGTTCGCGCGTAAGCTTGGCGAGATCCAAATCATTGATCTGGACAATCTCATCTCCGATTTTTAATCCTCCTGCTTCTGCACCGAATCCTTTCATGATCATCGTTACAACGGTACGGTTATCTATCTCTCGTGTAACCGCGCCGATGCCGCCGTATTGCCCGGTGTTCATGGTGCGGTAATCTTCTACCTCATCTTCAGGAATGTAATTCGTGTAGGGATCCAGTGAGCCGAGCATGGCATCAATGCCTGTTCGCACGAGTTGGTTTGGATTCACTTCATCTACATAAAGTGCGTTAACCTCTTTGAACATCGTAGCGAAAATGTCCAGATTTTTGGCGATTTCGAAATAACGTTCTGATGTACGGCTAAATGAAGCCAACACTAAAAGTGAAAGCAACGCAGCTCCGATATAAATCTTCTTCTTCATGATATCAATCCTCCGGTGTATTACCTCCAGACTAAAAAAATATGCCGGTGGATATACACCCGAAATTTACAAAATTGATTCAGGGTAAAAGCGCGAATCCGACGTAATTATATTACCTCCGGAATTGTGTTTTATATGGTCAAATTCCACGCTTAAAGGGCTGAACGCCATGCATTGCGAAGAAATCGAAGCCAATTTCCGTGCATAACGTTCTCGATATCACTTAATGAATAACCGCGGCGGGCCAGGAGCGTTGGAATTTTCTGAAGATCCGCAATTGTCTCAAGGTCCAACGGTGATTGCTCTTTTCCGAAAGCACCATCGAGATCCGAACCGATGCCAATGTGTAATGCGTTACCTGCAAGCTGACAAATATGATCCATATGGTCGATTAGCTTCTCCAGGTTGCACTGCATGCCTTCGGGAGTAGAAACGTTTTTGATCCATCCCGGAACCATCATCCAGGCATCCATAACGCCACCGATAACAGCACCTCGTGCGATGAGCTCTTTAATCTGGTCATCACTAAACTGGCGATTGTGGTTAACGAGGGAACGACAATTATGGTGACTTGCCCAGACCGGACCATGGAAATGATTTAGCGCTTCCCAAAAGCTATCATCGCACAAATGTGTAGCATCGAGAATGATATTGAGCTTTTCCATTTCTTTCAGCAGGTCTCGGCCGTTTGCGCCTATCCCTCCGGTTGCGTTTGTTCCCTGCGCATACCGGCCAGGACCATAGTGCGCCGGGCCTACGGCGCGAAGCCCATATCCCCAGGCGCGTTCAAGATGTTTTATCGTTAAGATTGAATCCGCACCTTCCAGACTGAGAATATATCCAATTGGTTTTTCCAATGATGAATCATTTGAAGTCCATAGCGCTACATGCTTATTGAGTTGCTCCACATTAGTTATCTGTGCAAGCTCTCCGACATCTTCCATGCTTTTATACCAGGCGAGCTGACCTTGTGTTTGTGCCCATGCCTGTTCAGGGGAATGCCATCCGGGGAGATTATTGTCCGGTGCAACATAGCGTGCAATTTGGGTTGCTACAACGAGCCCAATATCTCCTTTTCGCAATTCCGGAAAACACACTACACCTTTTCCGCGATCAGGTTTATCTATCATTTCCGCTTCTCTCGCACGGATTTCATCAATGGATTTGCGGTAGTCCCGGTTCCATTCCATCGCATTCATCGAAAGATCAAGGTGAGCGTCTATCGTAAACATTTGTTTTTTATTTTGTTACTCAATTTATATTTGATTCCCGATGCCTAATCCCAGTGCCCAATACCTAATACCTAATACCTAATACCTAATACCTAATACCATCAAATCGAGATCATCCTGTTCCGCGAAAGCGTATTCCAGTATCCGATAATCTTATTTCCTTCCGCAACGGCCGTTCTATCGTATAGGGCAACCGTTGGGCAAACATGATAAGGAATACCGTATAGTACATCTCCGACATTAAACTGATCTGGCGGTTTTATTTTCAGGACCAGGTGTTCTTCACTCTGACCGATGGGCTCTGCATCAGGCGCATTGAGGAAATGGACGCGAAGGGGAAGCGGGTTTTCTGCCGCGATGGATTTATGACCAAGATCAACACAAATACTATCGGCAGTTGGTTTTGAAATGACGCGTGAAATAACTACTGCCGCATGTAAATAATCCTGTTCCGGCAATATCTGCTGATAGCCTTTATCCCAATAGATGAATGTGCCTGGACTACATTCAATATTTTGTCTTTTCGCGTGGATCGGGTAGGTGGGTGTACCTCCGGCTACAATTTCAAGCGCTGTTTTTGATTTCAGGTTAATATTTTTCTGTAGCGTTTCAACTTCAGCAAATGCGGCGTCACATTGCCGTGTTCTTACCTGGAAATCAGGATCGCGCAGGTGTCCGTCATAGACATGAAGTCCTGCGATGTTAATACCAGCAAATGATTGACATGTTTCCCATAGGGCATATGCTTCTGAAGGTACGATACCTGTGCGATTCATCCCTACATTGACATCGATGTAGACGTTCGTGTAACGGTTCTTGTCGAGAAATATTTCCGAGAGGTCCTGTGCTGTTTTGGCATGATCAATAAGACAGGAGAAACGCGTATTACCATAAGCCATGGAGAGTTCTGCCACGCGTTTAGCTTTCGGCCCGATCGGCTGATAAGCCAGCAATACATCAGGAACACCGGCAGAAGCAAGCATTTCTGCTTCGGCAATCGTAGCACATTTAAATTTGGTGATTCCGGTATCCAGCAGCATGCGGGTAATTTCTGCGGACTTATGTGTTTTAACGTGTGGACGCAGTCGGGTAATGTCATCAATGCTGTGGATTAACCGTTGAATATTTTCAGCTACACGCGCTGTGTAAATCACTAGCGCAGGACTATCCAGTTGATCAACATTTTCCAGGTTGTACCATGTCGCCATGTGCTATAAATTTAATTCGAAGATAACTTCAATTTCAACAGGGATATTATCGGGCAATGACCCCATACCTACGGCGCTCCTTACACCAATGCCGTTTTCCTCGCCCCAGACTTGCGCGAACAGTTCACTACATCCGTTGATGATATAAGGATGGCGTTCAAAATCAGAAACACAATTAACCATTCCAAGTACTTTGATAACGCGTTTGATCTTGTTCAAACTGCCCAGATTTTTTTGCAACGTAGCAAGTATGGCGAGACCTACCTGCCGCGCAGCTAGTTTTCCTTCTTCGATGTTAAGATCTTTGCCAATGCGACCAATAATAAGCGTACCATCATCCTTTACGGTTCCATGGCCGGACACATACACATGGTTTCCAACTATCAGGAAAGGTTTATAAACACCAAGTGGTTTAGGTGCAGGTGGTAGCGAAAGCCCAAGTTGGTTGAATCGTTGTTCAGGTAATAAGTCGTTCATAGTCAATTACAGTTAGCGGCAGAAAGATAAGTATTGACGTTAACGCCAGCAAACACTGTAATGTAAAAGAAAAAAAGTATACTTAATCAATACGAATTGTCTGGCTGGGCTGAGTAGTTCAGAACAAGAGTTCCGTATTATTTCAGCTATTTAATTTCTGTTGCCAGTTTTAATATGGCTTTTAGCACAGGGACGATGCCATTTTCTGTGTTCGCAAGTAGGGCAATGGTTGTATTGTTTTTTGGAATGCGGATCAGATAAGAATTAAACCCTGCAATGCCTCCACTATGATAGTATACAGGTAGCGTGTATAGTTCCATCAGATTAAATCCCAAGCCATAACCTCGCTTTTGAAATTCCTGATGTGGCTTGCGAGGGGCAGCATTTGGTGCACGATAAACACCCTCATAGACCGGCCTTCCATCATTCAACAGTGCATAAGAAGTCATCTTTTTAAGAGACTTCTCACTTACGATTTTACCGGTGTTCAAAGCTTCAATAAACTTCAATAAATCATGGGTGGTTGATCGCAGCCCACCCGCTGAAAATGGCATATGGTAAATATCAGGGTCGACAAACGGAACAGCTTGCGTGGTGTCACGCACATAGCCTCTTACCCAATGATCACTTGTTTTCTCAATGTATTCCAGTTCTGTCGCATTCATTCGGGCAGGTTTATAGATATGCTCAAGGAGAAAGCTTTCATAGGATTGTCCTGAAACTGTCTCAATGATCTCCCCGAGTAAAACATAGTTGCTATTTGAATAGCTATAAAATTCTCCTGGCGCAAACAATGCATTTTTTTTCATTCCCTGGAGATACTGATGTGGTTTTTTGCACATTGGAAAATCATTGGGTACGTTGCCAGACATTTCACCATCCCACCAATTAGGAATTCCGGATGTATGCGAAAGAAGCTGATAGATTGAAATATTTTCTCCGTTTGGATAATTAGGAAAGAACTTCGTTAGTGAATCTGTCAAATTTAACTTTTTGAGTTCTATGAGTTTCATTACCGCCGTTGCAGTAAATGTTTTGGTAATGGAGGCAATACGAAACTGGTCAGTGGGTGTTACTCTTTTTCCAGTGCTTAGATGTGCGAGACCGTATTCTTTTGTGATCGGTTCAGCATCTCCAATTTGTATTCCAAAAGCGAACCCAACAGTTTTTTTATCGGAAATCAATTGCTGAAGCAAACTATCGATCTTATTAATTTTGGTTCTCGTGTTATTGGCTTGCCCATACACAAGTTGGCTGGCAAATAGAAAACCAAATAAGAGTATAAATCTGTTTGTCATGATCAGGAGGGATGAATAATAAACTGGAGAATCAAAACACCGATGAGACCAACAATACCGACAATTGTTTCCATAACGGACCATGATTTCATGGTGTCCTTGATACTGAGATTAAAGTATTCTTTGAACAGCCAGAATCCTGCATCATTCACGTGTGAGAACATAAGACTACCTGCACCGACGGCAAGCACCATGAGGTTAGGATCAACTCCTGTTGCCATTACAAGAGGAGCGATGATACCTGCAGCTGTAAGGCCCGCCACTGTAGCAGAGCCAACACACACACGGATGATACAGGCGATCACCCAGCCTAAAAACAAAGGATGTACATCCAAACCTGTTAACATTAAACCGACCTCGGCGCTTACGCCACTATCGATCAGAATTTGCTTCAATGCTCCTGCACCACCCATAATTAACAATAGCATCGAAATATCCTTTACCGCCTCTGCGTAAATATTCATCACCTTCTTCATTCCCATATTCATGTTGATGCCTAGCGTGAACGTTGCGAAGATCAGGGAGATTATCATCACGATTGAAGGGTCACTTAAAAACAGTAGTGTTGTCGTTAGTATTCCGTTTCCTGTAAGACTGCCATTAATAACAGAAGTCCCTGTTAACAGGATCACCGGAAGAAGCGCAGAAAAGATACTGATGCCCAGCCCTGGCAACTCGTTCTCAGGCTTTGGTTCAGCTGTGAATGTGTCGAGCGGAGTCGGATTCATCTTTTTTAACGTTCTCGAGAATAACGGTCCGGCAATGATCACGGTTGGTATAGCGATGACGATACCGTATAAAAGCGTTTTCCCTAAGTCAGCATCGAATTGCGTTACCAATGCGGTAGGAGATGGGTGGGGTGGAAGAAACCCATGGGTTACCGATAATGCGGCAAGCATGGGAAGTCCGATGTATACGACAGGAAATTTATATTTATAGGCTACTGAAAAAATCAGGGGTACGACCAGCACAAATCCGACATTATAGAATAACGGAATGCCAATTATAAAACCGGTTACCACAAGCGCCCATTGAATGTACTTTGGGCCAAAAAGATTCATCATTCCCGAGGCAATCCGTTGTGCAGCACCGCTATCGGCTGCAAGTTTTCCCAGCATAGCACCGAACACCACAACAATAACAAGAGAACCCAGCATATCACCGATTCCACGTTCTATTGATTTGGTGATTTGATTTGCATCAATGCCAAGTAATAGACCTGCCAGGATAGAGATGATCAGGAAGGCAAGAAAAGCATTGACTTTAAACTTGGTGATTAGTAGAATTAAAAGAACAATACAAAAGGAAATGATAAGCAATGACATCGGCGGTAGATTAAGGGTTCGGAAACGAAACTAATGAAAAAAAACAGAAATCCGAATGAAGTTGAATACGGAGATGCATGAAGGAGCACAAAGTTCTACAGATAGCTGTGAGCTGCGAGCCTCGAGTTGCCTTTAGATTTGATTCATATTAACTGATGTGTGTTTTTCGAAAAGCTTCAACTTGCAAGGGACGAGCTTCAAGTGATTTTTGCTTAACTTAAAAAATTCGAAACCCAGTTCAAATGGCTGCGAGTTACGAGCTGTGCGTTGTTGCGTAATAACTTGTGTGCTTTTTGATGGGGTAGATAGTTTGATTTTGATAAATTTTCGGGACTGAAATTAGATCGTGACAACTTAACCGCGAAGGCGCTGAGACGCTAAGTTTCGCAAAGTAATCCTATTTAATTTAACACTTCGCGTGCCTCCGCGATTTCGCGACCTTCGCGGTGAGAAAAACACTACCATTGTACTATCGCAATTTGATAAATACGCTTAACCGCAAACATAGGAGACGCAGAGGCGCAAGGATACGCTAAGCAGCATCAAGTTGTTTTTCTAACTTAATAGGTTCATCTCACATTGTTGCTTCCACTCTCATTCGTAGCCGAATCCTGAGCACGGCATGCGCGCAAGACAGCAGCGCGCGAAGGAACACCGACAAAGGAGAATTCACCTCAACGGTGTGTATGGCTTACGGTACGACGTGATTGTCACATGAATGAAATTTTCTTTTAACGACCACGTCAAACCTCAAACAACTTTCGAACTCCCCTCGTTACCGAACCTTGAACTCCAAACCTCAAACGTCAAACATCAGACTTCAAACAATTAGCACGAGCCCATCGTTAACGAAAACTTTGAACCTTGAACCTTGAACCTTGAACTCAGAACTTAGAACTTGTCCGGAATCTGAATGATGCGAAGTACCACTTCATGCGGATCGCCATCTTTATCGACGAGGTTAAATCTAACCATGGGATTGTCACGTTTTAAATTGTTTTCAATGTGAACAATCTGGTTGCCGGGAAGGTGTTTTTCCAATTCATTCTTAAGCATATGCAATGCATTGGCAAAATCTACTTCTAAAGGACTGGGGTTGTAACTAGTGGTTTTCATGAAGCATCCTTACCTTCCTTCATCCGGAAGATAAAACATTATGTTGGGAAAATTTACTTTACCACCGGATCAATGCAGAAGCCCAGGTGAAGCCACTGCCAAAGGCGGCCAGACAAATTACATTATTTTCTTTGATTTTTCCTTCGGCCCATGCTTCACTTAATGCAATAGGAATAGATGCTGCCGTTGTATTGCCATAACGCATGATATTGTTGTAAACCTGCCCATCCGATAAAGAAAGTTTTTCCTGAATGTATTGGCTGATGCGGAGATTAGCCTGATGTGGGACAAGCAGATCAATGTTTTCGGTTGTCAGATTATTCGCTTGCAAGGCTTCTCCGATCACTTCCATAAAACGCACCACAGCATGCTTGAATACCTGATTACCGTTCATGAATACTTTGAATGATGATGTGTCGAGAATCTGGTCGGGTTGCCTTTCTTTGTGTGGACGACTACTGCCGGGATCTTTTACATACAACTCTTCGGCGAACCTTCCATCAGAGTGTAAGTGCGTACTGAGAACGCCAGGTCGATCGGAAGCCTGGAGGATGACGGCACCCGCGCCATCACCAAAAATGACAGCCGTATTTCTGCCGCGTGTCGTGAGATCAAGCGCAGTAGATTGGATTTCTGCGCCCACAACAAGCACAGTTTTGTACATGCCGCTTTTGATAAATTGATCACCGACAGAGAGCGCATAGATGAATCCGGAACATGCATTGCGAATATCCAATGCAGCGGTATTGCCATCCATTCCAAGCTCTCGTTGGAGGAGTACACCTGACCCCGGAAAGAAGTAGTCGGGCGTTATGGTGGCGAAAACAATAAAGTCGATGTCTTTCTCGGTAATATTTGCTCTCTCCATGGCCATGCGAGAGGCTTTTGCTGCCATGTTTGCTACAGTATCTTTTGCCGGATCCATAAACCGGCGTTCTTTAATACCCGTACGCTCAACAATCCACGCATCATTGGTTTCCATGATGGTGGATAAGTATTCATTGGTGATTATTGTTTCTGGTACATGGTGGCCTAAACCTACAATTTTCGAATGACGCATGGTTGAAGTATTAAGAAAAGCAAGTTAAGGATTTGTTCTTATCGATAACACGTAAAAGAAGAAGAATCCGCAGCGTTTACCTCGGAAATTATTCCTTCACATCGTCGCTAAATCACCACGTTTACAATTTTTCCTTGAACGATGATCACCTTCTTAGGGGCTTTACCTTCAGTCCATTTTTGTACAGATTCAGACGCGACAACCAATTTTTCGATGTCTTCTTTCGGCATATCAAGCGCGAAGTTCATCTTTGCACGAACCTTGCCATTAATTGAGATCGGGTATTCAAAAGAATTCTCCACCAGGTACTTCTCATCATAGGTTGGGAATGTAGCATGGAGAATAGTTTCTTTATGTCCAAGCTTTTCCCACAACTCTTCGGCAATATGTGGCGCAAAAGGTGATAGCGCGATCACCAACGGTTCAAGAATACTGCGTTTGTTACATTTTATTGAACTGAGTTCGTTGCAGCAGATCATAAATTCGCTCACAGAAGTATTGAAGGAGAATCGTTCAATGTCTTCTTCAATTTTCTTTAAGGTTTTATGCAGCACTTTTAATTCATTCTTCGTGGGTTCTGCATCTGTAACGGTCACATCGCCTTTGTTATCGTGAAATAAATTCCAGAACCTACGCAGGAATTTAAATACGCCATCAATGCCGTTGGTATTCCACGGTTTGGATAACTCAAGCGGACCTAAGAACATCTCATACATACGGAGTGTATCGGCGCCGTAAGTCGATACAATGTCGTCCGGATTAACAACGTTGTATTTTGATTTAGACATTTTTTCCACTTCAGTATGGCAAATATAATTTCCATTGTCATTGCAAATAAATTCTGCCGTATTCAAATCATTTCGCCATTGCTTGAATCGTTCTATATCCAAGACATCGTTATTAACAATAGCAATGTCAACGTTTAACATTGAGAATTTTGCTATTGGGTACTTTAAATAATCTTCTAAAGTTTTGTGATGGCCATTTCTAGCGAGTAAATCTTTTAATCGTTGGTTATTCTTACTGTTTTCTTCCTTGATCTTTTGGATGAGATCATATGACACATAAATATTAGTTAATTTTTGAGCTAGGAAACTTAGTGGATTTTTGTCGTCTTTATCGATATGCAATTCTAAACGAAAAACAAATTTGGACATGCCCTGAATATGTCCCTGATTGATCAGTTTCTTAAATGGTTCTTCTGCCTCTACATGACCGAGGTCCTTCAATGCTTTACACCAAAAACGCGAATACAATAAATGTCCGGTAGCATGTTCTGATCCACCCATATACAAGTCAACATCTTTCCAGTAAGATTGCGCCTCTTTGCTACAAAATTCTGTTTGATTTTTGGGATCCATATAACGGAACCAATACCAGCTTGAACCAGCCCATCCAGGCATGGTGGTTAGTTCGAAAGGGTACGCCTCACCCCAACTGTTACTTGCATCACTGGAGGAGGTATCATCAAAGCCCCTCTTACCTGGAGCGGAGTTTGGGGTGAGGTGATACTTCCAATCCGTTGCCCTCGCTAACGGCGGTTCTCCATTCTCAGTAGGCTTGTACTCATTGATTTCCGGAAGTGTTATCGGAAGATCTTTTTCGCTCACAAGCTGTGGGATCCCGTCTTTGTAATATACCGGAAAGGGTTCACCCCAATATCGTTGCCTTCCAAAAATAGCATCGCGCATGCGATAATTTATCTTTCGAACACCAATACCGAGGTCCTCAGTTTTTTTCAATGCTTTTTCAATCGCTTCGTTCCACGGAAGGCCGTTCAGAAAATCAGAATTAATTATCTTTCCAGATTTAGGTTCGAAGTTTTCTTTCGTGATATCACTCGTGGGTCCTTCCAATACGTCAATGATGGGGAGGTTGAAGTGTTTGGCGAATGCGTAGTCACGTGTGTCGCTGGAAGGTACAGCCATGACTGCACCGGTTCCATAACCTGCCAATACATAATCGGCGATCCAAACCGGAATTTTTTCCTCGTTAAACGGATTGATCACATGGGCACCCGTAAATGCACCGGTGATGCGTTTTACTTCGCTCATGCGTTCACGTTCACTACGGTTACGCGCCACTTCGATGTATCGTGTTACTTCTTCACGTTGTTCTTCGGTGGTAATCTTTTCAACCAGATCATGTTCGGGTGCGATCACCATAAATGTTACGCCATAAATTGTATCAATTCGCGTCGTAAACACACGTATTTTGTCGTCATGCCCTTCGATCTTAAAATCAAGTTCACAACCAATGGATTTACCGATCCAATTACGTTGCATTTCTTTCAACGGTTCAGGCCAATCAATCTTATCGAGCCCTTGTAACAGGCGTTCAGCATAGGCGGTGATGCGCATACTCCATTGCATCATTTTAATACGTTCCACCGGGTAGCCTCCCCGTTCGGAAACACCATCCTTCACTTCATCATTTGATAAAACTGTACCCAGTGCCGCACACCAGTTCACCATTGTTTCACTCAGATAGGCGATCCTGAAATGTTGTAATGTTTCTTCTCTTTCTTTTTCGTTCCATGATTTCCATTGGGCGCTCGTGAACGTTGGTACGTCTTCTGCGCTTACAGCAGCGATCCCTTCCGTGCCAGAACGGTTGAAGGCAGCGATAAGCGTTTCAATGGGTTCTGCTTTGTCTGCAGTCTTGTTATACCAACTGTTGAACAACTGCATAAAGATCCATTGCGTCCATTTGTAATAGGAAGGATCGGAGGTCTGCACTTCACGGTCCCAATCAAATGAAAAACCAATTTGCTTAAGCTGTCTTTTGTACGTCTCAACGTTTTTGGCAGTGGTCACAGCCGGATGCTGACCTGTTTGAATCGCATATTGCTCAGCAGGGAGACCAAATGCATCGAATCCCATGGGATGCAACACGTTAAATCCCTTGATGCGCTTATATCTGCTTACAATATCCGTAGCAATGTATCCGAGTGGGTGTCCTACATGAAGTCCGGCGCCCGAAGGATAGGGAAACATGTCAAGAACATAATACTTTGGCTTTGTGCTCGTGTTGGAGACTTTATAAATACCATCTGCGGCCCATTTATCCTGCCACTTCTTTTCAATTTTTTTAATCTCTTCTTTACTGTAATCGGCCATGTCCGGATGCTTTTACTTTGTTTTTCAGGATCGCAAAAATAGCCTAAACCCAGCGTATTTAGAAAGATTAAATGATGAGATCACACAAAATCCATTAATCCAGGTAGCAAAAGTGTTGTTTTGTGTGATTAACGAATCCCAATCTGAAAACAGTGACTCAAGATCTTTTTACGAATAGGAGGCGCTTTCACTTTTTTTGGTGGCATATCGGTTCATCGCGTGTTTCTTACAATTGATCGTACTGTCTAAACACTTCAGTAACCTCTTTTTTATTAGCTCAACATATCGCTGAATTTTTACGCTATAAAACAACACAAACATGAAAGTTTTATTCGCGTTGCAGATTTCCCTTTTCTCGTATTCCATTGCAACTGGACAAACTACAATTCAAGGACATATAAAGGATTCAGATAGTCAACCAATTCCCGGTGTGAACATCATGCTCCTGGACACCTACGATGGTACAACAACGGATGCTTCCGGTAAATTCGAGTTTAGAACAGCTGAAAGCGGAATGAAGACATTGGTAATAAAATTCGTCGGATATAGAGAACTTACTAAACAAGTAAATCTTGAGGATAAGAAAATTATTATTGACGCGTCCCTGGAGGAAGAAATTAATCAGCTGGAAGCCGTTACCATTACAGCGGGTTCTTTTACGGCAGGAGAAGCCTCCAGAAGAACCGTGCTCAGGCCTCTGGACATTGTTACAACGGCCGGGGCAACCGCAGACATTGCCGGCGTATTAAATACGCTGCCTGGAACACAAAAGGTCGGCGAGCAAGGTCGCCTATTTGTTCGGGGCGGAGAAGGAAACGAAACCAGGACTTTTATTGATGGCATGGTGGTGATGGAAGCTTATGGGGCAGCTGCGCCGAATACGCCCTCACGTGGGAGATTTCTTCCTTTTATGTTTAAGGGTACCAGTTTTAGTACGGGTGGCTACTCCGCCGAATATGGACAGGCGTTGTCTTCAGCGTTGGTGCTGGAGTCGAAAGATGAAGAAGCGGTTACCAGGACCGATGTCGGTTTGTTATCTGTTGGTGCCGATGTTGCCCATACGAGGGCGTGGGATGGAGGCTCGGCGGCTGGTAAAATTCAGTACACCAATATCCGTCCGTATTATAAACTCCTCGATCAGCAAATCGACTGGAAGACGCCACCAGCGTCTATCGAGGGCGTTGCAGCATTCCGGCAGCAAGTCGGAAAAACCGGGATGGTGAAGTTATACGGAAATTTTAACGAAGCTGATTTTTCGCTTTACAACCACGATATTGATGACGATAAAATAAAGTCGTTATATGACCTGACAAATCGTTACCGGTACCTAAATGGATCCTATAAAGATGCATTAAATGACAATTGGATTATACGAAGTGGTGTGTCTTATACTGCGATCAGAAATGATATAAAGGTCGATGACATGATTATTGGTGAAACCGAAAGAGGTTTGCATGCCAAGACTGTGTTTGAGGGATCGCTATCAAATCAACTCGAACTAAAAGCTGGTGGTGAATTCATCGTTCGGGAATACGATCAGATTTTTTCTGGGAATAGTCATGCCGCGGCAGACCATCACTTCAATGAATACATTGGTGCTGCTTTTGCAGAAACCGATATTTTTATCAGCAACGATTTTGTTACACGTACAGGGTTACGTCTTGAATACAACAACCTGACTTCAACCATACGTCTTGATCCGCGGATTTCTATGGCTTACAAAACCGGTGACGCGGGTCAAATTTCACTTGCTTATGGCCATTTCAGACAAAGTCCAAAAAACGAATGGCTGAAACTAAACACCGCGCTGGAGGCGGAGCAGGCGCAACATTATATTTTGAATTATCAGCGAATCGAAAACAATAAGACATTCCGAATTGAAACTTATTATAAGCGTTACCGCGATCTGGTTAAGTTTGGAAATGACGCCGGAACAATGCTTACCAATAATGGTTCCGGATATGCCCGTGGTATTGAATTATTCTGGCGTGACAACGAAACCATTCCAGCACTCGATTACTGGATTTCCTATTCATTCCTGGATACCGAACGGGATTATCTTCATTTTCCGCAACAGGCGATACCAAATTTTGCATCAACACATAATTTTTCAATCGTTGGTAAGTATTTTATCAACACGTTGAACAGTCAGGTGGGTGTAACGTATTCATTTGCCAGTAGAAGACCCTATCACGATCCTAACCAGGAAAAATTCAATAGTGGCAGAACCCCTTCGTACCACGACATCAGTTTAAACCTGAGTTACTTACCGAAGCCGTACATTGTGATACATTTTTCGTGTACTAACCTTGCTGGATTCGATAATGTTTTTGGTTACGAATTCAGTACACAACGCAACGATCAGGGAGAATACAACGGTAGGCCAATACGTCATCCTGCAAAGCGCTTCCTCTTTCTTGGTGTGTTTATCACGCTGTCGCGGGATAGATCTATGAATATGCTTCCCAGCTTATAATCATCTATATACTTAAATACATCTTATTACTTTAACATTATACTTATGAAAACGAAACATTCCTTAGTTGTTGCTTTATTACTCGCATTAATTACATCAGTGTCCATGGCAAATGATGGAAAATATATTGAAGCCATGAAAAAGAGCATTACACAGCTTTATGAAGCGGATCAGATAGCCGAGTATCAGGAATCGGTAAATGCGTTTAACCGCATCGCTTCCGCGGAAAAAAACAAATGGGAAGCGTATTATTACAGTGCTTATGCAAATATTATGATGGCTACACTTGAGCCTTACGCAGAAAAAAAAGATGCTTACCTTGATCAGGCCATGCTAGCGATAGAAGAGGCAAAAAGCCTCGCACCCAACGAATCAGAAGTTATTGCATTGGAAGGTTTCGCTATGATGATGCGGATTAGTGTTGATCCCGGCTCGCGTGGTGCAATGTATGCTCCACAGGCACAGCAAAGTTTCAACAAGGCAGTGGCCCTTAATGAAAATAACCCCAGGGCACTTGCACTTAAGGCCCAGATGGAATTTGGAACGGCACAATTCTTTGGCTCGTCGACTAAAGATGCCTGCGCAACTAATGCCATGGCCATAGAGAAGTTCGGTACATATACATCCGAAAACATACTGGCACCACAGTGGGGCACAACCATGACAGAGGGTCTTGCGGAAAAGTGTAAATAATATTTTAATCTTCATGCGATTATAGGTAAACAGGTTTAACTTGTTCGCACAATGATGATGCAATACATTAGAAAGAAGTGGCGGGTCGTTCTGTATTCTGCGATAGCAGGAGCAATCATGCCTTACTTTACCTGTAATCGCTGTTCAGATTCGTTTGAGTTTTACCTTTGGATTTCGGTATACACCTTCGTGATCTGGATGGCCATGTGGCTGGGAAATGAGGCAATCACAGTATGGCTTGATAAAAAATTGCCATGGACAAAAAAACCGGTATTAAGGCTTCTGGCAGGGATAACTTGTACGTTTGTGTATACGGTTTTTATGTTGCTCTTACTTCGCGATTTATTTGTGCGCATAAGCAACATTCCCCTCGGCAACACTTCCGGAATGATTTACTTCGGCCTGGCGTTCTCGTTTTTTTTTACGTTCTTTTTTACCAGCCGTTGGTTTTTACTAAACTGGCGCCAAAGCGAAATCGATGCAGAAAAACTAAAAAAAGAAAGTATTTCTGCCCAATATGAAAGTTTAAAAAATCAGGTAAATCCGCACTTTCTGTTTAACAGTTTTAATGTTTTATCACACCTTGTATATGAGGATCAGGAAAAGGCGGTAAAATTTATTAAACAACTTTCTACAGTGTATCGGTATGTGCTTGATACACGCGAAAAAGAATTAGTTTCACTAGACGATGAACTTGCCTTTCTTGAATCATATATTTTTCTGCAGCAGATCCGGTTCGAAAGTAAGCTGGATATTCAAATTGCATTATCAGGTGTTGTTTCATTCGTTGCGCCGTTGGCGTTGCAAATGCTCATTGAAAATGCCATCAAACATAATGTTGTTTCTGCGGACGATCCGTTGCACATTCGCATCTATAGTGAGGAAGGATTTATCTGTGTTGAAAATAACCTTCAGAAAAAGCGATCTAACAGTGAGCCTTCTGCAGGTGTAGGGCTTGAAAATATTTGTAAACGATATGAATTCTTAACGGAAAGAAAGGCAGTGATCACAAAGACGAAAGGACTTTTCATAGTTAAACTCCCCATGATAAAGGAATAGCGCGATGCAGATTCTTATTATTGAAGATGAACCCCAGGCTGTTCAATGGATTGAAAGAACGGTGCGGGAACTGGTTCCTGACGCGGTGATTGTCGGAAAACTCGATTCAATCAAACGGTCTGTGCAATGGTTCAATGAACAGCCATCGCCTGATGTTATTCTGCTGGATATACAACTTGCCGATGGAATCAGTTTTGAAATCTTTCAACAATGCGAAATCACAGCCCCGGTGATTTTTACAACTGCCTTTGATGGATACGCCATCCAGGCTTTTAAGGTGAATGGCATTGATTATATCCTAAAACCGGTAGATAAGCAGGAGCTTGCTTTAGCTCTTGAAAAAGCAAGAAAGAAAAAGCAAGCCGTGATTGATTCGGCGGCTCTCCTTCAAAATATCGGCAATGCGATGAAAATGCTTACAAAGAAATACAAGAGCAGATTCGTAATAAAAGTTGGCGAGCACATCCGCACAATTGAAACTGATACCGTACTCTTTTTTTACAGTCAGGAAAAAACAACATTTTGCACCACGACTGATAATCGTAATCATATTTTAGACTATACCCTGGAGCAACTGGCCGACATGGTTGATCCTCAAAAATACTTCAGGGTGAACAGAAAGTATCTTGTGTGTTCCTTTGCTATCACTGATATTATACATTATTCCAATAGCAGACTACGGCTGGTGTTAAAAAATTCGCAGGACAATGATGTTATTGTGTCACGTGAAAAAGTACAGGAGTTCAAGGCATGGCTGGATAGCTGATCCTTATTTAAAAAATACTTTTTTAAGATCTTCTATGTCGGACTGCTTCAAAGGTTTCGGGATAAAGTGAATGACGTAAGGAAACGAAAAGGCATAGTCCCGGTCCTGGGCGCTTTCGGAACTGCTTAAAACGACAATTTTACTTTTTTCGACGATGCCATGAGACAGTGTTTTGAAATTCTTCAGGAAGGAGAATCCATCCGATTCCGGCATATTTAAATCAAGGAATATTAAATCCGGAGCATTTTCCGTCGAACCTGCCTGGAGCCAGTTAAAGGCTTCATCCGCTGCACGATACATCACCAGTTCCTTTGAAAATTCGCTTACTTCAAGGAATCGTTTATGGATAAACAGATCTATCTCGCTATCATCAATTAAGCACACTTTATCAACACGCTGTTTCGGCATACTGGGGATAGGTAGGTTTGGTAATGGCTAAACATACAGAAAACTTCCAAAAACTGGATATTTTACCCGAAAAATATAATAGCCAGTTTTAAAACGATTAAAAATGTATTAAAATTGAACCTTCTTAAACCAATTCATCACCATGAGATTTAAACAACTACGCTTTTTTATTGCAATTGCCCTGGGATCCTTTCTTTTGGCATCCTGTGGCTCTTCTACGAGCGATAAAGTAAATAATTCGGATGATTTTAAAGAGGCCGAAAAAGAAACCCTTAGTGAGCAAATTGAGGAAGTGGTCTATAACATTCCGTCACCAACCGAAATCCCATATTTGTTACAGGCTACCGGAGCTGATTATAATCCATCATTGATAAACAGCAGATCGAAAGTTGATCAATACGCATCTCACAACGATAAAGCCGCATTAAATCTTGGTGTGTATGCAGCTGATGTGGGATATCTGGCATCTTATGATAAGACTCAGGAAGCGATCAGCCAGCTTTCCGCATGTAAAACACTTGCCGAGAACCTTAACATTATCGGTGCATTTGATGCAGCCGTGTTGCAGAAATTTGAAGATAATATCAGTAACAAGGATTCGCTTTCAATTTTACTTGATAACAGCATTAAAAAAACCGAAAACTTCCTGAAGGATGATAACCGTAACAAGTTATCTGCCCTGGTTATAGCCGGGAGTTTTGTTGAAGGTTTATATATTTCAACCGGGTTAATCAAAACTTATCCTAAAGACATTCTTCCGGATGACAAACGCAATTTGATCTTAACGCCTTTGATGCGGGTTATACTTGAACAGAAGAAATCGGTATCGGAACTTTTGAAAATGCTGAACAATGTTGAGCAGACAGACCCGATCACCGGTATGATCGCTGATCTTAAGTCGCTTGAATCTGCTTATGCTGCTTTGAACATTGAAGAACAAATCAAAAATAACCGTGCCGACCTTGTACTGACTGACAAAAATCTCACTCAGATTACAAACGTGGTTGAAAAAATGCGCGGTAATATTACGGAATAATTTTTCCGACGATCTTCGAAAAAAGGACTGGCTTTGTTTAAACCAGTCCTTTTTTTTATTTTAATCAAGCATCTTTGTTATTTTTAATCTTCAGTGTTTAATCCCAACCTATGAGCGAGTCCTTACTGAAGGCCATTTTGCGATTGTTTGCAGTCGTGGCCAAAGAAGACGAAGTGACACATCATGAACGCGATCTGATTAACTCCTTCCTCGAAGAACATTTAAGCGGACCCTCTGTACAACATTACCTGCAAATTTTTGATGACCTGACGGCACAAAATACTTCCCGCACATTAACGTGGGAAGAAGAGTTCTCTCGTCTCAATCAGCTTTGTGATGAAGTAAGCCGCGACCTTACGCAAAAACAAAAAGTGGTGATTCTCCTGGAATTGATTTCGATCATCCAGGCGGATGGCGCCATCTCATCGCGCGAAGCAAAGCTTGTCGATGTAATCAGTGAAAAATTTAAAATAGACGAAGCACAAAGCGAACTGATTAAACATTTTGTTTTGGCCCGTACCGCTTCGGATGTGGATCATGAACACTTACTACTTATTCAGGCTTTAATAAAAAATCATACACATTCGCCAGTGATTGTCAGGCCGCACCTGAGCGGATTTATGATGATCCTGTACGTTCAACAAGCAGAGATTTATTTTATCAAATACATTGGTAACGCTGATGTATTCCTTAACGGTGTGCCACTGAAGTCCCATAAAGTAAGTGTGCTTGCAGTCGGGAGTTTACTTCGTACAGAAAAAGATGAACCCGTTTATTACGGCGACATCTTAAATCATTTTAAACAATTTGGTGAATTTCCGAAACTCTCGTTTGAGGCCATCAATATCAGTTATAAGTTTCGTAATGGAAAACTAGGATTGAAGCAGGTAAACCTCGCCGAAGAATCTGGAAACCTGGTGGCCTTAATGGGCGCCAGTGGAGCGGGTAAATCTACATTGTTGCATGTGTTAAACGGGTCTGAAAAACCCTCGGAGGGAAAGGTGGTCATCAATGGCATTGATATTCACCGGGAACCGAAACGTATTGAAGGCGTGATTGGTTTTGTGCCGCAGGATGACCTGCTCATTGAGGATCTTACGGTGTACCAAAACCTGTACTATGCGGCCAAGCTATGTTTCAGTAAGAAAACTGAGCAGGAGATTAATGCGCTAGTGATGCAAGTGCTGGAAGATCTTGGGCTGGCAGAAATCAAGCACCTGAAGGTAGGCTCTCCGTTGCATAAAACGATTAGTGGCGGTCAACGCAAGCGTTTGAACATCGGGCTTGAATTGTTGCGCGAACCTGCAGTATTGTTCTGTGATGAGCCAACGAGTGGTTTGTCTTCACGCGACTCTGAAAACATCATTGATCTTCTCAAAGAACTTTCCCTGAAAGGGAAACTTGTGTTTGCTGTTATACATCAGCCTTCTTCTGATATCTTCAAGATGTTTGATAAACTGCTCATCCTCGATACCGGTGGTTATCAAATCTATTATGGAAACCCGGTGAGCGCCATTGTGTATTTTAAGAAACGAATTAATCTGCTCAATAGTGAAGTAGGAGAGTGTTACCAGTGTGGTAACGTAAATCCTGAACAGATCTTTAACATCATTGAAACAAAGGTGATCAACGAATATGGCTACTTCACCAATGAACGAAAGATCACGCCGGTTCAATGGAACAAGGCTTACCTGGAAAATCAAAAGTCTTTAGGTGTGGAAACGTCGGCGGAGGTACCTCATTCTACGCTAAATATTCCAACACGACTTAAGCAGGCCCGACTCTTTTCCATGCGTGACCTCCAGGCGAAGATTCACAATCGCCAGTACATGTTCATTAATTTACTGGAAGCACCGGTGCTTGCATTTATTCTCGCCTATATTGTCCGGTATTATAATGTGGATGATCAGGTATTATCAGGGTATGTGTTCGCTAAAAATCTAAACATGCCCGCCTATTTGTTCATGAGCGTGATTGTGGCGTTGTTTATGGGACTCACGGTAAGTGCGGAAGAAATAATACGCGACAGAAAAATTCTGAAGCGTGAAGCGTTTCTTCATCTGAGTCGTAGTAGTTACATTGTTTCCAAGATTTCAATATTGTTTATGTTGTCAGCAATCCAGACAGGATTGTTTGTGGCTGTAGGAAACTCGGTGCTTGAGATTAAAGGATTATTTTTTGAGCACTGGTTTATTCTGTTTACAACATCGTGTTTTGCCAACCTGCTTGGTCTTAATATTTCTTCCGGGTTTAATTCGGCCGTTACAATTTATATTCTCATTCCTTTATTGCTCATTCCGCAATTAATTCTCAGTGGGGTGGTGGTGCGGTTTGATAAGCTAAACCCAACCTTAGGTAATGCGGCAACTGTTCCTTTTGTTGGCGATCTGATGGCATCGCGGTGGGCGTTTGAAGCCGGTATGGTCACACAGTTCAAGGATAACAGCTTTGAACGTGAGTTTTATAAATATGATAAGGTAATGGCGAATGCTGATTTTAAAAAAGTATATCTCATTCCTGAAATTGAAACACGGCTCCAATATTGTCTCGCAAATTATGGCGCTGGTGATGCTGAGATCAAAAACAAAATCACAGAAAACCTGGCGTTGATTAAAACCGAGGTAAAGAAGGAGTTGGTAGTAACAGGGCAACAAATGCCGGGACTCGAGAACCTAAGCATAACAACGTTTGATTCATTAGCGTATGAAAAAATCACGACGTTTCTCGATAACCTGAAAAAATTTTACATCCGGCGCTATAATGCTGCCGACAATAAAAAGGAAGCTTACATTACCGCGCAAACCAGCACACCGGAGGGTAGGACTCAATTTAACCGTCACCGTGAGCAATACCATAATGACGCTGTTGCAGAACTCGTTAAAAATTTAAACGAATCGCACCGTATCATCGAACAGGATGGCAAGCTTATTCAAAAAATATATCCAATTTATAAAGATCCCGATCCGGAGCATGACATCGATTTTGATGCCCAGTTCTATATGCCGGCAAAACATTTTTTAAACCGTGATGTGGATACATTCTTTTTCAATACCGGCGTCATATGGTCAATGACGATTATACTAATCCTCCTGCTTTACTTTGATGTTTTGAGAAGGGTTATCGATGGAATCAGTAACTTTAACCCTTTGAAGGTGAGTCTTCGCAGAATGTAGAATCTCTTTTGAGATTGATGTCAGTCATTCTTACATGGCGATGTTAAGTATGTATGCGACGCAGTGCCTTGATCTTGA
>Ga0196965_1000463_pt1 | contig 23902 bp, 21 predicted proteins | sample S1_20metaG_FD_148668 | JGI IMG/M metagenome (GOLD analysis project Ga0196965, IMG submission 148668) | Soil microbial communities from Anza Borrego desert, Southern California, United States - S1_20 | ecosystem: Environmental > Terrestrial > Soil > Desert | place: USA: California | collected... | reverse complement strand
CAGGTTTTGCCGGAGCAGGTTTCGTTCCTTCCATGAAATTCTTGCCCATAACATTCAATGCTGATCCTGCTTTAAACCATTCGATTTGATTCGCATTGTACGTATGATTTACCGGAAAGCTTTCAGTAGTACCATCGTTATGATGTAATACAATGGTAAGCTGGCGGTCAGGAGTAAAGGAAGTGAGCCCTACGATGTCGATGATATCGTCTTCCTGAATCTTATTGTAGTCTTCTTTATTCGCAAAGGTGAGTCCAAGCATACCTTGTTTCTTCAGGTTGGTTTCGTGAATACGGGCAAATGATTTTACCAGGATGGCACGTACACCCAAATGGCGGGGCTCCATGGCGGCATGTTCGCGCGAAGATCCTTCGCCATAGTTTTCATCACCGACCACGATGGTTCCGATTCCCTGGGCTTTGTATGCACGTTGTACGTTGGGTACTTCGTCGTATGTACCGCTGAGGGTATTTTTTACACTGTTTATTTTCTCGTTGTAGAAGTTGGTAGCGCCGATCAGTAAGTTGTTGGAAATGTTATCCAGGTGACCGCGGTACTTCAACCATTTACCAGCCATGGAAATGTGATCTGTAGTACATTTGCCTTTTGCTTTGATGAGTAAACGCAAGCCCTTAAGGTCTGTCCCTTCCCAGGCTTTAAAAGGTTCAAGCAATTGTAACCGATCTGACGTTGGACTAACCTTGACACTTACCGCGCTTCCGTCGGAAGCCGGAGCAACGTATCCGGGATCTTTAACATCAAAACCTTTTGTTGGCAGCTCGTCGCCCGAAGGAGGATCAAGCCTTACTTGTTCGCCCTGTTCATTGGTTAGATAATCGGTAAGCGGATTGAATCCGAGATCACCTGCTATGGCCAGTGCGGTTACCAGTTCAGGTGACCCTACGAAGGCATAGGTGTTCGGATTGCCATCGTTGCGTGACTGGAAATTCCTGTTGAATGAATGGACGATTGTATTCTTTTCACGCTTGTCTGCACCCATACGATTCCACATACCGATGCATGGCCCGCAGGCATTGGCGAATACTTTGGCGCCAATCTTATCAAACGTGTCGATGAACCCATCGCGTTCAATGGTATATCTTACAAGTTCGGAACCTGGTGTGATGGTAAACTCGGCTTTCGTTTTAAGTCCTTTGTCAGCCACCTGTTTTGCCAGGCTGGCTGCGCGTGAGATATCTTCATACGAAGAGTTTGTACACGAGCCGATTAATCCGACTTCGACACGTAAAGGCCAGCCATTTTTCTCGGCTTCTTCTTTCAACTTCGAAATAGGCGTTGCCAGATCGGGGGTGAAAGGACCATTGAGGTGTGGTTCCAATTCCGACAAATTGATCTCTACAACCTGGTCAAAATATTTTTCAGGGTTAGCGTAAACTTCAGGGTCAGCGGTAAGGTGTTCGCGAATTTGATTGGCCATGGTAGCAACTTCGGCACGTCCGGTAGCAATCAGGTAACGCTCCATCGAATCGTCATAACCAAAAGTAGATGTGGTTGCACCTACTTCGGCACCCATGTTACAGATTGTTCCTTTGCCCGTACAACTCAGGGAAGCAGCGCCATCTCCGAAATATTCTACAATGGCGCCGGTGCCGCCTTTAACGGTAAGGATACCGGAAACTTTCAGGATTACATCTTTGGCGGAAGTCCAACCATTTAATTTGCCTGTTAATTTGACGCCGATAAGTTTAGGGAATTTTAATTCCCACGCCATACCTGCCATTACATCAACGGCGTCTGCACCACCAACACCGATGGCCACCATGCCGAGTCCTCCTGCATTTACTGTGTGGGAGTCAGTACCGATCATCATTCCGCCAGGGAAGGCGTAATTTTCGAGTACAACCTGGTGGATAATACCTGCGCCTGGTTTCCAGAAACCGATGCCGTATTTGTTAGAAACAGATGAAAGAAAATCAAATACTTCTTTGCTTTCTGTTGTGGCTATTGTGAGGTCTTCAGAAGCACCTGTGCGTGCTGTAATGAGGTGATCGCAATGCACAGTTGATGGTACGGCGACCTTTGGCCTTCCGGCAGACATGAATTGAAGCAGCGCCATTTGAGCCGTAGCGTCCTGCATCGCAACGCGGTCGGGTGAGAAATCTACGTAAGATTTGCCGCGTTCGAAATTTGAAAGCTTCTGATCGGCGTGGAGGTGCGAATACAGAATCTTTTCGGATAAGGTTAGCGGACGATTTACTACTTTTCTGGCTTTGGCGATGCGCGAAGGCATCTGCTTATATAAAGCCCGGATCATGTCTAGGTCGAATACCATAATTGATAAATTTAAAAACGGTGCTAAAGTACTAATTTTTTCGTCCTAATGAAGCGCAGCTTCATTGTTTACCGCATTATGCAGGGACGTTTTTCCGTCTCTTATTTTATCCAACAAATAGTTTAACTGCCGGGTTTCTTCTTCAGATAGATTATTCAACAAAGCATCGAATTGATCCACAGCTTCCTGCATTTCACTGAGAATCTGGAGGCCGTTTTCGGTAATGGAAACCTCTACGGCACGTTTGTCTTTCTCCGCATTTTTTCGTGTAACAAGGTTTTTGATGCGCAGTCTTTCAACAATGCGTGAGGCATCAGACATTTTATCCAGCATACGTTCGCGGATAAGGTTTACAGATGCATGACCGGGGTGTTGGCCTCTTAAAATACGAAGCACATTATATTGCTGACGTGTGATATCATACTGCTTGAACAGCATGTTCATCTGATCCTGAATATAATAACTGGTAAACAAAAGATTGAGAATCGCTTTCTGCGATTCATTGCGAAACTCGCGTTGCTGGATATCATTCTCGAGGGACATAAGAATAATGGCTATTTGGTTTGAATTCGAAATTAGCCATTAATTCATTTACATCGCCTATGAAAATTGAGTTTTATTGCTTGAATATAAATACAAGCGAATGGTCGTTATGTCATTTACTATTAATGTAGTTCAGAAATTCGCGTTTGATATTTTCATCCCTGAATTTTCCGGTAAAGTATGCTGTACCTGTTTTACTGTTGGTGTCGCCCACGCCACGTGATGCTACACACATGTGATTGGCGTCAATCACTACGCCAACATGTTCTGTCTGTAACACGCGTTCTATCTCTTTACCAATTTGTACAGTAAGGCGTTCCTGTACCTGAGGACGTTTGGAAAAGTACTGCACAATGCGATTGATTTTTGAAAGCCCGATCACCTTTCCATTGGAGAAGTATGCAACGTGTGCCTTACCGTATATCGGCACAAAGTGGTGTTCACAATGGGAATAGAATGTGATGTCTTTTTCCACCAGCATCTGGTCGTAGTTATACTTGTTATCAAACAGACGGGCGTGCGGTCTGTTCTTTGGATTCAACCCACTGAAGACTTCCTTTACATACATTTTCGCCACGCGTCTTGGCGTACCGTTAAGACTGTCATCGGTTAGATCCAGACCCAGGATTTGCATGATGTCACGAAAATGCTTTTCTATCCGGTTGATCTTTTCCTCATCGTCGAGATCAAAAGCATCAGCTCTTAATGGCGTTTCAAAAGACGAGAGGATATGATCATCTTCTGCTTCATCGTCGATTGAACTAATCGGCCGGATATTCAACGAAATTTCTTTCTGTCTCATACAATGTGATTTTCAGGTCTAAATTTGAATCTATCTTCTCGCGCAAAATTTTCCAGATAACAACCGCGATGTTCTCTGCTGTGGGATTAACGGATTTAAAATATACAGTGTCAAGATTTAAATTCCGATGATCGAATTTTTGGATTACATGTTCACGGATCATATCACTCAACACTTTGAGGTCATACACATACCCTGTTTCCGGGTCCGCTTCTCCTGTAATGCTTACATACAATTCATAATTGTGTCCATGGAAACTGGGGTTATTACATTTTCCAAAAACAGCGTTGTTTTTTTCGTCTGACCATGCGGGATTAAAGAGCCTGTGTGCTGCGTTAAAATGTTCCTTCCGGGTTACCTTTACTTTCATTAGATGTAATAAAGAATCTTTCGTTACAGGTGGTTAAATACGTTATCCGCTCCCCAAATTTCCGCTTCTTTCAATATTGTAAACTAACAGCATTATGGAAAAAAGGTTCATTACTACATTTGGGGCCTGATCAAAGCGCGGAATAAATCTTAAACAATCGTTGGCATTAATTCATTCAAAAATTAAAGCAACGAAAATAAAGTAACGAATCCGAATTCTTTTGTAATTACAGTTTACTCCTGTTTATTGCAAGAGAATGGAACCGGTCCGCAAAAAAATTCTGAAGCAAGGAATGTATTCTTTTTATTTTTCGTTTGACCAAACACAACCTGGCTGCATATAGCAAGGAGCGAAATAAGGACGATGAGCAGAATGCGGAATTTGGGATTCACAAGCTGAAAAAATTAGGGTTAGCGAGCGAAAATATAGAATTAAAGTGAAATTTCATAATTTTTATGTAATTCATTAGTTTTCAATTACTTATATTGGTTAAATAAGTTTGATAAGAGATGAAATTTGATGAAATAAAAGCCAAAATTGAAGCGTATAAAACGACGGGAAAAAGACTCTTCACGACGTCTTCGTTTCAATCACATAGTCTGGTATTACTGCACATGCTGAGTCGGATCGACAAAACGATTCCGGTTTACTTCATCAATACAGGATATCATTTTCCGGAAACAGTCCGGTTCAGGGATTTTATCACGGAACAATTTGGTATCAATACCGTTGATTTAAAATCTGAAGTTCCAAAGTTTATGCAGCGCGATTATGATGGTAAGTTATTATTCGCTTCCGATCCGGATCATTGCTGCTATCTAAATAAGACACAACCCATGGATGCGATCCTGCGCTCGAATGATGTGTGGATCAACGGTGTTCGGGCCGATCAAAGTGCTATTCGTGCAGCGATGAAAATTGAACAACCTGCTCAACATGGTTGCATACGTTTTCATCCGATGCTTGACTGGACACCAAAGATGATCTGGGAATACCAGAAAGAATATAATCTGCCCAAACATCCGCTGGAAGAAAAAGGATATTTCAGTATAGGATGTGAACCTTGTACCCGTAAATTAGATCCCGAAATGCAGGAGCGTGAAGCGCGTTGGTTTGGATTGAATAAGGTGGAATGTGGGTTGAATACAGACCTCGTCAGCAAGTAATATCCGCGATTTGAAACCATGTCATAATTTTAATTGCTACGCCTTAAATGAAAGTTTTAGTAACAGGGGGTGCCGGTTATATCGGTACTGAATTGATCACACAGCTTGTCTCCAATCCCAAAGTTGAAAAAGTAATTATCTTCGATAATCTGAGTCGGTTGAATTATAACATATTCCTTGGCTTGCGTCTTCAGAAACATCTTAAAATATCTTTTATTAAAGGCGAACTGCTGGATTCACGGGCCTTGCGTAAAGCGCTTAAAGATATTGATGTGGTGTATCATCTCGCCGCAAAAGTAACAACGCCTTTCTCCAACATTGATGCCCATGTATATGAGCAGATTAATCATTGGGGCACTGCAGAGTTGGTCTACGCTGTTGAAGAAAGCAATGTAAAACGATTCATCTATAGCAGTAGTACAAGTATTTACGGGCAATCCGCTGAAACGGTAGACGAAACTGCCCTTCCTGAACCTCAGTCTTTGTATGCAATTTCTAAAGTGCGGGGAGAAGAGCACGTGAAAAGACTCTCCGAGAAAATGGATACTTATATTATGCGCCTTGGCAATGTATACGGCTACAGCAAGAGTATGCGCTTTGATGCTATAATAAACCGTTTCGTATTCGGTGCGAACTTTAATAAAATGGTGACCATCCAGGGCGATGGAAAACAATCACGGGCTTTCATTCATGTGGAAATGGTATCGCGCGCTTTTGCTAACCTGTTAAGTTCTGACCTGCCAAGCGGAACCTACAACCTGGTGGAAAAAAATATTAAGGTTGTTGATATCCTTGACGCTTTGAAAGAGCTTGTGCCGGATCTAGAGTTTCTTTTTATTAATCAGCATTTACGGCTTAATGCACTTCACGTTAAACCCAACCCAATGGTTAACCAGACCCTCGGAATTACGAATAACAGAAGTCTCAAAGAAGAGCTTCAGGAATTCATGGCGAAGTTTAGTTTCTAATCTTCAATTTACTTTAGGTTCCTTAGCTTATGCAGGAGATCACAACGGTCATTATTTTACTTGCTGTTGTTACTGCCCTGGCTGAAGTCGCAGATAAAATTCGAATACCATATCCAATTTTACTCGTCCTGAGTGGAATAGCCATAGGTCTGGTCCCCGGCTTACCAACCATTAGTTTAGATCCGGATATCGTCTTCTTAATTTTTTTACCTCCAATTTTATACTCAGCAGCATGGACTACTTCATGGCCCGATTTTAAAAAAGCAAAACGGCCAATTACCCTGCTTGCTATTGGTTGTGTCATATTTACAACCTGTGCCGTTGCTTATATCGCGCATGCGTTTATTCCATGTTTGGGTTGGCCCGAAGCTTTTGTATTGGGAGCCATTATTTCACCGCCAGATGCTATAGCAGCAACAGCCGCAACAAAAGGGTTGGGTGTGCCTAAAAGGTTGATCACGGTGCTTGAAGGAGAAAGCCTTGTAAATGATGCTACCGGACTGATTGCCTATCGGTATGCCGTTGCAGCTGTAGTCAGCGGATCGTTTCATCTGTGGCAAGCCGGTCTCCAATTTTTATTTGTGGCCATCGCGGGTATCGCACTAGGACTGATGATTGGATTTACCTTTAAATGGATTCACAAGATTACACCCCATAATCCGACCACGGCAACAGCACTAACTTTTCTAACCCCTTTTGTTTCTTATCTGCTAGCTGAATGGTTGCATGTATCCGGGGTATTGGCCGTGGTGGCAGCAGGTCTGTATCTAAGCTGGAATTCAAGCTCGATATTTTCGCAACAAACGCGGCTTCAAACAAGCAGTTCCTGGAGCACAATGATCTTTATTTTGAATGGTATAATCTTCATTCTTATCGGTCTCCAGTTGCCCGAGATCATACAAAACATAGAAGGACATTCTACGCGCGATCTGTTAAAGTATGGTGCGATTATTAGTCTGGCGGTGATTGTTGGGAGAATTATCTGGGTCTACCCGGGAGCTTATATCCCCCGCTGGATGAGTAAGAGCATTCGTGAAAAAGAACCGGATACAACGTTTGGACTGGTGACTATTTTAGCATGGTCTGGCATGCGTGGTGTGATATCATTGGCGGCGGCCCTGGCGTTGCCCCTTACCATTGAAGGAACCAAGCCATTTCCTCAACGTGATCTGATTATCTTCCTTACGTTTTGTGTTATTTTTTCAACGCTTATTATTCAAGGGCTTACTGTAAGGCCCCTGATTAAATTGTTTCGAATTCATCCTGACGGGCGGGAACATGCGATTGAACAAAGTGCCAGGCTGGCGTTAGCCTCATCTGCCATTGAACACATTGAAGAAAATTATTCGCTGGCCCTGAGTGATGAGGTGCTCAATCAAATTAAAACCAAATATGAAATTAGAATTCAACGGATAAGAAAGGATGAAATAGAACGTAAACTTGATGTAGCACAAATTATGGAGTTTCAGCGCATACAACAAGAACTCCTTGACAAGCAAAGAAAAGATCTCATCATTATGAGAGCTGAAGGTAAAATCAGCGATGAAGCCATGCGAAAAATTGAGTATGAACTGGATCTTGAGGAGACGCGCTTAATTCTGGAACGGGGGTTGTGACGACAATAAAATCTGCAGGAGAAAATATAAAGGCCACTTACCGTGGCCTTTATATGGGAACGCATAATAAATCTTAGCTCAACAGAATTCATCAAATACTTCCAATAAATGCTGACCAATCATCTGGGCGTTCCGGCCTTCAATATGATGGCGCTCGACGAAGTGTACCAGTTCTCCATCTTTAAATAATGCGATAGAAGGAGAAGATGGCGGGTAGGGCAGGGTATACTCCCGTGCTTTCGAAACCGCATCCTTATCAACACCCGCGAAAACGGTAGCCAACGTGTTTGGTTTTTTTGTTGTGTTCTGCAAAGCCCACTTTACACCAGGTCGGGCGGCACCAGCGGCACAACCACAAACTGAATTGATCACGAGCAGTGTAGTGCCTTTACTGTTTTTAAGTTGCGTATCTACTTCTTCCGGCGTTTTTAATTCAGTAAATCCGGCGCTTGTCAGATCTGTGCGCATTGGGGCCACTAATTGTTCTGGATACATATAAGTACAAATTAATTTAGGTGTTGATATTATAAAAAGCCAAGTTCAAGTTTAGCCGCTTCGCTCATCATGTCCTGTGAATATGGTGGATCAAAAGTAAGTTCGACCTTTACATCGTTTACGCCTTCGATCGCTTTTAGTTTTTGCTCCACTTCGCTCGGTATAACTTCTGCGGAAGGGCAGGACGGTGACGTTAATGTCATCAATACATATACATTGTTCACGGGATAGACATTGATCTCATAGATCAATCCCAGTTCGTAAACGTCGACCGGAATCTCCGGATCGTATATGGTTTTGATGGCAGCAAGTACTTTATCCTTAAGATCCGGTGTGGTCCTTTCGGATATCGCCTGCGCATTGTTTTGTTCTGAATCGTTCATCGCTTCACTTCCATTTTAGTTTTAAAGGCAAGGGCATATAATTTCATTTGTTTTATCATGGCCGCAAAACCATTGGAACGCTGTGTGCCAATGAAACGTTCCATGCCAATCTTGTGCATAAAGTATAGCTCTGCTTTAAGAATATCATCGGGAGTTTGTCCGTTAAAGATGCGAAGCAGTAAACTGACCAAACCCTTTGTGATAGCCGTGTTGCTGTCTGCACGAAATCGTAGATGATCACCTTCCTGTTGCGCAGTTAACCAAACCTTCGACTGACAACCTTTTACAATATTATCTTCAGTCTTTTCTTCTGCTGGCATATCGGGAAGCTTTTGTCCCAGCTCCATAATATAAAACACGGTCATTTCGCGGTCTCCGTCGAGGAGGGAGAAATCACTGATTATTTCTTCCTGGATGTCATGTGTCGTCATTTGAATACCGCCAGTTCCAGTTTCGAAATTCTTTTTTCGTGCTGCGCCACCAGCCGAATTTCCTCAGCAAGTTTTAATATCGCTCTTGAATTTTCAGCGGTTTGAAGTCCTTGCTTCGTTATTTCAATCTTGATGGAGGAAATATCTGTTTTCATCGAAGATACTTCTGTTTTCAAGGACGATACTTCTCCAATCAATTTATCCTGTCCCTTTACCATTTCGGCCAGGAGTTCCACGATTCTGTTTTCATTTTTCATCGGCTAACGGGTTTTATTTCATAAAATTAATAATGCGCTCCAGTCCTTCGATTAGTTGGTCGACTTCTTTCTTTGTGTTATAAACAGCAAACGACGCACGGACAGTTCCCTCAATACAATATTGCGTCATGAGCGGCTGAGTACAGTGGTGTCCGGTGCGCACGGCAATGCCCCGCGCATCCAGCATCTGTCCAATATCGAAATGATGGATCCCTTCAACGACAAAAGAAAGTACGCCTAGTTTGTTAGTCGCTTTTCCGATGAGTCGGATATTTTTTAAGCGAGACACACGGTCAGTGGCATACACCAATAAATCATGTTCGTGCGCTGCTATATTTTCTTTACCCAATCCGGTAATAAAATCCATGGCTGCTTTAAAAGCGACGACATCAGCGATATTCGGTGTGCCAGCTTCAAACTTATAGGGAAGATCGTTATATGTGGTTTTTGGAAAAGTTACATCCTTAATCATTTCACCACCGCCCTGATAAGGCGGCATCTTTTCAAGGAGTTCTTTTTTGCCGTACAGAATTCCAGTGCCTGTTGGGCCATACATTTTGTGGGCCGACAAACAATAAAAATCGCAGTCCATTTCTTGTACGTCGATAGACAAGTGCGCACCGGCTTGTGCGCCGTCGATTAACACAACAGCACCTGCAGCATGCGCCAACTCGATAATCTCTTTGACAGGATTAATCGTACCAAGACTATTCGATGCATGGTTTACAGAAACGATCTTTGTACGCGGAGACAAAAGCTTCCGGTAAGAATCTATATCAAGTTCTCCTTCTTCTGAAACAGGAATGATTTTGAGAGCCGCTTTTTTTTCTTCACAGATAAATTGCCAGGGAACAATATTCGAGTGGTGTTCTAAACCAGAAATGATAATTTCATCACCTTCCTGGATAAAAGCTTTCCCGAACGAAGATGCCACCAGATTTATGCCTTCAGTTACACCGCGTGTAAAAATAATCTCCTCTTCAAAACGTGCGTTTACAAAGCGTTGGGCAGTTACACGGGTGTCTTCATAGGCACGGGTGGCTTTTTCTGCAAGCGTATGTATACCACGGTGTATGTTGGCGTTATAACCTTTGTAGTAACCGATTAATGCATCGATGACAACATTGGGCTTTTGCGAAGTAGCTGCGTTATCAAAATAGACGAGGTCCCGCCCATTTACCTGTTGATGAAGGATGGGAAATTCCGCACGTATCTTTTCAACGTCAATGGATGTTATCGTAGCAGCCAATTCACTCATATCAAAAATTTTTATGTAAGCGCTCGCTGATCAATGTATCAATGTATTCTTTTATACCAGGGTGTTTAATGGTGTCCAGAAGTTCACCGGCAAAAGCATAGAGCATCATGGCGCGAGCAGTGTCCTTATTGATGCCACGGGTTTGCAGGTAGAACAACGCTTCTTCATCCAATTGACCAGATGTACAACCGTGTGAACATTTCACATCATCGGCCCAAATCTCGAGCTGTGGTTTTGTATTGATAGAAGCCTTATCCGTTAACAATATATTTCGGTTAGCCTGGAAGGCATTTGTTTTCTGCGCATTCGGACGAACAAATATTTTCCCGTTGAAGACGCCTTTTGCGCTGTCTTCAATAATTCCTTTATATAATTCGTTGCTAAACGAATTTGGTTGCTTGTGGTCTACAACGGTATGGTTATCTGCAAGCGTATCTTTTCCAACAAGATACAATCCATGCATATGAGAATCTATTCCTTCACCATCCAGTGACAATTGCAGATTATTCCGTATAGCCTTACCATCAAGTGTGAATGTAAACGTATTTACACGACTTGAACGTGCTTGCTGGAACTGTTTGAACTCAAACTGATAACGGTTACCCTTATCATTCTGAATTGAATACCAGGTTACTCCTGCGTTTTCAGCAACGGCAACTTCCGAAACAAGGGTTGAGAATCCATTGTATGAACCCATCGAATCAAATTTTTCCAGGATACTCACTTCGCTGTTCTTACCAACGACAACAAGGTTTCGTGTGGCGCTTATAACCTGTCCCGACTGCACATCATGGATGTGATAAACCAGGATAGGTAGTTCTACTGTTTTGTTATCCGGTACGTGAATAAAAACGCCATCAACAAATGCAGCGGTGTTCCACGCTGTAAATGCGTCGGTTTTATGGTCTGCAATCTTGCCTAAGAATGGAAGCACAAGCTCCTGATGATTGAGCAAAGCATCCCGTAAGGATAAAATTGTTATCTCAGAAGCAGGTGACACAATACGTGAGTGATCAGCTGCATATTTTCCGTTGATAAAAACCACCGTGTTTCCTTCTACGAAAGGAATGGCCGCTGGTGTAGGATCTATCCCGTTGGAAGGTGCATTGCTTTGTGACAGCGAAAAATTCTTTTCCAGCAGGCGTGTAAGCGGAGTGTGTTTATATTCTTCCGACTTATTACCAGGAAGTCCCTTTTCACTTAAGTCCGACAACGCTTCCTTTCGAAGTTGAACTACGGGTGATGTGACATCCAGATTTTTTTCGATTGCAGCAATTACCTCTGCCGTACTATTTTTTTCTGACACTACTACACTCATGCTTGAATTTTTTAAACAACCGCTGCCTGATCCTTAATCCAATCGTATCCTTTAGCCTCGAGTTCAAGGGCAAGTTCTTTTGTGCCCGACTTCACGATTTTTCCTTTGTAAAGCACATGAACAAAGTCAGGAACAATGTAATCTAACAAACGCTGATAATGCGTTACGACAATCACCGCGTTTGATTTATTCCGGAGTTTATTCACGCCGTTCGACACAATCTTTAAGGCATCAATATCCAGGCCTGAATCCGTTTCATCCAGGATGGCCAACTTCGGTTCAAGCATGGCCATTTGGAAAATTTCATTTCGTTTTTTCTCGCCACCGGAAAAGCCTTCATTCAGTGCGCGGTTCAATAAAGACTGATCGATTTCTACAAGCTTCATCTTCTCTTTCATTAAGCCAAGAAAGGAAACTGCATCGAGGGTTTGCTGTCCGCGTGCTTCCCTGATCTGATTCACAGCGGTCTTCATAAAATTGATCGTACTAACTCCTGGAATTTCTACAGGGTATTGAAAAGCGAGAAATACACCTTCGCGTGCTCTTTCTTCAGGCGCCATTTCCAACAGATTCTTTCCTAAAAAATTAACCTCACCGGCAAGGACTTCATATTCCTCGCGTCCCGCCAACACAGATGCCAGTGTACTTTTTCCGGAACCGTTTGGTCCCATGATGGCATGTACTTCACCTGGTTTAATTTCCAGGTTAATTCCATTTAGGATTTGTTTGTCGTCGATGCGCGCTTGCAGATTTTTTATACTAAGCATTGGTGTAGTTCAAAGGTTCAAAGTTCAAAATTAAGGGAATAGGTTATCCTACGCTTCCTTCGAGGGTTAGGGCCAGGAGCTTCTGTGCTTCCACGGCAAACTCCATAGGAAGTTGATTTAATACTTCTTTGGCGTAACCATTAACAATAAGGGCTACTGCAGATTCCTCATCAATACCACGTTGCAAGCAATAGAAGATCTGATCTTCACCAATTTTGGAAGTCGTTGCTTCGTGTTCGATTTTTGAGGTACTATTTTCTACGTCTATGTAAGGGAAGGTATGCGCACCGCACTTGTCGCCCATCAGGAGAGAATCGCATTGCGAAAAGTTTCTCGCACCTTCAGCGCGTTTCATAATATGAACATGGCCACGGTAACTATTTTGAGAATGACCCGCAGAAATACCTTTCGACACAATCCTTGATTTTGTATTCTTTCCGATATGGATCATTTTTGTTCCGGTGTCAGCCTGTTGGTAATTGTTGGTTACCGCTACAGAATAAAACTCGCCCATAGAGTTATCACCTTTTAATATACAGGAAGGATACTTCCATGTTATGGCAGATCCTGTTTCAACCTGCGTCCACGAAATTTTGGAGCTATCTCCGGCACAAAGGCCGCGTTTGGTCACGAAGTTGTAAATCCCACCTTTTCCATCCTTGTCACCAGGATACCAGTTTTGTACGGTAGAATATTTTACATGCGCATCTTTCATTGCATAGATCTCTACCACCGCGGCATGAAGCTGATTTTCATCACGCATTGGCGCTGTACATCCTTCGAGGTAACTTACGTAAGAACCTTCATCCGCAATGATCAGCGTCCGTTCAAATTGACCAGTATTGGCGGCGTTAATCCTGAAATAGGTAGACAATTCCATCGGGCAACGAACACCTTTTGGTATATAACAAAACGATCCGTCAGTAAATACTGCAGCGTTAAGTGCCGCAAAATAATTATCATTGACAGGCACGACAGATCCCATGTACTTCTTCACTAGTTCAGGATGTTCCCGAACGGCTTCACTGAAAGAACAAAAGATGATTCCCAGTTCACCAAGGGTTTCTTTAAACGTAGTCGCAACAGAAATACTGTCGATGACGGCGTCTACTGCGATACCGGTTAAACGTTTCTGTTCTGTTAACGAGATACCCAGCTTTTCGAATGTTTTGATGAGTTCAGGATCGACATCTTCCAGATTTTTTGCATTGGCTTTTTGTACCGGTGCAGAATAATAAATGATATCCTGATAGTTTATTTCCGGGTACGTTACATTTGGCCACTTGGGCTCCTTCATTTTCGTCCATTGCTTGTAGGCATTTAGACGATAGTCTAAAAGCCATGTAGGTTCATTCTTTTTGGAAGAAATGAAGCGAATGATGTCCTCGTTCAACCCTTTGGGCGCCGACTCAGTTTCAATGTTGGTCGTCCAGCCGTGTTCGTATTCTTTCGAGGTTAATTCTTCTAGTACCTGGTTGTCTTTACTCATTGAAGCCTATTTAGACTGATTTTAAACAATTACAAAAGTATAACAAAAATGCAATTTTTAGGTTCTAAAAGCTGATTAATTAAGCGTAGAAGTTTACGCACTCGTTTGTAAATCAAGCTTTTTAGGTAAGATTCAGACTCCGGTCAAGGCTTTCTTCCAGAGAGATCATTGTTTCGGTTCTTTCTATGCCCGCAACCTGCTGAATTTTATCGTGCAATACGATTTTGAGATGATTCGTATCCTTGCAGTGAATCTTAACGAACATGCTGTAATTTCCTGTGGTATAATGAATATTCGTTATTTCCGGAATGGTTTTGAGGTTAGCCATTACCTGGTCATATAGGGCACTCTTTTCAAGGAAGATTCCGATAAAAGCGGTAATGTCAAATCCAAGCTTCGCATAATTCACTTTAAGTGTAGTCTTTTCCACAATGCCGGCTTCTTCGAGTTTATTCATCCGTACATGCACAGTACCGCCTGAAACAAAAGCCTTTTTTGCTACTTCTGTGTACGGTTTTTTGGCGTCCTGCATCAGAATTTCTAAAATCTTCAGGTCGACATTATCAACTTTGTAATTTTCAGCCATAGAAAATTTGAGTTTTAAGTAATATTCAAAAATATGAAAGTAAATTAAAAAATATACAATTATTCAAATGTTTATTGTTTGGCTAACCAGTTTCGGCGTTACTTTGTTAAAGAATTTACAACGGCACACACGCAACTCACACAGATTAACAACATTGTAGGGTGTTGAAATTGGCAGACAAGCCCTCCGGTCTCGAGGGTGGAGGTAACGGGATAAAGTCCAGCCTTTTTGGCGGCCTAACTGCTCCGTGGAGGTTCGAGCCCTCCCTCTACAGCAAAGTTACTGATGGATGATCAGTACTTCAAATTTGAAATAATAACATTGTAAGGTGTTGAAATTGGCAGACAAGCCCTCTCCCGAGGCTTCGGGAGGGGTGGAGGTCATGGAATAAAGCATTGCACCTGATCCTGGTTTCGATTTGTTCGGAACCTGGATCAGGTAAATCGTCTAACCACTCCGTGGAGGTTCGAACCCTTCCCTTACAGCTAGCTCAGTTTAGGTTAATGAGTTATTCAGAGCTGCCCATCTTATTCCCGGCAGATGGCCGGGAGGGATGGGTTTTTTTATTCCCGTCCTTTCGTTCCGCCATTCTTTTTCGCTTTTTATATTGATTTGGTCGCGAACAATCGTTTGCTTTGGAATGTTTAATATTATTGAACGTCTCCTATGAACGATTATCCTTGGCTTAAAAACTATCCGCCCGGTGTAGCACATGAAATACAGTGCTACGAATATCCCTCATTACTTGAATTGTTTGACCAGACGTTTCGAAAATTTCCAGATAAAGTTGCATTCGAAAACATGGGGGTAACCCTTAGCTTCAAAGAACTCGATGTCCATTCCAGAAACTTTGCTGCATATCTTCAAAAGGACCTTGCTTTAAAAAAGGGCGAGCGCATCGCTATTCAGATGCCCAACCTGCTTCAATTTCCCATTGCATTTATCGGAGCCCTACGGGCAGGCTTAATTGTCGTGAACACAAATCCGCTCTATACGCCGCGCGAAATGGAACATCAGTTTAAAGATGCCGGTGTTACAGCCATCGTTATTGTGGCAAACTTTGCTTGTAACCTTGAGAAAGTCCTCGCAAGTACCAACATCAAACATATTATCCTTACACAATTGGGTGACATGCTTGGTACATTGAAAGGTGCTATTGTAAACCTAGTGGTAAAGCATGTAAAAAAGATGGTACCTGCGTTTAACTTACCCAATAGTATTGCATTTAAGGAAGCGTTAAAAAAAGGGGCGACGCTAACGTATACAAAACCGGAGGTAACGGTTGAAAATATCGCTGTGCTTCAGTATACTGGCGGCACCACAGGAATTGCAAAAGGTGCGCAGTTGTCACATGGTAATATCATAGCGCATAACTCCATGATCACACAATGGTTTCAGCCGTACATGAGTAAAAGACGTAATGATGTCATTATTACGGCTATTCCGATGTATCATATTTTTGCACTTACGGTCAATGGTATTTTAATGTTTACCAATGGTGTGAAGAATGTACTGATCACAAATCCGCGTGATATGCCGGGATTTATCAAAGAACTTAGAAAGCATAAATTTACCATCATCACTGGTGTTAATACCTTGTTTAATGGATTGTTAAATAATGCTGATTTTAAAAATCTTGATTTTAGTCATTTGCATGGAGCGATAGCAGGAGGCATGGCCTTGCAGGATTCAGTTGCGCGTCGTTGGGAAGAGGTAACGGGAAAACCAGTGCTGGAAGGTTATGGCTTAAGTGAAACCTCTCCGGTGCTTTGTTGTAATCCGTTAGATGGATCACACAAAATTGGTACTATCGGATTGCCGATGCCAAGTACGGAGGTGGCGATTTTTGATGACAACGGAATCAGACTTGCACAAGGTGAGAACGGTGAAATTTGTGCTAAAGGACCGCAGGTAATGAGTGGTTACTGGGAAAAAGACAATGACGGTGTGTTCTTTCCAGGAGGGTGGTTCCGCACAGGCGATATTGGACGAATGGACGCTGACGGTTTTTTCAAAATCGTCGACAGGAAAAAAGATATGATTAAGGTTTCTGGTTTCAATGTATTCCCGAATGAAATTGAAAATCTTATTGCTGAACATCCAAAAGTACTGGAAGTTGCCGCCATCGGCATGCCGGATGAAAAATCTGGTGAGGTGATCAAAGTATTCATTGTAAAAAAGGATGACAGTTTAACTACGGAAGAATTAGAGAAATTTTTTCAGGAAAACCTTACGAAATATAAAATACCCAAGCACATCGAATTCCGTAAAGAACTTCCCAAAACCAATGTTGGAAAAATTTTACGCAGAGCGCTGAAAGAAGAAGGAGCGTAGTGGAGGTACGAGGTACGATGTACGAACTACGAGGAACGGGGTCGTTTTCAAAATACTTATCAGCGTCTCCTAGGCAAGGACAGACATCAACCTCAAACTTCAAACAATTTCCTCAACCTCATTCGTAACCAAGAACCAACTTTGAACCTTTAACCTTGAACTAAACATGATCGGCTTTTTTGAACATCAGTATTTATCATACAAAAAGAATCACATTAAAAATCTTCTGGCGCTGGCCAGGGTAGATGGACACATGCATGCGGAAGAGGAAAAACTTCTTTTTAAAATTGCGCGTGGTTATGGTATGAAAGATCGCCAGGTTCAGGCACTTATTGATAGTGATGAACAATATGAAATGAACATTCCGGATAACTATAACGATCGGATGAATCTATTGCATGATCTTGTGCTTATGATTTTTGCAGACGGTGTGGTAGATCAACATGAAGTGGACTTCTGTACAGAGGCCGTGAAGCAGTTCGGAATGAAAAGTGAATTATTGACCTTCCTGCTTGATCTTTTTGAAAGTCAAACTGCGCCCACTCCCGAAGAATGGGAAGAAATCAAAACGGAAGCGATAACGCGATTTAAATTATAGGATGACGTTTAGTCGATCCTCCTTAATGTGAATGACTTATTTCCTTAATATTTTAAGCAACACATCAACCAAAAATTTTATCCAGGCCAAAGAATTTATCAATAATTACAAGTATGGATAACACGCCGAGCAGGAGCGGGCACACATAAGATATTGTAAAGTTGATATATTTCTGCAAGAAACTTCCGGCATACGAAGGGTTATTTCCGTATGACAATTCTTCATTGAGGTTATATAATTTCCATCGGTAGCGGATGAAGATACACATCAGGCAACCACCAACGGTTAAGAGAATGTCACTCATGTCAGATACGAAGGTAAGAAAATCCCGGCCCTGATAGAATGGTAATTTATTCAGGAATTCAATCACACCCTGGCTCACCATACTCGGTAATCCAACTATAAATATTATCCCTGCAAGTACCCATACTACCGCCTTACGTGGAAATTTTTTTTGATCCACAAGATAGGCTACAGGCACTTCGAGTAGTGAAACTGTAGAAGTAAGCGCAGCAAAACAAAGCAACAGGAAGAATCCGCCACCAACGATGCGACCCAGTATCGGGCCCATTTCCTGGAATACCTGTGGCAACACCATGAACACAAGCGCAGGTCCTTCTGTAGGTGACATGTTTTGCGAAAAGACCAATGGGAATACCATAAGTCCTGCAAAGAATGCAACTGATGTATCCGCAATTGAGATAACGGCAGCCGAGGAAACGATATTTTCTTTTTTACTGAGGTAAGATCCGTAAGTTATTAATGCACCCATACCCAGAGACAAAGAAAAAAATGCCTGACGAAGCGCGTCAAAGATTGTTTGTAATTTTATTTCACTGAAGTCTGGAACAAGGTAAAACTCCACTCCACTGAATGCGTTGGGTAATGTAAGGCTGTATATGATCAGGCCAAGTAGAATAAAATACAGCGAAGGCATCATGATCTTATTCGCCGCTTCAATCCCCTTTTGTATTCCCTGAGATACGATGTAGGCAGTTATTGCCATGAAGGCCAGCGAAAAAAGCAAGTTTGAATAGGAGATACCTTTCCAACTTGTTAAGTCGAGAATGTCATTTACAAAAACACCGAAAAATGATCCGTAATCCTGTTCCTGCAAAAGACTTCCGAAAGAAATATTCAGAAAGTATCCAAAAGCCCAACCGGCGACAACATTGTAAAAAGAAAGGATTAATATGCCTGCAATGATTCCTAAAATACCCAATATACCCCAGCGTCTGCCACCAAACTTTTTATATGAACCATAAGCATCGCTGTTGGCGGCCCGGCCAATGGCAATTTCGCCCACCATTACCGGGTAACACAAAAGGAAAATACAGGCGAGATAAAGAAACAAAAAAACAGCGCCGCCATTTTGTCCAGCCAGGTAAGGGAACCTCCAGATATTACCGAGACCTACTGCAGATCCGGCAGCAGCCAGAATAAATCCAATCCGGCCGGAAAAATTACCTCTGTTTGTCATGTGTTGCGCTCAGGTTTAGATTAAGCTGCCAAAATAGAGCGAATCCTTCAATAATCAAACTGCTGTTATCCATAAAGCTGGCGTATGAATTGTTGGTTAATTAATCAGTTTTTCTCGTCATGCGTTTATTATAATTCAGTTTAACGTTATAGATTAACTGCGGAATTTAAGAAATTGGAAAGTAGAGCAAGATTATGGATGAATTCAGAAAATTAACTACCCAGGAGAAGGCCTTGCGTATTAATTTAAGCAGGGCAATTTATGGGTCGTTTGCGGAAATCGGCGCAGGTCAGGAAGTTGCTGCTAATTTTTTTAAAGTAGGCGGAGCTTCCGGAACTGTCGCAAAGACCATGTCAGCATACGACATGAAATTCAGCGATGCCATTTATGGGCAGACGGATCGCTACGTCTGTGAGGAAAGGTTGATTTCGATGCTGGATCACGAGTATGTATTATTGCCTGAACGACTTCCAAATCGCATTGAGTCTACGCGTTTTTTCGCTTTCGCGGATACGGTTGAGAGCTTGAATTTTGAGAGAACCAATCAGGGTCATGGTTGGATTGGTCTTCGGTTTCAGATCAAACCTATGACTGCACCAAATGATTGCGTGATCCATGTTAAATTGCATGATACTGATCCGTTACAACAACAATTGGCGCTGGGCATAGTCGGGGTCAACATGCTGTACTCTTGTATGTTCCTTACCGACCCTGAGGAAATTCTGATGTCTCTCGTGGATGGACTCTCAACGCGGCGAATCGAGATCGATATGTTTCGTATTACAGGTCCGGATTTTAAACATGTAGACAACCGCTTGATGGCGCTGAAGATGGTGAAGAATGGTTTGACGAAAGCTGCCATGTTCGGTCCGGATGGAAACGTAATGCAACCATCAGATGAGCTTTACAAAAAAAATGTACTCGTATTGCGTGGAAGATTTAGACCACCCACTCATGTGAACGTTGATATGTTATTGGCTTCACGTCGCCACTTTAAAAGAGAGAAAGATGTAGACCGTTCTAAAATTGTGTTGCTTACGGAACTTACGTTGAATGACCTCAGCTCCGGCGGTACGATTGATGAAAAAGATTTTTTAAATCGCGCAGATATTATTTGCTCCTTAGGACAAAACGTATTGATCTCCAATTATTATGAGTATTACCGGTTAGTTGATTATCTATCGAAGATTACACGCGGCAAGAAGATCGGCATTATCATGGGCATCTATGCTTTGCAAAAAGTTTTTGACGAAAAAACATACGAGAATATCCGTGGTGGAATTTTGGAATGTTTTGCTTCACTCTTCGGGAATAATATAAAGCTATACATTTATCCCGCGTTGCAAAAGGATGAAAAAAGTTTGTTCAAGCTCAAAGATTTTGAACTCGAGTTACCTGAAAATCTCAAAAATTTATTCCGCTATTTGATGGACAACAATAAAATGGAGGATGTAAAGAATGCCAACGTAAAAAACCTGCACATTATATCCGACAATGTATTGGCGATGATAAAGAAGGGCGAATCAGGCTGGGAGCAAAGTGTTCCATACAAGGTACAGGAAGCCATTAAAAAACATGGCTTGTTCGAATATCCCTATACAGAAGTTCAAAGTTCAAGATTCAAAGTTCAAAGTTGATTTCGAAAACGACGGGCTTGTGCCAATCGTTTGAAGTTTGATGTTCAAAGTTAGTCTTATTTTCTGATGGTTTCTTTGCGAAACTTTGCGGCTCTGCGACTTAGCGGTTAATTTCAAAGTTCAAGGTTATATCATACTAATTCAAAGTTCAAGATTGATCGAGCGCTTTGAAATATTTTTTAGCTTCTGCCATAACCTTCGGCGCGAGTATAAAACCGGATAACATCGTAGGTACCGCCATTAGTGCATACGCAACATCAATGATGTTCATGACGTCGCGCATCGAAAGGATAGCACCAAATACAATGGTGATGAGATAAAAATAATTATAATACTTTCCGGCTGTTACACCCAGTAAAAAAGAAATGGCCTTATTTCCATAATAGCTGTAAGAGAACAACGAAGTAATCGCAAAGAAAAAGGCACACAAAAGTAACAGCCATTTCCCAGTTGGGCCTAATGCAGTTTGGAATGCCGTAGTCGTTAATGTAACACCATCTGCCTCAGTTGTTCTCCAGACATCCGTTACCAAAATCGCGAGCGCCGTAAGTGTACAGACTATAAGTGTATCGATAGCAGGACTAAGCATTGAAACAAGACCTTCGCGAATGGGTTCGGTGCTTTTGGATGCGCCTAGTGCCATTGGTGCTGTTCCTATTCCGGCTTCATTCGAAAAAGAAGCTCTTCTTACACCTGCAACAATAAGTCCTCCCACTAATCCGCCAAGGGCGGGTTCTCCACGGTAATGTTCCGCCGAAAACGCATCTGTTATTATCATGAGAAAGTGCGAAGGAATTTTTTTGATGTTCAATATGAGAATGGCTGTGACACAAACAAAATACAATACAATCATGAGCGGAACCATTTTACCTGCCCAGTTACCGATGCGTTGTATTCCTCCGATAATGACAATACCCGAAATGGTCATTAAAATGCATCCTACAATAAATTTGGCTTTATCGATTTCAAAACTACCTATGAAAAATGAAGAAGATTTTATTCCTGTGGCAGGTAATCCTATATCAGTTATTATTTGCGTAAGCTGATTCGCCTGAAAGATCGGTAAGCATCCGATTGTAGCACAAATACAAAACAAGACCGCAAGGGGGTACCACGGTTTTCCAAGTGCTTCGCGAATAACATACATGGGCCCTCCCTGAATCGTTCCCGCCGAATCTTTGCCCCGATACATTATCGAGAGGGAACTGGTAAAGAAGTTTGTCGACATTCCAACGAAGGCGGTGATCCACATCCAGAATAGCGCTCCCGGTCCGCCAATAGTAATTGCCGCCGCTACGCCTGCAATGTTTCCCATCCCTACTGTTGACGCTAAGGCTGTGGACAAAGCTTCGTATGCATTGATTTGTCCGGGATCGTTGGGGTTGTTGTATTTACCCCGTAGAATGGCGATGGTATGTTTGATATATTTATAAGGAATAAATCGCGAATAGAAAAAAAAGAATAACCCGCCTAGGATGAGTAGAAACAAAACAGGTGTCCATATTCCGGTGGCGATATTCCCAATAATTTCACTCATGATTCAGGTTAATGTATCGCTAAGATAAGCACAAACTGTAAAGGGGAAAGTAAAATGGAAAGTATGCTCAGAAAAGACTACAACCATCAGGCGGAATTGAGCGGGCGTACTTTTTGTTCAAAATTTTTCTTATTGGAAACGATCATCCAGTTACACAGCTGATAAAGTAGCCGTGCACCAACATTGGCATCCCAGTCTGAATGCGGAGCCGGAGCCACTTCGTTTAAATCAAACCCGATGATCTTTTTGTTCGCATGCACCAGTTTTTTGATCAGGTGGATAATCTGGTGAAATTCGAAACCACCGGCTACTGGTGTGCCTGTATTCGGACAAAGTTTCGGATCTAATCCATCAATATCGAAACTGATATAAACATTGTCTGGCAATACATGAATAATTTCATCACATATGGTATCCCAGTTTTTTCCGGCATACATGGTTGATTTGATGTCCTCATCAAAAAAAGTAATGATGCGGCCCTTTGATCGGGTGATGGCATTCATTTCTTCTTCACACAAATCGCGAATGCCTACTTGTACCAGTTTTTTAACCGATGGTATTTTCAAAGCGTTGTGCATGATGGATGCGTGAGAATAAGTGAATCCCTGATAAGCTTTTCTGAGGTCGGCATGTGCATCAATCTGAAGAATACCAAAGCGATCATAGTGTTCATGCAGCGCACGCCAGTACCCCAGCGGAATACTGTGATCACCGCCGACAAGCGCAACCATTTTACCTTCTTTTAATAATTTTTGTGTGATTGATTTTACGTAAATGTTTAAAGTTTCACACGCCTCATTGATTTTTTGCAGGACTGGATCTTTCTTAAGGTAAGGTTCATCCCTGGAAAACCGGCTGATGTGTTCGGCTGCCAGCATTCGTAGTTTGTTGCCTTCTTCAATCAGGTTTTCAGGAATGGGCAACATACTGATACCAGACTTCCAGGCATCTGGAATATCTTTCATAAAAAGATCAACCTGCGTTGAGGCGTCAAGGACACCGCGAGGACCAAAAGCAGCGCCACTGTGATAAGAAACAGTTACTTCCCACGGAACGGGTACAACGACAAGGCTACCCGTTTCAGGTGTAAAAGGTAATCCGAATAATTGCCCGGAAACGCCTGGGCCATTCGGATCAAACTGCTCAACGGCAGATCTTACTTCAGCGGGCATCACAGATTCAATGGTTTAAAGGTTAACGTTTTCAGACTCTATATAATGAATTAATTCACCCGTTCCTTCACTTACTTCCTGCCATGTATTTGTGTTGAACTGAATAATTGCCATGCCTGCCGGAACCATTTCTCCAATATCTGCTTTTGTAAGATACTCTGCGAGGTAAGAGATCACAGGATTATGCCCAACACACATCACATGATGAAGATTATCCTCAAGCTGAGAAATAAATTGAAAAAAAGTACGTGTTGATGCATCATAGAGCTCTTCTTGTAGTATAATACGCTCTAAATCAAATTCCAGCGCACCTGCAATTAGCCGGGCTGTTTCTTTTGCGCGTTCTGCAACGCTGCACATGATAACTTCGGGCAAAGTTTTTTGCTTTTTTAAATAGGTTGC
>Ga0196965_1000462_pt1 | contig 23979 bp, 16 predicted proteins | sample S1_20metaG_FD_148668 | JGI IMG/M metagenome (GOLD analysis project Ga0196965, IMG submission 148668) | Soil microbial communities from Anza Borrego desert, Southern California, United States - S1_20 | ecosystem: Environmental > Terrestrial > Soil > Desert | place: USA: California | collected... | reverse complement strand
ACTGAGTTAAAAGTAAATTAATCAATGGCCAACGAACAGGATAGCATGTCATCTAACGCTGACAACAAGGAAATTCCAAACTGGAAAAGTGATTTTCCCATACGCGAAGAAGAAGCAACGCACGTTTCCCGCAGAGAGTTTGCGAAGTTTTTATGTCTTCTCTCCGGGGGCATGATGCTCGGCAATGCCGCGATCGTCATTAAGTCCTTTGCCTTTCCGGGTAAAGCCCTCGAAGGTGAACACGCGATATGCGCTGCTTCGGAAGTTCCGGTTGGAGAAATGAAACAATTTGTGATCCAGGGCAGCCGGGAAGTTCCTTACATACTCATCCACCTGACAGACAAAGAATGGTTTGCATTCGAACAAAAATGTACACACTTATCATGTGCAGTTCGTTATCGGGATGATATCAAACAAATCGAATGTCCTTGTCATAAAGGATATTTTGATCCGCGTACAGGGGTAGTGTTGCAAGGCCCACCACCAAGACCCCTACCACGCCTGGATGTGATCATTAAAAAGGATCAGGTGTATGTGAAAGCCCTGCAAGAAAACAATGACGTAATCTAACTACCATGGGAGATTTCAGAGACGCACAAAACAAGGCCCATCCCAACAAAACCAACACCTTGATGGTGGGCATTCTTTTCCTGTTGATCAGTATTCTCGGTATCCAGATCTGGCTCCTCTACAGCGCGCTAAACAACGCCCTCGAAGAAAACCGGGACATTGCCATTGCATGTTTCATCGGCTCCTTCATATTGTTCATCATGGCGCTGTGGTTACTTCGATACCTACCGCAGGCCAGGGGTTTGGGGAAAACAGATCAGAAAGGGAACTACTACAAGTAGGTTTATGGTTCATAAATCCATAGAAGGTTCAAAGTTCAAGGTTTGTTAGCTCATCCTGATGCGTGTGTGCAACGCACAGGCATGTAGAAGTCCGCCTGCGATTCATTGGGAAAACCAAAGCGGACCTAATAGTAAGCTCATGGCAATTGCAAAAAATGAACGCTATAATATTCCATTTCTCACCAATAAGAATTCTAACACTACCACTTCGCACGAAATACAATTTCTATTCCCCTCTCCTATTTCAATTGCCACGAGTTTTCCAACGATGATTTATTATATCCAACCACCTTTCAATTGCCCCGAGTTTTAACTCGGCGGAGTTTAATAAAAAAAGAATCCGGGCTTTAGCCCACACGCACACTTGAATTTTATTTCTCTTTCCTAACAATGCGAAATATGCTCATCAGTAGTCAGTGGTTTTAAGAATCTTCGAGTACTTCTTTATTCCCACCGTCTACCCTTTTGTTCCCTTAAGGGCGACGACCAAAGTTCTTTTGCTATAAACTGCTGGTCACTGGGCTAAAGCCCTCAAGCTTGGATCGGCTGTGTACCATGAGCTAAAGAGGCTGTGTAAAAACGATTTTTCGTGAAAATTCTAGAAATTTTGCGACGGGTTAGCGGTACCTATCGTCACGCGGCTAATCTTGTTCGCGTTTTCGGTGCTGGTGCCCTCTTCAGAGTGATATATCGCTTGAGATTGTATCCTATTGCATATAGATTCATTTCAGTTTGGACCTTGGTACTTCCTCTTAATAGCAATGGAATTTGCCCCATGGAATACTTCATTGTTCCAAATGGGTGTTCGGCCACCGATTTCCGTATGCTCAATTTCTTTTTTCCTTCTTCACTATGCATCTTTTCATGGTATGAATCGAGCCATTCCTGGTTTTCGTTTCTGTGAAAAGTTCTGTATTTGGCTGTAGTGCATTTATTACGTGTAGGGCAAACGTTGCACTCCGTTCCTCGGTAAGCCGTAGCCAATTTACCGTTGTTTCTGGCTTTGGTACCAATAGAGGTTAGCGGTTTGTTCTCGTTGCAATAATACCGGTCCTGTTCTTTATTATAAGTAAAAGCCAATCCTTGTTCTTCGTCCTTGACTTGGCTTGGTGTTCGACTAATCGCCACATAGCATTCAGTTCCATTTTCTTGTAATTCTTCCAACTCATTGATTTTATAATATCCTGCATCTGCTATAGCCTCTTCGGGCTTTTGTCCGGTCGCTTCTTCCGACGCTTTAATCATTTGGGTCAATAGTCCCTTATCGTTTTGGTTGCTGGTTACGTTTATGACTGTTATGAGATGACTCTCAGTATCAACGGCAGACTGGACGTTGTAGCCCCAGAAGCTGCCAGTGCGACCGCGCATAATCTTAGAGTGGCTATCGGTTAGTGATGTTCTTTTTTGTCCAATCGCATGAAGGGCCTCAACGGATTGTTGGTATTCTTTTTTTTTGAACTCTAATATTTCCAATTCACGCTCTAATTCGGCTTTCTTCTTTTCCAAATGTTCAACATCATCTTCTGCCTTATCGATTGCATCAATGTCCTTCAAGTACTTTTCAACCTGTTGATCAATGTTATCCAGCTTCTTTCTGATAGTCTCTATGTTAAGTTCTTTGCTAGCATTCGCTTTTATTTTACTTCCGTCAACCGCAATGCTTTTCCCTCTAACCAGACCTTGTTCTTTGAACCTGGTTATTAAGTATTTAAATAGCCTGTCAATCAAGTTAGGGTTGTCTTTCCTAAAATCAGAAATCGTTTTATGATCAGGACAAACATCATTGATCAGCCACTTCAATTCGATGTTTCGTAGTGTTTCTCTCTCCAGCTTGCGACTACTACTCACACCATTGAAGTAACCATAAACCAAAATCTTAGCCAGGTCCGCCGGATGGTAGGCTTTCCTTCCGGTGTCTTTGATTCCTTTTTCTATCGTGACTGTAGTGCAGAAGGTTTCACAGATTTCATCGATAATCCTAACCACATTATCTCCGCTTATCTGATCATTGATACTCAAAAAACTTTGCTGAAACCTTGAATTGCCCCGGTGATATCGCATTTATATTTCTTTTGTTGCTTTGCTGCTTGAATATAAACCGACATCTTCAATTTACAAGAAATACGGAGCGTTTTTACACAGCCTCTTTAGCTCGTGGATTTCAATGCTAAACCAGAAGGGGCTTTAGCCCAGGTATGAACGTGGAAGAATTTGTGCAACCATAAACTTCCAGCCAATCAAAGTAAAAATATTTTTATGGAATTTGTAGTGGATCGGCATCTAAGCTAAGTAATCAAATTTAGCTTATCATGAAAACACTATTGATTTTCTTTTGTGCCTTGCTGTTCTTATCTGCAGGGAATGTACCGGAACCGCGTACCCTTACCGGAAAAGTTACTGCTTCAGACGGACACGCGATACCCGGCGTAAGTGTCATTATTAAAGGTACTTCGACAGGAACCGTAACCGATGCTCAGGGTACTTACAGCATAACTTTTTCCGGACAACATCCTGTGCTGGTTTTCTCTTTTGTAGGTTATGTTACGCAGGAGATCAAAGTTTCTGAGGCCACTACCCTTGATGTTACACTGCAGGATGATGTACAGACATTGTCAGAAATTGTTGTGGTTGGATACGCTGAACAGAGTAAGAAACTACTTAGCGGATCAGTAGCGGGTGTGCAGCGGTCAGGGCGATCAAAAAGGAAATCGTCTGCACCCGCGACGTATATCCATCATGATCATGTAAAGCAAGATTGGAATACAGAGTCTTATGATGCTATCCAGGAAAATATTTTTCATGGTGCGTTACGGAACCCACTTTCAACATTTTCGATCGATGTTGATGGTGCTTCCTACAGTAACGTTCGCAGGTTTATCAACAATGGTCAACGTCCGCCACAAGATGCCGTGCGCATTGAAGAGTTTGTGAATTATTTTACGTACGACTACCCGCAGCCTAAGGAGCATCCTTTTTCCATCAATACAGAAATATCAACGGCGCCGTGGAATTCGAAACACCGGTTGGTACAGATTGGACTTCAGGGAAAGACGATCCCGATGAATGATCTACCGGCCTCCAACCTTGTGTTTTTGATCGACGTATCGGGCTCTATGAGTGATGATAACAAGTTGCCCCTGTTAAAATCATCCTTTAAGATGTTGGTTGAGGAACTTCGTGACGAAGATCAGATTTCTATTGTGGTATATGCCGGCGCTGCAGGCCTTGTTCTTGAGCCTACAAGGGGCAGCGACAAAGAGAAAATCTTTGAAGCATTGGATCGACTCGAAGCAGGAGGTTCTACAGCAGGTGGAGCTGGTATTAACCTTGCGTATGATGTTGCGAAAAAACATTTTAAAGAAGGTGGAAATAATCGTGTGATCCTTGCCACGGATGGTGATTTTAATATTGGTGCATCGAGCGATGCGGACATGGAACGCCTGATTGAAGAAAAGAGAAAAGATGGAATTTTTCTAACGGTGTTGGGTTTCGGTATGGGTAATTACAAAGACTCCAGGATGGAGAAGTTGTCGAACAAAGGAAACGGTAACTATGCGTATATCGACAATATACTCGAAGCACGTAAGGTTTTGATCAATACATTTGGTGGTACGTTGTTTACCATAGCGAAAGATGTGAAACTACAGGTAGAGTTTAATCCCGATAAGGTGAAAGCTTATCGATTGATTGGATATGAAAACCGTATGCTTGAGCACGAGGATTTTAACAACGATAAAAAGGATGCCGGCGAATTGGGTTCTGGTCACACCGTCACAGCATTGTATGAGGTTATTCCGCAGGGTGTTGATAGTGATTTTTTTAAGATCGATGATCTGAAGTATCAAACCACCCGCGTTGAGCGGCACGCAAAACAATCTGATGAATTGATGACCATTAAATTCAGATATAAACATCCGGATAAAAATACAAGTGAACTGATTGTGCATCCATTAATTGATTCAAATACCGACCTGGCCAAGACTTCCGATAATTTCCGATGGTCGGCTTCTGTTGCAGCATTTGGAATGTTATTACGCGAATCTGAATTTGTTAAAGACTTCTCCTATAAAGATGTAATTAAACTTGCACAAAGTGCTCGTGGTATTGATGAGGAGGGTTATCGTATTGGTTTTCTTAATCTGGTGAAATCGTATCGTACAATATCGGGTGATGTAGCAACTTATTAAAGCGGTCTTGAGAACCGCTGATCTTCGTGATCAGTGGTTCTATTCTTTAAAATTTTGCCCAGGATAGACCTGAATCAAAAAAACAATACCACAAAGACCGTTAGTTTTTTTTGAATTAAATACCACCTGCACACATGGCATAAAAGATTTTTTTGCTTTAGCTTTTGAGCGCAATTAAGCGTTCACGAGTATGAGAAAAATTATCGTAATTGTGTTGATGCTTCATGCGACAGGTGCGTTCGCACAATCGGCACTGCCGCCTAATTTACTTGCACAACATACCATTGACCGGTTGTCGGGCTTTGGTTTAAGTCCGGCTGACTTATTATATGGTGTTCCACTCCCGGAAGGAACGGTCACGGGCAGTAGTTACCTCCATGAAGATTGGCGAAAGGCAGCACTGCTACTATATGAAGGAGAAAAACTAATCGAGGGATTTCCTGTTCGCATTGATCTTGCGCTAAATCAAATTGAGATCAAGCCAGCCTCAGGTATTAAAGTGCTGGGCTTTGAGCACGTAAAAAGCATTGCGTGGATTACTGCTGATGAACAAATAGAGTACTTCATTAATGCAAAAGACTACGTTAATGCATCTGATAATATAACAGGTTTTTTTCAGGTTGTTTCAGATGGTAACCTGCCGTTGTTACGCTATGTATATGTGAGCGTGAAAGAACCTGATTACAATGTTGCTATGAATGTGGGCAGCCTGAATCATAAGCTTTTTACAAAACAGAAGTATTTCATGCTGGTAAAAAGCAAAGCAATTGAGGTGCCTTCCAATCGCAAGAAGCTTGTTCCTTTTTTTGAAGATCGCCAAAAACAAATGGAATCATTTTTATCAGACAAAAGGCTTTCTCCAGGAAATGATGCGGAAATAAAGATCATTTTTGATTACTACAATCAAATCCATAAAGAAAAATAATATCAGGTATCCCTGTTAGACAAACCCCATTCATTTTCAAATTAAAATTAACCGACAGGGTTTAGTAATAGTCTCTGTATTAGGATCAAAACTATTTGTTTTGCCTTTTTAAGTCCGGCGTACGTTCCTTAAATTGAAGTTCATTCTGTTAAGTTGCATGTATTCTGCTGAAACGTGTATTTCCTTAATGAATGTCTTGACATATGGGACACTTGCCTCATATTATCACGGATCTTGCGCTTATTCTGGCGGTCGCCGGAATCATTACCCTTATTTTCAAAAAAATTAAGCAGCCGATAGTGCTTGGATATGTTTTATCCGGTGTATTAGTAGGCCCACACATGCCGTTGTTTCCAACTGTTATTGATCAGGCTGGAATACAAACCTGGTCTGAGATTGGCGTAATTTTTCTGCTCTTTAGTTTGGGCCTCGAATTCAGTTTTAAGAAGCTTGCTAAGGTAGGGGGCTCCGCTTCTATTACGGCGCTCGTGGAAATCATTTTGATGATCCTCATTGGCTACATCGTAGGAAAGACATTAGGCTGGTCGTTCATGGATTGTGTTTTCCTCGGAGCAATTCTTTCGATGTCATCCACTACCATTATTATTCGCGCATTCGATGAAGTAGGAGCAAAAACGAAAAAATTTGCAAGCCTTGTATTCGGGATCTTGATTGTAGAAGATTTGATTGCCATTCTGTTGCTTGTTTTGCTTTCCACCATAGCGGTAAGCCAACAATTTTCCGGTGGTGAGCTAATACTCCAGATGGGCAAACTGGCTTTTTTTCTGGTGCTCTGGTTTCTGGCTGGTATTTTTTTCGTTCCAACATTTTTGAAACGAACCGGTAAATTGCTTAATGATGAAACGTTGTTGATCATCGCCATAGGTTTATGTCTCATGATGGTGATGATCGCTGTTAAAGTAGGATTCTCCGCTGCCCTCGGTGCTTTTATTATGGGTTCGATTCTAGCAGAAACCGTTATGGCAGAAAGGATTGAACATCTGGTGAAGTCAGTTAAGGATTTGTTCGCGGCTGTGTTTTTTGTTTCCGTGGGTACGATGATTGATCCCAAAGTCATTGTGACTGATGCCTTACCCATCATGGTAATCACACTCGTAACCATTTTTGGAAAATTTTTCACTTCATTATTGGGTGCGTTGTTATCGGGACAGTCATTGAAACATGCCGTGCAAGCTGGTATGAGCCTCGCACAAATCGGTGAGTTCTCGTTTATTATTGCATCATTAGGTATTTCCCTTAAAGTAACCAGTGATTTTTTATATCCGATTGCGATCGCCGCATCTGCGGTAACTACTTTTACTACACCGTATCTTATTCAGGCTTCTGGTCCGTTTTATAAATTCCTTGAAAAACTTCTTCCGCAAAAATGGGTAAATAATTTAAACCGGTATAGTTCAGGAACACAACAGATATCGGCCTTTAGTGATTGGAAAAGACTATTGCGTGCCTACATCCTCAATGCGATTATTCACTCCGTTATATTAATTTCGATTATCGCGCTATCGAGGAATTACCTCGATCCTTTCATTCTTCGCTACTTTGGAGCCGATGTCAACGTAACGATGGTCAGTGTAATTATTGCCCTGGTGTTAATGACACCGTTCATCTGGGCACTGGCAATCAGGCGTATTGAACGTGAAGCTTATTCTAACTTATGGCTTAACCGAAAAATCAATCGGGGACCGCTTATCGCGCTGGAACTGGTAAGGATCGGGATAGCAACGGTTCATGTTGGATTTTTCTTAAATACTTTTTTTTCTGGTGCAGTGGCTTTTGTTGTTGCTATTTCAGCTATGGTCCTGGCCATTATTATTTTTAGAAATAAACTGCAGGCTTTTTACGATCGTATTGAAAAACGTTTTTTATATAATCTTAACGAACGCGAAACACAAAAATCTTCTCGCACAGCTATCGTACCGTGGGATGCTCACCTGGCTGAATTTCAAGTGTTACCGGAATCTGTTCTTGTCGGTAGAAAATTAAAAGATATTGCACTACGCGAACATTATGGTGTAAACGTTGCACTCATCGAGCGTGGTACACGTACCATTGTTACACCAGGACAAAATGAAAAATTGTATCCTGGAGACAATATTGCAGTGATTGGAACGGATGAGCAATTAACCAGACTCAAGCCATTGCTTGAACAAACATCGGGTACAACGGACCAGAATGGTCAGGTGGATATTACGTTGACGAATGTTACGATCGGAAATCATTCACGCGTGTGTGGAAGAACCATTGGTGGCACCGGAATTCGTGAAAGAGCGCAAGCCATTATTGTAGGTGTTGAACGAAACGGTGAACGAATTCTCAATCCGGATTCCACTTTCCGATTTGATGCTGGTGACATTGTATGGATTGTTGGTAACAAAGAAAAAATCAGATCTTTTTTGAATCGGGGATAATCTCTTGATGATTTATGCTGTTCAATTCCCTATAGCATGTTTTATGCTGTGATTTCATGAAAGAATCTTCGGTCCTTTTGAATATTGGAGAAGGTGGTCTATTTTTAGTTCCTCATTAAACGCTAACTCCAGCATGGAACAGGAAACACAATTGGCGCAAACAAAAGGATTTGTACTTCATGAAGACTGGACAGTTGTGGTATTGGGATTTCTGATTATCATCGTAACCCTACTGGGCTTGATCGTCCCGGTTCCATCGTTCTCATGGACCAATACCGAAGACCTTACGTTGAAAGTACTGGGCATCGGAAACATGCTTAGGGTTGGAATCCAGTTTATATTTATATTTGTTTTTGCAATTCTGGCCGCCGCGTTAACGAATAGACCGATTAAGTCAGCGGTGATTGTTTTTCCTATTGTTTTTGTGCTCACGGTATTTGCATTGATGGCTGCCGGAAACAGTGAGGTGAAAGCGCTGAACCTTGAAGCCGTAATTTTTAGCCTGGCCATTGGACTCCTGGTAAGTAATACTGTTAATCTTCCCGAATGGTTTCGGTCTGCCTTATCAACGGAAATGTTTGTTAAAATCGGGTTGGTTCTGTTGGGGACTGGCGTGATCTTCAAGGATATTCTTACGGCAGGATCATTGGGATTGATTCAGGCGCTGGTGGTGGTTGTTACGGTTTGGTATTTCGCATTCTGGCTTTGCAAAAAGCTGGGCATCGATGAAGAACTTTCCATTATGATTTCAAGTGCTGTTTCTATCTGCGGTGTTTCTGCTGCAATTGCTACAGCCGGAGCCATTAAAGGTGACACAAAAAGATTATCCTATGTGATCTCGCTCGTACTCATTACCGCCATTCCGATGATGATCGTGATGCCTTACATTGCGAACCATTTTAATTTTCCGGAAGCGGTAACCGGGGCATGGCTGGGTGGAAGCATCGATACAACGGGCGCGGTAGTCGCATCCGGATCATTGGTCGGAGACACGGCCCTGAAGATCAGCACGATCGTCAAATTTTCACAAAATGTATTGTTAGGACTGGCCGCATTTGCCATTAGTGTTTATTGGACCTATGCCAATAGAAAAGATGAAAATGGCCAGGTAACGAAGCCAACACTTGGTCTTATCTGGGAGCGATTTCCGAAGTTTGTAATCGGTTTTGTCGTGGCATCGCTGATATTTTCATTCGTGCTGACTTCCGGAACCGTTGCGGAAGTTAAAGGTAGCCTGAAGAGTATTCAGACACTGTGGTTTGTACTTGCATTTACCAGCATTGGCCTTGAAACAAAATTTTCCGACATCTTCAATTCCGATAGTAAAAAACCGTTATACGGGTTCTTAATTGCACAGACTTTCAATGTTATTGTTACGCTTATCGTAGCGTACTTTTTGTTTGGCTGACGAAGGAGAATTATCCGTTCGTTAACTGGAGTTATTGAAACAACGATAACTGACCCGCATAAGCGAATTTTGATCTTCGATTGGGTTTGATAGATCCCCGGTTGGGTGTTACATGGTACACATCGGTTTCACGATCGCGTGATGCGATGATGATTTCTGTGGTATTGGCAACTGACGAAAATAATTTCTTTACAAGTTCCGGCGAGTTATTATCGCGTGACAAATGCGATAAGAACAAATGGCTCATGTGCGGTGCTTTGTGTTGCGTGAAAAGCCGCATAGCCTGGTCGTTGGACAGGTGTCCTTTCCCGCCGCGAATGCGATTTTTAAGGTGGTAGGGGTAGCGGCCTTTTTCGAGCATGTGTGCATCATAGTTACTTTCGAGGAAAGCAGCATGACATAGACGGAAATGTTGCGTCACATGTTTACACGAAACGCCGATATCAGTGAACACCCCAATAGTGATGCCATTGCTCGAAATAATAAAACTATGCGGATCACAAGCGTCATGTTCTTTTGGGAAAGCCGTAATGGAAAAATTTCCGATCGTTACCGGCTGATATGCCCGGAATGGATGCACGAGTTCTTCTCTGATATTGACCCGGCCATTGTTCAGTGTTGGCGGCGTAATATAAACGGGTAGCTGATACTTTTTAGAAAGCGCCGGAACACCGTGAATGTGATCACCATGTTCGTGAGAAATAAAGATCGCTTTTACCTTCTTTAGTGAGAGACCAAGGCGCTTCATCCGTTTTTCCGTTTCACGGCATGAAATTCCTCCATCGATCAGAATAGCCTCATGCTCATTACCGATGTAGTAACAATTTCCATTGCTTCCGGAATTGAGTGAGGTAACAAATAAGCCCATGATGTGGCGAATATAAAATGATTCCACGGATTTAAGCCCTTCTCCATAAGGAATATTCCGCTTCAACTAACACTTTAAGTTTGTACCGCAGTATTGTTGTTATTGTTTCAGAATTTTTCATACATTGTGTACATTAAACACATTTAACATTCGATTATGATCCGTTCGGTAATTTTATTGGTTTTAGTGATGGTACACATAATTCCAGTACTGGCGCAAAACGCAGGATCAAAAAAAACACACGAATTTAAGGTCGTACAAAATGTTGAATGGGCAAAACCCGATGGTATTAGTCTTACCATGGATATTTATACACCACAAACCGGAAAATCAAATTATCCCGTTTATGTCATTTTCCATGGGGGAGGTTGGCTTATTAATAATGAAAGTATCATGGATGAAATGTCGCAGTATATGGCAGCGCATGGAGAATATGTGATCTGCAATGTAAATTATCGATTGCTGCCACAGGGTGATAATTCAATTACCATGAATCAGATTGTTGAAGATGGGATGGGCGCCGTGCTGTGGATTAAAAATCATATCGAAAAATATAAAGGCAATTCCGATAAAATAGCCGTCTCTGGTGATAGCGCAGGTGGTCATCTTGCCGCGATGGTTTCAAATGCAGGTAATAAATTGGAATCAGATGGATACGCGGGACCAACATTAGGTTTTAGGCCCACCTATTTGCCACCTGGAAAAACGGCTGAGCAGGTAGCGCAGGAAAACGGACTCTCTGTTCAGGCGGTGGTCTTAAATTACCCTGCCACGGATATCTACCGTTCTTGTTTCGGCTCGGCAGGTGATGGCACAGATGGATTTGAGCACAAGAGTAATATTTTCTGGCAGTTGGGTAAGGCGAATGCCAGAGGAATTTTCGGTGATAGCATTAACGTGAGGACGCACCCGGATCTTTATAAGATGGTTTCCCCGATCTATCTCATTCCGCATTCAAACGATCGGAAACTTGCACCACATTTCTGTGCCGTCGGTTCACATGATGACCTTACAACTCCCGGGCTGGTGCAAGAATATGTTGATGCGCTGAAGCTGGTAGGGCAGGAGGTAACGTATTGGGAGCACATGGGCCGTCCGCACGCATACCTCGATTCAGGTTCTAATCAGTTTCTCGGAACAAGTTTTGAAAAAGACGCACCAATTGCGATTGATCAGATTCTATCTTTCCTGGATTCCGTTTTTTATTCTACGAAGAACAATAGGTAGCCGTGCCGTAGATTGTGATAAAGGACGAGGTGTTCGCACATGGGTTTGCCAATCCTTATTCGTTTTAGTTTTTCAACTGAGTTTCCTTTACCGCGAAGGCGCCAAGACGCTAAGTTTCGCAAAGTAAAATCCGATTTAACACTTCGCGTGCCTCTGCGTCTTCGCGACTTCGCGGTGAGAAAAACACTACCATTGTACTATCGTAATTTGATAAATACGCTTAACCGCAAACATAGGAGGCACCAAGACCAAAGGAACGCGAAGCATATTTTTAAAACGTTCCACCAACACACAATACCTAATTCCCAATTCCCAATACCTAATTCGCAATGTCTAATTCCCAATACAAAAAAGAATCCCCGACAAGTTGCCCTGCCAGGGATAGACTAAAACCACCAAACCAATTTTATTGCAGAATACGTGTTGAATCTTTAAAGTAGTCTCTGATTGCCACGACAGCGCGGTGAATGTCCAACGGTCCGTTCGTAACAGGTCCGCATCCATTTCCGCCGAGGTGCTGGCAAGCCAATTGTTTCACCTGATCACGATGTGTCCAATAGTGGTTGAAGGCTAAAGGTTTCGGTGTATACGGTATGTAAGTGGCAGACTGAATATTGAAGGCACGGCGCAAATCTTCTTCCGTGCGACCAAAATGTCCCATCAGGTCGAGTAACGCGTATGCGAACATACTGGATACCAATGAACCGTTGGCAGCCTCTTGTTGTCCGCGTGGCGTTCGCGCATAATTTTCCATGCTATTTGCAAGTATATTTGCCGCGTGTGCCGGGTAGCGATGCCGTTGGTTTGCGTTATTACAAAGTATTTTTACAGCATTGAAAATTTTGTTAAACGCAGTATCCTGTGTTGCGAAGGCATACTTGTGATATAGGTAAAAATAAGCCTGCGCCATCATTTCATTGTGCATCACGTACGATCCAGGCACGTCAAGCCATCGATAGCCGCGAATTTGATAACCGGCACCTCGTTCAAGTGTGGTGTCTGCAGGCGAAGCAGAATAACCAGCCCAGAAATTACAAGGTATTCCATCACAAAGGACGCGATGTCGCGCATTCCAGATATCAGATGTACCAACTAAGACGGAATGGCTTTCAATGGCAAATCGCTCAGAATCCTTGTTTAGGAAATCATCTAGTTCTGTCGCCAGCGCCGGGTTATGTTCGATAGCCCAGAAAGTTCCAAGACCCTCGTCCAGGGGAGTTTGTTCGTCACCCTGTAGTTCAAACCCGAAATGGTTTTCATCACCACCATAGGAAATCGCAATACCATCTGTTGTAGGACTATCCCATTTGTTTACACCAGTCGTATCAGTTAACATTTGTGTATGGGAAACTTCATGAATAATGGTTGCTTCCCAATCTCTGAAACTACCTGATCCTGATGAAAACCTGATGGCTGCCGTTTCACCAAGGTTAACGCGCCCAATGTAAGTGTTGCCATCTTTCCAATTTGCTGCGCATGGCCAGGCGAAGGAATATTCGTCATCGGTGGGACAAAAGAAATTGGGTGTGTTAGATGGAAGTTCAATCGTGCTATCGTTGGTTAAAAAGAATGCGAGTAATGATAAGCGTGGCCCGGCCAACTCCATGACACGATTAAGCTTTCGCCTTAACCGCGATGTGTTCGTAGTGATGGAGTCATATGTCTTTAACATATTTCCTGCTGCAATGGTGCGGAATTGCGCCATGTTGGCCGGCGTAATTTCAACAAACCTGTATCCACTCATGATGATATTATTGGCAGTATCTCTAAAACCTTCCACGGCTGCTGCTCCAAACGTTGACTCCATCGAAGCCTTTGGTGCTACATAATAAAAAATGAGTTGCTGTGATTTTACGGCAGTGTACGACAGCATGAGCAGACAAATCATGCCGAATATTATAATTGGATATGTTTTCATAACTTTTATTAAATCGTATCAACAAACAATGATTTTGTATTGGATGACTTTCTACCTGAAGTGCGTGTAGTGCCATCGTTGAGGTGCCAGGTAAATTCATACTCGTAGTCCATCACGTTGCGGGGCTGCATGATCTCGAGTTGACCGGATAACTGGTTAGAACGTGTTACCATGCGCATTTCCTTTACCTGTTGATTTTCACCGAGTGTTGAATATATCTTTATATCAATAGCCCGAACGTTGGCTTGCGTGATGAGCCCCGGATCAGCTTCAACATCGATGATCCGTCGTACAAATGGTGCACTGAGCTTAATGTCAGTGGCATCGCTGGGCTGCCAATCGGACGTAACGGTGTTTCCACCGAAGAAGAACCAATCCGTTTTGTATTCGTAATCAAGCCACTTTGAACGGTCGTTGTCGTTTTTCCAACCGTAAACCATTTTGAAATTATTCGCTTCTTTGGTAAAGTTGGATCGATCAATACGAACTTCCCTTGTTGTAACATCACCTGTCGCATGTTTTTTTCGCATCGAAACGGTAACGCCATTGATGTAACTGGCGAAATCGGTAGCATTGGCGCCATCGAGGTAAGCAGTAATGAAGCGTTGCTTGTACAATGGGTCGTCCAAGTTAATTTGCTGAAAGCACTCGGCGCAATTAATGGTACCCACATTTTCATCAAAACGAACTACCAATTGATCGGCATTGTACTTATTTAGATCAATCGTAAATATCCCTTGCTGACGTACGCGACGCATTTCAAATGATGCTGCGATTGCAAAAGAGGGGACGTCCACCTGACCCTGATTGCCGGATCCATTTCGCCGATCTTGTTCTTCCTCTAATCGTGAAGCTTCCGAAGAGGGTATCGCCCGTACACCTTCTGATGGATGAATGCCTGGTGTAGAACGTCCTGTCGTATCAGCACTTGCCGTTGGTCCGCGATCTGCAGCCGGCGTTCTTCGCGGTGAGGTCGCTTCAGCTCTTGCTTCTCTTTCGCGACGTTGATTTTCGGCCTGTGCTTCTGTTCTAGCTTTGTTTAGCATCGTAGTGGCGCGATCAAGTAAACTGGTTTGCTGACCCTGGCCTGTGAGTTGGCTTAAGTTGGGAGTGCCTGTTCCCCCTGTGGGATCAAACATCATGTTAGTCAACTTGGTGTATGCAGCTTCAACGGCTTTCTCCATATCGGCATCACTTCCAACCTGTGTTATTTTAATTGCGCCTTGTTTGATCAGTTCATCAAAGGTCATTTTTATTTCTGCCGCGAGTATAGGCGCAGCAACGGCGGCCTGAAAATTCTTATGCTCATACACCTGATCAAAGTTTGCTTCTATCTTTGCACGGATGGGAGAACGAAATCCTGACATCTCCATTTCAAATGAAAAGCTCAGGTCAGGTGTTGCTGTCTTGAATGACTCCCACAACAACAACGCACCCTTTTTTGTGAGCTGAATTGATACCGCAGCTTTTTGACCGTCAAGAATCGGTGCTTTGCCCAAACCAATAACCTGTTTCGTAAGCTCACCGTTTTCTTTATTAAAAGAAGTGATTAGTGCGATGGTTCCTCCCCTGTACACAATAGGACCTACGATGGTACCGTTTGGTTTGATACGCCGCAATTGTTGCCTTGCTTCATTGAGTTGTTCAGGTGTTACACTCAATTCAACAACGGCATGAACAATACCACCACCTAATGCTTCATCCGTAGCAGCTTCGCCAGTCACATTTTCAACATAGCGAAGGAATGACATTTGAGGCTTTCCGTCGGGATGTGTTGCGAGTCGCAGTTTATCCGCCAGGTAGTAGAAATTATTTTCATTGCCTACTTCCGGAAAGACGGTGATCTCACCTGCTTTTACTGGTTTGTCCAGTAAGATTTGTTGTGCCCTTAACGGAATATGAAGGACGAAGCAGGTTGTTAAAATATATAAGATCTTTTTCATGTTTATGATTTGATGGTTACTGCGTTACAATACCGAGTACATCCTTGAATTTATCCAGCACTTCAGATACACCGGCTACTTCTCCATTGGGTGATTCTGTTACTTCTTTCCCGATTTCAATGGCCTTGCGGAATATTTCGGAAGTTTTGTCTTTAAATTCTTCGGGGATGTTTACATATACATAGTCGTCGTTGATTTTTGCATCCCACGCTGTGGCGAGTTTTCCTTCTTCTTTATGATTGAACACGAGGCGGTACGCATACCCACGTGTATTGGGATCGGTAAAGATGGTTGACTTTACCAGGTTTTCATTTTTCGATACGGTGAGCGGAATATTAGATTCAACTTCTTTTCCCAGTTTCATATAACGCATTTGTAGGGTGGCACGGGTAATGCCTGCATTTTTCAGGTCATCAAGGTTCCCTTCCATTTCAATTATACGGGGTCTTACCGGAGCGGCCAGAGCCAATCCTTCCCAAGAACCCTTGATCCATGGCGACGGCTCTGGATACACTTCGCCATCATTAAAGCTCCATTGTGTTTGGTATTCGTAAACTTCGTCGTTATTATCATCGCCACGCGCATAGGTAAGATTTGTTCTTACACCATTTTTCTTGAGGTATTCTTTGTCAACCGTTACACTCTTATAAAATATATCGCCATCGTTTCTTTTTTTGCGAACATTTACGGTGACATAGTTTACCTCTGAGCCGATAAGTTTTTCAGAGCCTTCACTTAAAATGAGGTTGATATCGCGATGTTGAAAGAATTTGTCATTTAAGTTTACTGAAGCAACACAACGTTTGTTGTCGCGGACGCCATCATACCATGAAGCCAGGTTTTCGGTGATTATTACTTCTTTCGGGATCGCTATCCGATAAGAAAGATTATACACTTCGTATTTCCGGGCATAGTGCGATTCGTATTTTGTTTTATTGAAGCGATACTTCTTGCCATATTTTATATTCGGGTCCTGCTCTTTTTCTTCATCAGTTGTTGGCTGCGGTCTTTCGTCCTGATCGGCGTTATCCGTGAGGGAGGCAATCATTACATTCATAAACTCTTCAACTACTTTGTTAGCAACAGCATCGTCGGTGGTATTTTTGTCGATCTCAATATTAACTGCTTTTGATTCGATCGCCGAAGTGTATAACGCTTTCACTTCATCATACGAATAAGTGTCGTCATTACCATCTTTGGTATCTTTGTCACTGTGCTTGTATGTGGCATTGAAGTGTTCGTAAGCGCTTTCAAATTTGGACCAGTCAATGGTGATCTTGCCACGTACTGCTGGAAACAACAAGGTATATTTGAAAGTCATTTCAAGCGACACATCAGAGATTGAACGACTTTCCTCAAGCGTCGCTGCCAATAATTGTGCGCCATTTTTGTCAAGCTTGGAAGCTACTGCAACCTTGGCGCCTTCAATTACAGGTGCTTTACCTGAACTGATTAATTTCGGCGTCATTTTCTCATCTGTAAGTACGGCAGAGATGATACGGAATGAGTTGTCGGTTTCTGCAGTAAGATCTACAGCACCCATAACTTTTGGTGTTGTGATACGCGCAAAAAGCGGATTGCCACGTGCAAGTTCCTTTATCTTTTCTTTTAATTTTTGATCAAGTTCTCTTTCCTGCTCGGGAGTGAGTCCCCATTCCATCAGGAAGTGCATAAGCGCACCTTGTACTCCACCAACATCTTCTTTTTCATCGGTGGTATATTTTAATAGCAGGAACTGTGGTGTGCCATCGTCTTTTTGAGAAAGACGCATGTTTACAGGTAAGTAATAGTAGTCACCGGTGAATCCGTAATCGTCTGAACCAGCGATTTTGTCGTTGCTGGCGCGTCCGTAAAGCGTGACATTAATACCATCGCTCAGTATAATGCTTACTTTGTTCTGGTAGTCGAGCATTTGCCCGTTGGCGAGTAGGGCCATCGTTACCAGTATGCTGGCCGCGAGGGCACATCGGATGAAAAATCTTAAGTGGTACATAATGAAAGGGATTTTATTGTTTTGTTTTTGTTTCTGTTGTTAATAAGCCTGCGATAGCAGCGTGGTCTGATTCCTGTGTTTTCTTTTCAACACGCGCTCGCGGAAAAAACTACGTGTTATTTTTTGGGGCGGAGATTTTATGATATCAATGTTCTTAAATGCTACTAACCTCCGGCAGAGTTTATTTGGCGTAGTGGTGAAACTAAACGGGATGAATTCTTTTGCTTTGAGTTGTAATCCGGTAACGTAATTAATGCCATCCAAAACGAAATCACTGCAATTGTAAAAGCGTGGATTAAAAATTGTTTTTGTTTCGATGATATGTTCAATGTACTCGCGCAGGTCGTAGTCTGCGGTCGGGGTAGTTCTTAGCATCAATATAGCATCACTTGGATAATACTCTCTATGTGGAATACCTTGGTCATAGAGTGAGTTTACCGTAATGGGTGATGACCAGATCGCATTGGGAAGTGTATAGAAAACCGGATGGTGATCTTTATTAAATTCAAACAATCCAAAACCGTCTTTCCCGGGCCAAAGGTCGTAATAGGTTAACGTATTAAGTTTTACCGTATCCTGTGTTTCATTTTTTTCAATGATGTTGTAGTTATCGATGGCAAGGCCTGCATGACCGGTCTTTCCATTTAAAGTCGCATAAATGATGATGTAGACATGTCCGCTTGATGGTAGTGCCGCAGCGAGGATAAGGCTTGTGGCAAGGAGTAATCCTGACCACCAATTAAAGCCCTTCGCATGTTTTTTAAGACGTCTCATAAATTCGTAAACTTGATCAGGTTAAAATCTTTCAGCGCTTTTATCCAGGAGACGAAAGAACTTTTCATTGTTTGTTGCAAACGTTTGGCTTTTTGCATGTAACCCTTTTGTTCCACCACGCTGTATTGATATTGGAATTCAAACCGCGTGTTTGCCGGTAATGATGATTTTTTATTGATTACATCCCATACAGTTTGCGTATCGTTTCCGGAAAACCTGAATGACGCTGCTGTTTTATGAAGGCCGGTGGGGGATAGTTTAATCGGAGACGTTGCTGAAGATACGAGCAGACCGGATAGTTCATTGCCGGATATTTTCACTTCCGTTCCGGGATGAAAGACAATTTCTGCCGGCCCCATGAAGATACCTGTTGAATCTATTTCAGATAAAAGTTGATTTAGTTTTAATTCCTGTTTCTGCGTTAATCCCCAGGTAATGAGTACGTGGAGAAGGCCTCCTGACAAGCTGTTGTTTTTATCCCTGTAAAGCAGTAGCGAAATTTCCGGTACGCCGTTCTTTTCGGCAAGTTGGAAGTTCAAGGGGATGTAATAATAGTGTGTATGGTTTTCGGCTGCGCGAAGAAGCATAACTTTAAAATCGGTATCGAGGTCAAGTGTATGACCTTTGCCGGAACTTAGTAATTGAGCATTACAAGTCAGGTGACCTCCCATTATAACGGCAACGATATAGCGCAATGCGGTTTTCATAACTTATTCATTGCCAAAGGAAATTTCGTCAAGAAAGATGATTCCGATTTTGTCTTTACCGGTACGCGTTATCTTTTCACCGCTTGTCGTAATGTATGTGATTGTGAAATCAATTTCCTCCTGATCGATGGGCTGTGTGATCTCAAAATATTTTTCACGCAGTGGTTCGTCGGTACGCATGGTTATTCGTTCTTGTTTGGTTTGTGAAAAAAACGGATACTGGATCTGCACAGATAATGCGCGTATTCCCTGATCAATCAGTGTTTGCATATCACCTTCGAGTTCGATTGTTTTTCTTTTAAATGGCGTGTACAGATTAATCATGGAGGCGTCCTGTTCTTTCCACTCAGTTTCATAAGAAGCGCCTCCGCGAAATTGCCACACTGCCCTGTGTTTGTACAGTAACCAATTGGTCGTATCGGAATGATATCCGTAAACAAGCGACGGTGATTTAGTTTTATCTTTTACAAAATTATTTGTGATGATGATGTTGCGTGTGGTCTTATCGCCGTTGAGGTGATCTTTATTGAGGATCACCGTTACACTGTTCAGGATCTTTTCGAATTCCTTTTCGAGTTCACCATCAATACCCACCAGGATAGCGCGTTGCTGAAACGCGCCATCAATGGCTACGTCCCGGAATATTGTTTTATTCTCACCGTATTGTCTGTGAAGGTTACCTATGTTAAAGGTGATGAAATGGTGTCGTTGCACTGTACTTCTGCCTTTAAAGCGCAGGGTGCTTTTTCCGGATGATTTCATTTCTTTCAGTTGATATCCAACATTCAACCCAAACCCGGTCGTGTTTTTACTGCCCAATATTCCGTTTGGACCGAGACTTTCAGCGAGCGCTCCGATCAGATCATTCTGCGCCTGCGCTGGTAATTGTTCGGGCTCTACGGGTTGAAACATCACGGTGAGTAGTTTGTCGTACACCGTATTGAGTAAAGCCTCCATGTTTGGGTTATTTCCGTTCACCGTTAGTTTGATGGCCTGGTTTTTAAATAACTCATCAAAGGCAATTTTGACGTCCGCAGATACGAAGTAGACACTACCACCTGCATTGAAGCCTTGATGTTTTTTTACTTCTGTCCAGTCAATCTCAAGCTCTGCGTCGTAGTCTTCCGTTAAACCGGAGAACTCCACATCGAATACCAGGGAGATATCAGGTGTGTTCATCTTGAAATTTGCTGTCAATATTTTGGAGGTATGCGGCGTGAGTCCAAACGATAAGGCTACACGCGTGTTTTCCAGAACCGGCGCGTTCCCCGTAGAAAGAAGTTGTTTCTGTTGAATAACGGAATCTCCGGCGACTATAGACGAAACGAGAGAATACCTCCCTCTGTCCAGTACGATAGGTCCTCTTACATTTATACTGTCATTTTTTAATCTTTTACGAATGGTTGTTTCGGCATTCGCGATTTTTTCTTCCGGTGTCTTATATAAGACAAGAAAGTTTAAGATGGCACCACCGTCTGCATCTTGTATAGAACTTGCTGATGTGCTCTCTTTGGTTGAATTCATCATATACCGCATATAAGAGAATTGCGGCATATTGTCTTCTGTAGTTGCAAGCGCAGCCTCATAGGGTAGGTATACATAATTCGATGTGTCGCCATACAAAGGAAAGAACCACATCCCTTCAACCTGTACACCACGGTCAATTAACGGCAACTGTGCATTTACTTGTAACACAAGTGTCCACAATGCCAAACCAATAAACTTTTTCATAAAATTGTTTTCTTAAAAGCTACGCTATCTTTCTATATCCCAATACCCAATACCCAATACCCAATACCTAATCCCTAATCCCTAATCCCTAATCTCACTTTCACCAACCATTATAAAATCGTCTTTCAGTTCTTTCAGTTTCCCACGAATTTCTCCCTGTGGTGTAAACCTTGTTACCTGGTATGCAACCGCTTCTTTGGGATCGTGAAAGAGTGTGACTTCGTGAATGTTGGTGGGATCTTTTGCGCGTAGCTTTAATGTGCGCTGGATGGTTGGGTCACCGCCAAGAACAACCAGAAACTTGATCACTACTGTTGCTGTCGTCGTTGTATCGGTTGTAGCTGAAAATGCAGATGGATCAACTTCAATAGATATCTTCTTCCTTGCTAACGGCGGAATAAGATTGACGCCCGAAGCTGAAGCCTGATTCCATTGTTCATCGTTAGCCGGATCTTTTATTGAAAAGTTAGTTCCCTTTAAATTCCAGTTTACCTTGTATTCATACTGAAGCCAATCATCTGAGGATGCTATACCAAGACGTGGATAAGTAACAGCTTGCGGAACAGATCCTGATGTCGCTTCAATATTGGCGCGCGTGAATAACACATCGGCAGTAACATCATTGTGCTCTGCTGTGAATCTTTTTCTGAAACTAACAGTAACAAAGTTGAAGATATCATTGAATGATTCGGCGAATTCTCCATCGAGCATAAATGCAACTTCCCTTTTTTGGAAGTCAGCATCGTCCATGTTCACCACTTTGAAATAAGCATCCAATGATTCCGGGTCTTCCTGCATGATATTGTAAACGCCAGCGAGATTTCCGGATGAATAAACGGGTACTTTGATTGTTGTAGCCTGGCTCAGGTTCAGATAAAATTTATTTGAACGGATATCGGTTCTTTTTTTCAGTACGAACTGGTTATCGGAATAATATGGGCTGTCGTCTTCACCGCCAAACACCTGCCAGAAGTAGCCACGTTCCTGTCTTCCTTTGATTTGATCGGCTTCCACAGCCGTTTCACGATCGGGAGTTTTGGCCCATCCGGTTTTGGTATCGAACATTAATTCGATAAGCTTATCAGTAACCAGACTAAGAATCGCTTTAAGTTCATCTGCTTTAACACCCAGGCTGCCTGTCCGATCAAACGATTCAATCTTTAGCGCCTGGTTTTGTACCAGTTCGTCTGTGATTTTTCTCACCTGATCGCGTGTATATCCTTCCTGGAAGTTGCTTAGCTTGCTGTAATGTTCATACACCGTGGATACTTCCGCTGTAACGGTTGCGTTATACGCTTTGACATAGGCTTCGTAGTTCCCACTTAGCGTCACGGAGACATCCGATGTTTTTCCTGTCAAAGATTCCCAAAGAAGCGTAGCACCTTCTTCGCTGAGACACGCGGCTACTGCGGCCTTAGATCCGGGTTGGAAAGGTGCATGGCCAGAGGTGATGATCGATTGTGTGAATGGATTCGTTCCCGTTGTGTTGTTAAGAATTGATGATACGAGCTGAAAACTACCCAATCCTTTTTCACCGTCTTTTACCTGCTCAAGTGGCACAGGTCCGACAATCATGGCATTTTTATTTTTGAGTACAATACGAAGCGTGTCCTGGAGTTTATTGACTTCATCGTTGGGCAATGTGAATTCGATGAGTGCATGAAATAAGCCACCGTTGGCGCCTTTGCCTTTGCCTACATATTTCATGAACATAAACTCGTAGGTGCCATCCTCACGCGTTGCCATGCGTGGATACTTCGGTATATAGTAATAAGCGTTGGCATCTTCATGATCCTGCAACAACTGGATTCCTTTAAGCTGTAATCTTCCTTCGTCGTATTTCGGAATTGCCGTAAGGGTAAGGGAGAGGACGATTCCGATAATCAGTAACATGCATGTTTTCATAATGGGTCTTTGTTTAAAATTATTGTTGATCCTCGGGACGTGTCGTAATATCGAGTAGGGCAGACCATATGGTTACATCAGTCCACGCCGAAGTAATTTCTCTTCCATCTTTATAAAGCTCGCGTATTCTGTACCGGTAGGGCTTGTCTAATCGTACTGCGTAATTGAATTTAAAGTTCGTAGCGCTGATGTCCGGAGCGGTGGCGCGGAAGCTTACGGACGCACTTACTTTATTTCCACCGGCTCCGGTGGCTTCGATGTCGACGGACTTTTCATAAAGATCTGTTCTCAGGTTATTGGCAAAATCGTAATTGCGAACGTTTAAGACTGCATATCCCGGAGGAATAGCATCATTAATGTCGAGCTGCGTGATCAGATCGGGATACAGCAGTGTATCGAGATAGATCGCAAATGCATCACTTTTAACAATGCATGTTTTGAGGCTGTCTATTGGATCAATGGCCGCGAGGGATTCATTTAGTTTTTTCTGCAATTCAGATTTTAAGTTGTGATGACCACTTACATCAAGAACATGGTTATTGCTGGTGCCTTTGGAATAGAAGGCGTACATGAGACTGATGGCCGTGTAGTCTTTTTTGAATGCATGTAGTAAAAGGTTAGCGGAATGGTTATCCAGGTGCAGCGTGAAATACCGTTCCTGCCAGTACGTACCGGATGTTGCATATCCGTTATCGCTCTGTGCGGAGAGTGAACCATGTACTACATTGATGGTATCACTGCCAACGGGAGTAAAAACGACCATCGCATCAATGTGGCTGATGGGAAGGGGACGTACCTGTAAGGATGAGCGTCCATTGGTTAATTTTTCTTTAGCCAACTGCATTGAATCAGGGTCTGGCTGCTGCATGGTCAATCGCATGGAGAGTATATTGCGATACCGTATGCTTTCGCTTTCATCGTACACTGCCGAACCGACATAACGCATCATGATAAAATTGAAATCAGGCCTTCCGGTGCTCGATTTTCCAATCTCCAGGTTTCCTGGTAAGTAATAGTAGTGATTCCGTTGTGTTGCATCTTTAAAGAATGTGATTCCGTAGGATGTATAGCTATTGGTAAAATCAGGTTGGGCATGGCATACATGTTGACAGG
>Ga0196965_1000461_pt1 | contig 24033 bp, 17 predicted proteins | sample S1_20metaG_FD_148668 | JGI IMG/M metagenome (GOLD analysis project Ga0196965, IMG submission 148668) | Soil microbial communities from Anza Borrego desert, Southern California, United States - S1_20 | ecosystem: Environmental > Terrestrial > Soil > Desert | place: USA: California | collected... | reverse complement strand
ATGCCGACAGAGATACAGAAAAAATTGAACCAAGGCCTTACATATACTTCATAAAATGAGGTGCCTTGCAAATCAATTTCTCCAAAAATCAGCGCACCTGCTATAATTCCGATAAAAACAGAAGTGAAAATGCTGGAAAAGATAAACACCCACGAATAATACTTATGCGAGTCGTCTTTGAAGGCATCATAATGTCTGAAAGTAAATGAACATCCCCGGAGTACAATTCCCAGGAGCATAAGGGTAAGGGGAATATGAAGGGCAATAGAAATGGATGAATAAATTTTGGGAAAACCCATAAACATAATCACCACAACCAAAATGAGCCACATGTGATTGGCTTCCCAAACAGGACCAATCGCATGATAGGTAATTTTTTCTCCTTTCGTTTTGTAGGCCTTTTTTGAAAAAGCTTCCAGGATGCCCGCACCAAAATCCGCGCCGCCAAACAGGCAGTACATCAAAATAGACAATCCAAGGAAAAGAAGTACAATTTCAAACATTTGTTAAAGCCGTCTTAGTGTTTTTAGTTTTAGTATCGCAGAATCAATGCCTTTCAACATAATCTTCCTTAAGTGTCAACTCATCTTCATAGATTTCCAACGCATCAATTTGCCTTTTCAAAAGCCATATCACCAAAAATGCAAGAATCAAATAGACAATGGAAAACATTATAAAAGGGTATTGTAACCCTTGCATAGGCGTAAGCGCCTCCGAGGTTTTCATTATCCCATAGATTATCCAGGGCTGCCGGCCCACTTCTGTCACCACCCAGCCTGCTTCAAGGGCAATAAAACCCAAAGGAGTGGCTAAAGCAAAAAGCCATAAAACTTTTCTATTAAGAAGTTTATCGTTCCATTTCCAGTTTAAGACTAAAAAGAAAAGTCCTATCAACATCAAAAGCACACCTAAGCTCACCATGATCTGAAAAGCAATATGCACGATCAACACCGGAGGCCAGTGTTCGCGGGGGATTTGATCTAAACCCGTCACCTCTGCATCAAAATCACCATGCGCTAAAAAGCTTAACATTCCGGGAATATGTATGGCGTGATCCACTCTTTTGTTTTCAGAATCGGGAATGCCGCCAATAATAAGAGAAGCAGGTTTGGAAGTTTCATACAAAGCCTCCATTGCAGCTAGCTTTGCCGGTTGACGCTCTGCAACATCTTTTGCAGAAATATCGCCACTTATGGGTTGCAAAAAAGCAGAAATAGCACCGAAAGTAAGGGCGATCTTCATAGCTCTCAAATGAAAAGTATTCTTACCCTTTCTTATTAATAAAAAAGCATGGATTCCGGCCACGGCAAAAGAAGTACTTACAAAAGCTGCCAATGTCATATGCAAAGCTTGAGAAAACCAGGCATCATTAAACATGGCTTTTACAGGATCAATATTTATAGCGGCTCCATTTACCCAATCGAAACCGGCAGGACTATTCATCCAGGCATTCGCCGCGACCACAAATATCCCTGACAATACTCCAGAAATCCCGACAATTACCCCTGTTACCCAATGTACCCATTTATTGATCCTGTTCCAGCCATATAAGAAAAGGCCGAGCGCTATTGCTTCAATAAAAAAAGCTGTTCCCTCCCAGGAAAAAGGCATACCGAATATTGCTCCGGCATGTTCCATAAATTTGGGCCATAACAAACCCAATTCAAAAGAGAGAACCGTTCCTGAAACGGCGCCGGTAGCAAAGAAAATTGCCACCCCTCTTGACCAGGCCTTGGTTAAATTAAGGTATACTTTGTCGTTTGTTTTGAGCCATTTATAATGAGAAGTAGCCATTAAAAAGGGCATTACCATACCGATGCAGGCAAATATGATATGGAAGCCAAGTGAAACAGCCATTTGAAGCCGGGCTGAAAGTAGATCTTCCATCTGTCTTTGAGTTGGTTTTACGGAGGCAAATCTAAATACGGAATGGGTAAAAATCTAAAGCAATTCCCATTATTTACAATATATATCGATATATTCCTTTGCTTCTTTATCACCTAAAGATTGGGCCATTTTCAAATCCTTACAGCCTTCTTCTTTCTTTTCAATGTTTAAATAAGCCATGCCTCTGAATTTATAAGCTTCCTGCGTATAATCGATCAGTCCTTTAAACTTTTCATTGTACTCAATTACTGAAGAATAGTCTTTTATCGCTTCTTTTGCCTTTCCCATGTATCCATTTGAATTTGCTCTGTATAATATAGAAAGCGCATAATCTTCACTATAAACTTCATCAAAATACGATCTGGATTCCGCTTTTGATATGGCTTGATCATAGAATTGAACTGCGTTTCTCAGATTTCCTAACTCATAGAAACAATCGCCCACTTTTCTTAAATTGTATATACTGGTAGTGTCTAGCTGTGATGCTCTATAATAATCCTCTCCTGCCTGAGGAAAATTTTGAAAGTCCCAAAACACATCCCCTCTTTTACGATAGGCGCCGGCATTTTTTCTATCCAATCTGATGGCTTTGTTATAATCTTTAGTCGCTTGATAAAATTGCCCTGCCAGGTATTTTTGATATCCCCTTTGTTCATAATAAAAGGAGTTTTTAGGACTGAGCTTAATGGCAATGTCAAAATCTTTGATTGCTTCCTTGTGTCCATAATTTGGATCACTTTCCTTTTGCAGATATGATTTGGCATAAGCCCTTAATTCATAAAGCGTAGGATTTTGGGGTTGAAGTTGAATTGCCTTTGTCAGATAATAAACCTCCATTGTGTCCCCGGTAAGTCTGTAGTAGGAAGCAGAATCTAAATAAGCCTTAATTGGTTGTTCCTGTCCAAAAAGGAAAAAATGCCCTAACGCAAAGGTTAAGGTCAGAATAAATTTATACTTCATTTATATAAGAGGAATAGGTAAAATTATTCAACAATGATTTATGGCTTAACGAAAATATTATCAATAAATTAAATGGCGTATTGTCTTCTTAACACTATTTTTTTAAAATTTGAAATAAAGTTAAAAGCATGGTGCAACTATATTAAAATAAATTTCATCTCATAGGAAAATAAAACTTTTTAGGATAAACAATTAAATATTTAAATCTATGAAAACAATTACTTTTTCAGTCTTAACCCTTTTTGCATACGCCTTCTTTCCCGTTTACTTTACCCCCAATCCTGCCACTGAAGAAAAACCACCGTACATAACCAAAGAATTTACACTCACTGAAAATGGTGACCTTAATGTAAAAACATCCGGTGGGAGTATTACAGTGCTGGGCCAAAGTGGCAACAATGTAAAGGTTCAAATGTTTGTAAAGAAATCAGGTCGCTGGTTTGATAATGATGAAGAAATTAAAGAGGCATTGGAAAATTATGATATCTCCATTAAAAAAGAAGGCAACACCGTGATAGCAAAAGCAGAAAGAAGTGGAAGTGATAGTTGGTTTTCCTCAAACAATGTGAGCATTTCTTTTAAAGTATATGTTCCTACCAAAATAAACACGGATTTAAAAACCAGCGGTGGATCAATTACCTTATCAAAAGTAATCGGCAATCAAAATGTAGAGACCAGTGGGGGATCTCTTACCTTACACAGCATACGTGGAAATATGGAAGCACATACCAGTGGGGGAAGAATTGATGTAAAAAACTACAAAGGAAATCTTAATGCGCACACCAGTGGAGGGTCAATTGATGTATTTGAAGCAAAAGGAGTAGTAAAAGTCAATACTTCAGGTGGCAGTATCAATTTAAACGAAGTTTATGGCAGCATTAATGCGAGCACAAGTGGAGGAAGCATAGATGCCAACATAAAAGAATTAGGAAAGTTTGTTGAACTGCATACCAGTGGAGGAAGCATTACGGCCACCGTTCCTGCCGGAATAGGTCTTGATCTTGATTTACATGGAAACTCAGTAAATACAAAACTGGTAAACTTCAACGGTGAATCTAAAAAGGATAAAGTAGTAGGCAAAGTAAATGGAGGTGGAATCCCGGTAAAATTAAGTACTTCCGGAGGGTCAGTGAATTTGAAATATATGTAGAATCAACTTATTTATATTTTCATTTAAAGGCGGGGAAACTTGCCTTATTTTTTTAACTTTCCTTCCGGTTTTACCTAAATTCTTTATGACACATTGGATAATTGGAATAGTAGTTTTTATTATAATTTGTGTAGTTGCCCTTCAAATTTACCTTTCCGAACCCGGTTATAAAGGACCTGTTTCGGATCATTTTGACGGCAAAACATTTATAAATTATGGAAAGGTAAAAGAAGCGGGTTTCATGGATCTCCTGAAATGGTTAACCTCCAGGGAAAAAGGTGAGGGAAATAAAGGTACTGAAGAAATAAAAACAAACACTCCTGAAGAAAAAATTGAAGAGGGCATAAAATTTACTTTTGTAAATCACACTACATTTTTAATTCAATTTAATGGGATAAATATTCTGACTGATCCAATATGGTCAGAAAGAACCAGCCCATTCCAATGGATAGGCCCTAAAAGACAAGCTAAGTCAGGAATTAAATTTGAGGACCTTCCTCAAATTGACTTTGTTTTAATAAGCCATAATCATTATGACCACCTCGATATCGGGACATTAAAACAGCTGGATCAAAAGTTTGCGCCACAAATAATAGCAGGATTGGGAGTAGGAGCATACTTAAAAAAAGAAGGAATAAAACAAGTAAAGGAAATGGATTGGTGGGAAAAAATTGATTTTGGAAGTTTCACCCTTCATTCAGTTCCTGCTCAGCACTTTTCCGGAAGAGGTACCCTGGACAGGAATAAAACTTTATGGTGTGGATTTGTCATTGAAACAAAAGAAGGATCTATATATTTTGCAGGAGATACGGGTTATGGCATTTTTCTTGAAATGATTAAAGAGAAATTCCCAAAACTTGATTTAGCTCTTTTACCTATTGGGGCATACAAGCCTTCCTGGTTTATGTCTCCAATTCATATTTCACCCAAAGAAGCAGTTCAGATTCATAAATTACTCAATATCAAGAAAAGTATTGCCACTCACTTTGGAACTTTTGCTCTGGCAGACGAAGGATGGAATGACCCGATTAAAGATTTGAAAGCAGCATTAAAGGCAGATACTTTAACCCCGGAAGATTTTGTAGCCTTGAAAAATGGGGAATCATTGTATTTTACTAAAGGCAGCTTTTGAAGATTGAAGGAAGAGGTGGAAGAGACGGATTAAGACTGGATAAAGAGTGCAAGAATAGGTGTGCCTTTACCTTTCAATTTCGTTCATACTTGTTTAAAACTCAATAACCCCTGCTGTTCGGAACGTGAGCGTACCGTACTTCGAACTTTAATAAATTTCTTATCAGCCGTTTTAGTTTAACTTTTTAACCTGCGATGAAGGCCCAAATAAATTCTTTCATTGCACTCCCACTTTTTTGTTTCCTTTAAAGTATTCGTCCTCGAAAAAGTACAAGTCTTGACGAGTCTTGAGCAGCCTTGAGCAAGACTTGACCAAAAATTAAGCTTTTTTGGAAGAGTTATTGGAAAAGTGCAAAAAGAGATCAGAAGAAGAGGTCAGGGACATGCTCGCTGTTTTCAAAGATCTGTTCAACTTTCACAATTCCAGTCCTTGTTCGTCCCTTTCCAATTTTCAATGCTATTTATACTTATTTAAAACCTCAATTATCCGATCTGTTTCCTCTTCTGTTAATTCGGGATACATCGGGATACTTAAGCAATGATCTGCCAGATATTCTGCATTAGGAAAATCGCCTTTTTTATACCCTAACTCTTTGAAAGCCTTTTGCAGATGACAAGGAATCGGATAATGCATTCCCGGAAAGATGTTGTGACGGTTCAAATGACTTATCATGGCTTCCCTTTTTTCTGTCGTAATCACAAAAAGATGATAAACCGATGCCCTTTCTACATATTGTTTTTGAAAGTGAATTAAAGGATTATCAATATACTTTTGATATTTCAAGGCTATTTCTCTTCTCTTGTTATTCCAGGCCTCCAGATACTTCATTTTTACCAGAAGCACAGCAGCCTCCATGCATCCCATCCTCATATTAAAACCTATTTCATCATGCTCATATTTTTTAATTGAAGCATTGTTTCTTAGCTTTTTTACCCTTTGATATATTTCTTCATTATTTGTTGATATGGCACCGGCCTCTCCATAAGTTCCAAGGTTTTTGGTAGGATAGAAGCTAAAACATCCTAATGTTCCAAATCCTCCCACTTTTTTACCTTTATATTCTGCCCCTTGTGCCTGAGCGGCATCTTCTATAAAAAGAAGTTTATTCCTATGGGCAATTTGTTTAATGGAATCAATTTCGCAGGGCTGTCCATAGAGATGTACCCCTATTATTGCTTTGGTCTTAGCTGATATTTGTTCTTCAATTTTGGTTGAATCAATTTCCCAATCTAAGGGATTACAATCAACAAAAACCGGTTTGGCTCCTGTATATGCTGGTGCCCATGCAGTAGCAATAAAAGTATTTGCAGGAACGATTACTTCATCTCCTTTTCCAATATTTCCTGCTATCATTGCTAGGTGCAGAGCGGAAGTCCCACTATTGACCGCTATATTAAATTTTGTATTCGTTAATTCTGAAAACCTTTTTTCAAATTCTTCAATATTTTTACCACCTGAATATTCTCCTTTTTCAAGAGTATTTTCTATGGCTTGCATAATTTCCCCTTTAATCAGGGAAAATTGTTTTTTCAAGGCTAAAAAATATATGGGATTGTGCATTGTTTAAATTAAATAATCGTTGCCAATGAATACAAATTTTAATCTTTTATCAAGTTTTCCTAACAGATTAATACAATAACTTCTGCAGAATCTTTAAATTACTAAATTTGCGCCCATGCAAAACAATTTGGTTATATATAATACTTTATCAAGACAAAAAGAAAAGTTTGTGCCTATAAACCCTCCTTTTGTAGGGCTTTATGTTTGCGGTCCAACAGTCTATGGTGATGCTCACCTTGGCCATGCCAGGTCCGCAATTACTTTTGATATAGTAAACAGGTACCTTACATATTTAGGTTTTAAGGTCAGGTACGTCAGAAATATAACCGATGTAGGCCATCTCACGGATGAAGTTGGGGGAACGGGTGAAGACAGGATCAGTAAAAAAGCAAAACTGGAGAAGCTCGAACCTATGGAAGTGGTTCAGCATTACACTTTAAACTACCATGCCGATCTTGAAAGGCTAAACGTGAAAGAGCCAAGTATTGAACCCAGGGCGTCCGGACACATCGTGGAGCAAATTGAAATGATCAAAAAGATAATCCAAAACGGTTTTGCATATGAAGTGAATGGGTCTGTCTATTTTGATGTTAACAAGTACAATAAAACAGGAGATTATGGAAAATTATCTGGAAGAGTTGTTGAAGACCTTCTTTCCGGAACCAGGGAACTGGATGGACAAAGCGAAAAAAGGTCGCCACTTGATTTTGCATTATGGAAAAAAGCTTCCGAAGAACATTTAATGAAATGGCCATCGCCTTGGGGAGAAGGTTTTCCCGGATGGCATTTGGAATGTTCTGCCATGAGTAGTAAGTATTTGGGAACTGAATTCGACATACATGGCGGTGGGCTTGATTTGTTATTCCCTCATCACGAATGTGAAATTGCTCAATCGCAGGGATGTAATGGCAAAGACCCTGTTCGTTACTGGATGCACAACAATATGATTACCATCAATGGACAAAAAATGGGACGTTCATTGAATAACTTTATCAACCTTAATCAATTCTTTTCAGGCGATCATCCATTATTAAATCAGCCTTATAGCCCGATGAGTATCCGGTTTTTTACTCTGCAGGCCCATTACAGAAGTACATTGGATTTTTCCAATGAGGCTTTGATAGCAGCGGGCAAAGGTTACCGGAAAATTATTAATGGACTTAAAACCATTAAATCCATTTCTTATACTGACGACGGTGCTACAGAAAAAAATGAAAAGTTAACCGAGGAAATAGATTCAATAATTAAGGGATGTTATGATGGATTGAATGATGACTTCAATACTGCTGTTGCCCTTGCGGGTTTGTTCAATTTATTAAAAAAGATCAATTCGATCTTCACTAATCAAATTAAAATAGGGAGTTTAACTGAGGAAGCGTTTAATAATTTGAAAAACAATTATATAGCCATCACTGAGGATATTCTCGGACTAAAAGAAGAAAAGCCTGAGAACTTCGATAATATGTTGGGAATGATGCTTTCGATTTATCAACAAGCCAAGAACAACAGGGATTACGATAAAGTAGATTGGATCAGAAGCGGTTTAAAAGAAATGGGTATAGTTGTAAAAGATATGAAAACAGGAATTGATTGGGCATATGAAGAATAATTTTAACCTGGGGCTTTTAATATCCCTTTCTTTGATATTAATTTCCTGCAACAATAAAAATCAAATCAGGGAAGAAAAGAAGGAAGTATTTTCCAGTGCCCATGTTCCGGAATTTAATCCGGATTCTGCTTATCAATATGTAGAAAAGCAGGTTCAATTTGGTCCCAGGGTTCCCAATACTCCAAATCATGCTGCGTGTGCAGAATATTTGGTTCAAAAATTAGAATCCTTTAATGCAGAAGTTTCTACTCAGGAATTCCAGGCAGAGGCATTTAACGGCAAAAAGCTGGATTTAACAAACATTATCGGAAGTTTCAAGCCTGAAAATCCGAAAAGAATATTACTTGCAGCCCACTGGGATACTCGGCCCTTCGCGGATAGGGATTCTGCAAATCCTGACCAACCTATTTTAGGCGCGAATGATGGTGGAAGTGGCATAGGAGCTTTACTTGAAATAGCCAGGATCTTATCCACAGATTCAAATTATAATGTGGGGGTAGATATAATCTTTTTCGATGGCGAGGATTATGGAGATACTGCCGCAAATAACAAAGACACCTGGTGCCTGGGCTCTCAATATTGGGCAAAAAACAAACATAAACCTAGCTATGCGGCTTATTATGGAATTCTGCTGGATATGGTAGGAGCTAAGGGCGCTGAATTCCCCAAAGAAGGTTTTTCCGTTAGGTACGCCAGGGAGGTTGTTAATAACGTTTGGGAAGCAGGTTATCAACTTGGTTATGGAAATTATTTTATTGATGAATTGCATGGATCAATAACTGATGACCACCGATATGTGAATGAAATAGCAAAATTCCCGATGATAGACATTATTGAGCTTCACCCCGAAAAAGGGTTTGGGGATTATTGGCATACGCACAAAGACGATATGAGCGTAATCGATAAAAACACATTGAAAGCTGTAGGGCAAACGGTTCTATATGTGCTTTATAATGAACCCGCTCCTGAAAGCATATAAATGAGAGAAAACAAATATATTTATTTTTGAAGCTTCGGACTTTGTAAATTAATATGTCTGGATTAAGTTTGCATACTTTTTTAAACGGTGGTTGTAGCTCAGTTGGTTAGAGCATCGGTTTGTGGTACCGAGGGTCGTGGGTTCGAGCCCCATCTACCACCCCACTAAAGGCTGATTTAACGATCAGCCTTTTTTTATTGGCATATTTCAGACTGATCCGTAACCTCTATTCCAAACTATAGGAGGCCTTTAGTGGGAAATGATCAGAAAACTCAATATCAGAAAGAGTTCTAAAAGACTTTACTTTTATTCCTTCACCATAAAAATGATTATCAATTCTTAAGAAAAAGAGTTTACCGTTATAAGAAAAACCGAAGCCTGTTCCTGCATCTTCAAAAGAATTCCTTAAATATTTCCTCAACCTGGAATAAGTATAGGCATACGGCATTTCATTTAAATCGCCGCAAAGTATTACTCTATGAGGACTATTAGCAATCACAGACTCAACTTCTTCCATTTGCAATGCCCGCTTTATCATTCCATTCTTCAAAACCTTCTGTAGATTTACCCAACTTCCCTTTTTTCCTTCACCAGTCAAAATAGCATCTTCATCAATGCTCATTGATTCCAAATGAATATTGATTACCCTGATAGTGTCTTTATTTATTTTTACATCTACATACAAACCCTTGTTAAATGATTTCTCAAAATTTATGTTTCCCTTTCTTATGATCGGGTATTTACTGAAAACAGCAACTCCAAACGAAGCCCCTATTCTATTTTCAGAAGTTTTAGTAAAGTAATACTTGTACTTTCCGTTTTGCGAAAGCTTTTCGAGGGTATTATGAATATTCGATTTATTGTCGTTATAAAAATCCTGAAAGCATTTAATATCCGAATTGTCCGAGTTAATCCAACTGAGCATATTTTTTGCTATTTCTGGCTTATTTTTATTTAAATGATCATATACATTAAAAACCCTTACATTATAACTTAAAACCGTAACCGAACCTTTTTCCTCATTGTTGAGATGAAAGGAAAACGTTCTGAAAAAAAAATGATGACCAATAACTAAGGAAGGGATAAGCAAAAAAGCCGTAAGAAAACTTCTTTTATATACCCAAAAAATAAGTAACAACACATTTAAAATCAGGATAGGTAAGATGAGATAGGTAGCAAAACCTGCCGGCCAAAAAATGGCGGGGGAAATTCTATCCGCAAATAAAATCGGGATGGTAACTAAAGCAATTAAAAAAGTTAAAAACTTAAAAATAAACATTCGTCAAACCTAAAAAAATTAGCTCCAAGAAAATAACCCAATTTTAGCACAATAAGTAATAAAATCTTTTTTTCTGGATAAATTTATTCCTACCTTTGCCTTGAAAATTAATCAAAAATGATGGAGGGGACAAAGTCCCCTCTCTTTTTTAAAAGATTTTGGACAAATGAAACAGGTATAATGTAATGATTGGTTGATGAGAAAATGTGCGGAAAGATAGACGTCATTGCTAATATTGAAATCTATTTTATTACGAATGAATTTAAGGGAGCGCATAGAAGAAATAGTTCAAAATTTAATTGAGGAAGAATACTTTATTGTCGAAGTTTCTGATTCAGGTTCCGGTGGTCGACAAAAAATAACCGTACTTATTGATGGAGACAACGGGATAACGATTGAGAAGTGTGCAGAAGTAAGCCGGAAGTTGGGTAATGAGATTGAAAAACAAGAGTTGATAGATCAGAATTTTATTCTTGAAGTATCATCGCCCGGCGCTGATTCACCATTAAAATTTTTAAGACAATATAAAAAAAATATCGGACGAAAATTAAAGGTACAACTCGAAGATGAAAATTCGCTTTCGGGAACCTTAATGGGAGTAAATGAGGATTCTATTGTTATAGAAGCTGAACTTCCGGTAGTAAACCGCAATGGTAAGGTAATGAAAAACAAAAAAACCTTCCAGGAAACAGAAATACCTTTTAATAAGATTAGAAAAACAAGTGTTATAATTTCCTTTAATTAAAAAGATGGATGCAGGAATTTTAATTGATTCGTTTGCTGAGTTTGCGAAGTTCAAAAGTATAGATCGTCCCACGATGATGAGGATTCTGGAGGATGTATTTCGCACAATGATCAGAAGAAAGTTCGGAACCGATGACAACTTCGACATAATTATCAATACAGATAAAGGAGATTTGGAAATCTGGAGGATAAGAGAGATTGTTGACGACAATTCGGAAGATATCTGGGATCACGACAAAATAAGTCTTACTGAAGCAAGAAAGATTGAAAGCGATTTTGAAGTAGGCGAAGAAGTAGCTGAACATGTAAAGTTGGAAGATTTCGGAAGAAGAGCGGTAATGATGGCGCGTCAAACGTTAATGCAAAGAATTAAAGACCTTGAAAAAGACCTTCTTTACCAAAAATACAAAGACCTTGTAGGAGAAATAATTGTTGGAGAGGTTTATCAGGTTCTGAACAAAGAGATTTTGTTAATTGATGCAGAAGGAAATGAATTGATTCTTCCAAAATCAGAACAAATTTCCAAGGACCGCTATAGAAAAGGCGATACTGCCAGGGCAATAGTTCACAAAGCTGAAATGCAAAATGGCAACCCAAGGATTATTCTATCCAGGACCAGTCCTATATTTTTGGAAAGATTGTTCGAAAATGAAGTTCCTGAAGTCTATGATGGACTTATAGTTATAAAAAAGATCGTGAGAGAGCCGGGAGAAAGAGCTAAAGTTGCCGTCGAATCGTATGACGACAGGATAGATCCCGTGGGAGCTTGTGTGGGTATGAAAGGTTCAAGAATTCACAGCATTGTAAGGGAGCTGCAAAATGAGAATATAGACGTAATCAATTATACTGACAATATGGACCTTTATATTGCCCGTGCTTTAAGCCCGGCAAAAATCAGCAGTATAAAGATCCTTGAAAAAGACGGCAGGGTTGCTGTTTATTTAAAACCTGACCAGGTTTCCCTGGCAATCGGTAAAGGTGGTCAAAATATAAAACTAGCCAGTAAATTGGTTGGCCTTGAAATCGATGTATTCAGAGAACTGGAGGAATTCGAGGAAGAAGATGTGGATCTGGAAGAATTTTCAGATGAAATCGAAAGTTGGATAATTGATGAATTAAAAAGAATAGGGTTAGATACTGCTAAAAGTGTTCTCGCATTAACAAGGGATGAATTGGTGAGAAGAACAGAACTTGAAGAAGAAACCGTGGATGATGTTCTAACTATTCTAAAACAAGAGTTTGAATAAAATAAAAAATTACGAGTACTAATATTATTTATGGCGGAAGAAAAAAGATTAAGTAAGGTAGCAAGGGAACTTAATGTAGGGATGTCTACAATAGTAGATTTTCTTACGGGGAAGGGCTATGACGTAGAAAACAATCCTAATTCTAAGATAAGTGTTGAACAACAAAACATTTTATTAAAAGAATTTGAATCTTCCGCTATGGATAAGCAAGAGGCCTCTTCTCTGACGATTGGTAAAAAAGAATATGCCGGTGATAAGGACATCAGAAATGTAAAAGAGGACGAAGAGGATGCATTTCTTAAAACGCTTTCAAAGGAACAGCCGGTAGAAAAGCCAAAAGCCGAAACGCAGGCACCCGCTCCTGAAGCAGAGGAAACTATTCAGCCGAAAGTAAAACTTCAGGGAATAAAAGTTTTAGGAAAAATTGACCTTAATAAAAAGTCTGCTAAACCTGCAGAACCTTCTAAACCTGTTGAAGCAGAACCGGAACCTGCAGCTGAAAATGTAGAAGAAGCTACTCCTGCATCAGTGGAAGAACCAATAGCAATCCATGAACCTGAAGAAATTCAGCCGGTAGAAGAAAAAGAAGTAGTGGAAGAAAAAGAGGAGGAAGTAATTGAGGAGGAATTTGAAGAGGAGGAAGATATAGATGAAGAAACTGAGCAAGAGGTTGAAGAGGAAGAAGTAGTCGATGAAACAGAAAATAAAGTAATAGAAGCAAAAGCAGAACAACTTAAAGGGCTTACGGTTTTAGGAAAAATTGAACTTCCTCAAGAAAAAGCCAAAAAGAAGGTCGCTCCACCGGTCGCTTCCTCCGATCTGGATAAGGACAAGAAAAAATTAAAGAGAAAACGCAAGAGGGTTAGAATTGAATCCAAAGATCAGAAGCCAAAAACTCCGGGTTCTACAACTCCCGGTGAAGTTAAAAAAGATCAACCTTCCGCATTTGCCAGATTTCAAAGCAGCAAAGCAGCAGGTGGCAGACCTTTTGACAACAGAAGAAAGCCGGTTGAGAAGGAAGAGGTGTCAGACAAGCAAATCCAGGATCAGATAAAAGCCACTTTGGCGAAACTTAGTGGTGGAGGTGGTAGTAAAGGAGGACAAGTTAACCGGGCTAAATACCGAAGAGAAAAAAGATCTGCAATTGCTGAAGCCAATGAAGAAAAAATGCTTCAGGCACAGGAAGACGCCAAAATTCTTAAAGTAACAGAATTTATTTCAGCAAATGACCTGGCCTCTTTAATGGGAGTTTCGGTAAATGAAGTTATTTCTGTTTGTATGGGACTTGGCATGTTCGTTTCAATCAATCAGCGACTGGATGCCGAAGCCATTACCGTTATTTCTGATGAATTCGGCTATAATGTAGATTTCACCTCCACAGAAGAAGAAACCGGAGAAGAGGTAGTAGAAGAGGAAGACGAAAAAGATCTGATAGAAAGAGCGCCTATTGTAACTATAATGGGTCACGTTGACCATGGTAAAACTTCGTTATTGGATTACATTAGAAAATCCAGGATTACTTCCCAGGAAGCTGGAGGTATCACGCAGCATATTGGCGCTTACGATGTAACTACCGATAGCGGAAAACGGATAGCCTTCCTTGATACGCCAGGCCACGAAGCTTTTACCGCCATGCGTGCGAGAGGAGCAAAAGTAACCGATATTGTAATTATAGTCGTGGCGGCGGATGACAACGTAATGCCTCAAACAAAAGAGGCGATAAATCACGCTCAGGTAGCAGGAGTTCCCATAGTAATTGCAATTAATAAAGTAGATAAACCAAATGCCAATCCTGATAAAATCAGGGAAGAACTGGCAACTTTAAATATTCTTGTTGAGGAGTGGGGTGGGAAATACCAATGCCAGGAAATATCGGCTAAGACAGGTCAGGGAATAAACGACCTATTGGAAAAAGTACTTCTTGAAGCCGAACTTTTAGAATTAAAAGCCAACCCTAATAAAATGGCCGTGGGAACTGTAATAGAAGCCTCTCTTGATAAAGGCAGGGGTTATGTTACCACCGTTCTGGTTCAAGCCGGTACATTACAAGTAGGAGATGTATTACTTGCTGGCTCACATTATGGAAAAGTTAAAGCGATGATGGACCATCGTGGAGTCCGAATTAAGAAAGCAATACCTTCCACCCCTATTCAGGTGCTGGGATTGGATGGAGCGCCTCAAGCGGGTGATAAATTCCAGGTATTGGAAACAGAAAGAGAGGCAAGGGAGATCGCCAATAAACGTGAACAAATTCAAAGAGAACAAACCCTAAGGACCAAGAAGCATATTACGCTTGATGAAATAGGAAGAAGACTCGCTATAGGATCTTTCAAACAGCTTAACATAATTGTAAAAGGTGACGTGGACGGATCAGTAGAAGCATTATCTGATTCCTTACTGAAGCTGTCTACCAACGAAATACAAATAAGCATTATCCACAAAGCTGTGGGACAAATTTCTGAATCTGACGTCCTTCTGGCTTCTGCTGCAGATGCAATTATTATTGGATTCCAGGTAAGGCCTTCCCAAAGCGCCAGAAAATTAGCCGATGCAGAGCAAATAGAAATACGATTATACTCTATTATTTATGACGCTATTAATCAAATTAAGGATGCAATGGAAGGTATGCTTGCACCTAAGATTGAAGAAGTAATTGTCGGAAATGTAGAGGTAAGAGAAGTATTTAAGATCTCTAAGGTAGGAACTATTGCTGGATGTTATGTAACCGAAGGATATATCAAAAGAAACAATAAAATCAGGGTTATCAGAGATGGTATCGTTTTAACAACAGGAGATATTGATCAATTGAAGCGTTTCAAAGACGATGTATCCGAAGTTAAGTTTGGATATGAATGTGGTATGAGTATCAAGGGTTTCAATGATATTGAGGTTGGAGATAACATTGAAAGTTTTGAACAAAAAGAAGTAAAAAGAAATCTATAATTGTATTTAAAGAATATCAGTTAAAATAGAAGGGATAATCATCCCTTTTGTTTTTTAACTCCTCTTGAATGTTTAATGAACCTTTGTTAGAAAGAAAAAATCATTTAAGCCTTTAACTCTTGCCTTTTTAACCTCTAAAGAAAATATCCGAAATTATTCGGAGTATTTAGGGAAGGGCAATGGGTACGATAGGAATTAAAAATATCCCCGATGAATTTCTCCTCCAAACTTATAGAAGACGCAGTTAATGAATTCTCCAAACTTCCAGGTATTGGGAAGAAGACAGCATTGCGACTCGTGTTGTACTTATTAAAACAAGAACACGAGTTAACAAAATCTTTAACAGAGGCTTTAAATAATCTCCGGTCCAACATTAAATATTGTAACGTTTGTTATAATATCTCTGACGGAGAAATTTGCTCGATATGTTCCAGTAAGACAAGGGATACTTCTACCATCTGTGTTGTAGAAGACATGCCCGATGTATTGGCAATAGAGAATACCGCTCAATATAACGGACTGTATCATGTGTTGGGCGGAATTATATCTCCTTTAGAGGGCATTGGCCCAGGCGACTTAAAAATTGATTCCCTTATTGCAAGAGCTACTAACCATGAGGTAAAGGAAATAATTCTTGCCTTAAGCCCAACAATGGAAGGAGACACTACCTCTTTTTACTTAACCAAGAAGCTTAAAGAATTAAATATCAGGATAAGCACTATTGCCAAAGGAGTTCCCATAGGAGGCGAACTGGAATTTACAGATGAAATTACCCTGGGCAGAAGTATACTTACGAGAACTTTATATAATCTTTAGGTATAAAAAAGTTAAAAATCTCCTGCTCCTTTTTCTAATCCTCATATTCTTCTATTTTTGCGGTCAAAATTTTAACTAATGGCAGACAACAGAACATTTACAATGATCAAACCTGATGCGTTTAAAGACGGAAATTCAGGAGCAATAACAAGAATGATTGAAGAAGCAGGTTTTAGAATAGTAGCAATGAAACTAACAAGACTTTCTTCTGAAAGAGCAGGTCAATTTTATGCTGTTCATAAAGAAAGACCTTTTTATAAAGATCTTTGTGCCTATATGTCCTCCGGACCCATCGTAGCAATGATATTAGAAAAAGCAAATGCTGTAGCGGACTTCAGGAAATTAATTGGCGCTACAAATCCTGCTAATGCCGAAGAGGGTACCATTAGAAAAAAGTTTGCAAAATCAATAGAAGCCAATGCCATACATGGCTCTGATTCTGATGAGAATGCAAAAATTGAGGGAGATTTTTTCTTTTCAGAAATGGAAAGATTTTAAACCATCGTATTGTTTAAAACCTATAGATTATTAAACATAAAAAAAGGATATTGAAATTTGTATAGCTTCAATATCCTTCTTTTCTATTTTCTAAACCAAAAGTTTCTTATTTAAGATTTTCTGAAATCACTCCCTTATTAGCCTTCGGTTTTGATTCTTCTTCCACTTTTACCACCGTTTTTCTTTTCAAAGCAGGAATTTTCCTGGCAGTCTGCTTCTTAAAATTCAATAAACCTTTTATGACTATTGTGGAAGTAACCACCAAAAAACCAATAATTATATAATGAAGGTAGTCCATAATCTGAGGGAATTGTTGTCCCAGAAAATATCCAAGAAGGACTAATGAAAATACCCAAATAATACTTCCCCAAAGATTATAAAAAGAAAACTTTTTAAAATTCATTCTTACTGCGCCAGCAAGTATTGGCGCGAAAGTTCTGACAACAGGAAGAAATCTGGATATGATCAGCGTTTTTCCTCCATACTTCATATAATAGAACCTGGTTTTCACCAGGTATTTGTATTTAAAAAAGAGATTTTCCTTTTTCTTATATAAATTCTGACCAAGAATCTTCCCGAAATAATATCCTGTATAACTTCCCGTGTAAGCAGCCAAAGTAATTGAGAAAACCATTACCCAAATGTTTACATCAATTACATCTGTTCCACATAACAAACCTGCAGAAAACAACAAATAATCGCCTGGCAAAAAAAAGCCGAAAAACAATCCATTCTCAGCAAAGACAATTGCCAGTATCAGAAAAAGTCCGCCAGTGGTAATAATTTCTCTCGAATCTAACAACGTACTAAAAAATTCTCCCATAAAACCCGGCTTCTATATGTTTTTATTTTATTAATTATCTCTGAATAGGACGTACTGATTTGAAAATTATTTTAATTATTGATTTCCGACTCCTGCTTATTTAAAATCCAAAAGTTATTAAATCCTAGCCCTATCTGTATTTGAATCTTGTTTAACTGCAGTAGTTCAAGAATTGCCATAAAATTATATATTAAAGCTATCTTCTCTTTATAAAGTTCATAAATTTCAAGAAAAGATAATTTTGAGGTCGCAATTAGCTTATTCAAAATAAAATCTTTTTGCTCAGCTATAGTATAAGGATACGTAACAACAGTATGGGTGGGTTTTGTGTTCGAAATATCATAACGATGCATAACCCTCTGAAATACCCGCATTAACTTATAAAGATCCAAATCCTGCAATTCGGCTTCCACATTACTTCCTTCACTTAATTTCTTTATTTCTTTAAGAACATTTCCTCTTGATTCAAGATTCAATCTTGTTTCTTCCAAATGAGTAAATTCTTCCAAAACAGATTTGTACTTTTTGTATTCCAACAAATGCTTAACCAGATCCTCCCTGGGATCAATCTCATTTCCGGCTTCATCGACCACTGCCCTTGGGATAAGCATTTTTACCTTTATTCTCATTAAGGTTGCCGCTACTACTATAAACTCACTGGCTATATCTATATTCAATTTCTCCAAATGATGAATATAATCCAGGAAGTCATTGGTTATTTTTGAAATGGGTATGTCATAAATGTCCAATTCATCTCTCTCAATAAAGAAAAGTAAAAGATCAAAAGGGCCTTCAAAGAGGGGAAGCTTTATTTCAAAATTCAAATTGGACTGCTTTTTTACTCAAATATATTATTAAAAATAATAACAAGATTTATTTACAAAAAGACTATTTTTACATATAATATACTTTTTACTGCTCAAACATTTTATTTTTAAAGCAGTTAAGAATAATATCATAAGGGTAAAAATGTTAATTAATCCAGGTGAATTATTAGCAACTATCAACTCGCCAAAAGACCTGAAAAATCTCGATCAGACTCAATTGGTACAGCTTGGTAGCGAGCTTAGGCAGTTTATTATTGACAATGTCTCTGTATATGGAGGACATTTTGCAGCTAGTTTAGGGGTAATTGAACTCACTCTGGCTGTTCACTATGTATTCAATACACCTCATGATATGGTAGTTTGGGATGTGGGACATCAGGCATATGGACATAAAATATTAACCGGAAGAAGAGACACATTTCATACCAACAGATTTCATGGCGGCCTTTCAGGTTTCCCTAAAAGATCCGAAAGCCAGTATGATGCTTTTGGAGTAGGACATTCATCTACCTCAATATCAGCAGCATTGGGAATGGCAGTAGCCTCTCAATATAAAAAAGAAGACCGCCAACATGTCGCAATTATAGGTGACGGAGCAATGACAGCCGGAATGGCTTTTGAAGCATTAAACCACGCAGGCGTGACCAATACCAATCTGATCATAATCCTGAACGACAATTGCATGGCCATTGACCCAAATGTGGGCGCTTTGAAGGATTATCTCACGGATATTACTACCTCCAGGACTTATAATAAAGTAAAAGATGAGGTTTGGAACATCTTAGGGAAATTGAGCCGCTTTGGAAAAAATGCCCAGGAAATTGCTTCAAAAATAGAAGCAGGAATAAAAGGAACTATACTTAAGCAAAGCAATTTATTCGAATCGCTTAACTTAAGATATTTCGGACCGGTGGACGGTCATGATTTAAATCATCTGATTAACGTTTTAAATGACCTTAAAGCCATCCCAGGACCAAAAATCCTCCATTGTATCACCAAGAAGGGAAAAGGCTTTGCATTAGCTGAAAAAGATCAAACAAAATGGCATGCACCCGGAATATTTGATAAAATAACCGGTGAAATTAAAAAGAAGGAATACGATACTCCACAGGCACCTAAATATCAGGATGTTTTTGGAAATACTATTGTGGAGCTAGCCAAAACCAATGAGAAAATTATAGGAATTACTCCGGCCATGCCTTCAGGCTCCTCTTTAAATATTATGATGAAGGAGATGCCGGAAAGAGCTTTTGATGTAGGCATCGCAGAACAACATGCGGTTACCTTTTCTGCAGGTTTAGCTACACAAGGACTGATTCCTTTCTGCAATATATACTCCACCTTTATGCAAAGGGCATATGACCAGGTAATACACGATGTTTGCATTCAAAATTTAAAAGTCATTTTTTGCCTTGACCGGGCAGGATTTGCAGGTGCGGACGGCCCTACTCATCATGGCGCTTATGATATAGCTTATATGAGGTGCATTCCTAATCTTATTGTTTCTGCTCCTATGAATGAAGAGGAATTAAGGAATTTAATGTATACCGCCTCAGAACAAAACATAGGTCCTTTTTGCATAAGATATCCGCGAGGCCAAGGGGTAATGCCTGACTGGAAAAAGCCATTAAAAAAACTGGAGATCGGCAAAGGACGGTTGGTGAGTAAAGGCGAGGAAATTGCAATACTATCCATTGGTCATATTGGCAATTACGTAGCGGATGCTAAAGTCTATTTGAAAGATTTTGGTATAAATCCTGCCCATTATGATATGAGGTTTGTAAAACCTTTAGACGAAGAACTGCTCCATTCCATATTTCACGATTTTGATAAAATAATAACCATAGAAGATGGTTGCCTGATGGGTGGATTTGGAAGCGCTATATTGGAATTCATGGCGGATAACGGCTATAGCGCAACGGTTAGAAGGCTTGGCATACCAGATAAAGTCATCGAGCATGGCGAGCAGAATGAGTTATACAAAGAATGTTACTTCGATTCGGAGGGAATAATCAATGAAGTGATGGCCATGTCGAGTGTAGTATCTTCCTCGCTTAAAAAAACAATCCCTGAAAATATAATCTTTAAAAGGTAAAAAGCCTTTAAGAAACACATTAATGAAAAGGGTATATGCAAATGCTATTTGTGTATACCCTTTTTTCATTTCTTCACTTCTATTTTAATAAATGATAACCAGAGTCGGTAAAGCCGCTCACAGAAAGCGTCAGGCCGCAATGTGAAGTTTCAACCTATACAAATACATTATCAAAACAGGATTAACGTTACAGCGGGGGAGTCTTCAAAAACAATAATAGAATTGCTTTTTAGAAGGGAACAAATAAAAAACCTCAGCGAAATCCTAAGGTTTTTTATTTGAAAGAGAATTTTAATTCAGTCTCCTTTTCTAAAGAAAGTGCTAAACATTAGAAGATACCGGCTTAGCGGCTGGTTTTACAGCTCCTGCAAGTTTGTCCGATTCTTTCCAGAAATCTACAAGGATTGGCGTTCCAATACATATAGAAGAGTATGTACCAATCAATACACCAATTAACATTGCGAAGGAGAAGCCTCTGATTGTTTCGCCACCGAACAAAAACAAGATTAGCAATACACAAATTGTGGTTATACCTGTAATCAATGTACGACTTAAGGTATCATTTAAGGCGTTGTTGATAATCTTTGAAAAACTATCGGAGGCTTTTCTATTGGCAAGGAACTCCCTAACCCGGTCAAGAACCACCACAGAGTCATTGATTGAATAACCGATGATAGTAAGTATGGCAGCAACAAAAGCCTGATCTATTTCTAATGAAAATGGGAGGATATCCTGGAATAGTGAAAATATTGCCAACACTACCAATACGTCATGCAATAAACTTACTATACCGCCTAATGCGAATTGCCAGTTACCAAAACGAACCAGGATGTACAAAAACATACCAACCAAAGCAATTATTATAGAATACAAAGCATTGATCTTAATATCATTAGCGATAGTCGGACCTATTTTAGAAGAACTTAAAATCTTTGTTTCGTTTCCGCTAAACTTGGCAAGACCTGCATTTAGTTTTTGTTCGACATTAGCTGTAGCTACATCAGAGTCATCTTCTACCAAATAATCGGTAGTAATTTTAAATTTATCATCGGAACCAAAAGTCTTTACCTCCGGAGCTGCCCCAAATTCATCTGCTAAATTTTTACGAATCTCTGTAGAGCTTACCGGAGTTTGGAAATCCACGACGAATGTTCTTCCTCCCTTAAAGTCAACCCCAAAATTAAAACCTCTGATAAGTATAGAAACTATCCCGCCGATAATTACCACGGTTGAGATTGCATAATATATCTTTCTTTTGCCAATAAAATCAACATTAATGGACCTAAACAAATTTTTGGTCAATGAGTTTGAGAAGCTTACCTTTTTATTCCTTTTCAGAAGGGCTTCAAAAACGATTCTGGTAATAAGGATAGACGTAAACAACGAACAAACAACACCGATTACCAAGGTAACCGCAAAACCAAAGATAAGCCCTGTTCCAAAAATAAGCAGTACAACACCTGCTATCAAAGTAGTGATGTTTGAGTCAAAAATTGCAGAGAAGGCGTTTTTATAACCGCTGGCGATGGCGTCTTTTAGTGTCTTTCCTGAGGCCAATTCTTCTTTTACCCTTTCATTGATCAACACGTTAGCATCTACCGCCATTGCCAGAGACAGAAGAATACCCGCAATACCAGGCAATGTTAAGGCAGCTCCCAGATTTGACAGTACACCCAATAAGAAAAACAGATTTATAATTACAGCTAAATCAGCTACCCATCCAGAAGAACTATAAACAAAGAACATGAAAAGAATAATGATCACAAAACCTATCATTATAGATATAAGACCACTTTCAATAGATTCCTGACCTAACGTAGGACCAACAATGGCCTCCTCAACGATGTTGGTTGGAGCAGGCAGCTTTCCTGCTTTTAGAATGTTTGCAAGGTCGGTTGCTTCATCTTGCGTGAAATTTCCGGTAATTACAGATACCCCGTTAGGAATTTCGTCATTTACAACCGGTGCAGTATATACGTAATTATCAAGAACTACAGCAATTCTTTTATTTTTATTTGCTCCCGTGATCTTTTTCCATTTCTTAGCGCCTTCAGCATTCATGTACATGCTTACTTCATACCCTTTTCCTTGCGGGTTGATGTCCCATCTTGCATCGTTGATTACGTCGCCGGTTAATATTGCCAAACCGTCTCTTTCTTCCTTCAAGATATTCAGCTCCATCAATCCAACGCCACTATTCGTAGTTGGATCATTAATAGGTTTAACAGACCATGCTAATTTGGCATCAGAAGGCAGGTAATTTTGTACCTCTTTTATTTTAAAGATTTTATTAATCTTAGCAGTATCCTTAACGTCATAAACCAATCCGTTGCCTTTTATAAGACTAAATAATGGAGAAAACTGAGTATTAAGAGAATCACCTCCTGCGGTAGAATCTGCTGCTGTTAATTGATCTGCCAAAGATGAGGTATCTTTTGAAACCGTATCCTGGGAAGCCTCTACTTTAGTTGCATCCTTTTTAGCGCCTAATAAATTAGCCACATTGTCAGAAGACGCGGCATCTTGTTTACCTGTCGCCGACCCTTTCTTAAGTTTTTGCTGAGCAATAAGATAGGTATTGATAGCATCTAAATTTGGAGAAATTTCGTTAGGCTCCATTACTCTATAGAACTCTAATTTTGCAGCCCCTTGTAAAAGCTTTCTTACCCTTTCAGGATTGTCAACTCCCGGAAGCTCAACTGAAATCAATCCTCTGCCTGGTATTATTTGAATTGTAGGTTGAGTTACCCCAAACTTGTCAATTCTTCGGCTTAAAATTTCAAAGGAACGATCGATGGCATCCTCTACTTCTGAGTTAAGGACCTTTACTACATCGTTATCACTTGAATTATAGTCAATTCGTCCTTTGGTAACGGTATTGGCAAAAATATCAGCTAATCTTCCGTTTGGTTTGAGCTCTTTATAAGCTTTTACAAAAAGATTAACATAAGTATCCTGGCTGCTTTTCCTTGCTTCAGTGGCTTTTATCAATGCCTGTCTGAAAGCAGGATCATCGTTATTTCCTGAAAGTCCAATTAAAATTTCAACAGGGGAAACCTCCAGAGTTACGTTCATTCCGCCTTGAAGGTCAAGGCCAAGGTTTAATTCCCTTTCTTTAACATCCTGATAAGTATATTTTATACCCAGGAAATTATATACTGGCTGAGTCCAGATGGAGTCAAGATAGGCTTGTTTTTTAGACGAAACTACTTCACCTTTTGCGTTTGTAGCATATTCCGCGGCATCGCTTTGAACACCTCGGGAAACAAAGGTGAAAGACAAATTATATAAACAAATTATGGAAACAATCACCGTAAGGATGATTATACCGGTTTTATTTTGCATGTTAAGTAAATTATGATTTGAAAATTGTAATTCTATATAAAGGAATAATTCTGCATCAAATACAGAAGGAAGAAATGCTAAACGATACTAGGGAGCATTGGGGGAGATAATCATCCGAAATAAAGTCCTGTAAAAAGGT
>Ga0196965_1000460_pt1 | contig 24034 bp, 24 predicted proteins | sample S1_20metaG_FD_148668 | JGI IMG/M metagenome (GOLD analysis project Ga0196965, IMG submission 148668) | Soil microbial communities from Anza Borrego desert, Southern California, United States - S1_20 | ecosystem: Environmental > Terrestrial > Soil > Desert | place: USA: California | collected... | reverse complement strand
AGGCCGCCCCCACAAACAAGCCCTCGTCGCCTGCGCCCGCAAGCTCCTCATCTTCGTCAACACCGTCCTCGCCAGAGGATCAGCCTGGCAAAAACAAACCTCGCCCAGCTAATGGTTGCTGAACTTGTTTCAGGGTCCGGTTCTGCGCCCGCGAGGCGGATCGACCCTGGATGCTGAAACAAGTTCAGCATGACGCCTGTGGCTAAGGCGCGGACCGCTCCGGCTCCGCCCTCGCCAGCACCAGGGCGAAGCGCGCCTCCTCGTCCGTCCATTCCTCCACCGGCGTCCAGCCGCCCGCGAGCAGCAGCAGCCTGGCGTCGCGTTCGCCATATTTGTGGCTGTTCTCGCTGTGGATGGTCTCGCCCGCGCTCATCGAGAAATGGCGGCCGGCGACCTCGAAGGCGACGTCGCGAACCGCCTGGAGATGCATCTCGATCCGGCTCAGCCGGTCGTTCCAGATGGCCCGGTGGCGGAAGGCTTCCACCGGAATGTCGCCGCCGAGCTCGCGGTTGATGCGGGTGAGGAGGTTGAGGTTGAACTCGGCGGTGACCCCGGCCGGGTCGTCATAGGCGCGGAGCAATTCGCCCGGATCCTTGACCCGGTCGAATCCGATGAACAGCCAGGCGCCGGTGCCGAGCGTCTGGCGCATCGCCCGGAGCAGGTCGACTCCGGTGGCGGGTATCATGTTGCCGATGGTCGAGCCCGGGAAGAAGCCGAGCTTCGGCGCCGTCTCGAGCGCCGCCGGAAGCCGGATGGGACGGGTAAAATCCGCCTCGATCGGATGGACCGGGAGGCTTGGAAAGTCGTCGCCCAGCGAGGCGGCGGCCTCGCGCAGGAAGTCGCCGCTGATGTCGATTGGGACGTAGGCGGAAGGGGCGGCGGCGGCGAGCAGGATCCGGGTCTTGACCGAGGCGCCCGACCCGAACTCGACCACCGCCTGGCCGGGGCCGGCGATCCGGGCGACGTCCGGGCTTCGGCGCTCGAGCAAGGCGGTCTCGGTGCGGGTGAGATAATATTCGGGCAGCCGGGTGATCGCCTCGAACAGCTCGGAGCCGCGACGGTCGTAGAACCAGCGGGCGGGGACGGCGCGGACCGGCGCGGCAAGGCCGGCGAGGACGTCGTCGCGGAAAGCCGGGTCGACGATGGGGGCGCGGGGGATGTCCATCAGACCTGTCCTGGCATTGCTTGTGTCTCCCGCCCCGTTCGGGCTGAGCCTGTCGAAGCCCCTGCCTTCCTGTTCGCGCGGGATTGGGGAGGAGAGGGCTTCGACAAGCTCAGCCCGAACGGTTTCTCCAAGTCTGCCGAACGCATTCTACAAATCCCGGGCCAGGCGAAGCCCGGAGAACATCCAGCGCTGGTGGGGGTAGAAGAAGTTGCGGTAGCTGGCGCGCAGGTGGCCGCGCGGCGTGGCGCAGCTGCCGCCCCTCAGCACGAACTGGTTGCACATGAACTTGCCGTTATATTCGCCGACCGTCCCTCCCTGCGGACGGAAGCCGGGCCAGGGGGCGTAGGCGCTCATCGTCCATTCCCAAAGGTCGCCGAACATCTGGCGCAGCCCGGTTCCGGAAGCGGGCCGCGGCCGCACCGGCCCCGCGCCGTCGAGCTGGTTGCCGCCCGCCGCGTCCATTCCCGCCGCGGCGGCCTCCCATTCCTCCTCGCGCGGCAGGCGGGCGCCGGCCCAGCGCGCGAAGGCGTCGGCTTCATACCAGCTGATGTGGCAGACCGGCTCGGAAGGAGCGAGCGGCCGCATTCCGTCGAGCGCGAAGCGGCGCCAGCCGCCGTCCGCGCGCGACCAGTAGAGCGGGGCCTCGATCCGGTTCTCCATGGCCCAGGCCCAGCCGTCGGCCATCCAATATTCCGGGCGGGCGTAGCCGCCCTCCCCGATGAAGGCGAGCCATTCGGCGTTGGTGACGAGCCGGTCGGCGAGGGCGTGCGGATGGAGCAATGCCCGGTGGCGCGGCCCCTCGCAGTCGAAGGCGAAGCCCGAGCCGCCATGGCCGATCGCGGCGAGGCCGGCGCGCCCCCCCACCCACTCCATGCCGGACGCGAGCGGGGCGGGGGCGGGAGCCGTGCCGGGCCAGAGCGGGGGGTGGAGCGGATTTTCGGCGAGGGCCGCGGTCAGGTCCATCAGCATCAGCTCCTGGTGCTGCTGCTCATGGTTGAGGCCGAGCTCGACGAGGGTCAGCGCCGCTTCCGCGAGCCCGGGCATCGCCTCGGCCATCGCCGAGTCCACATAGGCGCGCCAGGCGAGGATCTCGCCGAGGCTCGGCCGGCTCAGCATTCCGCGCCGAGCCCGCGGGTGGCGCTCGCCCTCGCCTTCGTAATAGGAATTGAACAGATAGGCCCAGCTCTCGTCGTAGAGGCGGTGGCCCGGAACGTGGTCGCGCAGCACGAAGGTCTCGAAGAACCAGCTGGTATGGGCGAGGTGCCATTTCGCCGGGGACGCGTCGGGCATCGGCTGGAGCGTCGCGTCGGCATCGGAGAGCGGAGCGGCGATCGCCTCGCTCAGGGCCCGCACCGAGCGATACCGCCCGGCCAGGGCCTGCGCCCGGGACATGTCTGCCTGAGTGGCCATTTCCCGGCTCCCTACACCAAATTCATGATCGAGGTTAGCCGCGCGTCGCGCCCGGCTGCCACAGCGTTTCGCCGCCTTCGCCCGCCGCGGCGAGGCGGGCCATCACGAAGAGGTGGTCGGAGAGCCGGTTGAGATAGATGAGGGCGAGCGGGTTGAGCGGCGCCGAATCCGCCGCGGCGACGGCGGAGCGTTCGGCCCGGCGCACGATGGCGCGGGCGACGTGGATCGCCGCCGCGCCGCCGCCTCCGCCCGGCAGGATGAAGCTTCGCAGCGGCTCGAGCGCCTCGTTCATCGCGTCGATCTCGCGCTCCAGCCGGTCGATCTGCGGCTGGACGATTCGGAGAGTCATCTCAGAAGGCGCGAAATCCTCGCCCGGCGTGGCGAGGTCGGCGCCGAGATCGAACAATTCATTCTGAACGGCCGTGAGCATTCGCCGCCGAGCCTCGTCCGCGACCGCGAGGATGGCCAGGCCGATGGCGCTGTTGGCTTCGTCGACGTCGCCGATCGCGGCGAAGAGCGGGTCGGCCTTCGACCGGCGGGAGCCGTCGGTGAGGCCGGACGAGCCGGAATCGCCGGTTCGCGTGTAGATCTTGTTGAGCCGGACCAGGGCTCAGCTCTTTCCGCTGGCGACGAGCAGGAAGAGAATGACGAGAACGATGGCGATCGCCTGGAAGAACACCCGCTTGCGCATCAGATCCTGCGAGCGCTGGCCGGTAATGTCCTTGCCGGACGCCATCCCGATCACGCCTTTGGCGAGGACGAAGAGGGTCGCTCCGGCGGCGAGTACGATCAGGATGAGGAGAAAGATGTCCATGGCGCCTATCTAGGTGGCCTCGGCCGAATATCCATACGGCATTTGTCCCGTCAGCAGGCCGGCCGCCAGCAGCCGGGGATCGACGCCCTCCTCCCGCAGCTCCCGCAGGCTCGGCGCGCCGTGGCGCTTGGCGAGGCGGCGGCCGTCGGCGCCGAGCAGCAGGGGATGGTGGTGGTAGAGCGGGGTCGGCAGGCCGAGCAGGGCCTGGAGCAGGCGGTGGACGTCGGTCGCGGCGTAGAGGTCGCGGCCGCGGACCACGTCGGTGACCCCCTGGGCGGCGTCGTCCACCGTAACCGCGAGATGATAGCTGACGGGAGCGTCCTTGCGGGCGAGGACGACGTCCCCGAACGCCTGGGGCTCGGCCTGCACCTCCGTGTCGCCGTCACGCCAGTAGAGCGGGCCGGCCAGGGCCGAGGCTCTGGCGACGTCGAGGCGCCAGGCGTGGGGCTGAGCCGCCATTCCGCGCTCCCGTTCCGTCTCCGCCAGGCCGCGGCACGTGCCCGGGTAGAGCGGCCCGTCGGGGCCGTGCGGAGCGGCCGCGCTGGCGGCGATCTCCGCGGCGATGGCGGAGCGGGTGCAGAAGCAGGGATAGACGAGCCCCGCCGACTTCAGCCGGCCGAGCGCCTCGCGGTAGAGGTCCAGCCGCTCGGACTGGAAGAGGATCTCGCCGTCCCATTCGATCCCCAGCCAGGCGAGGTCCTCGATGATCGCGTCGACATGCTCCGGGCGCGAGCGGCCGGGATCGATGTCCTCGATCCTGAGAAGGAAGGCGCCGCCGCGGCTGCGCGCATAGTCATGCGCGAGCAGGGCCGAGAAAGCGTGGCCCAAATGCAACCGCCCGGTCGGGCTCGGCGCGAAACGGGTGACGAGCTTCATCTGGACTCTTGACCGGGAGACTCGCGCCATGCTGTCATGGCGCCGTCACTCTCGAATGGGAGGGGGCTTGGACAGGGGAGGGGCTCCCCCGTCCTGGGTGCGACAGGCCGGGCGTCTTTCCTCGCAGGAACGAGGATTCGCGCGGCGCATGTACCATCCCGACCTCCTTCGCCATCCGGACGCCTGCCCCGCTCTCGTGCTCAACGCCGATTACACGCCCTTGAGCTATTATCCGCTCAGCCTGTGGCCGTGGCAGACCGCGGTCAAGGCGGTGTTCCTCGAGCGGGTCGACATCGTCGCCCAATATGTCCGCGAGGTGCACAGCCCGACGCGCACACTGCAACTGCCCTCCGTCATCGCGCTGAGGCAATATGTGAAGCCGAGCGAGCATCCCGCCTTCACCCGGTTCAACCTGTTCCTCCGCGACCGCTTCGAATGCCAATATTGCGCGTCGCCGGCCGAGCTCACCTTCGACCATGTCGTTCCCCGCGCCCAGGGCGGCCGGACGACCTGGGAGAATGTCGCCACCGCCTGCGCGCCCTGCAACCTGAAGAAGGGCGGCCGCACGCCCCTTCAGGCGCATATGAACCTCAACCGCCGCCCCTACCGGCCGACCAGTTGGCAGCTCCAGGAAAATGGCAGGAGCTTCCCGCCAAACTATCTGCACGAGAGCTGGCGCGACTATCTCTACTGGGACATCGAGCTGGAGGCTTAGGGGGAGCCCGAGGACTGGAAGAACCCGTTCGGGCTGAGCCTGCCGAAGCCCTTCCCTTCCTCCGCGGCTGAAGAAGCAGGCCCTTCGACAGGCTCAGGGCGAACGCGGAGGGAGGCAACGGCCTTCGCACGAAATCGTTACGCCCGCGATGCGCGACTTCTCACAGCTGCTCGACGGTCTCGTCTACACGCGCTCGCGCAACGGCAAGCTGAAGCTGATCGGCGACTATCTGAAGCGAACGCCCGATCCCGACCGCGGCTACGCCCTGGCGGCGCTGACCGGTGAGATGGACCTGCCCGGGGTCAAGCCGGCCGCGATCAGGGCGATCGTCGAGGAGCGGATCGATCCCGTCCTCTTCCGGATGAGCTGGGACTATGTCGGGGACATGGCCGAGACGGTGTCGCTGCTCTGGCCCAAGCGCCTGGACCAGCCGTCCGAGATCGACGACGGTTCGCTGCGCATCGCCAGCGTCGTCGAGCGGCTGCAGACGCTCGGCCGCGCCGAGGCGCCGGGCGCGCTGGCGAGGATGCTCGACCATCTCGACGCCAGCGGCCGCTACGCCTTGCTGAAGCTGGCCACGGGCGAGCTCAGGATCGGAGTCTCCGCCCGGCTCGCCAAGACGGCGCTGGCGCAGGCATTCGGGCTCGAGGTCGACGCGGTCGAGGAGGTCTGGCACGGCATCGGCCCGCCCTATCTGCCGCTGTTCGACTGGGCGGAAGGACGCCGGGCGCAGCCGACGGCGGAGAACGTTCCGGTCTTCCGGCCCTTCATGCTCGCTCATCCGCTCGAGGCGCTGCGGGTGTCGCTGGACGATTATGCGGCCGAGTGGAAATGGGACGGAATCCGCGTCCAGATCGTCCGCGCCGGCGGCGAGACAAGGCTCTACAGCCGGGCGGGCGACGATATCAGCCGGAGCTTTCCCGAAATCGCCGAGAGCTTCGCCGTCGACGGCGCCGTCGACGGCGAATTGCTGGTCAAGGGCGAGTTCCAGGGGGCGGACGCCCATGGCGGCGCCGCGGCGAGCTTCAACGCGCTCCAGCAGAGGCTGGGGCGCAAGCTGGTCTCGGCGAAGATGCTGAAGGAGTTTCCGGCCTTCGTCCGGCTCTACGACATCCTCTTCGAGGGGGCCGAGGACCTGCGCGCCTTGCCCTGGCAGGAGCGCCGGGGGCGGCTCGCCGGCTTCGTGCCGAAGCTCGATCCGGACCGGTTCGACCTGTCGGCGCTGATCGACGCCGCCGACTTCGAGGCGCTGGAGGAGATTCGCGCCGGCGCCCGCGACTCCGCGATCGAGGGCGTGATGCTGAAGCGGCGCGACAGTCCCTATGTCGGCGGCCGCCGGGTCGGCCTCTGGTACAAGTGGAAGCGGGACCCGCTCACCGCCGACTGCGTGCTGATGTACGCCCAGCGGGGAAGCGGCAAGCGCTCCTCTTATTATTCGGATTTCACGTTCGGCTGCCGGACTCCGGAGGGCGAGCTGCTCCCGGTCGGCAAGGCCTATTTCGGCTTTACCGACGAGGAGCTGCTGTGGCTCGACCGCTTCGTCCGAAACCACACGATCCAGCGCTTCGGCCCCGTCCGCGAGGTCGAGAAGAGCCTCGTCCTCGAAGTCGCCTTCGATTCGATCCATGCCAGCAAGCGCCACAAATCCGGCCTCGCCATGCGCTTTCCCCGGATCGCGCGAATCCGGACCGACAAGCCGGCGGCGGAGGCCGACACGATCGAGGCGCTGATGAAGCTGGTGTCCTGACCGCCCTAGAAGGTTCTCATCTGGACGTCGCCGTAGGTTGTGGCCTGGTCGTCGAGGAGGGTGCGGATCAATTCGTCTTCCTCGGCGCTGGACTCCGTGATCGTCACGACTTCGGCCTGGCTCCGCGAAGCGCGCACCCGGTCGAGCAGCGCCGGTGCCGCTTCGCCGAGCTTTTCGAGAAAGGCGGCCTTCGCCCCCGCGGACGCAAATCGAACCAGAAAGCTCATGGCCGCATCATATCCTCGACCGGTCAGGTTTGTCTTCCCTCGTCAGGCGAGCTGCACCGCCGCGAGGCAATCGATCAGGCCCGCTCCGACGCACTCACGCGGGGCTTGCAGCGGAACGCACGATCTGCGGATGATCTCCGCGACCTCATGCGGTCTCAGGCGGGGGTTTCTCGCCAGGATCAGCGCGCCCAGCCCGGCCACCTGCGGGCAGGCGCCGCTGGTCCCCCACCAGTCCATGAAGCGGTAGCCGCATCCCCAGGCAACCACTCCGTAGGTGGGAGCGACGCAATCCGGCTTGGGGAAGTCGCTCGCCCACTGGCCGGGGCCCCGGCTGGAATTGGCATGGGGCGTGGAACCGTCCCGGTTGGAATTGTTGCGATTGACGGTGCCGACGGACATCACCCGGTCGTGCGAGTTCACCCCCCAGATCGTGTTGGGAGACGCGGCGGCCGGATCGTTGTTGCAGAGCACGTCATAATGGTTGTTGCCGGCCGCGAACACGACGAAGGCGCCTTCGTCGATCGCCGTCAGCACCACTTCCAGATAAGGGTGGTCGCCCGGCAGCCCGGCGGGCGCCGTGCAGGTGTAGAGGCCGTAGCTGTTGCTGATCACCAGCGGGCCCGCAATCGCTCCCTGCCGCTTGAGGTCGATCAGCTCGTCGAAGATCAGGAAGAGGTCGGTGCTCATCAAGGTGGTTCGCGCGGAGATCACCGTCGCGTCCGGCGCGACGCCGTCGAACCGGCCGCCGGCCGATTTGTTGCCGGCCGCAATCACCGCGCACATCGATCCGTGGCCCTTGACGTCCGTCCAGTGCTGCCCGCGGAAGGCGGAAGGCAGATCGACGGGCGAAGGGCTGGAAAACTGGGAGAGGGACGCGCAAATGCCGGTGTCCACGATCGCGATCGTGGCGCCGCCGCCGCGGCTATACGCCCAGGCTTCCGGCGCCTTGATGTGCGCCAGCACGTCGTCGAGCGAAGCCTGATCGACCAGGGGGACATTGTCCTCCCGGCTCAGCGCGTAGTCGGCGACGCGGGCGCCGCCGAGATCCTCGAGCGGCGGGAGCGGGGCGAACTGGACGTCCTCCCACAGTTTCGCGCCCTGGTCCTGGAGCACGACAATATCGTGGTCGTCGAGCTCCGCGATAAGCAGGTCCGGCTGGGTGCGCGGCCGAGCTACGGCCTGCGGACCCCGCGATTCCGTCAGAAAGCTGGCTGCTTCGCCGGCCACGCCGGCGGACGGCATTTGCACGAAATATTTCATCGCCATGTCCTCCTCGGCCTTCCTTCTAACGCGGCAGCGGAGAGCGCCGCGTGACGGCGGTCACGCGGGTGGGGGGTCGGGAGAAAAAAGCGTGGGGCGCCGGGATTAACCTTCAAGCCGCCCGCGTCCCCGTTTGGAACGGCGGATTTTGGGGGGCTGACATCGCCGCCGGAGCGCCGCAGGGGCAGGCTCGGGGGAGCGCCCCTGTCGCGCTCCGCCCCTTTGAAGGGATAGGGCCATGGCCAGTTTCAGTCTCGACATCCAGGAAGAGAGTTTCGCTCACGACCCGCAGCATCGCGGCTACCTGGTCGCGTATCGCGAGAACGAGGTGAACCACTGCCCCGGCTGCGGCCGCACCCACTGGTATGTCGGGCGGGTCTCGGCCGAATGCGGCTTCTGCGCGACCGCCTTGCCTTTGGTCGCCGCCACCAGCCGCGGCGCCGGCACCCACAGCCGGGGTCACCGGTCCCTGGTGCTGAGCGAGGCGGCTTAGATCCTCCCCATCTCCGACGGGGAGGCTTCAGAACGGCAGCCAGCGGCTCTTCTGGCTGAAGCGCATGTAGCCGGCGTTGATTCCGAGACGCGCGCCGACGCCGAGGCGGATGGGGATGAGGACGACGTCGCCGCGCCGCAAATAGCTCGCGGTGAAGCCGCCGACCACATAGGCCTTGCCCTCTCCCGCCGGAAAGCGGCGGAACAGCCGCTCGCTGTCGTGGAGATTGTAGACCAGGACGAACACCTTGTCGGCATTGGCTCCGAAATCGAAGCCCAGCGAGGGCCCGGTCCAGTGGACCTTGCGGTCGCCCTCGACCTGGTGGTGGAGCATGCCCGAGCCGTAGCGCACCCCGGCGATGAAGGCTCCGCCCGCCTCGCGTCCGGTGATGTAGCCGGTGGGATCGCCGCGCTCGCGGAGCACGTCCTCGATGAGGTCCGCCAGCCCTTCGGCGCCCTTGCCGAACACGCCCTCGGCGGCGCCGAGCACCTTCTTGATGCCGATGGTCTCGCCCCTGGCGGCCTGGCTGGCGCGCTGGCTCGCATTGCCGGCGGGGGCGGCGGCCGTTTCCGCGGGCGCGGCCGGTTCCTCGAAGCCGGGCTCGGCGGCGGCATCCTGCTCGCCGGCCTCGACGGGCTGATATTCGGGTTCCTCGGCGGCCCAGGGCTCCTCGGCGGCGGCGGCGGGCGCCTCTTCCTCGAGGGCGGTGTTGGGATCGATGCTGGAGACCTGGGCCGGCGCGGCGGCGGCACCCACAACCAGAAAGGCGGCGGCCGCCAGCCGAAGGAAAACGGGCCTCAGCATGTCCTAAACTCCCCCTTGCGCTCCTGCGCGGGAGTAAATGCCTGTGAGGCTTTCGCCGCAATGAACGGGCGACGAGACGAGTCGATATCGCGCCGGAACGGTTCGACGGGCCTCCTTTTTCGGGCCAAGCTTCGGAATTGCCGTAGGACTCCGGCCCGGCGCCCTGCGGAAACCACGGTCGGGCGGCCCGCGCCGGCAATTCCCCGCCGAGCTTGGTTGAACGATCGGATCGCGGCCTATATAGGCCCTGCTTCGGCGCGCCTGGAGACGTGGGTGAGTGGCTGAAACCAGCGGTTTGCTAAACCGCCGTAGGGGGATTACTCCTACCGAGGGTTCGAATCCCTCCGTCTCCGCCAGCCTCGTCGGTCGGGCATGACTCCCCGCCGCCCGCGTCACCATATTGCAACAGCGCGGCGCTAGGCGATTTCCGGGAAGGAGAGCCGCCATGCACGATCGCCGTCAGCCCGTGGACCCCGCGGCCGGCCGCCCGATCGAGGAAAGCCGCGGCGGATGGGCCCTGTTCGGCCGGCTTCTGACCTGGTCGATGCGCAACAACGGCCATCGGCGCTGATCGCGCCCCCGGCCGGCCCGGCGGAGCCTAGTCCGGCGGCCTCTTCGCCAGATCGTCGAGCAAGGGAGAGTCGGCGCCGCCGCCCTGGCCGCCATCGTCCATTTCGCTGGCCGGCCCGGAAGTGCCGCCGCCGCCTTTGTCGATGATGGTCTCGCCGCCGCGCCATTTGGAGCGGGCCATCGCTTCGTCATGGAGCGGCAGGGCGCGATCGTCTTCTTCAGCCATGATTTCCTCCGACCGCGGCTGAACGCGCGCGCCGCGCCGGCGATCCGACTCCGCCGATTCTCCGCACGGTGCCATAAAAGATTCCCAAAACTGTCACGCAGGTGTAATGTTCGCGATCGTGTCGACGGTGGCGGAGAGACGAGCATGAGGACTTCCCTGTTGGCCGCTACGGCGGCGATCGCCCTTTCCGCCTGCGCGACCGGCGATCGCGGGCTGCTGGTGGAGCAGGGATATGAGCGCGGCGCGCTGGGAGTCGCGGCCATCGACCGCGGCGACTGGGCGGCGGCGGAAGCTCGGCTGAGCGAGAGGCGGGGTGTCCGGTCCGACGATCCCGCGAGGCTGATCAACCTCGGCAAGGTCTATGCGGAAACGGGACGGACGAGCGATGCCGTTGCCGCCTGGCGGCTGGCGCTCGCTTCGAAGCGCCACTTCGAGGTGGTGACGGCGCAGGGCCGGGTGGTGTCGACGGACCAGCTCGCGCGCGAGGCGCTCGCCGGAGTCCGGCCCTCGGTTCGGACCGCCGCCCGCTAGGAGAGGTGGCTGTCATGAGCGTGTCATCTTGATGCGCTCTAAGGGCCCGCAGCCTTTCAGCGGGATGACATGCGCGTGGCCGGTCGCCGGTGATCCAGACCCAGGAAGTCGAGCTGAAGCTGGAGATCCCGCCGGGCGAGATCGAGGCGTTGCGAGCCACGCCTCTGCTGGGGGATCCGAGGCGGCGCCCGGACACTCAGCGGACCGTCTATTTCGATACGCTCAGGGGCGATCTGCGCAAGGCCGGCTATTCGCTTCGGCTGAGGCAGAACGGGCGGAGCTTCGTGCAGACGGTGAAGCACAGGGGCTCGGATTCGGGCGGCTTCTCCAGCCGGGCCGAATGGGAGAAGAAGAATGACGGGGCGGCGCTCGATTTCGAGGCGCTGAAGGCGACCCCGGTCGGCAAGCTGCTGTCGAAGCGCGACATGAGGAAGCGGCTTCAGCCGGTATCGGAAACGCGGGTGCGGCGCACGACCTGGCTCGTCCGCCGCGAGGAGAGCGCGGTCGAGCTGATCCTCGACGAAGGGAAGATCGTCAGCAACGGCCGCGAGGAGCAAATCTCCGAGGTCGAGCTCGAGCTCAAGCAAGGGCCGCGCTCCGAGCTGTTCAAGCTCTCGCGCGAGCTGGGACGGGATCTGACGCTCAGGATGGGCGTGATGAGCAAGTCCGAGCGCGGGTTCCGGCTGCTCGAAGGCCGCACCGCGCGGGCGCGCAAGGCCGAGAAGGTCAGGCTTTCCCCCGCCCTGACCGTCGGCGAGGCCTTTGCCGTCATCGTGCAGTCCTGCCTGCGTCACTTCCGCCTCAACGAGCCGCTCTTCACGCAGAAGGCCAACGCCCGCGCCCTCCACCAGGCGCGAGTCGCCGTGCGGCGCCTGCGCTCGGCTTTGACGCTGTTCAAGCCGGCCTTGATCGATGCCGAGGCGGCGCACCTTCGGGCGGAGCTGCGCTGGTTCGCCGCTCTGCTCGGCGAAGCCAGGAACCTCGACGTCCTCCTCGCGACGAAGACGGCGGAGGGGCGCACCCCCGACCGGGTCACCCGCGAGCAGTTGCGGGACGCGCGCAAGGAGGCTTACGCCCGCGTCCAGGCCGCTCTCGCCGAGCGGCGGCTGCCGGCCGCCATTCTGGAGCTCGTCGCCTGGAGCGAGGCCGGCGCGTGGCGCGGCGGCGATCTCGCCGGCGAGCCGATAAGCGGCTTCGCGACCGGCCGGCTCGAGCGCGGCTGGAAGCGGGTTCGAAGGCAGGCGAAGGCGATGGGGGCCCTGGAGCCGGAGGCGCGCCACCGCCTGCGGATCGACCTGAAGAAGCTGCGCTATTCGGCCGAGTTCTTCGTCGCCCTCGCGCCGAAGGGACGAAGGCGCCGGCAGAAGCATTTCATCGCCCAGCTGCAGCGCCTGCAGGACCTGCTCGGGCAACTCACCGACAGCGAGGCCCGGCGGCAGCTGGCGCCCGGTCTGTTCGAAGGCGCCGCGGCGGAGGAAGCGGAAGTGGCGGCGCTGGTCGCGGAGTCGGAGCGGGCCTGGAAAGCCCTCGCCGACACCGGGCCCTATTGGCGCTGAGCGCCTCTCAGCAGCCTGAGCGCCTCTTCCGCGTCGATCTGGCCGGTCATGGCGAGCGTCCGGGCCGTCGCGGCGAGGTTGGGCCAGCTCCTGAAGGCGTGGCCGGCGATCGCCGCTTCCTCCGCCCCGCACACGATCAGCCGGCCGATCGTGGCATCGACCGGCAGGGTCTCGAACGCCGCGGCGGGCGCCGCCGACCCGCTGCCGCCGCATTCGGAGCAGCCGGGGGCCTGATAGACAACTCCGCCAGGATCCAGGCCGAGAGGGGCCGTCACCGCATTGCCCGGCTGGACCGGTTCGCGGCACGACTGGCACAGACGCCGCACCCGGCGCTGCGCGAGGACGAGGCGAAGGGCGAAAGCGATGGCGAACGGGTCGAGCCTCATCGCCGCCAGGCGGCCGATGGCGCCGATCGCGTCGCGCGAGTCCATCGTCGCCAGCACCAGGCGCCGTCGCGCGGCAACGAGCGCCTCCTCGGCGGTCTCCCGGCTCACGAGCTCGCCGGCCACTTCGGCGTCGGGCCGGCAGGCGGCCAGCGCCCGCAGCGTGTCGCCTCTTCCGGAACCCTGCGGGCCGGCGACCAGGATCAGCCCGATCTTTTCCTCGAGGGCAAGCCCCAGCGCTCTCCGCACCGCTTCCGTCGATGCCGGCAGATCCGGGCCGCCGCCATCCGTCGCGGCGGGCGCGGCGACCGCAGCCGGGACCGCGTCGGCAGGTGGGATCTGGAGGTGCATGGACTCTTCCTAGGCCGCGAAGATGACAGGCGTGTGGAAGATTTGTGACAGTATTTCCGCGGGATGGGACTAGAAGGTCATGCTCAGGCCGACGCTGAGGGTGCGGCCGACCTTGTAGCTGTTGATGTCGATCCGGTTGTCGCCCGATTCCTGATATTCCTCATAATCCTGGCCCAGCAGATTGCGCGCCTCCAGCTTGATCTCCGCCTCCGTGCCGAGGAAGCGGATCGCCTCGCGCGCGACGAAATCGAGCCGGAGCCCGGGCTTCTCGATGATGTCGGGCTGCCGCGCGCTGCCCTGAATCGGGCCGCGCTCGGTGACCCGCTCGCTCGCGTAGGTGAGGAGGAAGGTCGCCTGGGAGAGGCGGTCGGTATTCTCGATTCCGAACTGGACGTTGGCGAGATGGTCGGATTGCCCGGTCAGCGGGGCGCCGTCCTCGAACAGAAGGTTCGCCGCCACCGGCTGCAGGTCGGGGCCGATGACCAAAGTATCGTCCGATTTCACCTTCGAGCTTGTGTAGGTGTAATTGCCGATGAAGAGCAGCCGCTGGTTGGCGAAGCGGTCGCCGAGCCCGGACAGCGGCAGGTAGGTCTGCAGCTCGGCCTCGACTCCGTACAAAGTCGCCTGCGGCGCGTTGGCGAAGCCGGTGCGGAGCTGGCCGCCGCCGGCGAAGAAGGCGGCGGATTCGATCGGATTGTCGATCTTCTTGTAGAAGCCGGCCAGGCTGAACCGCTCGCCGCGGCGGAAATAATATTCGTAGCGAGCCTCGGCGTTGGTCAGCCGGCTGTCGGTCAGGAAGGGATTGCCGGTGAATTCCCGGTCGGATTCGAAATCCTGGTAGATTTGCGGCGCGAGCTCGCGAAACTGGGGGCGGGCGATGGTCCTGGAAGCGTGCAGGCGTAGCTGCATGTTGTCGGCGAAGTTCCAGGTGACCGTCGCCGCCGGCAGCCAGTAATCGTTGGCGATCCGGGTCGCGGCGGCGCCGGCGGCGCTGGTCAGGACCGTCTCGACGGCGTCCTCGTAGCGGATTCCGAACTGCGCCCTCAGCGCGGCGCTCGGGATCTCGATCTCGCCCTGGGCGTAGCCGGCGTGGATTCGAAGCCCCGCTTCATAGGCGGCGGCGCCTTCCGCGCCGGAAATGTCGCGCAGCTGGATGTTGAAATTGTAGATGTTGAAGTCGGACAGCAGATAGTCCGGCCGCTCCTGCGCCACCGCGATCGGGAGCGCGCCCTCGGGGCGGAAATACTGGAACTGGAAGCGCGAGGAATCGCGCCGGCTCTTCGTATAGGCGTAGCCGGCCGAGAGCGTCGTCGGAAGCGCGCCGCGCAGGCGGTAGGCGAGGTCGATGCCGCCCGCATAAATGTCCTCGCCGAGGTCGTTGAAGGCGATGGTGGCCGACTGGCCGCCCGAGGTCAGGTTGTTGACATAATCGTCGACGTCGCTCGCGCTCTTCGTCGCCGGGTTGCCGTCGCCCAGATACGTGTAGCTGATGTCGCGCTCATAGGGGGATTCGCGCTGCGAATTGGCATAGGTGCCGCGCAGGTCCACGCTGAAATCCCCGAACTTCAGCTCGCCGACGAACTGGGTGTCGATCAGCTGACGCTCGAACCAGTAGGTGTTCTGCTCGATGATCGAAGGGGGCAGGTTGGGATCCTGGTCCTGCACGCTTCGGTTGAAGCCGGCGGCGAGGCGGCCCTGCTTCAAAGTGTCGCGGATGAAGAGGTTCGTCCACCTGAGCTTGTGCTCGCCTATCTCGGCGCCGAGGCCGAGCATGGCGTTGACGAGCACCCTGTTGTCGGTGGTGACCCGACGGAAGCTCGACTGGGGCGTGCCGGCAAGCTCCGGGTCGAGCGAGATCTGCTGGATCGCGTCGCGCGTGCGCCAGCTGTTGCTGTAGCCGACGGCCCCCAGAACGCCGATCCGGGCGCCGAGCCAATCGAAGGCGGTGCCGGCGCTGACATTGCCGCCCAGATTCGGAGCGATGTTGTTGACGCGCTGGAGCAGGGTCGTCGGAGCGTTGACCAGGGCCGCAGCGAAGTCGCGGCGCTGGGCGGCGGTGGTGTCGCCGTTGAAGGCGCCGCCGGCGACGGCGCTCCCGAGGCCGGCCGGCATGTCGCGGGTGCCGTCGTCGAAGCCGAGAGGATCGAGGTCGCTGCCGTAATAGGAATAGCCGAAATGCCCCGTCGTCTCCCCGTCCAGCTCGGTCGAGGCGCCGACGGTGAGGAAGGTCTCGTCCGGAATGGAGGTGGTGGTGAGGTTGATGACTCCGCCGCCGAACTCGCCCGGATAATTGACGGAGTAGCTCTTCTGGACGACCGAGCTGGCGATGAGGCCGGTCGGGAAGATGTCGAGCGGAACGACGCGCCGAAGCGGCTCCGGGCTGGGCAGCGGCGAGCCGTTGAGCAGGGCCAGCGAATAGCGGTCGCCGAGGCCGCGGACGAAGACGAAGCCGCTGCCGACGACGGACAGGCCGGTGACACGCTGTAATGCCCCGGCGATGTCGCCCTCGCCGGTGCGGGCGATGTCCTCGCTCGAAAGGACCGAGACCACTTCGGGGGTGTTGCGCAGGACGTTGGGAATGTTGCGCCCGGTGACCACGATATCCCCGGTCTGCTCGCCCTCAGCGCCGGGCGCGGAAACCTCGATATCGTCGTCGGGTGAGGGCTCCGCCGGAGCAGCGGTCGCCGCTTCCGGTGCGGGCGCGTCCTCGACCGGAGGAGTCTCCTGCGCAAAAGCGGCTGTGGCGGTGAGAGCCGTGGAGAGCAGCAGCAGGCTCGCCAGGCGGATGGGCTTCAACATCGTCAAATCTACCCCCGGTAGGTCAAAGAGCGGGGGCGGCGGATGAGCCGCCGCCCCGAAGCAGGCGCCTGAATCAGGAGGTGGGAATGGCCGTGCAATTGCCGCTGCCGCTGCCGAAGTTCACGTAGCCGGCATTGCAGGTCCAGTTGGCGTACCAGCTGTCCGACGCGTTGCGGACGGCGCCGATCCAGGAGACCGTTTCGAGCCGGTTCGGAGCCCCGGCATTGGCCGTCGCGAACTGGTCGTTGTTGAACGGGGTCGGATCGGTCGCCGCCACGCCGGTCTCGCCCGCGCCGTTGATGAAGACGTTGGTCAGGCTCGACGTGAAGGCCGAATTGTTGCCGTTCGAGCCGGAGCCGAAGATCGCCTGGATCTCCGCGACCGTGACGTTGCCGTCGTCGCGGAACGGGGTCGGGCAGGAGAGGACGACCGAGCGGAAGACCGGCGGTCCGACATCCTGAAGGGCGGCGTCCGTCGCGCGGACGGTGGTGCCGCCGGTGGCGTCGATGTCGAGGCAGGCCTGGGTGCCGACGACGACGCTGTTGAGCAGCGCATAATCGGTGCCGCCGCGAAGCAGGATCGTGTTGCCGCCCTGGACGGTGCTGCGCTGGACGAAGGTGGCGTTGGAGACCCGCGTATATTGGCGCGGCAGCGCGTCCTCGTTGCCGTTGGAATCGGCCTCGATCATCGAATCGCCGTTCTGGGCGTCGCGCTGCACTCCGATGACGAACTGGATCGTGCCACGATAGCCGAGGTCGGTGTCGAGCCCGTCGTCGTCGGCGCCGGTGACGACGATATGCTTGGCGTTCACCCGCCCGCCGAAAATCTCGATGCCGTCGTCGGAGCTGTTGTGGATCTGGATGTGGTCGATCGTCGTGTTGCTTCCGACGCCGCCCATGGTGAGGCCCTGAAGCTCGTTGCCCGGAGCGATGGCGAAGCCGGAATAACGGATCTGGACGTAGCGCATCGTGCCCGAATTGTCGGTCGCCACGTTGCCGCCGTAGAAGGAGCCGGTCGTCCCCTCGATCACCTGCTGGCAACTGGCCGAGCCGCCCGGAACCGCGGTGTTGCAGTCGCTGATCGGAGCCCGGCCGAGCAGGATGACCCCGCCCCACAGGCCCTGGGTCGAATCGGTCGCCGTGCCCTCCACATTGCCGCGGGCGGTGAAGACGATCGGCTGGGTCGCGCTGCCCACCGCATTGATCCGCGAGCCGCGGTTGATGACCAGATAGTCGTTGCCGGACGAGCCGAAGATGGTGACTCCGGCCTGGATGGTGAGGGTCACGGCGTCGCCGCCCGCCAGCGAGCCGTCGCCGCCGACGTCGGTGCCGACGTTGACCGGCCCGGCGAGCGAATAGATCACGCCGGGAAGCTTCTGGAGCGTGTAGTCGTCGCTGATCCGGCCGGATATCTCGCAATTCCGCCACGCCGTCGCGATCACCCCGCGATCGACGGTGCCCTGCGGGCAGCCGGCGGCCGGAGTGCCGTTGCCGGGAGGCGGCGGCGGAGGGGGCGGGGCGGGCGTACCCGGGGTCGGGACGACGATCACCCCTTCGCCGGGCGAGGAGACACTGCCGGGGCCGCAGGCGGCCAGCGGGATCAGGGTCGAGAGCAGCAGAATCGAGCGAAGACGAAGCATCGAAAACCCCCTTTAAGGTGTCCAGGCAGCCCGCTTCTGGTGCGAGTCTGTTCCTGGGCCGGCGCTACGGGGATTCTGTGATAGTCATGTGACAGAATCGAAATGCATGGATAGATTCTGTGGGTAAAGTTCTGTCACAGTCTGTAATTGACGTGACTTAATTCTGTAACAGTATTTCACGGAACTACAGGCTCGCGCGCATTTTCCTGCCGTCTCTTATGAAGATGAACTCGGTCCTGGAGGCGTTGCGCATCTCCCAGGCAAGCTCGCCCATCCTTTCCTCGTCGAGCTGGCTGCCGTTCACGCTGAGGATGACGTCGCCCGCCCGAAGCCCCGCCTTGTGCAGCCGCGGCAGGCTTTCGCCGCCCTTGAGCGCGTAGCCGCCGATCCGGCCGTTCGAGACCACCGGCTTGAGAATGTGGCGCAGCACCGCGGCCTCGATGCCTTGGTCCCTGTCCGGGTCGCTCCGCTTCGGAGCGGCTTCGGCCGGGGCTTCGCCGAAGCGCCTGAGCTCGAGCCGGGCGCTCTGGCCGCCGGTGACCAGGACCGCATGGTCCCGCCCGACCTCCACGAGCCTGAGGCCGGGCCGGAAATCCTTTCCCACCCGGACGAGGCGCTGCCCTCCGGCGGTCGTCCCGATGATCGCCGCGAGGCCGGCCGAGCCGCCGCCGCTCACGCCGTAGAGGATGAGGCCGAGCGCCGAGCCGGGAATCGGGGCCGGTGCGGGCGTCGCTTCAGGCGCCGGCGCGGCAGCGGCGGGCACGGGGAGCGGGTCGGGCCGGCGGGGCTGCGGCACCGTCGCCGCCGGCGAGGCGGCGAGCCAGGCGTAAGCGCCGGCCAGGGCGACGGCCAATCCCGCCAGCCGTCCGGCGGTCGCGGCCATCAGCTTTCGCTGTCCAGCGCGTAGCCCGCGGCCCGAACCGTGCGTATGAGGTCCCGCCGGCCGCCCGCATTGATCGCCCGCCGAAGCCGCCGCACGTAGACGTCGACGGTTCGGATCTCGATGTCGCTGTCGCGCCCCCAGACCGCGTCGAGGAGGCGCTCGCGGGAGAAGACCCGCTCCTGATTCTCGAGCAGATGGCGAAGCAGCTTGAACTCGGTCGGCCCGAGGGCGACCGTCTCCCCGCCGCGCCGCACCTTGTGGGTGGCCATGTCGAGCTCGAGATCGTCGAAGCTGAGCACCATTCCGGCAAGCGCCGGCCGAACCCGCCGAAGCACCGCTCGGACCCGGGCGATGAGTTCGGGGGGGCTGAAGGGCTTGGTGACGTAGTCGTCCGCGCCGGTCTCGAGTCCGCGGACGCGGTCGGATTCCTCGCCGCGGGCGGTGAGCATGATGACCGGAATATTGGCCGTTTCCGGGTTGCGGCGCAGCCGCCGGCAGACTTCGATCCCGGACAGCTCTTCGAGCATCCAGTCCAGCACGATCAGGTCCGGGCCGGATTCCACGGCGAGCAGCAGCGCCTCCTCGCCGCTCGGAGTCTGGACCACCTCGAAGCCCTGCTTCTCGAACGTCCAGCGCAGCAGCTCGACCATCGCCGGATCGTCCTCGGCGAGGAGCAGTCGGACATTAGCCATGGGCGCGGATCCTGTCGGGGGCGGCGAGCTGGGCCCGGGCCGGCCGTTCGCCCGTCGCGGCGAAGTGGACGAGCCCGGCGATGGCGGCCGAGTGCGCCGCCACCTGAGCCAGGCTCTGGGCGGCGAAGAGCAGGTTGGTGGCGGCGGCGCTGCCCTCGGGATCGGCGATCATCGTCGCCATCGACGAGCGATAGAGGGAATCATAGGCCGCCTCGGCCTGGCCGCTGGCGGCGTGGATCGGGCCGTGGGCTTCGGGGTCCCGGGCGGCGAAGGCGTCGAGGGCGCAGCGAAGAGACTCGACGGCGGTCGCGGCGAGGCGGGTCAGAGTCGCCGGCATCACCACCCGGCGCTGCGCCGCCACCGCCGGCAGGCGCCGGGCGATGTTGCGGGCATGGCCGCCCGAGCGCTGGATCAGGTCGGAAATCTTCAGCGCCGCGACGACCTCGCGCAGATCGTCGGCCATCGGCGCGCGCAGGGCGATCAGGCAGATCCCCCGCCGCTCGACTTCCTCGCCCAGAGCCCCGATGCGGACGTCGAGCGCCACCGCCTCCGCCGCCGCCTCCGCCTCGAACCGGCACAGCGCCCGGATCGCCGCCGCGATCGCCGCCTCCGCCCAGCCGCCGAGCTCGGCCACCGTCGCTCGCAATTGCTCGAGATCCTCGTCGAAGGCCTTGACCGTATGCGTCGAGGGCTGGGCCGTCATGAGCGGCCGCCCGTTCCCGGCGTCCGCCTACGCTCCATTGCCGTCGGTCCTGCCCTCGTCCTCATAAGGCGGACGAGTGCGCCACTTTCATGACAGGCGTGTGAAAGCGCTCTCCCCGATGGCCGGGCATCCCCATGAGGCTGCGCAGGATTGGCTTCGCGCCGATTGGGCGCTAGGCGCCGCGGATGCTCAGCCTAAGCTTCGTCCGAGAGAATCGGGAGACCGTCGAGAAGGCGGTCCGAGACAAGAACGCCGCTCTGGACGTCGACCGGCTGCTCGCGCTCGACGGCGAGGTCCGAATTCTCAAGACCCGGATCGACGAGCTGCGCAGGCAGCGCAACGAGATCAGCGCCAGCTTCAAGACCGCCGATCCGGCCGAGCGCCCGGGGCTCGGCGCCAAGGCCAAGGCGCTCGGCGCCGAGGCCAGCGAGGCCGAAGCCGCGCTCGCCGAGAAATCGGGCGAGCTCGAGGCGCTGATGCTCCGGCTGCCCAACATCCCCTGGGAGGGCGCGCCGATCGGGCCCGACGAGAGCTTCAACACCGTGGTGCGCGCCCATGGCGAGCCGCCGAGCTTCGATTTCGAGCCGCGCGACCATGTCGCCTTGGTCGAGATGAACGACTGGGCGGATCTGTCGCGAATCACCCAGGTGGCCGGCTCGCGAATGTACGCGCTGAAGGGGCGCCTCGCCCTGCTCGAACAGGCGCTGATGTTCTGGGCGCAACGGATCATCGCGGAGGACGGCTTCACCCTGATGACGGTGCCGGCGCTGGCCAAGCCGCAGGCCTTCGTCGCCACCGGCCATTTCCCGGGGCACGAGGAGGAAGCGTATGAGATGCCCAAGGACGGGCTCTACCTCGCAGGCACCGGCGAGATCGCGCTGACGTCGCTCCATTCGGGCGAGATCATCGAGGCGGGCCGGCTGCCGATCCTCTATGCCGGCTATTCGCCCTGCTTCCGCCGCGAGGCGGGCAGCGCCGGGCGGGACGTGCGCGGGCTGCTCAGGGTCCACCAATTCTACAAGCTCGAGCAATATGTCATCTGCGCCGACGAGGAGGAGGAGAGCGCCCGCTGGCACGCCCGGCTGCTCGCCAATGCGGAGAAGCTGCTCCAGGCGCTCGAAATCCCGTACCAGGTGGTCGAGACCTCGACGGGCGACATGGGCCTCGGCAAGTATAGGATGAACGACATCGAGAGCTGGGTGCCCAGCCTCGGCAAATATCGCGAGACCCACAGCTGCTCGACCCTGCACGACTGGCAGGCGCGCCGCGCCAACCTCAGATGGCGCGACGGCGACCGCAAGGTCCGCTTCGTCCACACTCTCAACAACACGGCGCTGGCGAGCCCGCGAATCCTGGTGCCGCTGCTCGAGAACCACCAGCAGGCGGACGGGCGGGTGCGGCTTCCGGAGGCGCTCCGGGGTCTGATGGGTGGCGAATATCTCTGACGAAAGACGGCCGCCGTTTCGGCTGCTGATCCGCGAGGTGGCGATGATCGCCTCGCGTGCCTGGCGCTTCTTCGGCCGGGTCGGGGAGCGCGGCCCGGCCGACGGGCCGCCGCTGATGGTCATCCCCGGCTTCCTGGCGAGCGACCGAAGCACCCTGGGGCTGCAGCGGGCGCTCGCCGAGGCGGGCTACCGGGTCACCGGCTGGGGTCTCGGAGCCAATCGCGGCGCCCGTCCCGACATATTGGAGCGGATCGCGGCGCAGGTCGAAAGCCATGGGCGGGGCCGGCCGGTGACCCTGGTCGGCTGGAGCCTCGGCGGCATCTTCGCGCGGGAAGTTGCCAAGACCAGGCCGGAGCTGGTCGCGACGGTCGTCACTTTGGGAACGCCTTTTTCCGGGGACCGGCATGCCAACAATGCCTGGCGCCTCTACGAGCTTGTCGCCCGCCACAAGGTCGACTCGCCTCCGGTCGCCGTCAACCCGGCCGAGAAGCCGCCGGTGCCGACGCTCGCCTTATGGTCCCGGAGCGACGGCGTGGTGGCGCCCGCCTGCGCTCGCGGCGGCGAGGGCGAGAGCGACCGGCAGGTGGAGATCGACTGCAGCCATATGGGCTTCGGAGTCAGCGCCCGCGCCTATCCCCAGATCGTCAGGGCGATCGGCGACTTCACGGGCATCTGAGCCCTTCCCACCGGCCCCTCCTCTGATAATGTCCGCGGCAGGGGGATTTCATGAACTATATTCTCGCTCCGGAGTGGAGCCACCTCGGCCTTGCGAGCGCGGCCGCCTTCATCCTGGGCTATGCGCTGTGCTGGAGCATGGACAAGCTCTTCCTCAGGAAGCTGGTCGACGACCGCATCGCCGGGATCGCGCTGAGCTGCGGCCTCGCCTTCGTGGTGATCATGGTCCTGGCCTCGGTGGGCCTGACATGGTTCGTCCGGTCGCAGCCCTACATCGCCGGCCGTCCGATCGTCATTCCCCCTTTCCCCTATGCCCTCAGCCTCATCTTCGGCCTCGCGGTCGTCGGGGTGATCCGGACGATCCTCTACGGCCGCGAATATGAGGAGGGCGACGAGGAGCTCGTCTTCGATCCGGACATCTACGACCAGGCGCAATATGACGAGGAGGTGCTCGCCTGGGACGAGAAGCACGGCCACAAGAATTACTTCCAGCGGCACTGGGCCGGCCATCTGTCGCTGCCGGTTTCCTACTGGGTCAACAACGCTTTGCTGTCGGCGCTGATCGCGGCCGGGGTGGAATATGCCGCCCACCGGATCAGGGAGAGCGGGGGCAGCCTGAGCGGCCTCGCGATGATCGCCCTCGGCTATCTCGCCTTCTCGGTACTGTTCTGGGTGTGGAGTTCGGTCGGCATCTGGCGCTCGGCCTATTGGCACAGGCGGCGAGGCGGCACTCCGGGGTGGGGGCTGGCCGCCCGCACCCTGGTGGTGCTCAGCGCCGTCGCGATCCTGTTCCGCTCGGGCGACATCGCCCTCCAGACGGCGGAGCTTGGAACGCTCGCCGCCGGCCGGGATTCGATCGGCGCGATCGCGGAGATGAAGGTGTCGCCGGACGGCCGCGAGCTCGCCGTGCGCGGCAATCTCGCCAACGGCGCGGCGGCGCGGTTCGGCACCCTGCTCGCGGCGAGCCCCGCAGTCCGCACCGTCGTTCTGACCTCGCCGGGGGGGCGGATGCTCGAGGCGGAGCGAATGGCCGCGCTGATCCGCGACCGCCGCCTCGACACAAGGGTCGACCAATATTGCATGTCGGCCTGCACCAGCCTGCTCCTCGCCGGGCGCGAGCGGACCGCGCCGGAGCAGGCGAGGATCGGCTTCCACCAGCCCAGCTTCCCCGGCATGGACGCCTATGAGATGGGCGACGCGATCGAACGGACCCGCGCCGAATATCTCGCGGCCGGGGTGGACTCCGGCTTCGTCGCCCGGGCCCTCGCCACGCCGGCCCAGAGCATGTGGTTCCCGGAGCCCGACCAGCTCATCGAAGCGAAGGTGCTGACCGGCTCGGACGTGTTCGTCACGACCCGCGGCGGCGAGCGCCGGCGCGAGACCCTGACCGAGATGCGCTTGCGCCGCCAGCTGCAGGCGATCGCGGCCCAGATCAATGCGAGGGGCGCGGTCCGGGTGAACGATATCACCACCATGGAACGCGCCTCCGTGTCGGGCACGACGCTCACCGAGCATTACAAGATCGAGAGCGCCAATCTCGATGTCGCGGGTAGCCGGGCCAATCTCACGCGCAGCTATCGTCAGGAGATCTGCTCCAACGTGCAAACCGCCTTGATGGTCCGCGACGGCGCGCGGTTCGTCCTCTCCTACGAGGACGGCAGGGGCAGGCCGGTCCTCGATGTGAGGATCGAGAAATGCACGGCGTAACGAAATCCTCCCAAGCTCGCTTGGGGAGGGGGCCATGCGCAGCATGGTGGAGGGGTAATCGCACAGGCTTCCGCCAGCTGCGCCTCCACCACCCTAAGGGTGGTCCCCCTCCCCATCGCCGCGCGACGGGGAGGATAGAAACGGTTCCGCCACCGCCTTGGGCACTCGCAGCGGCCGCCCGCTCGCTTTGTCGAGAATGGCCCAGGTCGTCCGGGCCCGCACCCGCGGCTTGCCGTCCTCGCCGATGAAGTCGACATGGCGGTCGAAGCGGGCGCCCCTCGGCGCTTCGCCGACCCAGGTGCGGCCGGTGACGGTCTCGCCGGGGAGGACGGCGCGGAGGTAGTCGATCTCGTGCCGGACGAC
>Ga0196965_1000459_pt1 | contig 24086 bp, 19 predicted proteins | sample S1_20metaG_FD_148668 | JGI IMG/M metagenome (GOLD analysis project Ga0196965, IMG submission 148668) | Soil microbial communities from Anza Borrego desert, Southern California, United States - S1_20 | ecosystem: Environmental > Terrestrial > Soil > Desert | place: USA: California | collected... | reverse complement strand
GAAGAAGTGATTCTCGACGGAAATATCAACGCCATAGTTCTTTCCTGTGCCGCTGCTTATCAAATCATCCGGCGGTAGGGCTTCGAGTAAATTCAAAGCAGAGAACGACGATGATGTTCTTTCAACGGGGATATCAAAAATGTATTGATAGAACGCTCCGGTTCTCACGAACGCCATATCAGAAATTTTGTATCGGTGACTGGCGTCAAGATGATGGGACCTCGTGAAATCAAGCAAGGAATTCCCCGGCGTAAGATAGACCTGGGAAAGTTGCTGCTGACTGATGAGGGAATATCCAACATTCCATTCCGATCGTTGGTGCCGATCAATGGTAAAGTTCAATCGCGGCTCAATCGATTTAGTGTCGTTATAAGTAAAATAAAGAAAGCGGGTTCCCATGTCAAGCGAAACAAACTTGCCGATTTGTGAATGCCAGCTGACAAATGGCTGAAGTAATAACCCCTCCATTGTGCCTTTAACTGCATTCACCTCCTGCGACGCGCAGATGATACACGCCTTTGCACGAAGGACATCATAAGTGCTGCTGATATAGTTTGTCATTACACCGAACCGCAGCATCGACTTGTCACCAATTTCCATGTCGTAGCCAATGCTTGAGGAAAACAAGCCGTTTTCAGTTGCATATTGATCCCGCACGAGGGTTTTCTGCAGATGCGGAATTTCATCTGACACGATAGCCTCGCGCTCCTGATCGGAAGATGACCATGCAGCACCCATTTTCAATTTCCCGGATCGTGTAGGTTTTTCGTACGTCCAACCCAGGCCGTAAGTTAGCGCGTCAAAATCGATATTGTACCGGTCTTTGTCTTCCTGCCACTCAGCCGGTTTTTTCCTATCGAATTGGTTCCTGCTGTCACCGAAAAAACCGAAGAACGCCAATCGCTCGCCCGAAGGTTTCGCATCCGCTATGCTGAATGAGACATCCTGAAAAGCTATCTCCTCATCGCCGAAATTGACGCCAACTGACGACAAAAGTCCGACCGTGGAGTACCGGTAATTGGCGATCATCGATGTTGTGCCCGATTTACTGATAGGTCCTTCTGCAGCCAGGTCCAAACCAATCAGGCTCGCCTGCGCGGTGTACTCAAAATTATTCCTGTTGCCGTCACGCATAGACATGTCTATCACGCCGGCCAACGTATTTCCGTACCGGGCAGGAATGTATCCGGCGTACAAATCCGTGTGGCCCAACATTTGCGCGCTGAGAATGTTTACACCTCCACCATTGGCCGCAGGACGATCACTCAACGTTCCGGCGTTGGAAAGATGATTCGGATTCACAATATCCAATCCATTTAATCGCCATAACAACCCATTTGGAGAATTACCTCTAACCATGATAGAGTTGTTTTGATCGCTGGTTGCAATTACACCGGGATAGGCGGTTAACGCTCGGACTGGATCGAGATAATTCGCTGGAATACGCAAAGCTTTTTCAATTGACAGTGATTGCAATCCGGAGAGTTCGCGCGCGCCGCCAGAAATTTCAACTACATCGAGAAGTGTTTCGCCTGGCATCAGCCGAAAGTTGACAACAGATTGTTTTCCTGCAATGACAAGTAACTCATGCTTCTCTGTCTTAAACCCCGTAAAAGTAACTTTGATCGTGTATCGTCCGGCTGGTATGCTCATCGAATACGTGCCAGACTCATCCGAGGTTGTCGTTAAAGACGGCTGTAATGAAACGGTAGCGCCTGGAAGTGGCTTATCAAACTGATCTGTAACCCTGCCACGGACTACCGAGTTGACCTGCGCCTCAACAGTCAAGGCTGAAATGAAAATGATAGTGGCTAGTAAACCTTTCACGTTTATGTATAAGCTAAAAATAACAATGTCCGGTCGTAAACCGGACATTGAGCAAAATCAAAATTTTGTGATCATAGAAGTTTTTTCAGGTTGGCGATGCTCGCCTGGACACTGTCAATCGGCTTTCCCGGATAAGTCTCCTGTTCAACATAAAAATGTTTCAACCCTGAAAGCTTTGCATGTTCAAATAAAGATCTGAAATCAATTGTTCCGGTACCGATGTCTGCATTCCGTTCCTTGTTGGTAGGATCCATATCCTTCACATGCCACTGTTCAAATCTTCCCGGATGGTTTTTGAAATACGTAACCGGATCATAACCGGCACGGTACACCCAATACAGATCCAGCTCCATGCTGACAAGTTTCGGGTCACACTCTTTTAACATCAAATCAAAGGGAACCTGCCCATCAAGCGCTTCAAATTCAAATGCGTGATTATGATAGCCGAATCGAATGCCGTGCTGATTGGTAACCTCCCCAGCTTTATTCAGCGTTTCGCAAATGCGTTTATAATCATCGATTGATTTTCTTTCATTTTCCTCAATCCACGGAACAACCATGTACGGCTGACGCGCCTTCTTGGCGTCTTCGACAGCCTTCTTCCATTGATCGCCTGACGCCATGCCCAGCGGATAATGTCCGCTCGTTACTTCCATGCCGAAATCGCGAACGCAACTCACGAAATCCTGAAAAGGCATTCCAAAGATTTTGCCGTCGGCATACGAATAAGTTTCCAACTCTTTGTAACCGAAACCAGCAACCTGCTTGAGTATTTCCTTAGGATTGTTATTGATCGTATCACGCAACGTATAAAGCTGTAATCCGATCTTAGTTTTAGCTTTTGATGCAACCAAAAAACTTGGCAGCGCTACCAAACTTGCCGCTGTAAAAACTGAATTCTGAATGAACTCTCTTCGTTTCATAGGAGACGTGGTTGTTTGTTTTGGTTTGTTGAAACCACCAGAGAAGAATTTGTCCCTGGTGTCAGCAGATGGGGATATCTAAAAGTAATAAAATTCTTCATAGTTTAAAACTGCTAGATCGATTTACATCGTGCATCTACATGCAGTTCCATCTTAACTAGTTAAGTTCTTTAATCTTGATATTTCTAAACCAAACCTGATCGCCGTGATCCTGCAGTGCGATATGACCCCTTGTCGATCGACCAAAGTCAGCCATATCTTTAAACTTGCTATTTTTCACGAGATCTTTCCACCCAGTGCTACTCATATCAAATGAAACTATCTGATAGCCGTTCAACCAGAATTCGTATTTGCCATCATTGGCAATGATACGCGCTTCGTTCCATTCCCCTGCGGCGTTTGCAGCCACGAATTTACTCTCGATCAGATCGTACAGATCACCCGCCCTGTGCTTTTGAATTCTGCCGTCAGGGTGACAGGTGTTATCGAGCACTTGCATCTCGGGGCCAGTCTGCCAGACGTATTCATACTTATCTTCTTCGAGAACATTGAAAATCACACCGCTGTTACCACATTTCTGAATTTTCCATTCAAGCTTTAACTCATAATTCTCGTAAGACTTGTCTGTAACGATATCACCACCATCCGATGTTTGCCAATCCTTCTTGTTACTGGTATCCAGATACAACGCACCGTCCTTAACCTTCCATGCATTTCCGATTTTATCGCTTTTGAATTTTCGCCACCCGTTTGTCGTCTTCCCGTCAAACAGAAGCTCCCATCCTTCTGATTTTTCTTTCGCGGTCAGGGTGTTCGGCCCTTGTGGCTTTACAGGATTTTTGAAACCTGGATTACCAACAGGAATCATGTTCATCGTATACCAACCTTCCGTCGACCACAAACTTTCATTCGCCGCGCTAACGAACACTCCTTTCAAACGCACATACACGACATGCCCGGGCTTCATGCCACCCAATTCCAGGAATATCCTTTTGCGATCATCACTAATGTTGACCGACTTTATTTGCAAAGCCTTTTCATCCAACTTGGGACCTCCATAGTCTGCAGTTGGTTTATAATACCACTGCCGAACTTCATAATCGCTTGCGGCATTCCCATACGCATCTGCTAAAGGCTGTGTCAGCTCAATCTCAACACCATCAGTCTTTGCTCGAATAGCCAGCATCTCAAACGCTGGATTGCCCGTCCATATCAGCTTTTGCAAACCGTACCATTTACCGCCTTCTGTAGCCCAGTTACCTGGATTACCAATCATGCCGACATACAATGCGTTGTCAGGACCCCACACTACACGGTTGACCCCACCTTCGAGACCTTGCGTAAAGCGGAACACCGCACCCTGATATTCGTCGTTGACCTTTTCAGCAAACACACGTTTCAAGCCGCCATGAGTAACCTCTCCGTGGAGTTGCTGACCTTTATACGGACCGAGATGCATGGCGATCGGCTGACTCGGAGAGTTTCCGATTTCATCCTGTGGAAGCCATACAACAGGGAGCTTTTCCTGCATACCCGCGGTGCCCTCGAAATCGACAGAACGTGAACCATACCACGATCCTGGCTTGATGTGCACGATCTTACTCGATGGAAGCCAATCGCCCTGGTTGTCGGCGAGGAACAACTCATTGTCGACACCAAAGTTGATACCATTTGGTGTACGAAGGCCGCTTGCTATAAATTCAAAACTCCCATCGTCCTTCGAAATCTTGACCACTTTTCCGCGATCAGGGATTTGCGGGTTTGTACTCGCGCCTCCTGGATTAATAGCTGTAGCAAGTGCTGCGTAGAAGTACCCATCTTTATAAGCGAGACCGAAAGCAAATTCATGGAAGTTTGCAGACACACGCCATCCATCGCACACAGTCTGATATTCATTGATGATGCCATCTCCATCAGTATCAATTAAGCGCGTGAGCTCCTGCTTTTTAAGCACGTAGATTGTATCGTTGACGATCTTAAGCCCGAGGGGCTCGGCCAACCCGGAGGCTATGCGTGTAGCTTTCATCGCTGCGGGGTTATTTGACGTTACGCCAGTCAATCGATAAACCGGTCCGGTTGAATCCCAGGTACAAATCACAAGGCTGCTGTCAGACAGGAAATCCATGCCACCTACGCGCGGCTCAAAATCATCCGGACGCGCCTGCGCGACCCGGAAGCTCGGGTGAACACCAGCGAGAATGCGCTTATCTCCCGGGACACTTCGTGTCAATCTTGCCATCGGAACATACGGCGTCGACTTTTTGTAGTGTGACTTGTTATGACTTAAAACATTTACAGGGATGACCGCGAACTTTGGGTCGCCATGTTTTGCCCACTGCAATGAAAATGCGAGACCTCCTGCGCCCTGATAGTAAATGATTTCAATGAAGTGCTTTCCTTTCCTGAGCATCATCTCGGCATCTTTCGCCTGCGGCCCGTGCATTCCATCGTTGTCGATTATCAACTTATTGTCGAGCCACATACGCGACCCATCATCACTCACCAGTCTAAATACAAAGTTATTATCCGATTCAATGTTGATGAATCCCTTCACATGAAAAAGTACGTTCTTATCGCAGTCAGCATAATTCTCGAATAGCTCGTCGGTGAAATGTATTCCCGGAGCAACGGCGGTGAATACCGGGTCTGTGATCTTTGGATACTCATAGTAATTGACATCGCGCGACTCCAGCTTGTAAATGGAAACGGCGAGACCAGGATATTCTTTATTCTCTTCCTTTTTCTCAAATTCATTCTTGTCATCGAAAGGAAATCCGATTGGTTTTGTTCCTGCCGTCAGGTCAACATTCGTCGAAACTTCGTCAGCCGGCTTCTCGCCATCAAGCGACATGATGTAATTGACCATCAGTGTGGCATCATCTTCCTTGAGATCGGGATGCGCTGTCATGGGCACCTCGCCCCAATTTCCCTTACCACCTTCAATAACCTTCGACACAAGCAACTTCACGTTGCCCGCGTTGTTGCTGTACTTTTCTGCCACGGCAATGTAGGCGGGCCCGACGGTTTTGACTTTTTCGTTGTGGCATGTCTTACAATCAGAACCATCAATCAACCTCGCGCCTTTTGCAAGTGCGTCTTCAGGTGCCTGTTCCGTAACTGTCTCTTCAGCGTCGAATCCGGGATGATAAAAAACAGTGAGATCAGTTTTATTGTTGTTACTGAGAAGTAACTCGACCTGCAATTCATTCAAATTTCCGCCCGGAGTTTCTAAAACAGACTTACCAACTACCTTGATCTCGCCATTGGTCTCGTAATCATTTTCGCTTTCGAGACTTGTGAGCTTCGTTTTTAATTTCAGCGCTGAACCAGCAGGGATACCGCTAGGTGTGAATGATCTTTTTAATCCCGTCTTGTTTTCTTTTGACGCATGCTCCGGTGTCTCTTCGAGCATTATCCTTTTGCCATTCTTCGTGTCGAACGCAAAAAGAAATGTTACGTGACCATCCGTCATACGGTGTCCACGGAATATTGGTGTCACCGCTTCATCAGATCCGTTCGTGTTCAGAAACCAAACTGGGGCATTGGACGAACTCGTAAAATATGCATAACCCTTTGTGGTCGGCTGAGGCCCATGGTTGGTTGTGTACACCGCTCCGTCGAAAATCACTCCTCCCTTCCATGCTTTGTAAAGCTGACATTTTTGTGCATCGTATGCCACGTACAGATCATCGTGTAGCGCCGCCGTTACCATGCGCGCCTTTTTATCAAGTACAGACCTGAATACCCATGGGTCTTGCGGGCGTTTTGTCTCTTTGTTTGAATCGCACGCCGCCACAATGGCGAACAACAAAACGATTGGCAACAGGCGGAAAAAATTCTTCATCGCTAAGCGGGTTTAGATGGAAACAATAACTAATTTTTGGCTGACTATTCCTGGATTTTTTCGCCATCAAGGGATAACACATACATTGCCATCTTTTCAGCATCAGCTTTTGAAATATCAGTGTGCGGTGTCATAGGAATTTCACCCCAGTTACCAGATCCTCCATTGATGATTTTCCCGGCGAGCATGGACACGTTAGCCTGTGTAAAGTCATATTTTTTTGCAACCTCTGCATGTGCCGGCCCTACGATCTTGTTTGTCGCATGATGGCACGTCTTGCAGTCACTTGCATCAACAAGTACCTGACCCTGTGCGATCAGGTCATCTGACGAAGCTTTCTCAGGCTCGGCTGTCTCGTATTCGTCGTATTCTTCGGCGTTGGCCTCTTCCTCCGTCGCGTCTGATTTCTTTTCACCACCGCATGAGTATAGCGCACCCGTTGCACACATTCCGGCAAATAGCAAAATGAATAATCTTTTCATCTGTTGATTTGGTTAAATTAATCCTAATACCTTCTTATTAAACCGCTGATCCTTACCCGAAGCAGCAAAATCATCGAAAGCCCTTTCCGTCACTTTGATGATATGATTTTTAATAAACTTCGCGCCTTCTGCCGCCCCTTGTTCCGGATGTTTCATGCAGCATTCCCATTCAAGTACAGCCCATCCTTTAAAACCATATTGCGTGAGCTTAGAAAAAATTGCTTTGAAGTCTACCTGACCGTCACCCGGTGAACGGAAACGCCCGGGGCGATCGATCCAATTCTGGTAGCCTCCATACACACCAGACTTTCCCGACGGATTAAATTCAGCATCCTTCACATGAAACATTTTGATGAAGTCGTGGTAGAAATCAATGTATTGCAAATAGTCAAGTTGCTGCAAAACGAAATGGCTGGGGTCATACAGAATATTGCACCGTTCATGCTTGCCAGTTGCATCCCAAAAACGCTCGAATGTTATTCCGTCGTGCAGATCTTCTCCCGGATGAATTTCGTAACAGAGATCCACACCAGCTTTGTCGAATGCATTGAGGATCGGAAGCCAGCGCTTTGCAAGCTCCTTGAATCCGTCTTCGACGAGGCCTGCAGGTCGTTGCGGCCACGGATACACGGTGTGCCACATCAGCGCACCGGAAAAAGTTGCGTGCGCGTTCAATCCTAAATTCCTGCTCGCTTTCGCAGCGTTCTTTAACTGCGAGACGGCCCACGCCGTTCTTTCTTTATTCTTTCCGCGCACAGCTTTTGGTGCAAAGCCATCGAACAAGGTATCATACGCCGGATGAACCGCTACAAGCTGGCCTTGCAGATGCGTTGACAATTCTGAAACTTCCAATCCGCAGGAATCAAGAATTCCTTTCCACTCATCACAATAGTCTTTGCTCTCCGCGGCTTTTTCAAGATCGATACATCTGGCATCCCACGTCGGTATCTGCACTGCCTTAAAACCAAGAGATGAAGCCCACTTGCCGATGGTTTTCAGATTATCGAAAGGAGGATTATCTCCCATGAATTGGGCTAAAAAAATTGCAGGTCCCTTGATTGTATTCATGTTTGAAAATCAGTTGAAACAATTTGGTGACGTTACTATTAACACGAACGGCTATTTTAGCGTCGTCCATTTTCTTGTTGACTGCGCTGATTTAACAGCGGTCTTAACGAAGTTCATACCGCGTACGCCATCTTCCACATCTGGAAAATCATATTTCGCAGCATTGATTTTTTTTCCGGGCTTATAATCACGGACAGCTTTTGTAAATGCTCTGTATATGTTGGCAAATGCTTCCAGATAGCCCTCGGGATGGCCTGCAGGTGTTCTCGTAAATGCTTTTGCTTCGGCTGAAAGATATTGTTGCCCGGCTCGGATAACTTCTGTTGGGCGATCAAGCCATTTCAACAGCAGCGTATTCGGTTCCATCTGTCTCCATTCAATGCCACCCTTCTCACCATAGACACGAATGTTAAGATTATTCTCTTCACCCGCCGCAACCTGTGTGGCAAGCAGTACACCAGACGCACCGTTGCTAAACTTCAGGAGCATTGAGCTGTCATCGTCCAGCATCCTTCCCTTGACAACTGCATTCAACATCGCACATATTTCGGTGATCTTCGCGCCTGTTACGTATTCAGCCAGGTTAGCTGCGTGTGTGCCGATGTCACCTATGGCACCACCCAACCCCGACTGCTTTGGATCCGTTCTCCATGATGCCTGCGCATTCCCTGCGCCTTCAAGCAAAGTCGACAACCATCCTTGCGGATATTCAACATATACCTTTCTCACTTTACCAATTTTTCCCGACTTGATGATCTGCCTGGCTTCTTTTACAAGCGGATACCCAGTGTAGGTATGCGTAAGGCCAAGTAACAGGCCTGTTTTCGAAACAAGTTTTTGAAGCTCTTTCGCCTCTTCTATTGAAAACGCGATGGGCTTCTCGACAAGAACATGAAAACCACTTTCGAGCGCGAGCTTTGAAGGACCAAAGTGTACGTGATTAGGTGTCACCACGGAAACAAAATCCATTCGTTGATCGGCAGGCAATGCGTTCTCTTTTTCAAACATTTCCTGGTACGTCGCATATACCCTTCGTGGATCAAGATAAAGTGACTGTCCTGTTTCTTTTGATTCTTGCGGATTAATACTGAACGCACCACATACCAATTCAATCTCGCCATCAATCCCCGCGGCTTTGCGGTGTACGGGCCCGATAAAGGATGTGAGTCCTCCCCCCACCATGCCCATGCGTAGTTTTCTTTTCATTTGGTTCTGTTATGTTGGATGTGTTTCAAGCGCTACGTCATGGCGCTGTCAACACACAAGGCTAAAATTAGTATTCGCGGTATCTTATGAAAGTTTCACCTTAAAAAATTACGAAATAATTTCAATGAAATCGATTGCGGGACAGTTTGAATCCCACAATCGTGAAAGATTTACTACTAAAACAGTAAACTCAAAAAAAAGCCCGGCGAAATGCCAGGCTTCTTAATTCAGTGAAATGAATTTAATTTTCTTCGCTATCGTCTTCTTCTGAAGCAGTTACTTCACCAAGCTCCCCTTTTTCAGCTTTGCGCTTGAGCTTATCGTTAGCAAAGATTGCTACTTCCACTCTTCTGTTTTGCTGACGACCATAATCACTTGAGTTATCACCAACAGGCTGATCGGGACCGTATCCCTGAGTAGTTAATCGTCCGTTATCAACACCTAAAGATTTCAGATAACCTGCAACGGCCTCGGCTCTTCGTTCAGATAAATCCATATTGTATTCACGTGTACCAGTAATGTCTGTGTGACCTTCAATAAGGATATTTGTGTCATCATACTTTTTAAGTGTTTCTGCAAGTTCGTCCAGGTTTGACATTGAAGACTGAGAAAGTTCGTCGGAATTCAAATCAAACTGAATGCCTTCACGAAACGTGATCTTGATACCCTCACCAACACGGGTGATTTCTGCGCCTTCAAGATCTTTTTCTAGTTCTTCAGCTTGCTTATCCATATACCGACCAATTCCATATCCTGCTGCTCCACCTACTGCAGCTCCGAGAATAGCACCCATTGCAGTGTTCCCAGCTGCCTTCCCTATTGCTGCGCCTGCGGCTGCTCCTGCACCTGCACCAATATATGTGCCTTTCTGCGATTTACTCATGTTCTTACATGCACCGAGAAAAATGCAAATGGCAAGTAGTATGCTAAATAATCCACTTGTTCGAATTGACATGTTCTTCATATTACGTCGTTTTAATACGGCTAATTATTTAACAAAACCGTGCCCCAAACAGCGACTGTTTTTTACAGTAGCTTTCGTTTATCTTGCAGCAAGTAGCTAAAAACGCATTTATTAATGGACGGAATTGAACTGCCCGCTTCGGGTGAGAAAATTAAATTACTGGCGCTGGGGGATTCTTACACAATTGGGGAGAGCGTCGGGGAGAATGAACGTTGGCCTGTGCAGCTCATGCAGTCGCTTCGTGAAAAAGGATGGCAGGTGGCTGATCCGAAAATAATAGCCACCACCGGATGGCGAACCGACGAATTGAAAAACGCCGTCTTGAAAGAGGACCTTCAATTAAACTCCGACTTTAATTTAATATCCTTGCTAATCGGCGTGAACAACCAGTACCAGGGGAAGTCTGTTGAAAGCTATAAACCTGAGTTTGAAGAACTTCTGCAGATAGCCATTACGTTATCCGGAAATAACACGAAGCGCGTCTTTGTGCTTTCAATTCCCGACTATGGGTTTACACCATTTGGAAAAGAAAAGCAGCAAGTCATATCCCAGGCTATTGATCAGTTCAATAACGCCAATCATGAGATTACAGCGAAATACGGCGTGAACTATATTGACATCACGCCATTCACAAAGATTCAGATCCGGCGCTGCTTGCATCCGATGCACTGCATCCGGCTGGTAAAATGTACGGTATCTGGGTTCGGGAAATTCTGAGAAGGATGAAGTAACAAGTGCAGCAATTAAACTACTGCACTTGGCACTTTGAAAAGATATTTACCGCGTGAACTCAATCACATTCGCGCTTACCGTAATCGTGCGTTTATAATAAAATGGAGGTACACCTCCCACGTGTTCTTCCGTAAGTACATTGATAATCGCGCGTGACGAGTTCTCTAACTTTGCTTTTTCGAGCATTGAAGAATACGCCTCCTTATACAGTTCCCTACGGTTCATGCCGCCGATGAACAAAACGTACGGAACATCGGCGGAGCCGCTAATCTTGTCGACGACCTTAAAGTTATCAGATGCCAGGTGAACCTGTGTTGCATTTTGATTCTGATTGAGGATCAGCGAGCCATTCACGCCGCAAGAAGTAAGTAACAATGCGCTGATCAGTACTGCTGATAAGGTAAATTTTTTCATGATGAATGATTGTGTTAATGTTTGATTCTATGACAACAATCATCGTCCTCACCCCTACTGCCTGAAAAAAATATTTTCAAGACCTCCGCAAGACAGCTAAGAAGTTACCTGCCTAAGCGTTTACAGGTGCGAGATTTACCGTCTTCCCTTTTACAACGATTTCCATGGGTGCACCGGACTCCAGCCATGTTTCCACTTTATCATCGGTTATCCTGACTTTAATTACACGTTCCCGGAATTCGAGGCGGAATGAATATGATTTCCAGTTATCGGGAATAAATGGATTGAAGTGTAGCTGACCATCTTTCACACGCATGCCACCAAAACCTTTGATCACACTCATCCATGTTCCCGCCATGCTGGTGATATGAAGCCCATCTTCGGTATCGTTATTATAATCATCAAGATCGAGACGCGCCGTACGCACATACAACTCATACGCCTTTTGTTTATATCCGAGCTTCGACGCAAGTATTACGTGAACGCAAGGCGATAATGACGATTCGTGCACCGTCATCGGCTCATAAAAATCAAAGTTCTTGCGATGCTGTTCCATTGTAAACCTGTCTTCGAAGAAGTACATCCCCTGAAGCACATCCGCCTGCTTGATAAAACACGAGCGTAAGATCCGATCCCAAGACCATTTCTGATTCAGTGGTCGATCTTGTTGTCTTAGGTCTTTGACTGTTAACAGCTCCTTATCAAGAAAACCATCCTGCTGTAGGAATACGCCATGCGCAGCGTCCTCCGGATAATACATTTTCTCAACAATGTCATTCCATTTCTTAATTTCAACGACCTCGTCAAATTTCACTTTCGCAGCGATCTCGCTGAATCGTGACGCATGATCCTTTTTGACAGATGCTATCACCTCAATGGTATACGCCAGCGTCCAGGCGGCAATTGTGTTCGTATACCAGTTATTATTTACGTTGTTCTCATACTCGTTCGGGCCTGTTACTCCAAGCATAACGAACTTGTTTCGGTGTGCGGACCAGTTTACGCGTTGTGTCCAGAAACGCGAAACAGCAATCAACACTTCCAGACCAAACTCCTCAAGATATTTCGTGTCGCCTGTATATGCTACATAGTCGTAGATTGCATAAGCAATTGCCCCGTTACGATGTATTTCTTCAAAAGTAATTTCCCATTCATTGTGACATTCCTCTCCGTTCATGGTCACCATCGGATACAATGCGGCGCCGTTTGCGAACCCGAGTTTCTGTGCATTTTCGATTGCCTTCGGTAATTGTTTGTAACGATAGATCAAAAGGTTGCGCGCGACGTTTTGTTCGGCCGTACCGAGATAAAAAGGAAGGCAGTATGCTTCAGTATCCCAATATGTGCTTCCGCCATATTTTTCACCTGTGAATCCTTTCGGCCCAATATTCAATCGCTCATCCTCGCCTGTATAAGTTTGTGTGAGTTGAAAAATATTGAAGCGGATTCCTTGTTGGGCCGCTACATCTCCATCGATCGTAATGTCACATTCCTCCCATTTGTGAGCCCACACGCGTGAATGTTCTTCGTAAAGCTTATGAAATCCCTTTGTAAATGCTTCGTTCAGCACCGTTTGACAATCCTCAACAAGCTTATCTTTTGGATGGTTTTCGGATGACAGGACGGCTGCATATTTATATACGACCGTTTCCTTTCCTTCTTCAAGGGTGAACTGAACGACGTTTCCGGCAAACTTCTCCCGTTGCTCGATGTTCACGCGGTCAAACGAAACTTTCTTCCCCTCCGATTCGACAGCATATACCATTCCCGTTGTTACATGAAAGAACGTCTTCTTCGTTTGCGCGGTCACGATCGCGTTACCTTCTCTCGCATCCTTATAGACTTCCTCCCAGAATTTTTCGTCGTAGTTAGAATCTTTATTGACAACATCTGCGTCGACGTAGACTGATAAAGTGCTCTTCGCTGTAAAATTCAAAGGAGTAATGGCATACCGGATCGCTCCGATCTCGCCGTGGGCCATGCTACAGAATCGTTTCGATTCGATTTTTACTTTTTTTCCATCGTTAAATGTCGCTGTGAACGAGCGAATCAACAACCCGGTTTTCATATCCAGGACTCTGCGAAAATGTTCTACTTTACATTTTGCGAGATCAAGCTTTTGATTTTCTACAGAGAGATGGATGCCTATCCAGTTTGGCGCGTTCAGGACTTTCGCGAAGTATTCGGGGTAACCGTTTTTCCACCATCCTACACGTGTTTTATCCGGATAGTATACACCGGCCACGTAAGTTCCCCTGAGTGTTTCACCGGAATATTCTTCTTCAAAATTTGCACGCTGTCCCATTCGGCCATTGCCGATACTGAAAATACTTTCAGATATCTTATTCACATGAGGGTCAAAACCTTCTTCTATGATTTGCCACTCGTGATGCGTGATATAATTCTTCATAGTTAAGATCCAAACGATTAAACTGTTTCAAGTTCGAGCAGGTCGGCTAACTGAAATTCGCCTGTTGCCGGTATCACAAGGTTAGCCTTATGTAGTTGCTCGTGTGATCCTACTCCTACGCACTTCATTCCCGCTGCAAGGGCAGCTTCTACGCCAGACTCGGCATCCTCAAACACAAGACATGAAGACGGATGAAGTCCCAGCTTGCTCGCAGCGAGTAAAAATATTTCAGGATGTGGCTTCGAATTGACAATCATTGTACCATCAACAACCACATCGAATAACCCTTCGATCTTTAACAGCTGAATTACGGTCTTTGCATTTTTGCTACTCGAGGCAAGACCGATCCTGTAACCTTTTTCTTTTAGCGAACCAAGGAGCGATGGAACACCCGGAAATATTTCTTCAGGCGCCATTCGTTCGACAAAATCGACGAACCATGAATTCTTCTTATTTGCTAGCAATTCTTTTTCATGCTCACTCTTCGCAAGTCCACCGAGTTCAAGAATAATTTCAAGAGACCTCATCCTGCTTACTCCCTTCAGACGTTCGTTTTCTCTTTCAGTAAGCGTAATGCCCATTTCCGCCGCAAGTCGCTTCCACGCAAGAAAATGGTAGTGAGCCGTGTCAACAATTACCCCATCGAGGTCAAAAATGCAAGCTTTAATCACAGTGTTAATAGTCAATCTGGCTATTGTTTAAAAATTGGGAACCAAGGTAATCCGGTTATTTCGAAAAACCTTAAGCGGCAAACGTCTGATGAATGATTTTGTTTACCTCATCGAGCGGTTTAAATACCGCAAACGTTTTCCCTTGCGTTCTGAGGGCGCCGAGTGTATTTCCATACTGTACAGCTTTGACAAAATTTTTTGGATCAAGCAGTAGTCCGAAGCCTACACCGCCGGCAAATGAATCACCGCACCCCGTGGTATCAACCACATTTGCCACCTGAATTGCAGGCACCATGACTTGCATAAATTTCTTTCGTTGGTTGAAAAAGACCATACATCCGCGCGAGTCCATGGTGATAGCGAGACATTTCACTCCTTGGGCAATACAATGTTTTGCAAAGTTCTCCATCTCCTCATCTGATAGATGCCCTGTATAATCACTGTCTTCTCTTTCCTTTCTAAACCACGAAGCAGACGACTCTTCAAGATTCATTTTCAGAACGTCGATGTACGGAAGCCACTGATCTCGGTCTGACCATAACTTCAGCTTTCGTTCTCCGTTTGCTAGGCATGCCGTTGTGGGGCCATGCGCGTCGAAAATGATCACGGCTTTTTTATTCTTCTTTTTTATATAGCGGAGTGTATCGAGCGATATTTCATAGTCGCTGATTGGAATAAAAACAAAAACGTCAGCATCAATGACCGGCTCAACGTCTTTTGGAAGAATAGGATCCATGAATCCCGTTTGTCTTTCGAGACGCGTATTTACATCTACAAACCTCAGACTGATAATATCACCTTGATCATTTTGGCTGGTAACGCAGTTTAAGTTGACGCCTTCATAACCCTTAAACACTTCCCGAACGTTATCCTGATCGACAGCCCTTACATGCGAGACGGGTATGATCTCAATTTCGTTGCCCGCCATAACAGACAACGCGATCACCGGGTGCGTCACACATCCCCATTTTTGAATCAAGTCGCCCTGGTGCGTTACAATATGATCGCGAGGAATCGGGCCTATCACGGCAATTTTCTTCATAGGCGGAATTGATCTATTTCTGAGTAAGGAATGCTGCGCCAAATACGCCTGCACTGTCGCCCAGCGATGGACGTACGATCGGCGTATCGAGCGTATTATTAAAAACATATTTCTTTATCGCATCGCGACCACGGTCGTACAATAGGCTGATGTTACCAACGCCTCCGCCAATAACAATAACATCCGGGTCAAGAATGTTGATCACCACGCTCATAGACTTTCCATAAAAATCAATCAGCCTCAACATCGTACGTTGCGCCGTTGGGTCCGACTTCGATTCTGCCACGGCAACGATATCCTTTAGTGGTTTCTTGTTCCCTGTCTCGGTGTAGTAGTATTTCTCTAAAGCAGGCCCGGCAATTAATTTTTCAACGCATCCGGTTTTTCCACAATAGCATTCGCCACCGGATTCATCAAGAAAGTTATGTCCCCACTCGCCGGCAATGCCCTGCAAACCGATGATGGGTTTTCCATCAATGACGATACCACCGCCAACTCCGGTACCGATAATGACGCCAAACACAACGCGTGCCTTCGGAAAATCCTCCTTCACAACACCAATCAACGTTTCCGCAAGCGCAAAGCAGTCTGCATCGTTCGCCATTTCAACTTTCATCCCGAGTAACTTTTCGAGATCTTTTTTCAATGGCTTACCGTTCATTTCAACCGTATTACAATTTTTCATGGTCCCGGTCTTAGGATCATTGATACCGGGTGTGCCGATGCCGATAGTCTTCGGCTTTCTTCCTGCGCGATCAATCATCATATCCACAAGCTTACCGACCTGCTTACAGATGTGCTCATATCCGTTTTCGGCTTCGGTAGGAACTCGCTCGCGAAAAAGAACTTCAGGTTTATCGAATGATTTTAGAATGGCACCCTCAATCTTCGTCCCGCCGAGGTCGATTCCCCAAAGATTGCCAGCGCTGAACTGAATTTTCTTTTGCTTTGCCATAATGCGTTTTCCAAATTACAATAAATTCTTAATCAGACGATGCAGAACGTAAGATTTGAACTTTCAGATACCGATCAAATTCATCATCAAGGTTATCAAAATGATTAAGAACCATCGTCAGATAGAAGCATATCTGACGTTAATGTGCGGATTACTTGTTTCCCCTACGGGAAGACGGTGTTTACGGATGAGATGCCTGATGAGGCGCCTGGACGTAATAGTTGCATAGCAGAAAAACTGTCAACGCAATGATGAGAGATATGGCAACAAAAACTTTTGCATTTCTTGTGCCCAACATAAAAACCTGGATCGCCGGAACAATCAGTATCAGCAATGCAATTGTACGGAAGTAAAAAATATTCTGATTGACGAAATGACCGAGATCAATTAAACTCTCACTTTCGACACCGGGCAGATAGATGCGGAGCACCTCAACGACAATGAACAATATAATCCCGACAATAAACTGACTGGCTCTCAACATTAATTGAATTGCTTTATATGATTGATGTAAGTACTCAGACTATTTAATTCGTCATTTACCCTTGACTCATCCCATCCCAACCGTGACTGCATCAACTTCACTATTTCTTTTTGGAATAAGCTTACGCGCGCGATGTTGAAATAAACGAGACCAGTTCTTCTGATGAAAAAATCCCGCAGGGTGATGACCATCTCGTGTTCGATCGTAAAAGTCAGCTCCGCCTGAAGTAATCGCAGATCGACATCAACAGTATCCTGGGCATTTTTGAATATCTCCAGAATAATGTCTGTTTGCTTACCATAATTGTGCACAAGATAAGATGCGGTATGATCAGGTAAATCAAAATCGCGAAGCAAAACTTTCAACTTTTCGATATAACGATTAACGCGTTTGGCTGATTTGAAATCATTACCGCCAAGACGAATGCGATTGGTGAAGCATGGAGGATACTTTTCCTTCAGATATTTCTTGATAACCAGGTTTACAACCCGCTCAGACATTTTTCTATAACCGGTCAGCTTCCCTCCTGCAATTGAGATCAAACAGGAAGGTGATTCGAAAATTTCATCCTTGCGCGAAAGCTGTGATGCTGATTTTCCCTCCTCATGAATTAACGGCCTCAACCCTGCCCAGCTTGATTCAATATCATAAACCTGGAGATTCACTTTCGGGAATGTCGTATTCACTGCTTTCACAAGATATTCGGCGTCCTCGATCGTTGTGTATACTTCGTTGAGCCGACCATTGTATGTTGTATCAGTTGTGCCGACGTAAGTGGCGCGTCCGCGTGGAATAGCAAAGATCATCCTCCCATCGTCGACATCGAAGTAAATTGATTGACGCACCGGGAATTTTTCGCGCGGCACCACAACATGAACACCTTTTGTGAGATGTAGCCTCTTGCCGTTCCTGGACTGATTGATATCGCGTAGTTCATCCACCCATGGCCCAGCAGCATTCACAACTACTTTTGCGCGGATAGAGATGGGATTACCGTGAAACTCGTCTATCGCGTTGGCGCCACAAACTTTCCCGGAATCATTGATAAAACCGATACACCTCACATAGCTGACGGGTGTTGCGCCATATTCAAATGCTTTCTTAATGATCTCTATCGTTAGGCGTGCATCATCGGTCCTGTATTCTGCATAGATTGCTCCGCCCTTAATATCGTCCGCTTTTAAAAGCGGCTCATACTTAAGCGTCTTCTTCCGGGTGAGCATTCTTCGCTGATCTTTTGGACGAACACCGGCGAGAAAATCGTAGACCATCAAACCAATTGAAGTAAGCCAGTAGCCAAGCCCTTTCTTTTCGGATAACGGCAACAGCATCCTTTCGGGAATCACCAGGTGTGTTGCAAGGCGATGAACAATTGCGCGCTCACTGCCGACCTCTTTAACAAGTCCGAACTCAAGTTGTTTCAGATAACGAAGGCCGCCATGAATCAGTTTGGTCGACCGGCTGCTTGTGCCAAATGCAAAATCATTTTGCTCGATGAGCGCAGTTTTTAAACCACGTGAAGCTGCATCAAGCGCAATCCCGGCTCCTGTGATTCCCCCACCAATTATCAGCAAATCGAACTCGTCATTTTTGAGTTTCTCCAGGAACACGGAGCGATTGGTGATGGAAAAATTCATGCAGGATTAATTGTCGACCTCTAATATACTTCTTCTGATCTGATATTTAGAACATATTCGTTCAGCTTTCAAATGAAGCTCGTCAAGATACCGCTGCGGCGGAGAGAAAAAAATGCGATACAGATTTTTATACGCCGGAATCAAGGACGGGAATTTTCGTTCCAGGAATTTGTAATACAAAACTTTAGAAGAGTTCGCTTCGTTACCGAACAATGTTAGCCCGCCAATGTGAATAAAATCAGCGCCGTGATCTTTTGCAGCACATACAAGCTGATCGAGTTGAGCTTCTGAATCTGTAATAAATGGCAACGTGGGAATGCAGTTTACTCCTACCATCAATCCCGCCTCCTTACATCGCTGCATTATTCTTAATCTATCCTCCGGCAACGGCGCCCCTGGCTCAAGTGTTGATGCGATCGAACTATCCAGTGTCGATAATGAGAACGATACGACCGCTCCTCTTCGTAGCTTTGATGCAAGGTCAGGTGCATGGATCGCCTGCCGGTCAATCTCCTGAAGCAACGCAATGTCGCGCAATATGCAGTCAGACTTCGTGATCATTAACACCGGGAACCTATGTTTGAGGATAAGCCGGAGAAATCCTTCCGTCATCCGGTAAGTTGATTCTGCTTTGATATAAGGATCGGTAGCCGATGCCAGCGCAATGATTCCTTGTTGTCCCTTCTTCACACGAAATGCGAGCTGCCGATCGAGAACTTCACAGCCATTGATTTTCACCGATAAAGTATCTTCCATATTCTCGCCGTATTTGCTGCCGCGGATATAGCAATACTGGCAATTGAAACTACAACCTTCGTAAGGATTGAGTGTGAAATCATCGAGAAACCAAGGGTCCCTTTTTTTCTTCTTATTGAGGACAGATTTCACGACAATCTCCTTCATGCGCGGGTAATCTTAGGACGGGCTGTAACGTGAATTATTCTGAATCGTTCAGCCATCCGAGTGTTCGCTTCACGGCCTTTTGCCAATTATTGTAAAGTTTTTTGCGCACACTTTCCTCCATCTTTGGCTCAAAGCATTTTTGAATTCGCCTGTTGTTGATGATATCTTCTTTCTTCCATAAACCGATCTGTATTCCCGCCAGGTAAGCAGCGCCCATGGCAGTCGATTCTATTACTTCAGGACGTTCAACTTTCGTTCCGAGTATATCCGCCTGGAATTGCATCAACATGTTGTTCGCGCACGCGCCACCATCAACCTTGAGTGCTGCCAGCTTAATCCCTGCGTCTTCCTGCATTGCATTCAGGATATCCTTGGTTTGATATGCGAGCGACTCGAGCGTTGCTTTGATAATGTGATCTTTCCCTGTGTCGCGCGTTAATCCGAAGATCGCACCGCGCGCATACATATCCCAGTAAGGAGCACCTAATCCAGCAAAAGCAGGAACAACATAAACGTCATCAGAGCCAAGCGCCTTCGTAGCAAAGTATTCTGAATCCTTTGACTGGTCGATGATATGAAGACCATCGCGCAACCATTGAACGGCTGCACCTGCAATGAACACACTACCTTCCAGCGCGTACTCAACTTTATGATCTAGGCCCCATGCAATTGTTGTCACAAGTCCATTCTTTGAATGCTGAATTTTGTCGCCAGTGTTCATCAGCATAAAGCACCCGGTCCCATAAGTATTCTTCGCCATACCAGGCTCGAAGCATGCCTGCCCGAACAACGCAGCCTGCTGATCACCTGCAACACCCGTTACCGGAATATTAACACCATCCAGTTTGTAGTCTGCGAAATGTGACGCGGACGGTTTCACCTTCGGCAACATGTTTTCAGGAATATCAAGTTCACCCAACAACTTCTTATCCCACGACAGTGTGCGGATGTTGAACAGCATTGTGCGGGAGGCATTTGTATAATCCGTCACATGCACCTTTCCACCAGTCATTTTGTAAATCAGCCACGTATCGACTGTACCGAATGCAAGCTCGCCTTTTAAGGCCCTCTGCTTTGCATCAGGAACATTATCCAGTATCCACCTGATTTTCGTTGCTGAGAAATAGGAGTCAATCACAAGGCCGGTTTCTTTTCTCACGTAATCTTCCAGTCCGCGCTTTTTCAATCCTTCGCAGATATCAGCTGTACGTTTATCCTGCCAAACAATGGCATTGTAAATGGGCTCACCTGTTTTGCGATCCCAAACGACGGCGGTCTCGCGCTGATTGGTAATACCGATCGCCGCAATTTGTGAAGCTGAAACCTTGTGATCAGCGATGACTTTAGAAAGTGTTCTCAACTGGGTTGCAATGATCTCATTCGGATCATGTTCAACCCATCCCGGTTGCGGAAAGATCTGCCGGAATTCCTGTTGGGCGATACCTTTGATTTCGCCATGCTCATTGAACAATACAGTCCGTGAACTTGTCGTACCCTGATCAATCGCAAGAATGTATTTTGAACTCATATCAGATTTATTGAAAGCTGGTGGAGACTGAAAGCTTAACGCGAACCGCGCCTTAAAACAACATCTTGAATAACCATGAACCTGCCAGACCGCCGATGATCGGCCCAACCACTGGGATCCATGCATACGACCAATCCGAATGCCCCTTTCCGGGAATAGGTAGAACAAAATGCGCCAAACGCGGAGCGAAATCCCGCGCCGGATTGATAGCAAAACCGGTTGTTGATCCGAGACTTAGACCTATTGACACAATCAATGCCCCGATCACGAGCGGATTCAACCCTTCAGCAAACTTGTTGGCACCGATAAACAGAATCGCCAGCACAAGGATCATCGTTGCAAACGCCTCGTTGAAGAGATTTGATAACGGTGAGCGTATAGCAGGGCCGGTACAAAACACGGCCAGCTTTGTCGCCTGGTCCTGTGTTCGTTCCCAATAAAGAAAAAAGTACAGGTACACGATCACGGCACCGCAGAATGCGCCGGCAAGCTGAGCTAGAATATAACCGACAACCTGTTCGCCAGGAAAATCTCCATTAACAAAAATCGCAATGGTTATCGCGGGATTGAGATGAGCCTGGCTGATACGTCCGACAGCATAAACTGCCAACGTTACCGCGAGCCCCCACCCAAAAACGATGGTCAGCCACCCGGCATTTTCTGATTTTGTTCCGCGCAGTATCACGGATGCAACCACACCATTACCCAGCACGATGAGTAACATGGTTCCTAAAAATTCGGCCAGGTAGGGAGACATTAGATTTAAGATTTAAGATTTAAGATTTAAGATTTAGGATTTAAGGTTTAAGGTTTAAGGTTGCGTAAACAAATACGCTGGTGCGCAATACACATTTACTTACATCATCTAGGATTGAGTTCGTATCGCATTTCATTAAGGAAGGTAAGTGCCACGCCGTTCGTCCAGCCAAAGCCATCCTGGTTGGGATATTCTCCTCCACCAGCTATCAATGTTGTATCCATGACGTTGTACTTTTCCATCATCTTGCCGGTTGCTTCGTAGACACGGGTATTTTGTCGCAGCCAGCGATCACGAATTTCGTCAGCAAGCTTGTCAATCTGGTAGTTCTTCAATCCGCGATACGCCATCCATTGCAAGGGAGCCCAGCCATTGGGAGCGTCCCATTGTTGATCGGTATCAACCAGTGTTGTCACTAAACCGCCTTGCTTGAGAAACTCATTCTGCAATGTGAGCGCAGCCTTTTCAGCAATGTCTTTTTGCGTCATCGAAAAGAACAGTGGAAACACGCCCGCGAGTGATTTGATACCTGTATGTTTCCCCGCAACAAAGTCGTAATCAAAAAAGAAATTTTGCGATGCGTCCCAGTTGAACGTTAGCAATGCGCGACGTCGTGCATTTGACCGCTCGGTGTACTTAGTCGCTTCATCACGCTTTCCACGCATGATATATCCTTTGGCAATCATCATCTCCAGGTGTGCCATTAAACAATTCAGATCAACCGGAATAATTTCTGTGGTGTGAATGGAAGCAAGCGTTTTTCCATCTCTGAACCAACGACTGCTAAAATCCCAGCCTGATTCGGCTGCAGAGCGTATATCGCGGTACAAAATTTCTGCGCGCTCTGGTTGCGCCTGTGCCAAATGGTAATCTTCTTTATATGCTTCCGGACGTGGCGATGTGCCTTGATCCCAATAACGATTCATGATCGTTCCATCGCTGAGCATCACCACATGTTGCTGCGCATCACCTGGATTCCTGATGGAATCAACACCATCCATCCAGAACTGATATTCTTTCACCATTGCATCAAGGAAACGATCGGCTGCAAGCGAATCATATTCCTCCAGCTCGCGTACGATCAGCGAAAAGAATGGCGGCTGCGACCTGGTGAGATAGTAATTCCTATTGCCATTGGGAATGAATCCGATGGTGCTGATCAGGTGCGCGAAATTCTTCACCATGTTTTGGATCAGGTCATAACGCTTTTGGGCTTTCAACCCGAGGATGGTAAAGTAGCTATCCCAATAATATATTTCAGAAAAACGGCCACCCGGCACAACGTAATCGTGTGGTAGCGGAATGAGTGATGACCTCGGTTCTGCCTCGTCAGCCTTGCGCGTCAGGACTGGCCACAAACGCGTGAGGTGCTCCTCCATGATCAGGTTCGTATCGGTAGCAAATGTAGACTTTGGTCTGACCGGAAGATCAAAATTGAGATTTACAAATTCTTTAAGATCGAAGTCGGGTTCGTCTTTCAGCTTCTCATAATCTTTGACGATGGCAGTCAAGTCTCGTTTGGGCGTACAATCAACAAATGTTTTTGAATCCGGATAAATCGCCTTCAGCTGAACATCATGAAATAGTGACGATGTATAGAAATCAGTTGTGGATGTTGTTTTCTGTTCAGGTATTGAACAGCTCGCCAGTGGAAGCATGAGTAATAGCAGGAGCTTATTTCGCATTGGCAATTTGTTCTTGTTGTTCTTTACGTGTTTTGATCTTCTGCACAACGTAGTGGCCCAGCGCCTTTCCCTCTACGAATCCCTCATCTACTGCAGGTCGATAATGGATACCGCCATACATCCGGCTGATGGCAGCTTCTTCCGCAGCGTGTGTGAATGAAGAAAAGCTTCTGGCTGGCATCCCGAACTCTATCTCCGTAGAGTCCGTGAACGCGAAGTTCTCGCCGAACAACTTGGTAAGCGTTACTGCGGATGCCGATGAGATCACACTGTGTCCACTGGTATATTCGGGAAACGGTGGCGTTTGCAGAAGGGGTAACCATTCCTCGTCGATGTATTGATTAATATAAGTTTCAGGTCTGATTACCAATGTGCGATACTTTTCATCCCAGCAACTGATAAACCCATCGACAAGCGACAAAGAGAGCAGTGCATAAGCTTCGGCTGATTCAACAAAGTTCTTCTTTGCCTTGCTAGAAGCGACGTGAGCGATGTTCATCCAATGGCCTCCGGGAGAAATCTTTTTACTGGCGAACATAACATGTCCGCGCACA
>Ga0196965_1000458_pt1 | contig 24095 bp, 24 predicted proteins | sample S1_20metaG_FD_148668 | JGI IMG/M metagenome (GOLD analysis project Ga0196965, IMG submission 148668) | Soil microbial communities from Anza Borrego desert, Southern California, United States - S1_20 | ecosystem: Environmental > Terrestrial > Soil > Desert | place: USA: California | collected... | reverse complement strand
GCCCTTGGAAAAATGGGAAACCATTGCCGGAGAAAAAAACAGCAATAATTACGCGAAAATAGCGGCACAGGCTTTATATGGAAAAAGCTTTGTTCCCTCCACAGGTTTTATAGACAAAGCCGATGACTACATGTCCAGGTACTCCTTTTCTATGCTTGCCGCCGATATTTCTTCAGAAACTGCGACTGCTCTCGGGTTGAGATTTACAGATAAAAGCATCGAGAAAAACAAGGTCTATATCTACAGGATTACTAGTCCGGTGGATACTACAAAATACAAGCTGATCCCGGGATTTATTGTAGTTGATACGGAAAAACCTGAGATCCTTCCCAAAGCTTCTATTTCAGACACCAAAGAACTCCAAAACCTGATTGAGATTTACTGGGACAGAGAACTGCATTCAAAAGTATTTTCAGCTTATTGGATTGAAAGATCAGAGGACGGTGGAACCAGCTTTAAGAAGTTAAATAAAGTACCATTTATTAATCCTGTGGATGAAAAAAATCCTCGTTCCATAGATTATATAATTTATAGCGATTCCATTCCCAAGAATTATAAAACCTATAAATACCGGGTAATTGGTATCACCGCTTTTGGTGAATTAGCGCCTCCTTCAGACCCGGTTTCTGTAATGGGCAGAGACACGACGCCTCCTCCCGTGCCAGGAAATTTAAAAACTGTGGCAATTGGTGGCTCTAAAGTGAAAATTACTTGGGATTATCCAAAGGATGTGAAGGATCTGAAAGGATTTTTAATAGGAAGAGGAAATAATCCGGCAGAACAATTTACTCCTTTGGTAACCGAATTGTTACCATCAAAATCAAGAGAATTTATAGACAACAATGCCAGCGAGGAAAGAAGCAATTACTATATAGTAGCAGCGGTAGATACAGCAGGCAATGCAAACCTTTCACTTGCAAAATACGCCTTAATGGTGGACAGTATCCCACCTGCAGCGCCTACATATTTACAGGGGAAAATTGATACCACCGGAGTAGTGAAAGTAAGCTGGAGGTTAGGGCCAGAAAAAGACATACTTGGCTATCAGGTTTATTTTTCAAATCAAAAAGACCATCAGTTTTCTCAGTTAACCAATGGACCGATCCAGGATACGGTTTTTACAGATACCATTACCATCAAGACTTTAACTAAAAAGATTTATTATAGGGTGGTTGCCATTGATCTTAGTCACAATTACTCTGGTTTCTCTGAAATGTTAGAGTTAAAAAAACCGGATATTGTTCCTCCTTCACCTGCTATTTTTGATAAATATAAGGTTACCAATGAAGGGATTAATGTCAGTTGGATGCCGAGCTCTAGTGAAGACCTGGCCAGAACAATCTTATATAGAAAAGAAGAAAAAGGAGACTGGGCTGAACTTGTGAGTTTTGGTGTAAAAGATAAAAAGACATCCTATATGGATACAAAGGTGGAGTCAGGGAAATTCTATTCTTACAGTCTGATCGCTGAGGATGAAGACAAATTAAGATCCAAAAGATCACTTCCCATAAAACTTAAATATTTAGATTTAAAGGCAAAACCTTTGGTAAATCAAGTCGTGGCAAAACCGGATATGGAAAAGGGGTTAATAAAAATTAATTGGGAATATCCTGTGAAAGGAGAATATCGCTTTGTTATTTATCGGGCAGTCAATGGATCCAACTTTGTTTCTTATAAGAGTATCGACTCCGGAAACCTTATTTTTGATGATAAGGATGTGAGAAAGGGGAATACTTATGAATATACCATCAATGTGATCTTTAAGGACGGACGGAAGTCTGGCTTTGGAGGCATAGCAAAGGCACAGTTGTAGATTTATTAGTCTTGCTCGTTATCAGATAGGAAAAAAGATTTTTTTGTAATAAATATTTACTGCTAATACTATGAAAATCAACGCAATTTTATCCCTTGCTCTTTCTGTTGTAATCCTACTATTTTCAGGATGCAATAAAAGTGATGATGGAAGTCCTCAGTCAGGGGGAGGAGAAAAAATCCTTAAAATGAAAATAAACGGTGAGCTATGGGAAGCCACTAAAAATGTGACTGCTTCAGCGGCTTTCCTTAATGATTCAGGAGATGGTATAATAATTTCAGGAAGAACGGAGAATGGAGCCTTTTTTCAGATTACAACAGGAAGAGAAATTACCGGCCCTGGAACCTATAATGTGCCGGGTACAAAAGGCGGAGGACTACAGTTCGATAATGGAGAAGGAAAAACTTATGTTGAGAAAAGTTTAACGGTAACGATTAAGAAAATCCATGAAGTTGGAAAAAGTAAATACGTAGAAGGGACTTTTGAAGGAACTGCTGAAAATGTCATCGACGAAACCGATGTAATAACAATTACTGAAGGAGTATTTGATGGGGTAGAATAATCTAAAAACTATTTATTTTTTTAAAGACTATCCTTTGGGGAGGTCTGCTTTTACCGGTTCAATAAAAAAAGACATAAGAAAAACCTTATGTCTTTACTAAAAAATGAGTCCCTAAATTTTCTTGGTACTAAATCTTTATGTACAAAAAATATCGTGGTAACCTTTCTTTTTAAAAAAATAATAAAAAATTTTCCTTTTTTAAGACCTGAAAAAATAACTTCTGCATCCATCCACAATGCGACGATTATTTTGAAAAAAATCCTTATAAAGATTTTAATAAATGTTTATGTTTTTTATAATTTATGAATTGTTTCGAGCAGTTGCACCATTTATATTGCTTGAATAATTTTAAAATAAATATGAAGATGTTAAGAAAAATAACTAATGCATTTAAGGGATTAATAGATGCCTTAACAAAAATTGTACTTGGTATATTTAATGCGGTTTTTGGTTTGTTTAAAGCCATATTCAATGCTATCAAATTTGTTATAAATGGTATTGTCTCAATAATTGTTGGCACGTATCAAGCCATTGCTTCTGTCTGTAAAAAGGTGATCAATTCATTTAAACCGGTCTATCGTGTTACATTTACCATGTACCATGTTATTCCCGGAATGCCTGTTCAGGAGAATGTAACCGTTCATGCTTTTGCAAGGGGGGCGTCTAAAGAAGCCAAAGATTTCTATTATAAGGTAGTAGAAATGACAATGAAAAATAAAATTGCGCCAACTGTGGTAATGTTGAAAAAAGGTAAAAAAACAGTTCAAACCAAGCAGTTTGGCCCTATTGAGGACATTAAGAAATTCAGAATAGCTGCATAATCGGTAATCACTGCAGAATAATTGTCAGAATTACCGGCTTACATTAAAAGGTGAAAACATTTCGTAATTACCTTTTAATGTATTTTTTTTTATTCCTTTTTAATTAATTTCTTCAAAGTAATACCACAAGCCTCCACCTGTAGCTATTCCAATTATTCCTCCCGTTACTACTTCAGACAGGGTGTGCCTTTTTAATATCAATCTTGAGGCTGCAATTATCATCGTTATAATTATCATCGCAATCCCGGATCCGACACTTATTGTTAAAGTAGCAAAAGAAAGAAAAAAAGATAAAGAAGTGTGAAGCGATACTTTAATAAATAAATTAGCAATAAAGGAAATAAGAATTAAACCCAGCGCAAAGAACATACCTGTCATTAGCGAATCGGATTGTTTTGTAACGAACAATACAACAATCAAAATGATCATTAATCCGCTGATCAGGAGATACATTGAATTTCTATTCTTCCTTTCAGAAACATCAAAGTTTGTATAATCGCCCCTTATTGTTTTTAAGTAATTCCAACCTGTGACAGGAACAATTAATCCGCCTATAATAAGCATGGAAAGCAGTAGCGCCTTTTGTAAATCATAAAGATAAAAGGTGATAAAGAGTATGAATATTGCGCTTGTTAAAAGTGGATGCCCCAGGGATGAAATTATACTGGCAAAAATATACAACGTGTTGTTTTTTTCTTTCAGATCCCTGTTACTAATTGATTATGATTATGTCACAAGCTTACAAATTATTTTTTTCCTTTTATCAGAATCCAGTTGCCTTATAACAAGTTGTTTATCTTTAAATATTGAAGCAGGATAATGGTTTTTCCGTCCATTATTTCTCCAGATTTTACCATTGACATTGCTTCATTGAATGGAAGTTCCAAAACTTCGATTTCCTCTTCATCCACTCCTCCGCCGTTGTTTCTGTTCATATCTTTGTGATATTCTGCTATATAAAAGAATAACTTTTCTGTAACGGATCCAGGACTCATATAGGCTTCGAATACCTTTTCTGGTGAGGTAATCTGAAATCCTGTTTCCTCTTCCGTTTCCCTGATTATGGCTTCCTCCGGGCTATCCTGATCCAACAGTCCTGCACACGATTCTATTAACATTCCTGAAGTATTTCCATTTACATAAGTGGGCAATCGGAATTGCTTTGTTAAAATTACTTTGCCTTGTTCCTTGTTGTAAAGCAGTATCGTAGCGCCGTTTCCTCTGTCATAAGCTTCTCTGTTTTGTGTTGTCCATTCCCCATTCTTTTTTTGATAGTCGAAGGTAAACTTCTTTAAAATGTACCAGTTGTTTGATAAAATTTCTTCTCTTTGGATTCGGATTTTTGGATTCATAATTTTAAAACAATTACAATGTGATTGAAATTGATCATTAATGACTATTTTTGATCAAAGTAAACAACAATAAAATGAATTTCCAACAGAGAAAACAAATAATTCTTGACGTTGTTGAAAAGAAGGGGACAGTAGAGGTCAAAGAACTCTCAGAAATTTTAGAGACTTCCGAAATAACGGTAAGACGAGATCTCGCTCTCTTGTCTGATAAAGGTTTAATTTATCGTACCCACGGAGGCGCAATGAAAATAGCCCTTTCTAAAGATCCTTTTACCTTTATTCATAAGGCAAGTTTAAATGCTGATCGAAAAGATCATATATGTGAAATCGCTGCAAGGCAGATTGTGGATGGTGATGTCATTTTTCTTGACTGCGGAAGTACTTTGTTTAGGTTATGTCCTTTTATAAAGGAGAAAAAGATTAAAGTGATTACCAATTCCCTGCCTGTACTATACGAACTTATTAATTCACAGGTAAGCATAAATTTAATCGGTGGAGAAGTGGATGCTGAAAGGCAAGCAGTTCATGGTGAAATTGCTAAAGAACATATTGCCAGATATAAGGCGACCAAAGCTTTTATAGGTGTAGATGGAATATCTCTTTCCACAGGGTTAAGCGCCAATAGCGAGAAGGAAGCCAGCATTGCTTTAAGTATGGCAAAAAGCGCACAAAAAGTTTTTCTTTTATGTGACTCTTCAAAACTTGAGAAGGAGAAATATTTTCCTTTTGCACCTCTTTCAATGGTTGACACATTAATTACAGATTTTGAGGCGGACAAGAAAATATTAAATCGTTACAGAGAAAAATTTGAAGTATTAAACTGAGTTCTTAACTTTTTAATAGTCAGTCGAATCTCAAGGTTTTCCAATAATAAAATAAGTGAACTGAAAGGTCAAAGTATTCTCGTATTCTCTGATATTGCCAGACTTGTCCTTTATGCGGCTTATTATGCCTTTATCAAATATCAATCTCGTGTTGAACTTATAGAATGAATAAGATACGAAAACAGGAATATCGAAATTAAAGGTTCGGTAATGGTAATTTTTATACTGGTTTCCAATTCTAAAATCCCGGATTTTCGTTTTAGAATAAACCAATGTGTAAAAATTTAGCCCCGAACCAATTGCAAAGTTTCCCTTGATCTTATAAGCCAGGTTTAGCTCCGTCTTTACATATTGATTAATATTGGTACGGTCGGGAATTGTTCCCATAGGATTCGCAGAATCATCCGTATATTCTATATTCGTTTGATCTAAATCTCTCCTTCTGTCCCAAAGAATTCCTACCCGGGCATTTACTTTTGGTGAAATGTCTTTTGCAGCAACAATTCCTAAGGAATAACTTGGCAAAGGAAGATAAGCCACTCTTGTTGTCAATTCTTTATCACTTTTTACTGAGGTATAATTTATATTTCCTCCGTCTGTAATTCCAAATGAAATTTTTTGGGCGAAACCGGTAGAAACTAAAAGAAAGCAGAATACAAAAGTTAGACGTAGAATTCTCATTGAGGTGCTAAGCAGATAAGGATGAATATTGATCTAATAAGATTACTTAATCTTAAATAAATTGAACTTTTGAAGTTTGTTGTTTACCAAAACCTCCGCTAAATACATTCCTGCTTCAGCTTTTGGGAAATCTACCATGACTTCTACATTTGATTGATTTTCATGGATAAATTTTCTGTATTTCCCCGTTTCATCTGTAATTAACACAGTTATATCCGACGGACTGGAAGTATGGATAGCAATTCTTACTGAATTCATAAAAGGGTTTGGGTAAACTCGAACGAGGCTTTCATCCACCCAAGCACTCAGTTCCGCAACAGCAAAACTTATATTAAGGGATTCTTTTTGTTTTAATTCTTCCTCTGACTTACAAGACAGTAGGGAGAAGGCAACAAAAAGAACCAGGAGCAATTCAGTAAGTCTGATCATCTATTTATTAGAAGGTAAAAAGCGGGACGAAAGTACAAAAAAGCTTATAAGAAAAGCAACATAAGGGAAACGATTTTTTTGCTTCATCTCCCGTTCAGTTACTTTTACCTATAAGCAAATTACTACTCATCTATTTGATTTTGTGCGATAAAAATTTACTTTTTTTTCTGCCTATTTCGTACAACTCCATTATTACTGCATCAGGTTATCTGATACAAACTAATATTCTTTTTAGTCTTTTATGTCCAACTTAACCCTTAATTCTTATGAAAACATTTCTATCAAGGAGAAATTTCTCTCTGCTCATTTTATTAATGCTCTGTTCTTATACTGTTTTCTCTCAAAGCCTTGTCTGGTATGATGAATTTGATTATTCAGGATTGCCCGACAGCTCGAAATGGGGATACGATGTAATGCCTCCCGGAACGGTAAATAATGAGTTACAGAATTATACTGAAAACCGGCTGGAAAATGCCCGGGTTGAAAATGGCAACCTGATTATAGAAGCCAGAAGAGACAATTATAATGGGTACGAATACTCCTCTGCCCGATTAGTCACCAGGGAAAAAGGAGATTGGCTGTATGGCAGGGTGGAGGTAAAGGCAATTTTACCTTCGGGAAGAGGTACCTGGCCTGCCATATGGATGTTGCCAACCGATTGGGTATATGGTGGCTGGCCCAATAGTGGGGAAATTGATATAATGGAACATGTGGGCTACGATCAGGGAGTGGTTCATGCTTCTACTCATTCTCTTGATTATTATTGGGTAAATAACAATCAAAAAACCGCCACTATAGAAGTGCCGGATTGTTCAGTAAATCCTCATGTATATGCCATGGAATGGTCTCCAAGTAAAATTGATATGTTTGTTGATGGTGTGCTGTATTTTACATCCCATAATGAAAACACAAGCTGGACTGCATGGCCTTTTGATCAACGGTTCCATCTTATTTTAAATATTGCCATCGGAGGGGATTGGGGCGGAATCCGTGGAGTGGACGACAGAATGTTCCCTGTAAGAATGACAGTCGACTATGTGAGGGTTTACAATTATAATGCTCCTGTCGATACACAGGTTCCTACAACTCCGACGGAGCTGACTGCAAAATCCGGATCATCCAACTTAAGTCTTTCGTGGACGGCTTCAAGAGACAATTACAGTGTAAAGGAATATGAGGTGTACAATGGGAATACTTTGGTCGCAACAACCATTTTTCCGAATTATACCCTATCTGGCCTCACCCCTTTGACAACCTATTCGATAAAAGTCAGGGCTCGTGACCATGCCGGTAATCTTTCTGAATTTGCAAGCGGAACTTTTAGTACCACTCAGGTTGTGGTCGTCAATATTCCTTCGAAAATTGAAGCTGAAGATTATGATTTGCAGTTTGGCGTTCAAACTGAAGCCACAACGGATGAAGGAGGAGGTTTAAATGTAGGCTGGATTGATACCGGAGATTATATGGAATATGTGGTAGGAGCTTCCACTGAAGGGAGTTTTACGATTTCTTATAGGACGGCTTGCCTTAGTTCTCCAGGTCAGGTTCAGGTGAAAGATGTAAATGGTACTGTTTTAAATACGACAAATATTCCTGTAACAGGTGGGTGGCAAAATTGGACAACAGTTACATCCGAACCTTTTGTGCTTCCTTCCGGAACGAGTCGATTGAGATTATTTACAAGCATTGGAGGCTATAACCTAAACTGGCTGGAATTTAAAACAGCAGGAGCAGGCGGGGATACAACTCCACCTACAGCTCCTACGAATCTGGTTTCTACAGATAAAACCAACACGACGGTAACTTTAACCTGGAACCCTTCTACTGATAATATTGGCGTGGTAGGATACAATGTCTATAATGGGTCAACACTTTCAGGAACAACAAGCGAAACAAACTTTACAGTAACCGGTCTGGCAAGTAATAAGGGGTATAAATTTTCAGTAAGAGCCAAAGATGCTTCCGGTAATCTTTCTGAAGCCAGTAATTCAATTACTGTAAGGACACTTAGAACAGGAGCAAGAATTGATTATGCAGATGACATTGAAGAGACTAGCAATGCTATTGTTTCCGCTTTCCCAAATCCAGCAAATGATGAAGTCAGGATAATTTATCATGCTGAAAAAGCTGAAACAGTAAAGGTTAGTATCAGGAATATGATGTTCCAAAATCTAGGCGATAAAGAAGTCAACCTGGTCAAAGGTGAAAATATTATAACCCTAAAGACATCCAATTTTAATGATGGGCTTCTTTTCCTAAGTATAGCGGGAAAATCTACCTCCACAATTCAATCAATAAAATTACAGATCAAGCATTAATTTTAATTTGACAAAATTGTAACAAATAGTCGCAGAAAAGACCTGCGGCTATTTTGTTATAGTCGGCTGATTATAACTTTTTTCTTCTTGACCTCTTTCGCTATATATAATTTTACGAATAAATAATATAATATTTTGCAATTGTTAAAATTCAAACGCAGGTAAGTTTCGAATAAATTCCTCAAAGAAACCAATTCTTTAAAAATCTATTTTGGGCTGGAATTAAACCAGCTACTATGAAATTATTTTTTAAGTTGCCTTTTATTTTTATTGCTGCTCCTTTGTTAATCGCATTCTATTCTTGTTCAGAAGAAGAAATTGGCAAGAAAAACGGAAGCCTTTCCTCCCTTCCTCCTGATACCGGAGGTGAGCATGTTGCCGAACATTTGCTACCTGAAAAAAACATTTATGGTCACTACATCTATTTGCCGGGAGGATATGACAGCGGTTCGGAATATCCGCTGATTGTCTTTTTACATGGTATGGGTGAAATAGGAAATAGCCAAAACAATCCTGATGAATTGTCAAAAGTTTTAAGAGGAGGGATACCAAGATTAATCGAGAAAAAAACATGGAATCCTGTTTTCCCGGCCCTAGTAGCATCCCCTCAATGCCACGAAGGGTGGTGGAACGCAAAAAAGATACACCAGTATATCGAATATATTGCTGCCAAATATAAGGTAGACATGAACAGAATATATATTACCGGATTAAGTATGGGAGGATACGGGGTGTTTGATTATGTCGGTGTATATGGAGATTCCAGTTATGTCGCAGCAGCTGCGCCCATTTGTGGAGGGGGAAATGTTAAACAAGGCAAGTCTTACCAAAATATTCCTATCTGGGCATTTCATGGCGATGCTGACCCAACAGTTTCCATTGACAGATCTATTGAAATGATTGAAGCCATTAACAAACAAAACCCGGTGCATAAAGCCAAGCTTACCGTTTATCCTAATGTCGGTCACGATTCATGGACGATGACTTATGATGGAACCGGTATGGGCAAAGAATCTTCGGATTATGATTCCTTTTCCGAAGACCTTTATAGCTGGATGTTGAAGTATACCAAAGAATAGCAAATTATTTTTTTTAAACTAACAAGTTAAGCTATTACAATTACCTTTTAATCAGTACATTTATTTGAAATTCGGTAGTCAGTAATTAAGGCTGGTTTTATTTTTTTGGGAGAATGATTTTCCGCCGAATTAATAAATGACAGTATCATAATATTTATTTTCCTGGAACAAACAACCAGGAGATTTGCCTGTAAGGGGAAGTGAACAACTTCTGGTCTTTCAATATTCATTTTTTATTTTTTACTTTTTTTAATTGCCGATAAACCTTCATGGAACGTAGAAAATTTCTCCAAAAAACAGGGCTTGCACTAGGAGCAGCCTCAATATTGCCTTCATTTGTATCCGGGCAGTCACAAGCTCTTTCATTAAATAACTGGGCACAAATAAGGGAACAGTTTGTGCTTACCAAGGACCGGATTCACATGGCGCAAATGCTGCTCGCTTCACATCCGGCACCGGTAAGGGAAGCCATAGAAAAGCACCGCAGACAGTTTGAAGAAAACTCTGTGGAATATTGGGAAAGTAATTTCATGACCGCAGAAGAAATTGTAAAAAAAGCTGCTGCAAGTTATCTGAAATGCGATCCTGAGGAAATAGCACTTACCGACAGTACCACCATGGGACTTGCCACACTTTATTGCGGACTTAAACTGAAAGAAGGAGATGAAATACTTACCACAACTCATGATCATTATTCTACCGAAAAATCACTTGAATATGCAGCGCAAAAAAATAAAGCATCTATAAAAAGAATCACGCTTTTTGATGATCCTGCGTTGGTTGAAGTTGATGCCATAGTAGAGAAACTAACAAAAGCCATCAAACCCAATACCCGTATTATTGCCGTTACCTGGGTTCATTCTTCCACAGGGGTAAAACTGCCCATCCGTGAAATGACTGCTGCAGTAAAAAGGATAAACACTCAACGTGATGAAAACACCAGGATTTACTTCTGTGTGGATGGCGTGCATGGATTTGGTATTGAAGATATAACTATGGAGGAGCTGGGCTGTGATTTTTTTGCAGCAGGTACACATAAATGGGCTTTTGGTCCCCGCGGTACGGGTATTTTGTGGGGAAAAAAAGATGCATGGAATATGATAACACCTTCTATTCCTTCTTTTGGACTTCCCTATGGTGTCTGGCTTGGGTTGGTACCTGAGGAACAGGTGACTTTTGCTCATCATCTTACTCCCGGCGGGTTCCATTCTTTCGAACACCGTTGGTCTCTTAATACTGCTTTCGACTTTCTTCAGCAAATTGGAAAATCAAAAATCCAGGCCCGAACCTATGAGCTAAATACGATGCTTAAAAACGGACTGAAAGAGATTGGCCACGTTAAACTTCATACGCCCATGGATCCAAAGCTTTCCTGCGCCATCAACACCTTCGAAGTAGCAGGCATGGCACCGGAGCTTGTCATTGAAAAGCTTTACAAGAAAAAGATCGTTGGAAGCACCACACCTTACCGTGAGGTATATGCACGATTAACGCCCTGCATTATTAATAATGAGGAGGAAGTTAAGACTTGTTTGACTGCTATAGAAAATATCAGGACATAATTCGAAAGTCTGGATCTGAAAAATTAACACCCTTAAATCTTAAACTATGAAACGGAAATTTCACTTTAAGTCAATTTCATATATCGTTGTTTTTCTTTCTATTATAGTAAAGGTATCTGCGCAAGATCAGAAAGAAGTGCTGGAAAACTGTGAAACTAATGCTGATTGTAAGTCGGGCTATTGTGTCACCCTTCGAAGTGGAGAAAAAAAATGCAGCAATTGTGACCAGAGTGCATTGGAGGGATTCTCCTCCAAAGTAGATGAATATTGTAAAGACCTGGATAAAGGTATATTGGGATACAGTGACCTGGAGCGCGAATTTGGCTCTAAAAATGATGTGAGCCTAATACTCCTCAATTATCGACTCGAGTCTTGTAAGAAGTGCTATGATGCCCGGTCAGAAAGAGAAAATAAATGCTGGAATGGAGGTGATGGCGGACATAAAGTGCAGTTGGAGGAGTTAAAAAAATCCATGAATTATCTCGAAGGTATTATTAATGAAAAAACAAGGTACAAGCTTGCCTATAACTGTGAGGTCGACAAATTTGAAGATTTGGAAGAAGATATACAGGACAATTGCGAGGGATTGGATGACCTTTTTGCCAAGTACGGTTTAAATGACAATAAAGAAGGACCGTGCAGTGAAATTAAGAACCTTATAGATAAATGTATTGATTGTAGGGAAGCCTGGGAAGATATGATGAGTAATTGTTTCAGAAATGGCGCTTCAGATGCACGAGTTAAACGATTAAACGAAGTTCAGGATATGGAGAAAATTGCCAAAGAAACCCTTGAGGCAAAAGAAGAGAATAAACTATGCAAGTAATCAAGAAGGCTTTTGTTGCTCTTTGGTGAACACATCGCTAAATTAGCATCTATTACACCAAATACATGAGCGCAAACAATAAGAAAGAAGTATGGCTTCGTGGGCCTCTTCCGGAAATACCAGCATTACTTCAACCGATTGCCCATGTAATTTTGCAGGCAAAGGAAGAAGTAGAGTCACTACTGGAAGATTTTGATGAGGCAAAGCTATGGGAAAAGCCTTCAGGTGTTGCTTCTGTTGGCTTTCATCTTCAACATCTTACGGGGGTGTTGGATAGACTTTATACGTATGCTCGGGGAGAATTATTGAGTGAAAATCAGATGCGATCTCTTTCTGTGGAAGGGACACCCGATGAAGGCCTTTCGGTGAAGAGCCTCTTTGAAAAGTTCAGTAAGCAGGTGGACTTTTCAATTGAACAACTGAAAACCACCAGGGAGCAGGAGCTAACTACTGTGCGGGGCGTAGGGCGGGCACAAATTCCCTCTACAGTCCTAGGGTTATTAACCCACGGAGCGGAGCATACGATGCGTCACGTAGGACAACTGAATGTAACGGTGAGGATTCAAAAGAATTAATTTATCACTTAAAAAATAAGCTGGGGAACTATGCCTTCCCCAGCTTCCATATCAAAAAAACTTCTTGCCTCTGGCGTTTCCTTATTGAAAAGTCTAAAAAACGCTCCGTCCAATTCCCCCATCGGCCCTTAGTGCCGCGCCATTTATTGCGGAAGATTTGTTGCTGCACAAATAACAAACAAAATCACCAATTTCCTTTGGATCTATAAGGCGTTCAATAATAGAAGTGGAACGTATATGATTATGTAGAGCTTCTTTCATAAATTATAAAGCGATTTACTTTTTTGATCAAAATTCATGTTATCACTTTTTTAAAATCTTCGTTAAAGGAACAACATCATTTTAAAGATTAATGAATAACAATAAAAGACAATCTATTTCTAAGAATTTTACTTTTCCCAAGGCGATGACAGGCATTCCAGGAATGGACGAAATTACCGAAGGTGGTTTGCCTAAAGGCCGCCCTACGCTGATTTGCGGAGGAGCAGGATGCGGAAAAACATTATTTGCCATAGAATTCCTCGTAAATGGTATTACTGAATTCGGAGAGCCAGGAGTATTCATGGCATTTGAAGAAACAAAAGAAGAGCTTACTGCCAATGTTGCCTCCCTGGGCTTTGATCTTGAGCAGTTAGAAAGGGAAAAACGTTTGAAAATTGACCATGTACATGTTGAAAGAAGTGAAATTGAGGAAACAGGAGAATATGATCTCGAAGGATTATTTATAAGACTTGGATATGCCATTGATTCAATTGGGGCAAAAAGGGTTGTACTTGATACCATTGAGTCATTATTTAGCGGTTTAAATAATCAGGCAATTCTTAGGGCAGAGATAAGGCGGCTGTTCAGGTGGCTTAAGGACAAGGGGGTCACGGTAGTAATTACCGGCGAAAGGGGAGAAGCAAGCCTTACCCGTCAAGGGTTGGAAGAGTATGTATCGGATTGTGTGATTTTACTGGATCATAGGATTATTGATCAGATTTCAACCCGAAGATTAAGGATTGTTAAATATCGTGGCAGCGCTCATGGAACAAATGAATATCCTTTTCTGATTGATCAAGACGGAATCTCTGTTTTGCCGATAACTTCTCTTAGATTAGAACATGAAGTTTCTAATGAAATCATTTCTTCCGGAATCCAGGGACTTGATGAAATGTTCAGTAAGGGCGGTTTCTATAGAGGTACGAGCACACTGGTAACAGGTACTGCTGGAACGGCCAAAACTACTATCGGCTCTTATTTCGCTTATGAAACCTGCAAAAGAGGAGAAAGATGTGTCCTATTTGCTTTTGAAGAATCGCCAAAACAACTGGTAAGGAATATGCAGTCAATCGGATTAGATCTTCAGCCCGCTATTGACAAAGGTTTATTGCAAATATTATCCTCCAGACCTACTGTTCATGGACTGGAAATGCATCTTTTGGAAATTCATAAAAAGATTGAGGAATTTAAACCGAGTGTCGTTATTATAGACCCTATTACAAATTTACTCGCAGCAGGTTCTTTAAATGACGTAAGAGGAATGCTTACCCGTCTGATCGACTTTCTTAAAGTCAACCAAATTTCAGCCTTGTTTACAGGACTTGTTACTCCGAGAGGCGGCGTAATGGAATATACAGAAGAAGGGATATCGTCTTTGATGGATACATGGATTTTTGTACAGGACCTTATGGGAGATGCAGAAAGAAACAGGGGAATCAGTATTCTTAAATCGAGAGGTATGGGACATTCCAATCAGGTAAGGGAGTTTTTGATAACCAATAATGGAATTAAACTTCTTGATGTGCATTTAGGGCCGAATGGTGTATTGATAGGCTCTGCCCGCCTTTCACATACTTTGCAGGAAAAAGTAATCATAAAAAGCGGACAAAATGAGGTTGAAAGAAAAAATAGGGAACTGGAAAGAAAGCGAAGAATTCTGGAAGCCAATATTGCAAAACTGCAAACTGAGTTTGAATCTACAGAAGAAGAACTCAAAATTATCAACTCTGAGGAAAAAAGCATTCAAGAGGCGTTAGCTAAAGGGCGGGCCGAAATTGTTCAGTCACCGCATAACTTTAATTCTTCACAGACCACTAATAAATAAGACTAACTATTATTATGACCGTTAAAGAAAAAACCTGGGAATTGAGGCTTTATGTTGCGGGGCAAACACCAAAAAGCGTAACAGCACTTTCTAACCTAAAAAAATACTGTGAAGAATTTTTGCAGGGGAAATATACAATTGAAGTAGTAGACCTTTTAAAAAATCCACAGCTTGCAGAAGGAGATCAGATTTTGGCCGTACCTACTCTAGTAAGAAAGGTGCCGGAACCCATTAGGAAGATCATAGGCGACCTTTCCAATCAGGAGAAGGTATTAGTAGGGTTGGATGTCCGTCCTCTAAGTTTATAAAAAAAATAAAATGAGTAAGCAGTTAAATAAAGCAGTGGAATTTGAAGAATATATTCAGGAAAATGATGAGCAAAAATATATGCTGCGTTTATTTGTAACCGGAATAACTCCAAAATCAACAAGGGCTGTACAAAATGTAAAAAAAATTTGTGAAACTTATCTTTCAAATAACTATTCATTGGAAGTAATTGATATATACCAGCAACCACATCTTGCAGAAGAAGAACAAATTATAGCGGCACCGACTTTGATTAAAAAGAATCCCCTTCCGGTAAAAAGATTAATCGGGGACATGTCAAATATACAAAAAGTGCTCTCGGGCTTAAATTTGGGACATAAGTATGATGGACAGCAATTTTAACACTGAAAGAGAAACAACTGAAAAGCAACTTATAGAGGAAATAAACGAACTGAGGGAACAGTTACAGGAGGCCCAGGATGTAATTGAAGCCATCAGATCGGGAGAGGTAGATGCATTGGCGGTACATGGCCCAAATGGTTCCCAGGTATATACCCTTAAAGGTGCAGATGACAGCTATCGCATCTTAATTGAAGAAATGAACGAAGGCGCTATAATGCTGAACGATCAAGGGGTTATAGTCTATTCTAACGCGTGTTTTGCAAATTTTATAAAATATCCTCTTGAAAAAGTTATTGGAGCATCCTTTTTTGATTTTATATCTTTTGAGAATGTAGAAACAGTTCAAAGCCTATTAAAAAAAGGATGGTCAGGAAAAAGTAAAGGTGAAGTTTTACTTCAGGATATCAATGAAACGCAATGCCATTTTAGTATTGCAACAAATGCCTTTAAAATAGAATCCATACCCATATTAGGAGTAATTATTACCGACGTTTCCGCTGAAAAAGAAATTCAAAAGATCCAGACACACATAGAACATCAAAATGAAGTCATTGAAAGAAAGAATGATGAATTAAAAAAGGAGAAAGCGGAAAATGAAAGTCTGGCTCTTTTCCGGTTCATGCTGGAAAGTATTCCGCAAATCTCCTGGACGAATCTTCCTAAAGGTGAAGTAAACTTTTACAACCAAAGATGGTATGAGTTTTCAGAACTTAGTTTTAATGAATCCAAAAATGACGGGTGGAAATCGGTAATTCATCCCGACGACCTGCAAAATACTTTGGAGAAATACAATCAGTCTCTTGAAACAGGAAAAATATTTGAAGTCGAAAACCGGTATAGAAGAGGTTCTGATGGGGCTTATCGCTGGCACCTTAACCGGGCAGTACCTATAAGAGATGAAAAAGGCGATATTACCCTTTGGATCGGAACGGCTACCGATATTCATGATCAAAAAACTGCATTGGAAGACATTGGAAGTAAAAATGAGGAGCTGGTAAGGGTCAATGATCTGCTGGATACCTTTGTTTTTGCAGCGGCGCATGATTTAAAGTCTCCTGTTATTAACATTCAAACCTTATTAACTTTTGTTAATAAGACAGAAGATCCTGCCAGGAAGGCTGAACTGTTAAATATTATATCCACCTCAGTTAATCGTTTGGATGAAACCATCAATGGCCTTGTAGATGTAATTGAAGTTCAAAGCAATCGTTCAAAAAGCGCCCTCATTCATTTTGATAAAATCCTTAGGCATATTGTAGAGGAATGGTCGCCAGAGCTGGAAAAGATAAGTGGAAAGATCGAACATGATTTTTCTCTGGCGCCCTCTGTCCAATACCTGGAATCTTTTTTACTGAGTATCATAAGAAATTTGGTGAGTAATGCTATTAAGTATCACAATGAAAATAAGAAACTCACCATTAACCTTACCACGAGAAAGGAGAATGATTATACTGTGTTAGAAATCAGTGATACCGGAATTGGAATGGACTTGAGCAGATTTAAGTCAAAATTATTCAAACCATTTACAAGATTTACCAAAAAGGCATCTGGAAAAGGAATCGGCTTATACCTGATTAAAACAATGGTTGAAAGAAATCAGGGAAAGATAGAAGTGGATAGCAGAATAAATGAAGGAACAGTTTTTAAAGTTTATTTGAAAGAATATAAGGGAGACTGAACTACCTCGTGCTACTTTGTCTGCACCTGAATTAATGGGATGGATGGAATTGTTGGAATTTTGGTTGTCTGAATCACTGATTTGATGCTTTTGTTTGCCGTCATTGCGTGGTACAAAGCAATCTGTTGCGACCTGCCCGATAAGGTTTCGATGCCTCGCACCTGAAACCTATCAAGTGCAATTAATCCCCGTACCTTTTGGCGTAATCAACCTCTTTTTTGACGCGATTATACCCTATTTATATTGCAGTTAAGCAGTAGGTTTGAACCTTAAAAATCAATTAAAGAACTATGGCACTAATCAATCCTCACATTAATTTCAATGGAAATGCCGAAGAAGCATTTTCCTTTTACAAATCAGTATTTGGCGGAGAGTTTGCAAAAGTTATTCGCTTCAAAGACCTTCCAAGTCCTGAATTCCCGATAGCAGAAAAAGAAGGAAATAACATTATGCATATTGCTTTGCCTATCGGCAAAAACGTTTTAATTGGTAATGATGTCCCAGAGTTTATGGGAAAAGTTAATGAAAATGAAAACCGATCTAAGATATCTGTAAGTGCAGAAAGTCGTGAAGAAGCTGACAAATTATTTAAAGGACTTTCAGAAGGCGGGAGCATAGAAGTACCAATTGAAGGCAGTCCTGGAAGTTCATACTTTGGGATGTTTAGGGACAAATACGGTATTGAATGGATTGTGGAATTTGACCCAAAATAAAATGGAAACGTATAAGCAGAAAACAACCTAACAAACGAATAGGCAACGCATGAAGGGGATTAAAATCCCTTTTTGTCTATAAAACCTGCGGAAGAATAAGGATAGTGCTCAGGAACACTACTAACAACTAAATTCAATCCTTTTGTCTAAACCAGCCAAATAAAAAGCCAACGGTAGCCTGAGGGCTATTAAATTCCTTTTGCCGGAATACGTTGTCATTAACGCTGGTTACAATTCTATAGCCTGCTCCTAAATTGATCTTAAACCATTTAGATACATTGACTTCTACTTCTACCTGAGGGGTAATTACCAACACATTATCTTTGTAATCATCAGGGAGTCGGTTGTCTTCTAAAGAGATTTTGCCCCATCCGAATTTAGTGCTGCCTCCGATATGAACAAGCTTTTTAAAATCATGTATATATCCAACCCATATTCCGCCATGCCCAAAAGCGATTTCAGTGTCGGTGTAATTTACGCCTTCAATGCTGACGTCCTTGCCGATAACGGGAGCCAAACCCAATCCATATCCTCCTATAAACAGGGTTTGATTTAGTATAACAGCTCCTCCACCTCCTGAAGAAAAGCCGAAGCTTTTGTGTACCGAAGAGACTTCGAACAAGGGACCTACAAAAATGGAAACTCTAATTTTTTTCCCTTTTAACAGATGTTCGTAGTCATCATCCTGCGCTGCCAATAAATTGGGAATATTTATAAGCAGTATACCGATGTAAATAAGTCTAAGTACTTTACCCATGTTGCTGAATCTTTAATGCTAGGTTACGTTTCTTTAGCAAAAACGATGTTTCCCTTCAGGCGCATGCTGTTCGACCATGTTCCGTAGGGCCGTCGAGCTATAGATAAGGGAGGATTTAAATCCGACATCAGCGGGATTACTGATATAAATTTCTTTACCAAGCAATTGATGCCTTCGCAGAACAATTGAAAATAGAGTCAGGAGCCACGGAGAAGGAAAGCAAGTCGTCGACAACAACGGAGAGGACGGATGATCAACAATGATTTTAAATGGTTAAAACTAAGTTCATAAGAAATTTTGTCGTTTAAAACTAAAAAAATTATCACAAAGGAGTTTTTTTTACCGTATATCCTTTTAACTTTGGCTAATAATTTTAGTTATATGGAGAACCTGGAAATGACCCCGGATGATTTTGAGCAGTTGCAAAGGTTAATGTTAAAGCTTAATTGTGACTTGAATAAGGTGCTAAAATATGCCAGTATCAGTAACTTGAATGGCCAAACCCATACTTATTACTTTCTTTCGGATTTAAACAATTTGATAAATGCCAATAAAAAGGCATTAAATGAAGATTTATTTATGAATATATTTCAATTGCAAATAAAATTGGCAAAATAACATGGATCATCAAATAACTATTACCCAGGAGGATTTTGCCCATTTCAATAAAATACTGAAAGTAATTTATAACGATTTAAATTATTTACTGCTAAGGCATAAAGTGGTATATATCAAAGTGAAAGATGATGGTAGAATTTATTTCAACCTTAATAACACAAGCTTTGTGTTAACTGAATCAGATACCTCTTTAAGAACGATATTCAACTTTTATTTCTATTGCCAGAAACATGCCCATAAATTCAGGGATGCAGCCTTTAATGATAAGTTGGACGGTACGGATTGGTACAATGAATACAAAAGACTCTTGGACGCGATTAAGGAATTAGAATTAAAAGAAAAGCCACAACAAAAAATGTTTCCACGGTAATTAAAATTGTTGCCCTAAAGGAGTATTCCCCGGAATATGACTGGGCATAATGAAAAATGCATCGAATGATTTCCGGCATTTGGAAATGCTACTTTTTCACGCCGAAAGTCAGTTCATCAAACATCTTCAACATGGCAGGGACAGAGTTAAGAAACAGAAATTATCAACCCCATCAATATAAAATTTAGCAGAATAGACCTCGGGAACGGCAGATAACTTTCAATTTCTCTTTAATTGGATTATTATAATTTTACTTTAGACGCTAAAATAAATCAATTGGCTTTCTGGTATTTTGTATTAAACTTTACTTTCCTCCACAGCATAAACAAAACAATCAGCACTACCAAAATCCATAATTCCGGCTCGGACATCTGAATTTCCTGATCCGCTATGTCCAGAGAATTTTTACCCTTTAATACCAAATTTTGCTTGGCTAATAATGCCTTTTCCTGTGCTTCGTTTTCTACTACGAGATAGGATGTTTGTGGCGTCATAATTTTGGTGGTAAAGCTTGCTTTGACAATTGGCAGCCAGAGGTTTTTTGTTTCATGAGGCTGAAGGTTTAGCTTTAGATCCATCGCGTTAAGTTGGAAAGCATTGTCCAGAAGGGTCTTTCCTGTAATGTTATTTCCAATCTTATTTACATCTTTTACCAATATAGATCCTTCACCATTTACGGGGAGGTATTTTTTATATTTTTCTGCTTTCCAGGTATGAACTTGAGGGGTAATTATTTCTTTAACATCTTCTTCTATTGGTTTTGAGAAAGCGGTTTGTGTAAAGGAATGGAGGTTTAATGCTCCGGTTTCTTTTAAATGGTAATATGAAGGGCCTTCAGGATAAGTATAAGGTATGTTTGGAAGAGAATTTGTGTTGATGGCTTTTTCTATTTCATCGGAAATGACCACGAACACAGGATAATTATCAGAAGAGTTTAAATAATTTTCAATCAGCGTCTCTTTGATCGTTCTTTCCAGAAAAAATCCACCACCAAACTGAGATTCGTTAAACTTCTGTTGCCAGTTGTCCTTAAGGGAAGTTGTCTGAGTTCTGTAATCAGTAAAAGAGATTACGGCATCTTTAGAACTTACCTGATTTTTGGAGAGAAACGCATCTATTAATTTTGTAGCAGTATTTAGCTTTTCCTTTTTTGTTTTTTCTTTCTTCACCGGTGAATTGGCAGCACCGAGGGAAGCCTTAATTGGAGTGGTTGTCCCGGAAGATACAGGTTGTGAACAATCCAGGATGAAATGAAGATAAGGTGTTCTTTTTACTTTAGGAAGCGAGGTTTTGATGGCAGAGGGAAGGTAAACAATGTTGCCTCCCTCGTAAATTTCCGGAACTTTTCCTGATTCACCCAAAGCAATTTTATTGCCATCAATGGAAAGCAGCAAAGGTTCGTAATGAGAGAACTCAATCCCTGTTTTTCTTATCTCTTTCCCTACAAATGGAAATATCCTGAACATCACTTCATTTGATCCAGTGTAATACAAGATCCCAGGATCCCGATTTGTCGCTCGGATCTGACTGTAAATCCATTGAGCAGTTTTCTTTTCTGCCAGAAGGCCAAACTTCTTTTTCCCCTCTACAAATAAATAATAATTACTCATCCAGCAGCCTTCAGGAAGATGAATCTTTGAAGTGTATTCTCCCCGAAAATCCTTTAAATTTTCAATTTCTAAATCTACCCACGTTTTCCAGCAATGATTTGCAGAATCATATTGTGTTCTGCTATTTAAATTACTAATCCTTACTTGTTCATCTTTCTTTAAAGAATCTAATATTTCAACCGGAGTGTTGCTTTCCCCCAAAAATAACTTTTCCATGAGCCGCAGCTTTTGATCGGATAGCGTTAGATTGTCAAGAACAAGCCAATTGTAATAAGTAGTGAGGTATGGGGTTTGGTTTTCGATGAAAGTCTGGTTGTTCTTTTTGTTTCCATGTATGTGTTTTAATACACTTGAAACAGAAGATATGTCAATTGGTGTTTTATCCTGAAAATTAGGTTCATATATATAATCCAAAGCGATGTGTAAATTGGACCTGTCATGAAGGTACTTGATGGTGACAGCAATTGGAAAGACAGAAAATCCTGCAATAAGCGCCAGGTTAAGAAGCCATAGAGAATACTTAAGCTTTAATTTTTGAAAATGCTTATTCAATTCCTGGATGTGAATGATAAATAATATGCAGGGTGTAAGCATCAAAAACCCTAGCCCCACAGCAATTATAGCCAGCATCGATAGGGGCAGGAAGGGAAGGAACACCAGGAAGAAATAAAATGTAAATGAAAAGGTAATGCTTTTTAATACAAAAAGAAGAAGGTTAATCCTTTCAGAAGTTAATGAGGGAACACATAAGATCAACCCATTTACCAAAGCCATTAAATAAAACCCCCAATGATTGAAATTACCAAAAATGTTTTTTTCAAAATCAAATCCTGCATTAACTGCCAGTCCTGCTATTGGCAAAACTACAGCAAAAATGATTTTTATAGCCATCCCATAGGCTTCATAGAAACCTTCTTTTTTCAGCGTAATAATGTAGACGGACCTGATAAGAAGAAAAAGAAATCCAATTGTAGAAACTGTAATAAGTGTGACCGCCACAAATTCAAATTTTACAGCGCCGGTCCTTATTAAAGGCAAAATTAGTACAAAGAACAGGTACCAGAATAATGGTATAGCGGCCATGCCCACAAAGCTCTTCCAAACCTTATACGATTTTTCTGCCGGGGTAAAATAAAGCGTAAGTAAAAGCAGCCCATACATTAAAGGAGGCATGGAGCAGGTGATTACATATTTAAAAATGTCGTTCTGAGATATCATCCATTGTGGAATTGACCAAGGAATCATATCCATATGTGAAATGAAGAAATAGATACAAAAAGAATAATAGAGGATCAACGAAAGGCCTGTCCACAATCTATGAACTGTTTTTCGCAGAAATATAGTTAGGATGCTAAGCAAACCAAACCCCACAACTCCTAAACCCAGAATAATAGCAAAATGTGTTATTTGTTGCAGGTTCCCTGGCTTAAGTAAGGATTCGATGATACTAAAAGCAGAAAAGAGCAGTGCACCCAATAAAATTTGAGGCAGAACAACAAAAATGAAAATCCAATAAGGTTTGACAAGTGCTTTCATAAGTTAAGTGTATCTGACGGATGTTTTCGAATTATATAAATAAGTTAACTTGATCTTGAAATATGTTTCCAATCATCTTTCAGTACCGATTGACGGATGTTTGGATAAAACAAAAGGAGGGAGGATAGAATAAAGGAGATTCTTTTCTAAATTATGACCGCTCAATCTTTCCAAGAGCCACTTCACACTGAGGTAGTACCCGAGCAAAAAAGAAAAGTAGAAAAGCACTCCCTGTAACTGATGGGAAAGGCCGGAGGAAATAAGATTGGAACTTGGAAAACGGTTTAATAGAAAGATCGCTAGTGAAATGCGAAATCCATTTACCGTCACCGTAAGGATAAAACTTGAAAGAAGACTGCCAACTAAAAGGATGGCTTTGTCTCTAAAATGTGAAAAAGCAGCAACTCCCATAAAAGCTGCCATAGAAAAAGCAATAATAAAGAAATTACCACCGGAGCAAGTTTTATTTATAACAACAAGTGTTCCTTCCATAACATATCCTGTTCCGCTTATGAATTCAAAGCTATTTCCAGTAATTGCGTTAACAGCGGAGGTAGTCGGATAAAGAATAAAATTAAGGTCATCAGGCGTTGCCCTGGAGAAAAAGGTTTTCAATAGAAAAGCAATCAGCAGTATGGCTGTGTAAAAGAAAAGATTTATATATCGGGGACTTTTAAAATGCTGCTTCATATATGAGATTGATACAATTAATTAAAAAGAAACAAAAGTTTATTTGCTATTACATAAAGTACTTTGCGATACAAAGTACATTATTCCTTTTATCATTTCCAAATAAAAGTTTTAGGCGTAGTAATTAAGAGGGTATTACCTATAAAACATTTAAGGTTAAATTTTCTATTATATAACCAAATAGAAGTCTGGTATACAATTGCTTCCGTTGTCGGGTGTCCTCATTGACAACTGGTTTTGAGAACTAGGGGTCTAAAAGTCTTCCCGAATTTATTTCTGGATCTTTAAGTCATTTAATAGATATTAAAAGATGCTGAAATAAATTCAGCAGGACGATCTGCGGATTGAGTACCAAACTGATGGCCTCCTTCCATTTAAAATTACAATAACTCCACCCATTCATAAATTCCGGTTCCTTTAAGTTTGGCAAGTATTACAATTAAATAAAATTTCAGAATTTTATTTGGCACATCACCGATGCAGAGATGCACCTTTCCGGTTCAAGGTTTTAGACCTATTGTCTGAT
>Ga0196965_1000457_pt1 | contig 24140 bp, 20 predicted proteins | sample S1_20metaG_FD_148668 | JGI IMG/M metagenome (GOLD analysis project Ga0196965, IMG submission 148668) | Soil microbial communities from Anza Borrego desert, Southern California, United States - S1_20 | ecosystem: Environmental > Terrestrial > Soil > Desert | place: USA: California | collected... | reverse complement strand
TTACCTTTTTTGGCCCTTCGTAACGTACCGTCATTGGTACAAGCACATCATTACTCGCGGTTTGAGCGGATAGCAATGCAGGACATTGCATCAAAAACAGTAAAAGCAGATATCTTGTGAAAACTCGCCAACTCATAAAAACGCACGAAGGGTTATCATGTAAAATTACAAAATTACCCTTGTTCGATGCGGCTATTACGGTTATTCCGATCTCATTGCTTTAACGGGATTTTCTCTGGCTGCGCGAATCGACTGGTAACTGATGGTGAGTAATGCAATGACAACAGCGATGACTCCGGACAGGATAACAACAGTAAAATCTATATTGATTCTATTCGCGAATCCTGTTAACCAGTTTTCAGTGAAATACCAGGCAAGTGGCGTTGCAATGATAAACGCGACAATTACGAGCAATGTAAAATCGCGCGACATCAGTATTGTCACCTGCGAAGCACTCGCACCCATGACTTTCCGAATCGAAATTTCCTTCGCACGTTGTTCTGCAGTATAGGCTGCAAGGCCAAACAATCCAAGACAAGCAATACCAATTGCCAGGATCGTAAAGATCAACACGATCTGGCTCATGCGTTGCTCGGCACGGAACAAAGCATCAAAGTTTTCGTCAAGGAATGAGTACTCGAACGGTGCGCCGTTCGCATATTTCTTAAAAACCGCTTCGAGTTTTTCGATTTGCTCGCGTGTATTGCCTTTGGCCAGACGTATAGCCATCTCGTAGTTAGGCTCTGATCCAAGCGTGATCGCCATCGGCTTAACATTGTCTCGTAGCGTTTGAAAATTGAAATCTTTTAACACGCCTATCACTTTCAACGGACGTGGTTGCTCACCCTGATAAGAAAGTACGGTCGCTTCATCGAGATTTGCGAAGTTCATTGCCTTGTAGGCAGTTTCATTTAGTACAATGGCCGCTGTATCACTTTTAAATTCTCGTGAAAAAAATCTTCCCTGCGCAACTTCATATCCCATGGTTGTGACATGATCATGATCGACCATGTAAAGGTGTAACAGAAAATCCTGTTCAGATCCACCTTTTCTGAAAGCGCTGTTCCAACTTAATTTAGGAGGTAGCTGATTGGCAAAACTTGCGCCCTTGAATGCGGGGTCAGCTGCGAGTTCGTTTTTGAATGCCTGCGCATTTTTGCCCAGTGAAAACGTGTGGAGAAGATCGACAACATTTTCTTTATCAAAACCGATATTTTTCTCCTGCATGTATGTAAGCTGTCGATAGACCACGATACTTCCGAAGATAAGCGCAATTGAAATGATGAATTGAAATACCACAAGTGCATTACGCAACGCCGAATTTCTGAATCCGGATCTGATCTTCCCCTTGAGCACCTCCGTTGGCTTAAACGCAGTAAGGTAAAACGCGGGATAGCTACCGGCAATGAGACCGATCAAGATTGTGAATCCGATCAGTGAAGTAATAATCACAGGTTGCGTGAAAAACGAAAATGTAAATTGCTTACCAGCAAGGACATTAAATACATCAAGCGACACAGCGATAAGTGCAAGTGCTACAATTGTTGAAAACGTGCTGTAGATCATAGACTCCGATAGGAACTGAAAGATCAGCCTGCTTCGCAAAGCACCGATCGTTTTACGAACACCAACCTCCTTTGCACGATTTGCAGATCGCGCAGTTGAAAGGTTCATGAAATTGATACAGGCAATGAGAATAATGAATACCGCAATCGCGCCGAAGATATACAGATACTGAATGTTGCCGTTTGGTGTCAGTTCCTCCGACAAGGAAGACTTCAGGTGGATGTCGAGCATTGGCTGGAAGCCGAGACCGAATTCGTTCCCGGCTTCTTTGAATTGCTTGAAAGTGAGACCGATGTAACGTTCAAGCTCGGCGCCGGCATTTTGTTCGACAAGTTTATCGAGCTTAGCCTTAACGTTGCTAATATCTGCACCGGGATGAGTTTTGAAATATGTATAGATATTATTTGACGTCCACTGTGTATTCGTGCGCATGTAGTCCCACGACTCCCCAGAAAGGATGATATCGAAAGGAATGTGAGAATTTGCAGGCGAGTCCTTCACAATACCAACAACTTCTCCCGCTAGCTTTTCCGAACCGCGAAGCATCATTTTTCCGATAGGGTCTTCGTTGCCAAAGTATTTTTTCGCCACTGACTCGGTGATCACCAGTTTGTTTGTCCCTTTCAGAAATTCATCAGGAATTCCTTTAATAACTTCAAAATCGAAAAACTGAAAAAAGTTTGAATCGGCAACCAACACGTTCGCTTCAGTAAATGCTTTATCTCCAACACTCATTGGCATCGTACGCCAAAGTCCAAAACGCACTGCCTCTGCTATTTCCGGAATTTCTGCCTGTATTGCTTCCGCTACCGGCGCGGGAGAAGTGGCGCCGTTAAAATCATTTCCTTGAAGTCTTCCATTGAAAGTAACGCGATAAATGCGACTGGAATCCGCATGCATTTTGTCAAAACTGAGTTCATCAACAATATAGATGATGATCATCAACGTAGCGGCTATACCAACACTTAACCCGATAACATTAATCGAAGAGTAGCCTTTTTGGCTCAGCATAATTCGCAATGCGGTCTTTAGGTAATTCTGGATCATGATGGACGTGATATTTTTTACTGAGGTTTCCGGGTAGCAATTATAGTACTAAAAACGAAAGGCTCGGTAGAACTTTAAGAACGCTGGATTTTAACATTGTACACACCAAATCGATCCACCATGGGCGATTGCGAATGTTCACTTACAAAAGTGGGCGTGCGATTTCGCACATCGTAAATCTGGAAATCTACCTTGAACTGATTGGATTGTTGATTCCGAAACCGCCAGTCATGAAAAAAGGCGATCACCTGACCGCCTTTTTTAAACTCATTAGCTAGTTCTATGAATTTGTCTCCATTGGAGATTCCATCTGCATGTACGAAAGGGTGCCATCTTTAACGACAATTTTAACGTAATCATATCCTGATGTGCCGTGGTTATCTTTCACCTGAAGCTTGATCACATAAGTGCCGGCGTTGAACCCGCTCAGTGTTGGGGTTCTGCTCGAATTGTTTGTGAGCTTCAGATTCGGTCCTGAATACTTCGACCAAAGATAGCTTTGAATGTTTCCGTCCTTGTCCGATGCAGACCCCGATAGCGTTATCGCATTAACCGGTAGCGTCAGGTTTCTATCTGCGCCCGCGGATGCAACTGGTGGATGATTAACGATCACTTTTACATCATCGTTGTGTGTAGCCCCATCGTTGTCACGAACCGCCAACCGGAAGACGTAGGTACCTGAAGCGAGTGATGACAACTTAAGTGATGCACTTGTCACATTATTCATCGTCGCACTGCCGCCGGAAATTTTAGACCAACGGTACGCCGTTACCGATCCATCTGTGTCGTTGCCTGATCCTGATACGGTGGTGGCATTCGTTGGCAGCATTACCACTTTGTCCCGACCCGCGTATGCCACGGGCGCGACGTTGGACGTACTCGTATTGGTGTCAGTGTCGGTGTCGGAGGTACTCTCGGTGGAAGCAGTTGAAGTGCCGCGCTTTACGTAAACCGTCACATGATCAGTTTTGAGCGCGCCGTCATTGTACCGCACTGCCAGTGTGAACACGTACGTTCCTTCAAGAAGGTTTGACAAGTACAGTGATTTCGAGTTGGTTCCGCTCATCGTCACCGATGCGCCGGATTTTTTACGCCATGAGTATGAAGACACCGATCCATCATTGGAACTACTTCCATAGATCGTTGCGCTTCGTGATGGAAGAATGACCGTTTTGTCCGGGCCGGCGTTCGCAATAGGGGATGTTGTGTTGGTTGTCGTGGTGTTCGTCGTTGACGATCTTTTCACGTACACAGCCATGTCGTCGGATTTTACGCCGCCATCGTTATCTTTCACAGTCAGCCTGAAAACGTAGGTGCCCTCGACAAGATTTGATAGCGACAAAGTTTTCGTGTTTGCGCCGCTCATGGTTGCAGAACCGCCAGAACGCTTTGTCCAGGTGGTAGAGCTGATAGTTCCATCAGCATCCGTTGCATTTCCATATATCTTGAGATTATTTGTCGGGAGGGTAATGGTCTTGTTAGCCCCGGCATTTGCAACGGGTAGGGTATTGCTTGTGGATGACGATTTGACAATAACTGTAATGTCATCACTATCTGTTGCGCCGTCGTTGTCCTTAGCTGTTAAGGTAAAAACGTAGGTTCCCTGCACCAGATTGGTCAACGAAAGTGTTTTTGAGTTTTGCCCGCTGAGCGTGGCAGTGGGTCCTGATTTTTTTCTCCACACATAGGAGCTAATCGTTCCGTCGCTGTCCGTCGCTGAGCCGTACAATTTTACGCTGTTCGCCGGAAGGGTTAACGTCTTGTCAGCGCCAGCTTTTGCAACGGGTGCGGTATTGGTTATTGTTGAAGATGAGCTCGTCGTCCCTTTTTTGAAAGACAGCAGCCAGGTAAGTGAAGGCATGTTTTTGTAGACTTTATCCCATATAACGTGGCCCATTCCCGGGAAGATCGTCAGCTTCGCGAGCGGAGACGGCTTAAAGCTATTGATCGCATTGATCATGTTTATTGTTACGCCTTCGCCAACTACGTTATCGGCATCACCGTGAAAACCCCATGTTGGCAGGTCTGCATTCGCAATCACGGATGCTTTCGATGTGATATTGTAGCCACTGCAGATAGGAAGAATTGCAGCAAATACACTCGGATATTCCGTCGCAACGCTCCATACACCTCCGCCGCCAAGGCTTAGTCCGGTTAAATAAATGCGGCTTGGATCAATACGCAATTTCGTTTTTACATAATTGATCACTTGCATCACATAAGATCCGGACCATCGGCCCATTGTTGTTTTTAGTTGAGGTGAAATCAGGATGAATGGGTATTGGGCACCGTATTTCACATACTTTGGGAGACCGACATTCGCAACGCGATTAACATCCGTAATGGTATTGCCCTTTTCTTTGATTCCATGTAATGAAATGACAACAGGATATTTGTTTGAATTTGTGTTATATCCTTGTGGGAGATATTCAAGGTAACCGATACCGCCTGACGTCATACGCGCGGTTTGTTGCGCGAACGCCTGGCCGATCGAAAAGATGGTTACTATTAGCAGGGGAAAAAATTGTTTAATCATTCTTCTTCTTGTGTTGGGCCTGTACGCACGGTAATAATACGCGCAGACCGGTGGGAAAATAATTCAGGCGAAATAATGACGGTCGGAAAGAACTAGGTTTTACAATCACTCATATCCTTCAGGTTTTTCAGTTCCGTTCTTTTGATGTCGCGAAGAAAGAGATATGCGCGTCGATTTGAAAGAGAAAGAAGATGAAGGCCTGTATATATCAATGACTGACAATATTTGCAGATAAAGGAAGCGACCAATGTTTTTGGTAAATCGTCGGACAAAAAAAATCCCCCGCGATCCTTGACCACGAGGGACTTCTTCGTCTATATATTCGCCGATGCAAAACTAACAGATCAACTTAGTGCATTGAAATGATGGATCGGTCGAATGAAATAATCAGTGGACGAAACGTTTTACAGACCGATATTTTTATCTCGAACGCATTGGATTAAATCCGTATTAAATGCGAATTAAATCAATGTTAACTTCTATTTTTTTCGTTTGTACGTTAGGTCATACATGGTAGTCCACGTCTTGCCATTGTCGTTACTCACTTCATTAAACTGTCGGACCTGGTCGACGCCTTCTTTAAAGAATATGAATCTTCCGATTTGTTTTCTTCCCTGCTGATCAACCTGGGTGAAGGTGAACCGCATCGCATTATCCTTGTATTCTCCATCTACAAATTTCTGCGGCGGTCCGCCAGATCCGATCCACAGTTGTTCCCACTTGCTGGTTTCCGGGTTTACGTAGTTCATGCTCTTTCCACTTCCGCCTTGTGGGCCAAGTGCCGTCCAGTTCTCAAGTAGCATGCATCCGCCAGATGCGATCTCGATCACGTTGTTACCAACAAGTCTGTCTGTTCCGCTAGCGTAGACGTCCCACGTGCCAACCCAAAAATCAAATTCACGCATTTGTGGAATGTCCATACAATTTTTCTGAGCCTGACTTCTGTTTATTGAAAGCATTAAGGCAAGAATGACGAGATAGCGCATAACTTTTTATCTAAAGATAGATCGCCGAACGTATAACTCAATCACACATTCTTCGGCATTTTACTCCTTCTTGGTTGATGACGCGTTTGACCTCTTTTTTGCCGCATCTGCCCGGCGGATGATTTCGCACAGGCGCATATCTTTGTATCAACTTAATATTCACGACATGGAAACAACTCAGCAAAAACAGATTACAGTGGAGGCTACCGTTAATGCTCCCGTTAGCAAAGTTTGGAATTATTTCACAGAGCCGGCCCATATAATGAAATGGTGTTATGCAAGCGACGACTGGCACGCGCCGTATGCGGAAAACGATGTACGCGATGGTGGAAAATTTAAGACAACGATGGCTGCGAAAGATGGATCGATGCAATTCGATTTTGCAGGCATTTATGACAAAGTTGAAGACCAGCGTTTGATTACATATCGCCTTGAGGACGGAAGACAGGTTAGAATCGAATTTTCCTTTGCGAAGGAAGGTACGATCATCCGCGAAACATTCGATCCTGAAAACGTATTTTCCGTTGACATGCAGCGTGCTGGCTGGCAATCTATCCTCGACAACTTTAAAAAGTATGTAGAGGCGAATTAAGTTTGTAACGCTCGACCTGTGAGCCTTCATTTGTATCAGGTTTCACTACCTTTGGATCAGGAATAATAATTGGGGGCCACAGGTCATGAGCAAAAACCGCCTTGAAAAACCAGCGTGTGTAATTTATGCTTGTTGCGGAAGCAAGTGCAAAAAGAGAGGCGGAAAGCAACTCTTTAAAGATCTGAGATCCATTGTGAAGGAAAGCAAGCACCGTAGACAGGTTCAGGTGATTAAAACAGGCTGTACCGACCGTTGCAAGTTTGGGCCGATCGTTGCCGTGATGCCGGAAAATACCTGGCACTTTGAAGTCGATACCAACAAGGTGGCAAATATTGTCGATGACAGCATTCGCCGGATCCAGAATACAACTGATAACAACTCTTAAAATACCCCAAATGCGGTATCAACCGTAACCCCTGGTGGTATTGTGCGATATCGCATAACATTTGACCTTTGATTTAATGATCAATCGCATTACGGAGGTCACCGATGATCGCCATCTATGTTATGAATTTGAATTTTTTGCAATTGAACGCATTGCCATCTTGGCAGATTGCTGATGCTTCATAAACCAGCGATGATGTGATAAGGCAACCAGTAACCGTTTCAACTCTCTCTATACTTGGTCCCGTGATAATTTTTGTTGTCGTATCGGGAGCAAAGATGTGTAAAATGACAGGACTACGTTTATTCGTATTCCTGTCTCTCACTTTTGGACTGAACGTTTTGTACAAGACGGCTAATCGATTCCCTGCGTATTTTTAGTGGTTGCGCTATGACCGAATTCAACACAATATTTATGTTGCTTGTGAATCCCGCTGCTGACAGCCGGGGAGAAATTGATGTGACCATTCGCCAATCAATGCGCTCTTGTTTATGGTCGTGTATGTCATACTTTTCAGGATTGCGGAGTAAAATATGAGCGGGCCTATGAACAGATGTGAAATTCGGATCATGGCAAATGCTACTTTTATTATTCTGCTAGAATATTTACATTTTACTGAGCAGCCGCGCTTCAATACTTGTAGTCATGTGCCTGGAGGTTGGCGGATTCTTTAAGCGATGCTGTCTAACGTGAAATATGTAATGATTGCCGCAGAAATATGGATGGGCAGACGCTGAACACTTATGTTTTAATTTTTGGATCGATGGCTATGTTGCTGATGGGAATATCAATTGTTCTTTTTGTATACATCTACCAAAGAAAAATGATCAGAAAACAACATGCGTACGCAGCGATCGAGCAGCTTCTTCACAAAGAAGAACTTAAATCGGCTTATGCACAGCTGGAAGGAAAAGAGATTGAGCGCAAAAGGATCTCCGAAGATCTGCATGATAACATTGGCAGCCTGCTGGCAACGATGAGAATGTACAGTGATCTTTTACTTGAAATCAAGGACCCGGCAGAAGTACACACATATGCAAACAAAATCTCTGCGCTGACAGAACAAACGGCAATTGAAACCCGCAGGATCTCTCACGACCTTGATTCAGGGTTTCTCCACAACTTCGGTTTGCGAAATGCCATTGAGCGGCTTATCGGGGCGATTACTATGTCGCAACGTCTTGACATTAAATCAGTGATCGAGGTACATCAGGAACCCGAAAACGAGCTTAGTATAAATGTTTACAGAGTGATCCAGGAACTGTTTAATAATACATTGAAACATGCTAAGGCGTCACAGGTTCGTATCGAAGTAACACAGATACCCGGCGAGTATCTCAGCATTATTTTCGAAGACAATGGGAAAGGATTTGATGTGAGCAGCGCAAAGGCTGGAATTGGGATTCAAAATATCAGAACACGCGTTGAACGCTTTCACGGACAGGTGAATTTCCACTCAACTGAAAATCGCGGAACAACATGCATCATAGAAATACCACAAACATGAGCGATTCAAAAATTTCTGTTGTACTGGCAGATGATCACCACATTGTGGTCGAAGGTATTCGTGAAATATTAAAAAACGTCGAGGGTCTCGAAGTTGTCGGCGTTGGCTACAATGGAAAAGAGCTGATTAAGATCGCGCGGGAGTCAAAGCCCGACCTTGCAATCCTGGATATCAATATGCCGGAGATGGACGGTCTTCAATGCACCCGTATCCTTAAACAAGAGTTTCCGGCAATCAAAGTGTTAATTCTTACCATGTACAATGACCGTACTTTTATCAACGAAATGATCAATGCCGGGGCCGACGGTTGTGTACTGAAGGCAACTGGTACAGGCGAATTACGTGATGCAATAAACCGGGTTCTCAATAACAAGTCCTACTTCGATGCCCTTCCGCAGGTGTCAGCAGTTTCAATGCAGGAAAAAGTACAACTTAGCGACCGCGAAATTGAAATCATTAAGCTGGTGGTAAAAGGAAAAACCAGTGGTGAAATAGCCGATGTATTGTTTATCTCTGACCATACAGTCAAGACGCATCGTAAAAACATCTTTCGCAAACTCCAGATTAATCATGTCAGCCAGCTAACAAGTATTGCAATCAACCGTGGTTGGGGTTAGGGTAATCACGTTTGCATTCAGGCATACGCTTTTATCACACATTTCTGCGTTTAGATTAATCAAAACTTAATAGAATTGTTATGAGTAAAAACACTGGAATATTGCTGGCGGCCATAGGCGGAGCAGTTGTGGCGGCATTGATTGCAAATTATTTATCGACACCTAAAGGGCAGGAACTGTTGAGCTCAGCGTCAGAAACATTAAAAGATCTTTCGGGAAAAGCCACCGAATTAGCTAAATCGAGTGTGGAGGAAGTTCTTCAGGAAACTAAAAACACGCTTGGTACAGTGGTGAAAGAAAAGATCGCGGAAAAAGTAATGAAGTAAACAGTATAGGGGCTGTTTTTCTAAGCAGCCTCTATGTTTTTAATTTCAAAATAACCCACTTGCCGAAAATCATTGTCAGCAACAACAACGGGTGATAAATAACGATCAGGAAGATCATTCCGCTTTCTCCAGACCCAGTAAGGTTGTTTACCTCGACAGCAAATTCAATCGCTAGCCCTGATATCAAAATGAAACAGAGCGAAGCAAGCAGCGACCAGCCAAAATAGCCCCAACGGTTTTGCGCCCACATCATGATCAGACAATTCGTGGCGATTAATACCGCGTAGGAAACACCACCGATTGTATATGCACGGTCGGCGGTTTCAGGGTCAAATACTATTAATGCAATAAGGAACATTCCTGCAACGAGCAACATTTGAAAAAATGGTCGGAGCAGGCTGTTTCGATTCAGTATCTGGTTTGAGATAAAATTCAAATGCTATGAAGATTTACGGACAACTTTTTTGGAGTTTTTTATCTAAGAAGTATTCTGTGGGGCCTATTCGTACGCCTTCTGGCCAATATAATTTCCGGGAGGATTGTAGTTCGCGACGATAAGGATCATACCGTTTTCGCAAGTTGCTTTTCCGATGCCGATCTCTTTTGTACTATACCACACCATCTGCGTGTAATGGCCCACCGGATACCAGTTTTCATACGTAAGCGGACCATGCACATACTCTTTAATTTCGCTATACCAGCTTTTTGAAGCGTCTGTAGCTGTATAATCAATACCGCTGCCGCCAAAAATATTTTCGCCAAATGGTTTTTTCTTGTTTTCGCCGGTTCGGTGCTCGAAGGCACAATTCCGTGATGCGAGGTTCTCTGCCCATTCCTGCGCATAAGCTGCGAGCTCGGCAGACCATGAAAGTTGGATGTTGCCAACGTCTTTCCGGACTTTGTTGTGAAAATTAAGCGCCTCCTGTGCTTCTAGCTGGTCAACCTTTGACCCCGTTGTTGATGGAACAGTTTGCGCAAAGACACAAAAGTTGGCGGCGACTATTAACAAAATAAATGGGGTTCTCATAAAAAGACTTTTCAATAAAGGTAAAAATAAAGCTGCATTATTGTTTTTAACGGAATCTATATCTTAAAAATGATTCGCCGTTCGCATAATTCAGGGTGAGCCTTCATTTTTTTCTGTCAACTATTTATTAAATTACGCGATAACTTTATCCATGAAATCCTTCGTAACCCTGATTTCTTTAAGCTTGTTATTTGTGCTTGCTAACTGCAAATCTGCTGACACTTCCCGGAATTCCGGTAATATCGACAGCGGAAATTCTACCGACCTGGCTACGGCATTAAAAATCAGACTTGGGCCAGATCCCATTGCGGAGGAAAACGAAGCGCAAACCTTGATTTTGTACAAACAGCAACCTGGCGGACACGTGAAAGTAACCTATAAATTCGTCGTGGTTCGAAAATCAGATAAGGTGATAATCCATGAAGGACAGTATCAGATGGGATACGTTAAATGGGCTGACAACTCTACCCTGGAACTTGTGTCGTCTGGAGATGGAGAAAATCCTGAAAAGAAATTCATAAACCTGAACATAAATAAGTATTAACCTAAACTGAAAGCTGTGCGAAAAATTCTACTGCTAACGGGCACATTTTGTGTCAGTCTCGGGATCGGGATATCCCTTAAAGAAAAATCACCACATCATGACGTCGTTGTTCAAGAAACGAAGATCGATAAGTGGGATAAACCTGAAAAATACCTGGAATATCATCGCGGAATCAGGACGAAGATAGGAGAGGCTACATCTGCGTATCCAGCAGGATACAAGTGGAAAGAATTAAGAGAGTTAAGGAGTAATCAGTTTGCGCAAGCGCGAAGGGCTGCCGGAAGAACGCACGCAAACGGCGTGCAAGAGTGGACCGAACGCGGCCCGGGAAATGTTCCTGGGCGTACGCGAGCGCTTCATAATGTTGCGGGAGATGACGCAAATAACACATGGTTGGCCGGTTCTGCTACAGGAGGTATCTGGAGAACTACTGATGGCGGAGCGACGTGGTCTGAAAGAAGTTCTGAGTTCCCGGCCATGGGTATTTCAAGCTTTGGAAGTGACGATGCAGGAACTGTTATCTACGCTGGAACAGGCGAATTCGTTTCGTCACTATTCTCTTCTATAGGAAACGGCATTTTTAAATCTACTGATGGCGGTGTTACGTGGACACAGCTGCCGAGCACTTCAACCGAAGTTACAGATGAATTTTCAATAGTAACAAGACTGGTAGTTGATCCGGCAGATCCCGATATTATCGTTGCCACAACTGTACCGCACAGTAATTCTGACGATGAGACCTCAGCGATCATGCGTTCAACTGATGGAGGTGATACATGGACAAAGGTGTTGGAGGTTGATGGCGCGTTTGAACAAATTATTGCCACACCAGGAAATTTTAATGTACAGTACGCATCTCAAAATGGTGTTGGCGCCTGGAAATCAACTGATGCGGGTTTGACATGGGAATTGTCAAACTACGGAATGTCAGTTGCCGGTAGATTAGAGCTAAGCGTTTCACCAGCGAACCCGTTAGTTGTATATGGAACGGCGGTAGGCACGTTGGCAAAAAATGACGATGTCTCTGCAGAAGCTGACCTTTACCGCTCCGACGACGCTGGTGAGACCTGGTCACTTGTTGATGTTACGTACCAGAGTAACGCTTTTGATTTTTTTGAAGGCCAGGGGTTCTATGACAACACGGTGCTTGCCGACCCGTTCAATGAGGATATCGTTTACTATGGAGGCGTAAGCTTATTCAGATCCACAGTATCGGATGAGGCCACCAGCATTAATAACTATTTGCTTGAAGAAAATGGAACGCCTTTCCTAACGCTTCTTGGTTTTACTGCTATGCCGTATGCTAACCTACGCCTGGATGTTGGTGATCCTGAGCCCGAGATCGATGTAGAAGTACGCTTCGGTCCTGGCGTATCGCAGATGGCTCATCAATTCCTTGTACCCGAGAACAGAACGAGTGGAGTTGCGGCCAATGAATATGTTTATAACGATTATGTCGAGATTCCATTCGAAGTTTGGGATGTCACAAATAATAAGCAACTGATGGTTTCTTTCCGTGATCAAAACAGAGATGGAACTTTCGATTTAAGGCCCCAATATTTCAGCACAACGCCGGCTACGGATTTCCTGTCAGACAGCCGGGAATATTTGTATATAAATGGGGTTGACTATAACGCAACGACACCGGACGAAAATATCGCCGTTCCCGGCGGCCAGGAATTCGAAATGGTTTATAATATTTTTCCTGCGCTTGCGGACAACCATGTTTGGACACCGGATGCCCTGCCAGCATCTAACGTTCTCATTAATCATTTGTCTATTCAAAAACTTTCTGCTTCAACAGTTACTGTAGCCGATGGTCGTGATGATTTCGGTGGAACGAACGGTTCTAATCAGGTTGATCTGGCTGCTGGCGTCCATCCCGATCACCACTTTATGATAGCGCTTATTGAAGATGATCAGACATACCGCATCCTGGAGGGCAGTGATGGAGGCGTTTTTGTTTCGAAAGTTTCAGCGACGCCCGGCATTACTGATGGCGATTGGACATTCAAGGGACTGGGATACAATACAAGTCAATTTTATGGTGTTGATAAAAAGCCTGGTGCGGATGTATACATTGGTGGCATGCAGGATAACGGAACCAGATTTTCAAACCAGGCGGAGTCCGCGAGTGCCACTACTGCATACCAATACGCTATCGGAGGCGATGGTTTTGCCGTACTCTGGCATGCGATCGATCCTAATAAAATCCTTGGTTCTGTTTACTACGGGAGTATAAGAAAATCGATCGATGGGGGAAATTCTTTTGCCCTTTCTACATCTGGCTTGGCTGCCCTGTCAGCTGACAACTTTTCTTTCTATACGAAGATAGCCAATTCAAAGAGTCTGCCAGACAGAGTTTTCACCGTAGGTGCTGCTGGCGTTTATTACTCAAATAACTTCGCAGACAGTTGGAATCTTACCGCCATTGAAGAGAAATGGTCAGTAGGTAGTGTCTTGTATCATGATGTAAGAGTTTCCGAAGCGAATGCAAATATTGTGTGGACAGGGGCTGGCATGTCCGAGGAGAGCGGAGCTGAATTAAGCCTCCATGTTTCAATCGATGGTGGGAAGACTTTTTCCGCTACAAACAACTACACTGAACGTGAAATGGATGGCTACTTGACAAGACTTGCGGTGCATCCGACTGATGAGAACACTGCGTATGCCATTTACTCTATCGCAGATCATCCGAAAATTTTACGTACGACCGACATGGGAGAAACCTGGGAAGATATTTCTGGTTTTGGAGTAAACACTTCTAGTAGCAATGGTTTTCCTGATGTTGCTGTCTATTGTTTATATGTACGTCCTGACAATACAGATATTCTTTGGGCTGGAACAGAAATAGGTATTGTTGAGTCACTTGACAACGGCGCAACCTGGGCCCTTCTGGAGGATTTTCCTAATGTAACAGTATGGGACATGAAGGGCGTAGATAACCAGGTTGTCATCGCAACGCACGGTCGAGGCATTTGGACTGCAACAATCGATGCGCCCCAAGCAGAAAACTTTGCACCTGTAGTTATGAAATCAGGTACCTCTCCGGAAGAAGAATTTATTATACGCTTTAAGACTACCAAGGCACTTGATTCAGTCTATTTTTATTTCGGCGGAGTCTTGAGAAGCAAAGTAGTTGAAGAAATCGCCGCCGGCGAATTCGATATAATCTTTGAAGGAATTACGCCCGGCACCAGAAAATTGCATATGATGGCATACAGTGGTTCGAGCCCATATCAATCTCCTGAATATTCCGTTACGCATTTTGACTGGCTGCCTGCGGAAGATTCGTATGAGAACTACTTAAAGGGCGCGGAGGGACTTGATCTGAAGAATCTTGAAGTGGACGATTTACCTGACACTGAACTTGGCATTGTTCGCACTTCCCATCCATATGCGGACAACAAGGAACATTCGATTTTCATTAGGACACCAATCATTGTAGGCTCATCAAATACAATGTTTAACTACCGAGACATCGCAATTGTCGATGTCGATAATGACTCCGTGGTTATTGAAGCCACTACAAACGGACTTGATTGGATTGAGATTACGCCATCCTATAATGCATCGGCTGATGAGACATGGTTGGCTGCACTAAACGCAGATGAAAGTGGCGATGCGTCTATGTTTGTAGATCACAGCATAGACTTCGGCTCTCTTTTTGAAACTGGTGATGTTGTCATGTTCAGAATGCGTATGTTGAGCAATGAAACTGTAAACAGCTGGGGTTGGGCTATCGATAATATTGGTATCCAAAGTGAGCCGGTGGCAACGGAAGAAAATCCCTTGTCTGTAAAGATGCATGTTTATCCGAACCCATCTCCGAATGCGGTGAAAGTTCAATACACTTTAGCAAAAGCATCTGAGGTTTCGATTCAAGCTGTTGATATTACAGGTAAAGTAATACAATTCAGTGCAATCGGAATGCAGGCCTCGGGAACACATGAGCATGTTATTCGCTTCGATAATGCAGGACAATACTTTATCACGGTTACTTCCGGTAACAAAAAAGAAACAAAGAAGGTCGTGATTAAACGATAGTTGATAATTCATTTTAATAAAAAGACCTGGTCCCGATGATTAGGTCTTTTTATTTTTAATTAGAACTCCCACGACCTGAGTGCAGCTTCTTACCTTTATCGTCGGATTGATTGCTGAAAGTTTAAGCAGATGTCATACGATACTTAGATTGCTATACCATACGTGTTTTGTACTAACAAACCTAAAATTGATAAATAGATCTGAATTGATAACTAGCAGTTTGTCGGGCAAATGAATTCGACTACATCGTGATTGCTCTTACAGCAATTCTAATTCGTAAGGCAATTATTTTCTTTAAGATGTTCGCCTTCTTGTTAATTTATATTTAGCATTGGGTAAGCAGCAATTAATTTATATTTTTGCGGCCTAAAAAAACCATATGAAGAAAATTTTACTTTTAAGTATTTGCACCCTTTTTGTTACAGCCGCGTATTGTGATGTAACTTTTCCACTTTTTAAAATAAATGACGTGTCGCCAGGGAACACTATTTATTTACCAGCGAATCAAACAATTGAACTTGAGATTAACTATACCGCTAAGAAGTCATCCAATCAAGTAGTAGGTAATTCAGTAGTGTACCTACAGATTCTGGACATATTTGGTCAACAAGACCAACGTATACTCGTGAACCAGATTAGTGACGCGTCGTGGTGGAATAACGAAGTCTCATTTACAGACCTTAAGGTAGATTTTACGATGATCGGTTTGGAATTTAATGCTCGCCTTCTATTTGTCTCCTCTTCAGGTGTCGAGTACGGGAGCAGCACTATAAAATTCTTGCAGGCCTATCCACCAGTTGCTGACGCCGGCCCCAATGCAACCATTTTTTGCCCTGAATCCGTTGAAATTGGCGGGTATCCAAGTGCTTATGATGGTTTGGAACCTTACGTATATTCGTGGGAGCCATCAAACGGATTGAGCGCGACGAATGTTGCGAACCCCGTCGCTTCGCCTACATCCACAACCCTTTACACTCTTACTGTTACGGATGCCCGAGGCTTTAAAGCTACTGACCATGTTTTAGTTTCAGTTGTTTTAGAGACAACGCCGGCGATAGGAGGAAGCACATATATGTATAAGCCCTGTCCATATACCGTGTCCAAAAAGTCATTTTACTTATCCACTGCGATACCTAATCATGCCACGAATCTTACATGGACCACTTCTTACGGAACCATAACTAAATATTATTATACAAACGGATTAAAGACTGGGGTAGAGATCACGATAGGTCAGGCCCCTCTTCCGGAAGTTCGGAAATATTCTTCGGTCGGAAGTAACGAGGACTTTATGACCACTGGAATTACCGACTTCGTGATAGAATGTACGGCAACTTACCCTTGTGGAACTAAAAAAGGTAGTAAGACAGTCGAACTACGCAACCCAGTTTGCAAAGTTATACCGCCGTCGCCATACCTTTTGAAATCAGATTTGCTTGAAGTTAAAGAATTTGACAGATCTCTTCCGCGTGAAGAGAAACTTGAAATTAACGTATTCCCAAATCCCGTTTCGTCTGAATTAAATTTGAGCATGCTAATTGTTGAGAATTCCTCATGCAATATTAAGTTAGTAAACCAACAAACAAGCGAGGAGATGATGTTAGACAGCCGCTACGTCGAAAAAGGTAAAACCAATTTAATATACAATGTTTCGGGTTTGAGACGCGGAGTTTATGTTCTTACCATAGAGCTTAATGGGATCATAAATCGCAAAAAAATCGTTTTGTATTAAGGAGAAATCAAAAGTCGTAAACAGATGGTATTCGATTTCTGATAAATAATCAAAATGCATCTTCAAGGAAAGACCTGGTCGTGTAAGCCAGGTTTTTTTATTAGTTGAAGATCAATAACACGGCTAAGCTTCCAAATGAGCCAACAAATCCGACAACGTAAAGCCAGAAAGCAATTTTATTCAATGTCGAAGGATTTGCGGCATGCTTACCTTTTTTCCAACAATAGAACCCGATCAATGCAACTGGAAATGAAACAACAAGGTTGATGTAGTATACCCACATCCAACCGGTAGCAAGAAACCAGATCGCACAGATCGTTGCGAATATGTTGAGGCGATCTTGCTTTGTCATCACAATAAAAAATTGAAACCGATGTTTTGCTTCCCACTGTATTGCCATGGAGGGGAAGTTTCGAATGCATACACTTCCGACTTTGGGTTCCCATCAAGAATGTGATGGACGGCTGTCACCTGGAAATATTTCTTATGTCCATCAATGTCCAGGCTTAAAAATTCATCGCTGTGCGGAAAAAGTTGCAGTTCAAATTCTCCGTAAGGATTGTACTGCTTGTCCGTTGTTTGTTTAACAAAATAATGTAAACTTCATCATTTATATAGTTTACCGAATTTGCACAAAAAAACTGTTTCACTGGAAACAGTTTTAATTTCACGTAGTCCACTTACTGACTTTACCTGTCTGAGCCGCCGTCCTTTACAATTACTTCATGGCGCGCCTCTCTTAATGCCGATTCATCTTCTACTTTAACAAGCTTCTTCTCGCCGTCGCGGTCAACATAAAACATTTCGCCGTTAAACTTATACACAACCTGCCCTTCGGGTCCTTCTTTATCCTCCATCACTTCTACCTCATGGTATTCAGCCTCCTCAGATGAACTTGAGGATCCGGAGTTATTATCCTCATTGCTGGCCGAAGGGTTTGAAGTCGTATCAGATTGAAGCGCCTCGTCGCCAGACTCTATTTCATTGCCGGCGCGTTCCAAACCCTGACGAACATTTTGCTCGCCATCACGGGCCTGCTCTCCGATATTCTGACCCGCTTCTTCAGATTCCTCCTGTATATCATTGCCAGCTTGCTCGGCCTGTTCTTCGAGTGACTCTTGTGATCTCTCCATACCTTCCTGTATATCCTGGCCAGAGCGCTGTGAGGCTTCTTCGATTTCATTGCTACTTTCCTGTAGCTCGTCGCCTGCCTCGTTCATAGTGCTGTCAACGCTTTCTGTGTTCCTGTATTGGTCGCTTTGTTGATTCTCTTCCTGTGTTTGAGCAATTGTTGCCAGACTGAATAGCGCAGCCACACATGTCGTTAGTATTTTTTTCATAGTTGCGATTTTGAATTTCTCCTAAATCACGACAAACTTTCATACCAGTCGAGCGGCTGCTGGATTTTTCGTGAAAACCAAAGCATCGAATCGGGTGATTGGTGATTTATTCAACATGTCATTGTTTTAATGTGACCGAGATGTGACCGAGGCGAAAAGCTGGCACACCTTTTTAATTCGTGTTAATCCACCGTCCTTGAAAATTTATGACTGAGAAGGAAAAACAAGAGATCAGAGCAATTATCAAAGAGGAAATCGAGCTGAAGCTTCAGCCGGCAATCACAATAGATGCTTCGAAAGAAAAGCCAGCCCCTGACTCGCCGGAGACCCGCAACATTAATGTTGAAACTGTGAGCCCAACGTATTAGGTCTTGAGCGATTAAGCGGAATTTATCTCTAAAAACGGCTGAATTGTCGGTTTTTTGTGGATTGTCAAGATTTTGGATCAGTTCTTGATTTAACTGGTTTAAAATATCACGACTATGAAAATCTACATCTTATTTCTCGCCATACTCACCATTGGGTTTAGCGCGTCAGGTCAGCGCCAAAAAAATAAGGACAATCAAAAATTAAAAGAAGAGCTTAATCTGACTGAAGCGCAGGCTGATTCAATCAAGAAAATCAGAAAACCGCATACCACCGGCAAAAAGGCTCTGAACAGACGACAGCGCATGGAGCAGGCTGGAAACCGTGCCCAGCGGAAAGCGCTGCATGAACAGCGCAAGGAGGCAATTGAAGATGTTCTAACTGATGAACAGGAAGATCAATGGAAGGATTATCGTGAGCGTAAGCATGCTGAAACACGTAAGGCGAAGCTAGACGAACTGAAAGGCCAACTGAATGTAAGTCCGGCGCAGGCAGCACAACTTGACAGCGCCAATAATAAATTCATGGAAAGCGCAAAACAGCTCTCCGCGGACGAAGAGGCGACCAAGACCAAAATGAAGGATCTGAGAAAGGAATTCCGTTCAGAGATACAGGCCATTCTGACACCCGAACAGTTTGAAAGATGGCAAGAGCTTCGCAAGATGAAGCGCGCAAAGCACCCTAAAAAATGACGTCGAAAGCCCGAATCGTCATCAGCCCTGGCTGTGTTCGTGTTATATTTGCATAATGCGTCTAGCCTGGGTTTTCTTTTTTCTCGCTTTCGTTGGCTGGAATTCTCCAGTATTTTCCCAATATATCGTTGGACAAGTGATTCACGTGGCAGATGGCGATACGTTTGTGATGACCTCCGGTAAGAAGAAGATCAAGGTCAGGCTGTACGGTATTGATGCTCCAGAAAACGGACAGGATTTCGCAAATGCTTCGCGCGAATTTTTACAAACGCTTATATTAAATTACAACGTTCGTGTTACGAAAAAATACACCGACCGGTTCAGACGCATCGTCGGTATCGTTGTGTTTGAAGATCAGAATGTGAATGAACGCCTTCTCGAGATGGGCTATGCCTGGCATCACAAAAAATATGATCAGAATCCCGAATGGGTTGATATGGAAACAAGGGCACGAGCAGCGGGCAAAGGCCTATGGTCAATGCCAAATCCAACGGCGCCGTGGGAATTTCGAAAACAGGATTTTGAAAAGCTGAAATCAAAAAATCTGGGCATACAATAACGATTTCTATGCACCGCTAGCGACTACACCATCAGCATACGTTGATAATATTCCTATCGAAAGACGCGCCCTTTGTAAAACCAAGATCCGAGCTAAAGGATCATTTACCGAAAGGATTTACCGAAGCGATGACATACGGAATGATCAACTATGTTGTCTGGCTGACATCTATCTGAGCGGTTATCATTGTAGCCCGGATCAGCCGCTGCCATTTATTAGTCTCGCGTGTCAGAAAAATTTCCACGCCCTTTTATCACATGGAATATATGCCGACCCGGAACTGCTGGCATGGTTCCGCGACTCATATCCAAAAACATTCTGCCTCGAAACTTGATGTGGGAAAAAGCTGCATCCGCTTCAAGAAACCGAACACATTCCTTATGCGCTTATTGCAGATCTGTATACGAGCCGCCTTTAGGAAGACGAAGTGAAATGCGTTGGCCAGGACAGTAGCGCCTTTGCAAAGTATCTCTTGAGATTTCTATGGGTTTTTTTGGTCTCTGGCCAACCAGCAATCCTCATCAGCTTTTCACTCTTGCAGATTCCGGTAGATAAACAGAAAATGTGCTACCTTCTCCCGGCGCCGATGCCACGCTAATTGTTGCATTGATTTTTGATGCAGCTTCTTTCGTGATAAACAACCCAAGCCCGCTTCCGGTTGAACGGTCTGAACCGCGATAGAACATATCGAAGATCTTTTGCTGATGTTCAACATCGATGCCGATACCATTGTCTTTCACCTGAATGCAATGCTCGGATGGAGAAAAAACCACCTGAATAAAACAGCTGCGTTTTTTCAAGTCGTGGTATTTTATCGCGTTTCCGATCAGGTTATTTAATATTACGCTTAGCCTTACTTTATCGGTTTTAACAAGAATATCTTCAGGTACCAGGTTTTCGAATTTGATCTTGTCTGCGTTGGGATTAAACTTAAGAGCGTTGACAATGTCATCAATGAGTTTATGAAGCAAAGTTGTTTCTGACGAAATTTCGGCTCGTTCATTTTTTGAGTAATCAATGATCTCAGAGATAAAGTGATCCTGGGCAGCAACACGTCCCTGAATCATTACCAAAATGTTATCGAGTTCAACAGGGTCAGGTGTTTTTCGTGCCAGGTTTGTCAGCCCGAGGATTGAGCTCAGGGGTGATCGTAAATCATGCGAGACACTATAAACAAAACGATCAAGTTCGTCATTAACTTTTTGGAGCTCTGCATTTTTTTGAGTGGCAATCGCTTCCTTCTTGATAAGCTCATTTTCAGAATCACGATTGAGGTTCATCAGAAAGTACACAATTAGAACACTAATAGTGAGTGAAATGAAATAGTTCAGAATGAAACTGATAGTGATATAGTCATCTTCAGGTCGCGTATAGTGAACGGGTTGCAGATCGCTGAAAAAAGCCAGTAGGAACAAAAGGGTTGTGAAAGATGCAAGCGTTATCCCGATCACCCTGTCATGGAACGCAAGAATTGCGAATGAACCGATTCCGGTAGGGATAAAAAACATAAAAGTTCCGGTCTCAAATGGGTCGTTGAGTGCTGCCCAGAATACCACCATGTTGACCGTGATCATTAAACACACTTTGCCAGCGCGATAATTTTTGGAACGAAACAGAAATACCGAAACCACACTCATGAGGAACAACACTGCATACGACGGCATCGCATAATAAACGTCATGCAACAGATCAACGGCGGTGTAGATCAATGCAACCGCCATGCAGATCAGTGACAGATAGGCTGTAAGAACAACTCGTTTGAATTCCGAACGGGAATCAATTGGGTTTCGACCAATAAGGAGTTCACGAAATTTCATGTCACGACGGATTTCGTCTGCTGGTTAAGAAACCAAATTACACAATTTATTCATTGGCGCTTACCTGCTTCGGCAGCAGGTATTGGGTTGAGGGTATATTTTTTTTAATAACCAGATAAACTTTATAGTTATGAAAATACTGCAATGGAAAGTCGTAATAGTTCTTGCTGCTTTGTTTGCGCTGGGCTGCGAGAAGCCCCCGAAAGGTGATGAAGCAAAGATTACTGATAAAGAGCAGGCATCCCAAGCAACCGGTCAAACTTTCGTAGTCGATACGGCTGAATCATACGTTCAATTTACGGGTTACGGTGTCGGTAAAAATCACCCAGGCACTTTCAAGCTGAACTACGGAGCGACAGCGGTGAAGAACGATTCGATTTCAGGTGGAAGTTTTGTCATTAATATCAAATCAATGGATATGACACAGGAGGGAGATGACATTGAGAACAAGCTTCGTCCACATTTATTAAGCGGAGACTTTTTCGATGCTGATAAATTTGGGACTGCGACCTTCGAGATCACAAAGGTGTTGCCCTACGAGCTTGAAGAGGATGCAGAAAAATCCCTGGTGGAGGGGGCGAACTACGCAATCAGTGGCAATCTCAAGATAAAGGATGTTTCAAAGAACATCACATTTCCAGCGCGTGTGGAACTTGAGGGCAATACGCTCAAGGCGGATGCGAATTTTGATATTGACAGGCGTGAGTGGCAGATGAGCTATGGAAACGATAAAACACTTGGTGACAAATTCATCTCTGAAACGGTGAATATCAAATTTCATATTGAAGCAATGAATGATAAGGCAGCAACGGATTTTTCTGCAAACGCAGAAGAGAGCGAAGAAATGGAATAGGTACCATGTTCAACTTATTGAAATCTGTCCCCGGACTCACGTATGTTACTCTGAGGACAGATTTTACTGTTAAAAACGATAGTTCAGCTTTAGACCAAACGAGAAGTCTTTAAGGTCGTTTGTAAGGTAGAACTCCGGTACAATGTTTAACTTCTGACTTCCGATATCAGTTTCCAAAAAGAACTTCATTGTTCTTCCAGCATAAATTGACCCTTTCGAATTGACAAGGTAGCCAACACCCAACCCTGTCCATCGCGGGGTTTGGCGGGCAAAATTCCGGCTATACGACAAGTTTAAAAATGTATTGTTTGACGTTGCGATATTGCCTTCAGCGTCTGTTGCCGGAAAGAACTTCAACTCATATGCAAGCATTATGCGTTGGTTACTTTCCCGTAGTCTGCTGCTAAAGTAAAGCGCTGTCGCGAAGTTTAATTCCGGGTACCAGTTTCCATTATATAAGCCAACAGCCGCGCCTGCATGCAATCCTAACATATCGGTTGGTAAACGCCGTTCGACTTTTTCAAATTGCACGGCCCCCCCGGATGAGATCAGCCGCACGGTTAGTCCTCTCCGGCTCGTGTTTTGAGTGGCTTCATTTTTATCAAGGGACGCAATGATGTGTTGGAAATCTGTTTGCGAAAGCGAGACCAGATCTTGGAATGTGTGGGCATACATTGTGATCATGAATACGTCGCTTTTAAAAGTAAATGTCCAACCAGGGGGGAGAAGTTCTCTGATGGTATCATTCCTGGCCCTGAAAATTGTTTCGACGGTGGACGGTGATATTGTCACGAGCTTCGGTTCAGCTGCGAGCGTTATTTCCTTTAAAATAAATCGCAGAAAACTGAGTTTTTCAAAATCGACGCGGACGTTTTTCGGAATCCCTAATTCCTCTGCCGCCAATACATTTGTGAGTTCATGGGAAAGCGATTGCAACAATGAAGGGAATTGCGTTAAAACCTCCTTTTGTTCATGTACATCGCGTAGCTCGAGGGTTACAATACTTTGATGGTCGGGGAATTCAATGCGAATTGAATCAGGAAAATTTTTCATTTGCGCGTTTGCGTAAAGGCATACCAGTACCAGGGGCACGATGCCCAGCATTTTTCTTTGAATGTTCATGTTTGTTATTTAATTCTTGCGAGAAATGATTGTGCGTATTCTGTGTTCTGCTCCGGCACCGTTTGCTTGTGGAACTTGATTCGACGCTTCTTTTTTTCCGAGATGGTTATGTTTGGTTGTTCGTTGTTTTTATAAACACCGATGATTGGTTTGATCATTTGTTTGTCTTCCCTTTTTGGCTGGGCTGCAATTATCATCACAGTATCCGAAGCCGGAATCGACGCTATTTTCTTTTTAGTAAATCGTTCACCTTTTACCTGACTAGTAGCATTGTCAACAACGTAAGTTGACTGTGTGGAAATTTGGCGAGCTTTGGTTTCTTTTTTTGATGGCTCGTTGGTGACAAAGTCACAGACATTTATAGTTTCAATGTCAACTAACGGTTGCTTGATTATCGGCGTTAATGCGGCCGAAGCTGAAAGATCGCGTGGCGCCATTGACTCTTCCTGTGTCGTCACCACAGCGGACAAGAGAAATAA
>Ga0196965_1000456_pt1 | contig 24190 bp, 15 predicted proteins | sample S1_20metaG_FD_148668 | JGI IMG/M metagenome (GOLD analysis project Ga0196965, IMG submission 148668) | Soil microbial communities from Anza Borrego desert, Southern California, United States - S1_20 | ecosystem: Environmental > Terrestrial > Soil > Desert | place: USA: California | collected... | reverse complement strand
ACTCTGGAAAGCGTCCTTCCTCGCCCTTTGGGCATCGGGGGTGGGGCCACCGAAGGGGTAACCCGCGCCCGGACTTGATCCAGGCTATTGCGGGGAAAGCTCTCAGGTCCAGTGACAGAGGGGGTTGTTTGCGACGGTGTCCGGTCTCGGGCGTTGGAGCAGCGCCCTGGAGAACTGGATCGATGAGCGACTCCCCCGAACTTACACTCCCTCTCGACGCCTGGCACCGTGCCCGAGGCGCGCGCATGGTGTCGTTCGCCGGCTATTCGATGCCGATCCAGTATGAAGGCATCATCGCCGAGCATCGCTGGACTCGCGAGTCCGCGGGGCTGTTCGACGTCAGCCACATGGGCCAGCTGATCGTCGCCGGGCCCGAGGCGGAGAAGGGGCTGGAGAGCGTGCTTCCGGCCGACCTCGCCATCCTCAAGGACGGGCGGCTGCGCTACTCGCTCCTGCTCAACGACGAGGGCGGGATCGTCGACGACCTGATGGCGACCCGGCGAGGCGACCATTTCTACGTCGTCGTCAACGGCGCCACCAAGCAGGGCGATATCGCCTATCTGCGGGAGCGGCTGCCGCGCGGAGTCGTGCTCGATCATATGAAGGAGCAGGCCCTGCTCGCCCTGCAGGGGCCCAGGGCGGTCGACGTGCTCGCCCGTCTCGCGCCCGGGGTCGAGCAGCTCGGCTTCATGACCGGCGGCGCCTTCACGCTCGACGGCACGAACATGTGGATCAGCCGCTCCGGCTATACCGGGGAGGACGGCTTCGAGATTTCGCTCCCGGCCGACCGGGCGCCGGCGGTCGCCGACCTGCTCGCCGCTCAGGAGGAAGTGAAGCCGATCGGACTCGGCGCCCGCGACTCATTGAGGCTCGAGGCGGGGCTGCCGCTCTACGGCCACGATCTCGATACCGACACCACGCCCGTCGAGGCCGATCTCGGCTTCGCCATCTCCAAGCGCCGCCGCGCCGAAGGCGGCTTCGCCGGCTGGCACCGGATCATCCGCGAGGTCGAGGAGGGGCCGGTGCGCCGCAGGGTCGGCCTCGCCGTCGAGGGCCGGCAGCCGGTTCGCGAGGGCGCGGCCGTGGTCGACGGGGACGGCGACGAGGTCGGCAAGGTGACCAGCGGCGGCTTCTCGCCGATGCTCGAGGCGCCGATCGCCATGGCCTATGTGCCGGCCGCCTCGGCGGAGCCCGGCGCCGCCATCCGCCTCGTCCAGCGCGGCAAGATCTTCCAGGCGAAGGTGGCACCCATGCCCTTCGTCCCCCACCGCTACCATCGCAAGGGAGCCGCCTGATGAGCGTATATTATACCGAGGAGCATGAGTGGATCCGGGTCGAGGGCGACCAGGCGACGGTCGGGATCACCGATTTCGCCCAGGGCCAGTTGGGCGACATCGTCTTCGTCGAGCTGCCCGAGGCGGGGCGGCAGGTGGTGAAGGGCGGCGAGGCGGCGGTGGTCGAGTCCGTCAAGGCCGCGTCGGACGTCTATGCTCCGGTCGACGGCGAGATCGTCGAGCCCAATCCGTCGCTCGCCGACGATCCCTCGCTGGTCAACAGCGACCCGGAAGGCGAAGGCTGGTTCTTCCGGCTGCGCCTCGCCGACCCGTCACAGCTCGACGGGCTGATGGACTCGGAGGCCTACAAAGCCTTCACGGACAGCCAGTGAAGCATTGTCCGCTCATCCTGAGTAGCGACCGAGCCTGGCGAGGGCGCGTGTCGAAGGACGGTCCTTCAATACGAGGCTTCGACTTCGCTCAGCCTCTCCTCAGGATGAGCGGCCAGGAGAGTAGCCAGTGACCCTCAACCCCTCCTCCCAATGGTCGCCCAGCGACTATGCCAATAACGCCGCCTTCGTTCCGGCGCTCGGCGCGGCGGCGCTGGAGCTGCTCGATCCGCAGCCCGGCGAGCTGATCCTCGACCTCGGCTGCGGCGACGGCACGCTGACCCGCAAGATCATGGAATCGGGGGCTCGGGTAATCGGTCTCGACGCTTCGGAAGCGATGGTGGAGGCGGCGCGGGCGCAGGGGGTCGACGCTTTCGTCGCCGACGCCCAGGCCCTGAACCTCGATGACCAGGCGGCGCGCTTCGGCCAGTTCGACGCCGCTTTTTCCAACGCCGCCCTGCACTGGATGCTCGATCCCGACGCGGTCGCCTCCGGCGTCTTCTCCGTGCTCAAGCCCGACGGGCGCTTCGTCGGCGAGATGGGCGGGGAGGGCAATATCGCCACCTTGCGCACCGGCATCCGGGCCGAGCTGACCGAGCGCGGCTATTCCGTGCCGGCCGACGACCCGCAATGGTATCCCTCCTGCGAGGAGTTCGTCCGCCTCTATGCCTGCGCCGGCTTCACCCAGATCCAGGTCCGGCTGATCCCGCGGCCGACGCCGCTTCCGGCCGGGGTGGCGGCCTGGGTCAAGACCTTCCGGGCCGGCTGGCTCGACGTCGCCGGCGTCGCGGCGGCGGATCGGGACGAGGTTGCGGCGGCGGTGGAATCGCGCCTGCAGCCGCGGCTTCAGCAGCCGGACGGCAGCTGGATCGCCGATTATGTGCGGCTGCGCTTCACCATGCGCAAGCCGACCGAATGATGGAGTAAAGCCGAATGCGTTACCTTCCCCTCGCCGACTCCGATCGGCAGGAAATGCTCCGGGTCGTCGGCGCCGGCAGCATCGACGAGCTGTTCGTCGACGTGCCCGAGGCGGCCCGGCTGCAGGACAAGATCGAGGGCCTTCCCGACCATCTGAGCGAAATGGGGGTGGAGCGCGAGCTCGCCCGCCTTTCGCGAAGGAACCTCGTCGCCGGGGACGTGCCCTTCTTCCTCGGCTGCGGCGCCTACAAGCATCACATCCCCGCTTCGGTCGACCACCTCATCCAGCGCGGCGAGTTCCTGACCAGCTACACGCCCTACCAGCCGGAGATCGCCCAGGGCACCTTGCAGGCCCTGTTCGAGTTCCAGACCCAGGTGGCGCGGCTCTACGGCTGCGACGTCGCCAACGCCTCCATGTACGACGGCTCGACCGCCTGCTGGGAGGCGATCGGAATGGCCCGGCGGATCACCCGGCGGGGCAAGGCGATCCTCTCCTCGGGACTCCACCCGCATTATGTCTCGGTGGCGAAGACGATGGCGCGGTTCACCGGGGACGTCCTCGACACGGCGCTGCCCGTGCTCAATGCCTGGACGGACACGGAGCGACTGCTCAACGCCCTCGACGGGGAGACCAGCTGCGTCGTGGTCCAATATCCCGACATATTCGGGCGAATCGGCGATCTCTCCGAGCTGGCCGAGCGGGCGCACGGAAAGGGCGCCCTGCTGATCGCGGTGGTGACCGAGCCGGTGGCCCTGGGGCTGATCCGATCGCCCGGCGAGATGGGCGCCGACATCGTGGTCGGCGAGGGCCAGTCGATCGGAGTCGGCCTCAATTTCGGGGGGCCTTATGTCGGCCTCTTCGCGACCCGCGACAAATATGTGAGGCAGATGCCTGGGCGTCTCGCCGGCGAGACCGTGGACGCGGAGGGCAAGCGCGGCTTCGTCCTGACCTTGTCGACCCGCGAGCAGCATATCCGGCGCGAGAAGGCGACCTCGAACATCTGCACCAATTCGGGCCTGTGCGCGCTGGCTTTCTCGATCCACATGACGCTGCTCGGCGAGACCGGGCTGAGGCGGCTTGCCGGGGTCAACCACGCGCGGGCTTCGGCGGCGGCGGAGCGGCTCGCGGCGGTGCCGGGAATCGAGCTCGTCAACCCGGCCTTCTTCAACGAATTCACCCTGCGCCTGCCCAGGGAGGCGCGGCCGGTGGTGCGCTCGATGGCCGAAAAGGGCGTGCTCGGCGGCGTCTCGCTGGGGCGCCTCTATCCCGGCGTCGAGGCGCTCGAGCGGGGGCTGGTGGTGGCGGTGACGGAGACGTCGACCGCCGAGGATGTCGAAGCGCTGGCCGCGGCGCTCGAGGAGGCGCTGGCATGAGCATGAACCGCGAAGGACGGCCGACCCGGCCGGAGGCCGCCGACGGCGCTCCCGCCACCTGGACCGGCAACCGGGCGCTGATGCTCGAGGAGCCCTTGATCTTCGAGCTGGGCGAGGAGGACGGCTGCGGAGTCGACATCGAGGATATCGGATCGTCGGGTAGCAGGCTGAGCGGGCTCGAGCGCAACCGGCCGATCGGCTTGCCCGGCCTCTCCGAGCCGCAGGCCGTCCGCCATTACACCCGCCTCAGCCGCCAGAATTACGCCATCGACCTCGGCCTCTTCCCGCTCGGATCGTGCACGATGAAGCATAATCCGCGCCTGTGCGAGAAGGTGGCGAGGATGCCGGGCTTCGCCGACATCCATCCGCTGCAACCGGTCGACACGGTGCAGGGCGCGCTGGAGCTGATCGCCCGGCTCGGCGGCTGGCTGGTCAAGCTGACCGGGATGCACAGCGTCGCGATGAGCCCCAAGGCCGGCGCCCATGGCGAGCTGTGCGGCCTTCTCGCCATCCGGGCCGCGCTCGAGGCGCGCGGCGACGCGCGCGAGGTCATCCTGGTGCCGGAGAGCGCGCACGGCACCAACCCGGCGACGGCGGCCTTCGTCGGCTACCGCGTCGAGAGCATCCCGGCGACGGACCGCGGCCGGGTCGATTTCGACGCCCTCAAGGCCCGCCTCGGGCCGGACGTGGCGGCGGTGATGATCACCAACCCCAACACCTGCGGGCTGTTCGAGCCGGAGATGGCCGAGATCAGCCGCGCCGTTCACGACGCCGGCGGCCTCGTCTATTGCGACGGCGCCAACTTCAACGCCATCGTCGGCCGCGTGCGGCCGGGCGACCTCGGCATCGACGCCATGCACATCAACCTCCACAAGACCTTCTCGACTCCGCACGGCGGCGGCGGCCCGGGCTCGGGCCCGGTGGTCTTCTCCGAGGCCCTGACCCCGTTCGCGCCGCTTCCCTTCGTCGAGAAGCAGGGCGATCATTTCGCGCTCGTCGAGGAGGAGACCGCGGGCGAGCATCACGGCTCCAGCTTCGGACGGATGGTCGCCTTCCACGGCCAGATGGGCATGTTCACCCGCGCGCTGGCCTACATCATGAGCCACGGCGCCGACGGCCTCAGGCAGGTGTCGGAGGACGCGGTGCTCAACGCCAACTACATCCTCCGCCGGCTCGACGACCTGCTCGACGCCCCGTTCGGCGACAGCGGCCCGTGCATGCACGAGGCGCTGTTCAGCGACAAAGGCTTCGCCGGCGGCCTCACCACCCTCGATCTCGCCAAGGGCCTGATCGACGAAGGCTTCCACCCGATGACCATGTACTTCCCGCTGGTCGTCCACGGCGCGATGCTGATCGAGCCGACCGAGACCGAATCCAAGGCGGCGCTCGACCAGTTCATCGGCGCGGTGCGCTCGGTGGCCGAGCGGGCCAAAGCGGGCGACCAGAGCCTGAAGGCGGCGCCGGTCCACGCCCCGAGGCGGCGGCTGGACGAGACCCTGGCGGCGCGCAAGCCGGTGCTGGTCTGGAAGGACCCGCCGCGGGCGGAAGCGGCGGAGTAGCTGGTGGCGGTGAGTCGCTTCTGCCGCTCATCCTGAGCAGAGGCTGAGCCCTTCGACGCCGCCTGCGGCGGCGCTCGGGATAAACTTCGGCTTTTAGCCGAAGCCGAAGCCTCGTATCGAAGGACGGTCCCTCGGTACGCCGTTTCGACTTCGCTCAACGGCTACTCAGGATGAGCGGTTGTCCGGTGGAGGGGAGAGACGCAATGACGGCGGGGCGGCTCGATAATTTCACCGATGCGGCGTTCGCGTTCGCGGTCAGCCTGCTCGTCATCGGCGGCGCGGGGGCGCCGGCGGACTTCAACGCGCTGGTGCGGGCGCTCGGCGACATTCCCGCTTTCGCCTTCGGTTTCGCCATCGTCGTCCTGTTCTGGTTCGCCCATGTGCGCTGGCGCCGGCTTCGCGGCGAGGGCGACTGGCGCTCTTTGTGCCTGACCCTGCTGCTCGTCTTCCTGGTGCTGATCTACATCCAGCCGCTGCGCGCGATGGCGGCGGCGACGGCGATCTTCTTCACCGGGCAGGGGGGCGGCTTCCGTGGCGACGTCGCCAGCCTCTTCGCCGTCTACGGCACCGGCTTCGTGCTGATGTCGCTGACCATCGCCGCCCTGTTCGCCGACGCCCGGCGCAATCCCGAGCTGGACCGCGCCGGCCGGGCGCAGGCGAAAGGGGAAGTCGGGATCTGGCTGATCCTGGCGGCGACGGGAATTGTCTCGATCCTGCTCTCGCTCACCCGCTTCGGCAATTTCGCCGCTTTCGCTTATTCGACCCTGCCGGTCACCATCGGCCTGTTCACGAGGCGCTTCGACTGGACCGGAGGGCCGGCGGAGGAATGAAGCGCTCGGCGCCCGCCACCGAGCGCAACCGGGAGCCGATCGCGGCCGTGCTTCGCGAGGTTCTGCCGGAGAGCGGAATCGTGCTGGAGATCGCCAGCGGCAGCGGCGAGCACGCCGTCTATTTCGCCCGCCTTTTCCCGAACCGGCTCTGGCAGCCGACCGACCCCGATCGGGCGGCCCTGGAGTCGATCGCGGCGTGGCGGGAGGAAGCGGGCACGCCCAACCTGCTCGAGCCGATATGGCTGGACGCCTCGGCCGAACGCTGGACGGTCGGCGCCGCGGACGCGATCCTGTGCGTCAACATGGTGCATATCAGCCCGTGGGCGGCGACCGTCGGGCTGATGCGGGGCGCGGGGCGGCTGCTCGAGCGGGGCGGGCCGCTGATCCTCTACGGGCCTTACCGGCGGGCGGGCGTGCCGACCGCTCCGAGCAACGAGGCTTTCGACCGGTCGCTCAGGGCGCGAAACCCGGAATGGGGGCTTCGCGAGCTGGAGGCGGTCGAAGCCGAGGCGGCACGGCACCGGCTCCGGCTGGAGCGGATCGTCGAGATGCCGGCGAACAATCTGACGGTCGTGTTTCGGGCCTGACCCGTCATTGCGAACGAAGCGAAGCAATCCAGTGCGGCCTCCGAGACCCGCTGGATTGCTTCGTCGCTACGCCCCTCGCAATGACGGCTGAGCCGTCACTTCTCGTTGAACCTCGGCAGGTTCGCCTGCTCGGGCTTGTCGCTGTCGCGCACCCTTGTGACTCCGTCGCCGTCGCCGACCTGGTCGCTCAGCTCGTCGCGCGCGCCGATGTCGCGCTGGAGGTTGCCGCCGTGCGAGCCGCCGAAGGCGGGGCCGTCCTCCATCTTGTCGATGATGTCGCTGTCGTCGGTCTGCCGGGCGGTCTCGGCGCGGTCGGGGCCGCGGTCGTTGCGGTCGGTCATGATCTTCTCCTTGCCGGACGAATCAATGCCGGGCGGGAGGAGCGGTTCCGAACAGCCGGACGAGCAGAAGGGTCCAGGCGGCGCCGAAGGCCCAGCCGCCGATCACGTCGCTGGGCCAATGGACCTGCAGGACGAGCCGGCACAGGCCGGTGACGAGAGCGATGGCCAGCGCGAGGACGATGGCGGGCAGCCGGAGCCGCGGGCTCGTCGCCAGCAAGGCGATGGCGAGCCATCCGGCCATCGCGTTGGCGGAATGGCCGCTCGGGAAGGCGAGGTTGTGAACCGCGACCTCATGGCCCAGCGGATCGGGGCGGGCGCGGTCGAAGAGGGTCTTCATCGCCTCGATCAGCAGCCGCTCCGAAATGACGATGACGAGGAGCAGGATGGCGCGGCGGCGGTGGCCGCGCAGCAGGAGCCAGCCGGAAACGAGGAGGGAGGCCGCCAATACGGTGACGACGTCGCCGAGATGGGTGAGAAGGCGCGCCGCCGGCACCAGCGCCGGGTCGGCGAAGGCGGCCAGCAGCCGGGGATCGACCTCGGATCGCGGCCCGCCCAGCAGCAGGGCGGCGGCGGCGATCAGCGCGAGCAGCGCCGTCGCGACCGGGAAAATGAGCTTCGCCATCGCCGCTCCCTGCCCGGCGGTGACCGCGGCTGTCCAGCCCGTGCAGGGATTGCGGCAAATCGATTCGGACTCGTAATTGATTCATGTTAGTCGACATGAATCGCGGGGGGAGCCGTGCATGGAATCGAACGAGAGATATTATGCTCGTCGCGCGCTCGAGGAGTTGCGAGCGCTCGAGCGGGCCGTCACGCCGGAGGCGAAGGCTCGGCGGCTGGCTTTGGCCGAAGCGTTCAAGCTCAAGGCCCAGCAATGCGGCGGGGGGCCGATGGCGAGCGCTTCCGCATTTAAATCGCTGATCTGCTGATCCGCGAAACGGATCCGGTCGAGTTCCAGCCGGCACGAACCCCGGGCGGCAGCCCCGGGGCGGCACGTTTCAGAATATCGATCAGAGTAGAAAATCAGTGTTGACGCGGCTGGTCGCCGGGATATTTTCGCACGCAACGGGGGGATTACAAGCAGCGGCGCTCATCCGTTGCAGGTAACCTGCAACATAACGCTGGAATCGGGCATGATTCAGCGCAGGGTGGGGTGCGTCTTCGATGAGTTTCTGGCGATTGCGGCGGGTTTCGGCCGTTGCGGCATCGACCGCTCAGTCGCGTGAGCAGCAGTGCACGACTTTTTGCTGGAGCCATGATGTTCCGGCTACGGGCGCCGGCCGCGCCGGCCCTTCCTGTCGCCGATCGCTCCCTGGCGGATCCAGGCGATGAAAAGAATGTGCCGGCCGGTTCTGGTTGCGTCGTTCGCAGCTACTCTCGGCTGCGCCACTATGTCGGCCGAAGTTTCCAACGCGACCGGCAACTATGCAACGCAAAGCGAGGCGGACGGAGCGTTGCTCAGGTTCGAAGCCGCAAACCCTCAGTGCGAGCTTTGGACGAACTGGCAGAAGATGTGCTCCCGGACCGGAGCCGATGGTAAGGTATCGTGTATCCGGACACGGCGGCTCGACGTCCGCCCTTCCGCTCCATTTTGTGCTGCGACCAAGGACGGCGCGCGGCGGCCAGGACCGGCCGACGGGCTGAAAGCGGTTTCCTCGAGCCTCAGATTTTGCCGCTACCCCTCCGGGAAGCCGCAAGGGCCATCGGCTCAGATCGAGAGCTGCATCTACGAGCAGGACCGGCCGTTCAGCGGCAGGAATCTTCAGGATCGCGAGCATGGCTGGTGCAGGGTCTGGTACGAGGCCGGCAGGATCAGGCCGGCGTCGCGGGATCGGGCGGCGCCCAATGGCCTCTACTGCGCCTCGCGCCGGGTCCCCGATTGGTGCGTCTTCCCGGACGGCCTCGGCCGCGGCCCGGATCTCGCTGCGATCCGGCGGATGCAAGGAAAAGGGAAGGTCGACGACCTCTTCCCGGGAACGCTCATCAACCCAGACGCAATGCCCGTGAGAGGCGTGTTCTGTCGAAGGAGGATTAAGTAATGGCCGGCTCCGTCTCGAACCTTCCAGCTCCCGAGGGCGCAAGCGATATTGGCATCGGCAGCGGCTATTTCATTGGTGACGGTGTCATCATCACGGCGGGCCACGTGATGTTCGAGTTCAATGAAAAGGACAATCCGGCCAACCGGGCAATCCGCACCATGTCGGGCAGTTCGGTCGTCTACGACCCGAGGGGCTATCAGGCTCAGTACCAGTCGGCGATGATGCTCCTCCCCGATCCGGTGCCCTCGCCGACCAACCCGCTCCTGAGCGTCTCCGGCGAATATATCGAGTTCGGCCTGCGAGCCAGCGACATGGTCTTCGTCACCCGTTCCGGCTCGGTTGACAAGGACGATGCCGGCCTGGTGCTCTACTTCAACCGGTCCGACATCACTCTGGACGATCATGGCTTGACATCGGGCACCCGCTACCGGCGCCACGGCACGACGTCTGGGACGGACACGGCGACGAGCTTGACCATCGGCAGCGTCGGCCTGACTCTTAATATCGCCTCGGCCCAGGGCGACAGCGGCGGCGGCAACTACATCGAATTCGAAGGCCGCCGGTTCATCACCGGCAACACGGTTTCCACGAACCTGACGAGCCAGACGCATTCGACCTATATCACCCAGGCCGAATTCTACGCGCTGAACGGGCTCCTGCAGGCGAGCCAAAGCGGCAATGTCACCGCGAGCGAGCCGACCAACATGCTGGTCGGCAGCAATTCGGGCGATTCCGGCGTCGGGACGTATCGGGCCGATATCTTCCTCGGCAAGGACGGCGCCGACCAGTTCCAGGACGATCCGACCGGCTCTCCTGCCTGGGGGAACGACCAGCTGTTCGGCGGCAAGGGCGACGACAGCTTCACCGTCGGCAACGGAAACGACCTCGTCCATGGCGGCGACCACCGATCCTATGGCGGCCAATCCCGAGTCACGCTGGACGACGATGGGACCGACAGCGTCAGCTACGCGGCTGCGCCCGTCGACGGAAACGCGTTCAAGGGCATCGAGATCCGGATCTTCAAGGCGGGGGATTCGCAGATCCCCGGATGGACGTTCGGCGCCGACACCGACAAGGCCTCCGCCGCTTATGTGTTCAGCCGGCACGGAGCCGGCGGCGCGAACGGCGCCGCCAGCGTCGGCAACGACACGCTGATCTCCATCGAGAAAGTCGTCGGCACGTCGGGAGAGGATATCGTCCGGATCGACGACTTCAACATGGCCGTGCTCGCCGGTTCCGACGACAAGGGCGGCCTGGCGGAGATCGATCTCAAGGAAAATCCCGAGGAGGTCGAGAAAGGGGACCTGATCGACCTCACCAAAGTGACCGAGGCCGTCAAAGTCAATCTCGGCTCCGGACAGGTCGAGCTGAAATCAAACTCTTCCGTGGGCTTGCAGGTCACCAACGCAGAGCGTGTCTATGGCGGTGAGGGGGATGACGAGCTCACCGGCAACGAGTCGAAGAACGAGATCTTTGGGGGCAAGGGCGCCGACGTCATCAAGGGCGGCGAGGGCGACGACATTCTCAAGGGCGGCGACGATGATCAATCCGACCGGCTCGAGGGAGGTGCGGGCCAGGACAAGGTCTACACCAAGAACAGCGACGTCGTGACCTCGACCGATGCGGACGATCAAATCTACCTGAACGAGACGCGGCTGACCGGGGGCGAGCGCTCGCTTCCGCCGGCCGATCCGTGCGCCGCGCCCCCTCCGGAAGAGGACGAGGACGGGACGTATGAGGGCTCCGACGGCACCACCTACACTCTTTCCGGCAGCCGTCTGACGGTCACCGGTTCCGGCGGCACCATCACGATCGAGAATTTCCGCAACGGCGACGCCGGGATCCGGCTCAAGCCGACGCGCACCCAGCAGGACCAGGCCGAGTGCCGCCGCGATCCCCTGATCATCGACCTGAACGGCGACCGCGACGTCTACGACAAGCTCGCCGACAGCGGGGCCTATTTCGATCTGGATAATGACGGCTTCGCCGAGCATGTCGCGTGGGCGCAGAAGGGGGACGGCCTCCTGGTGTTCGACCGGAGCGGCAACGGCCTCATCGACGACGGCACCGAGCTGTTCGGAAGCAATTACACCCAGCAGACCGGCGGCCAGCAGCAGCAGCTGGGCCAGGACGGCTTCGCCGACCTGGCGGGGCTCGACACCGATGGCGACTACCGCATCACGGCCGCCGACGCCGACTTCGGCAAGCTCCAGGTGTGGATCGACGCGGACGGCGACGGAATAACCCAGGCCGGCGAGCTCAAGAGCCTGGCCGAGCTCGGGATCGTCTCGATCAGCCTGGCCGCGCGCCTTTCCGACGCCGAGGTCTGCGGCTGCGACGGGACGACCGTCCCCTTGATGTCGGACGTGCTCCGCGCCGACGGCAGCTCGCTGCTCATCTACGACGCCTTCCTGGCGATCGACCAATATGATTCGCGCGAGCTCGATCCCGTCGAGGTTCCGGACGCCCTGCGCGAGCTGCCCTTCCTGATCGGGACCGGCATTCTGAGCGATCTCGACGTCGCCATGGCCCGCGACCCGGGGCTCGAGCAGCTCGTTCGCGAGTTCGCGGCGCTGGATCTCTCCGGATGGGCCGAGATCCCGGCTCGCGTGGAAGAGATCATCCTGCGCTGGACCGGCGCCGACAAGGTGGCCGCGGACAGCCGCGGCCCCGCGATGAACGGGCAGTGGCTGGCCGCGCTCGAGAAGATCAGCGGAAGCGATTTCCAGCAGGCGGCGGTCGGGAGCAATCCGAGGGCCGACGCCGCTGCTTTCCTGATCCAGGACTGGCACGACATCACCCGCCGGGTGACGGCCGAGCTTCTCGGCCAGACCAGCCTCGGCGCCCAGCTCCTGCCGGGGCTGAGCTTCGCCGCAGCCGCCTTCTTCCAGGTCGAGGAGGGGACCAGCCTCGGCGCGGTCCTGAGCAACCTCGTCGCCCACCGCCCCCAGGGCGCGGGCGATCAGGCCCAATATTGGCACGACATGATCGCGACCGTGCTGGAATATCGCGCGGGCTTCGGCCTCACCGAGGCGCAGATCTTCGCCGCGATCGATGCTCTGCCCGAAATCCGGTCGCTCGGCCTCGCGGCGAGCGAGCTCGCCAGGCTGGGCGTGGCCGTCGGCGCGAAGGACGAGCTGATCGGCACGAGCCGCGCCGACGTGCTTCTCGCCAACGTCGCGGACGCGACGCTCAAGGGCGCCGGGGGCGACGACGTCTACGTCGTCTCGGCGGCCGCGACCGGCACGAAGATCGTGGACAGCTACGGCCGCGACCGGCTGGTTCTCCTGGAGCAGTCGCGGGATTCGATCACCGTCGCCGCCGAGTTCGCGGAGGGCGGGGAGTTCGACGCCAGCCTTCCGGCCAAGCTCCGGATCATCCTCACCAACCAGAGCACCGGATGGACGATCGAGCTCGCGGGCCGGCTCGTGAACGGCAGCATCGAGCTGGACGTCGAAACGGTCGACTTCGCCGATCAGAAAGGCGTCTCGCTGGTCGACCTCCTTCCGGAACAGATCGTTTCCAGGGACGGCCGCAAAATCTATTTCGGCGCGAACGACGAGGCTTCGCTGCTCGGCGGCACCGGCGACGACATCATCGTCGGCGGCGGGACCAACGACCGCTACCGCCTCGACTCCACGAGCGGGCAGGACCGCATCAGCGACCGCGGCTCGCCGGAGGGTCTCGCTTCCGCCGATCGGCTATTCATCGATTCCGATCGCGGCGGCGTCACCTTCGAGGTCGCCGGATCCGTCGGGGAAAACCTCGTCGTCCGCAACGCCGAGGGGCAGAGCGTGACCATCGTCCGCCAGTGGAACGAGGCGAACAGGGTGGAGATCTTCGAGTTCGCGGACGGCACGTCGATGACGGCGGAGGAGGTGAAAGCGCTTCTCCTCACCGGGACCGCGGATGCCGACACGATCGAGGGGACGTCGGGCAACGATCTCATCGACGGCCAGGGCGGCGGCGACCTGCTCAAAGGAAATTTCGGGGACGACACCTATGTCTTCGAGCGCGGCTACGGCCTGATGACGGTGACCGATTCGCTCGGAAACAACCATATCCGGTTCGCGGACGATATCGCGAGGGAGGATATCAGCCTGCAACGCCGCTCCGACGGCATCCTGATCAGCGTCATCGGCACGTCCGACGCCGTTCTGGTCGAGGGCGGGCGCTCGTACCAGGACATGATGCTCGACTTCGCGGCCGGGTCGGTCAGCATCACCGACCTCATCCTCGAGCTCGCGAGCCCCGATCAGGTGCCGGACGACGGAGTCATCCGAGGCACCAGCAAAACCGATTTCGACGTCAGCGGCACCTCGGACAACGACGTCATCGACCCGATGGGCGGGGACGAGTGGGTCTCGGGCTACGAAGGCGACGACACCTACCTCTACAGCTCGGGCCGCAAATCCATCTTCGAGGATGACGGCTTCGACGTGATCCGCCTCGCGCCCGATCTCACCTTCGACACGGTCATCCTGCTGGACGGGATGATCACCTTCGAGGGCAAGGACGGCTACAAGAACTACATCGAGGTCGACAATTACATCAACAGCGACGGAACCGCCCAGGCCGGCTCCTCCTGGCGGTTCGTGGAAGGCCTCATCTTCGCCGACGGACGCACGCTCAACATCGCCGGCGGCAAGATCCTCGCCGGCGGCGACGGCGACGACATCCTGTTCAACTTCGGCGACCTGTCCGAAGCCTTCACCCCGGGCCGAGGCAACGACCGAATCTTCGCGAGCGGCGACGGCTGGGGCGGCGACCAAGGGATCAAGACGGTGGTCCTCGGGCAGGACTTCGGCCATGACGTCTTCTACCCCGGGACGAACTTCCGGCTCGATCTGACCGCCTTCACGCTCGATTCCTCGGTCGGGTTGCGCCGCGACGGCAACGATCTCATCGTCTCGACCGACAACGGCGCCAACGACATCCGGGTGAAGCGGGTGTTCGACCCGCTGTGGCTCGAGCAGCCGTACGACCAGAGCAGCCTGCTGTTCGCGGGCGGCGTGTCGCTGAACATGGCGGGGATCGTCGAGCGGATGACGGTGGCGACCGCCGGGGACGACATATTGTTCGGCCGCGCGTCACTCGACGGAGGCGCGGGCAACGACACTCTGATCGGCGGGGAGATCGCCAACGCATACCGGTTCGGCAAGGGCTCCGGGCACGACGTCATCAAGGAGCAGGGCGAAAGCGGACATGAAGCGAACATTCCGGACAGCCTGACCCTCGTCGGTCTCAACCGTTCCGACGTCACCTTCCAGCGCGACCCGGCCGATCCGCAGACCATCCTGATCACGATCATCGAAACCGGCGAGACCCTGCGGCTGGACGGATCGCCGTACGACGACCTGCGCTACCTCCATCCGGACGACAATTATAACCCCAACGGCTTCGACGATCTGGGCGCGCATTATATCGAGCGGATCATCTTCGCCAACGGGCAGGTCCTCTCGCAGATGGAGATCGAGCAGCAGCTCATCGACGCCGAGGCGACTTCGGGCAACGACGTCATCCACAGCTTCGGCGCCGACCGGAACAACCCGGTCGGAGTGTATATGGACGGAGGCGCGGGCGACGACATCTACCGGTCGGACTTCATCTGCACCCTGATCCGCTGGAGTGCCGGGTCCGGGTCGGACCGCCTGGTGCAGACCGCCGATTTCGCTCGCGAATGCTTCATCAAATTGTCGGGGATCCAGGCCTCGGACGTTCTGGTCAGCGTCGAGCTTCGCGACGGCCTGGAGCATACGATCTTCCGGGCGCGGGACGGCTCCGAGCTGACGATCCCCTGGGCGCCGAACTTCGGCCGCGACATTTTCGTCACCGCCGAGGACGGCACCGTCTATCAGGTCCGCCAGGCCGGCGCCCTCGTCGCCAACAACGTGTCGACTCCGGGAGACGACTGGATTCGCGGCCAGACGACCGGGCCGTGGACGAGCTGGGATACACCGACTCCGTCGAACGAGTTCTTCGACCCGGGCGCGGGCAACGACATTATCGCTGGCTATGCCGGAAACGACACGGTGAGGTTCGGCCGGGGCGACGGCAGGGACGTCCTGCTCGACAGTCTCGACCTGGGCCCCCGCGAAGACCGGCCGCAAGCCTACACCATCTCCTTCAAGGTGGGCGTCGCACGCGACGACGTGAAGGTCGAATGGGCGCCCGACGGGTCGGGCAACCTCAAGATCAGCATCATCGGCACCGAGGATTCGATCATCGTCTCGCCGCACAATTTCTCGGCGATGACCTTCGCGAACGGCCAGGTGGTTCGAACCAGGAGCATCGGCGACGGAGCGGAAATCCTCGACCTCCAGGCGGTGCGCCCGGTCGCCACCTCCGGCGACGACATATTGTTCGTCGATGGCGGCAAGACGATCGACGGCGGCGCCGGCAACGACACCATCTACCATGTGCAGGGGATGGACCGGCCGAACGGCCGGTCGACCATCGTCTTCGGCCGCGGCTCCGGGAACGACGTGTTCAGCAACGCCACCGGAGTGGCGCTCTACAGCTCCTACTTCTGGCACAACGGCACCAGCCACACGGTCATCCTGACGGGCATCCAATCGCTCGACGAGATCCGGCTGATCAAGTCGGGGGTCGACCTGATCATCGAGATCAAGGACACCGGCGAACGGCTGACCATCAAGAATCAGATACTCCGCGAGCTCAGCAACGACTATGCCGAGACGCCGGTCAGCTCGATCGTTCTTGGGAACGGCGACTATTATTACTATCCCTGGCTGCAGGACATGATCATCGATGACGACTATGTCGGCAACGATGAGATCGAATCCGATCCCGGAGGAGGGGTGCTCGACGGCGGCGTCGGCAACGATCTGCTCAGGGGCAGCACCGGCGACGACAGCTACATCCTCGGCCGCGGCTACGACGAGGACCGGGTGGTGGATTCCGGAGGAACCGCCGACCGGGTGCTGTTCGAGGAGGGGGTCGGCGCCGCCGACGTCGTCTTCAGCCGCACCGGCCCGAACGGCAGCGACCTGCTGATCGAAGTGCTGGGCGAGGACCGGCTGACGATGACCATCGTCAATCAGTTCGGGTCCGCCGGCTCTCGGATCGAGAGCTTCGTCTTCGCCGACGGCGAGTCGCTCGGCTGGGCGGAGGTCCAGCAGGTCATCCTCGACGACCAGTCCACCAGCGCGGCGGACGTCATCGCGGGCTTCGCCACGGCCGACCGGATCGACGGCGCCTCGGGCGGAGACCAGCTCACCGGCCTCGGCGGCAACGACAGGATAGACGGCGGCACGGGCCGCGACACGGCGGTGTTCCGCGGCTCGAGCAGCGAGTATCGGGTCACCACCGTCGACGGAGTCACGACCGTCGAGGATCTCGTCGCCGGGCGGGACGGAGTCGACCAGCTCGTCAACGTCGAGGATTTGCGCTTCCTCGGCGACGAGACCGGAACCGCCGTCACCGCGCCGAACCGGGCGCCGGTCGCCCGGGCCGCCTCGGTGGCGACGATCGAGGATGGTGAGATCGTCATCGCCCGCGCCGACATCATGGCCCTGGCGACGGACGCGGACGGCGACCCGCTGACCCTGTCGGTCGGCGCGGCCAGCAACGGCAGCGTCTGGATCGACAGGGACGGCAACGTGCATTTCCGGCCGGCGGCCGATCATGCCGGGGCGGCTTCGTTCGACTATACGGTCGGCGACGGCAACGGCGGGTCCTCCACCGCGACCTATTCCATCGCCGTCGAGGCCCGCAACGACGCGCCTCGAGCCACGACGACCCGTCTCCCCGACGTGTTCGTCAACGAGGATGGGGCCGTCTCGATCGCTCTGCCGACGGACCTCTTCCGGGATCCGGACGGGCAGGCGCCGGTCCTGTCGCTCGCCGGAGCCGATGGCGGCCCGGCGCCGGCGTGGCTCACGCTCGCCAACGGAGTCGTCGCCGGCACGCCGCCGGCGAACTTCAACGGCCAGCTCGACCTGGCGGTGGTCGCTTCGGACGGCGAGCTGAGCAGCAGCGTGGCGATCAGCCTCAATATCCTCGCGCGCAACGACGCCCCGGTCCTCATCTCCCCGGTCGGGGGCGCGACGGTGCGGCCCGGAGTGCCGTTCGAGCTCGATTTCGGAACCCAGCCGTTCCAGGATGTCGATGGCGACGCGGTCGCCGTCAGCGTCACCTCGGGCGATGGAACCCCGCTTCCCGCCTGGCTGAGCTATTCGGACGGAGTCCTTCGAGGGACGCCGCCGGCGGATTTCCAGGGGCTCGACCTCCTGCTGACGGGCTCGGACGGGCGCTCCTCGACCAAGGTCAATGTCAGCCTGCAGATTCCGGTCAACACCGCCCCCACGGTCGCCAACCCGATCGCCGACTCCAGTTCGAACGAAGACCAGCCGATCGACCTGCTCATTCCGGCGAACGTCTTCTCGGATGGTGAGGGCGATACGCTGTCGTTCATCCTGACCCAAGCCGATGGAAGCCCGCTTCCGTCCTGGCTCGGCTTCGCGGACGGCCGGCTCACCGGAACCCCGCCGGCCGATCATCACGGCGCTCTCGACCTGGTGCTCACCGCCAGCGACGGCTTCCTCTCCGCCAGCGACAGCTTCCGGCTGACCATCCAGCCGGTCAACGACGCTCCGGAGGTCGTCGGCCCGATCGCCGACTTTGGCTTCGCGGAAGACCAGACGGTCGACGTGTCGATACCGGCGGAGACGTTTCGGGACGTCGACGGCGACGCCTTGTCCGTCAGCCTCACCCAGGCCGATGGCAGCCCCCTCCCGTCCTGGCTCAGCTTCGCCGACGGCCGACTGACCGGAACGCCGCCGCAGGATCATCACGGAACGTTGGACCTGGTGCTGACCGCCAGCGATGGAACGTCCGCCGCCAGCGACAGCTTCCGGCTGACGATCAGCCCGGTCAACGACGGGCCCGAGCTGGTCAACCCGATCGCGGACGCCGTTTCGGGCGAGGACCAGCCGATCGACCTGCTCATCCCGGCGAACGCCTTCCGGGACGCCGACGGCGATTCGCTCGCGCTCAATCTTGCCCAGGCCGACGGAAGCGCGCTTCCCTCCTGGCTGAGCTTCGCGAACGGCCGGCTGACCGGGACTCCGCCCGCCAACTACCATGGCTCGCTCGACCTGGTGCTGACCGCCGGGGACGGCGCGCTCTCGGCCAGCGACGGCTTCCGGCTGACGATCGAGCCCGTCAACGACGCTCCGGTCGTCACCCTCGCCCTGCTCGACCGCAGCGTTTCCGCGGCGGACCCGGTGGACTTCACGATCCCGGGAGAGACCTTCGCGGATCCGGACGGGGATGCTCTCCAGCTGACGGCCAGGCTCGCCGGGGGCGAGGCCTTGCCTTCCTGGCTGCAGTTCACGGCGGGCCGCTTCCACGGTCAGGCGCCCGCCGGCTATTCGGGAGAGCTGCTCATCGAGGTCAGCGCGAGCGACGGCGCGGCCGCGGCGAGCGACCGGTTCAGCCTCACCATCCGCAAGGCGAACGAAGCGCCGACCGCGAACGACGACCGGCAGTTCTTCACGGTTCAGGGCTACGATCTCGTCGTCCTGCAGGAAGATGTGCTTGCCAACGATACCGACCCCAATGGCGATCCGCTGTCCATCACGGCGTTGGGATCGGCGTCGCATGGAACCGTCAGCTTCGATCCCGACGGCAAGATCCGCTATTCGCCCGACGGCAGCTTCGCGGGCTCGGACCAGTTCACCTACACGGTCACCGACGGCGAATTCGTTTCCACCGCGCTAATCTCGGTCAGGGTCGAAAGCGCCTTCTCGGATTGGGGCCGGGGCAGCGAGTGGGATGACCGCCTGTTCGGCAACCACGTGCTCGTCAACCGCCTGTTCGGAGCGGGCGGCAACGATCATATCAAAGGCGGCAACCTCGAGGATTGGCTGGCCGGCGGGGAAGGTGTCGATCATATCCAGGGCCTTTCCGGCAACGACCATCTGTGGGGCGGAGCCGGCAATGACAAGCTGCTCGGCGGCGGGGGCTTCGACACCGCTTACTTCATGGGCGCCCGGGCGAGCTACTCGATCGTCACGCTCAACGGCGAGCTTTCGGTCGTGGACAATGCCCCCACGGTCGACGGCAATGACGGACGGGATGTGATCGGAAGCATCGAATTGCTGTCCTTCAAGAACGGCGAGACGCTTTCCGTGGTGTCGCCGATCATCCTCGACCTCGACGGGAACGGCGTCCAGACCGTCTCGGCTTCGCGAAGCAGGGCCCGGTTCGACATGAACGGAGACGGGCTCGGTGACGACACGAGCTGGATCGGGCGCCGCGACGCTTTCCTGTTCCTCGACCGGGACGGCAACGGCACGGTCACGAACATCGGCGAGATGAGCTTCACCGGCGACCTGCCGGGAGCCGCTTCCGACCTCGACGGGCTGCGGACGTTCGACAGCAACAAGGACGGCCTCTTGTCCGCGGCGGATGCGCGGTTCGCGGAGTTCAAGGTGTGGCGCGACTCCAACGGAGACGGAGTGGTCGCGGCCCATGAGGTCCTCGGACTCGACGAGATCGGCTTCAAGGCGATGAACCTGACAGGTGTCGGCCACAATTCGACCGTGGCCCTGGGCGACGTTGCCATCATCAACACCGGCAGCTGGACCCGCACCGATGGCCAGACGCTCGGGTTTGCCGACGCCGCGATGACGTTCTTCGCCGGCGGTTCGCGGAACGGCCCGCCCGAGATCCGACACGCCTTCATCGTCGCCGGCCACAAGCGAGGCTGGGATGACGCGCAGTTCGACCTCAAGTCGGTCATGGGCCGGATCCATGAAGCCCGGCGAGCGGACGATCTGGAACAGCTGATCGGCAACCTGCTCGGCAGCTGCGAGGCAACCACTCCCGCCGACCATTTGGACGGCGCCGGCGGATTTGCGGCTATGGCCCAGGATGAGGCAAGCTTCGGCGCATGGCGGAGCTCGCCGGACTGGCAGCGGTGGGAAGACGTCAGGGCGGTCGACATCTTCACGGCTTGATCGAGCAGTCAGCCGGGGGGGGGGTGAAGCATGGACGCCGTGCCCACCCCCCGGCACCTACAGGCCCACCGGCCGCGGGCGACCTGCCGACGGCTCTGGGGGCGCGAAGAGAGCGCCGTTGGAGGTCAAGCCGGTCTCGGGCCTGACGGGGTGGCGCGGATCAGGTCGGATTTACACGGGACCGCGAGAGGGGCTGCGGGGGAGGTGGTGAGCCCTGCTGGATTCGAACCAGCGACCTACTGATTAAAAGTCAGTTGCTCTACCGACTGAGCTAAGGGCCCCTGCGGGCAATTCCCTACGGGCGGGCCGGTACCGGGTCAACCGCCGCGGCGGCGGGCGCTTTCAGCCGAATATGTCGGCGAGCGCTTCCGTCCTGGGGCCATCCTTCCAGTCGCGAAGCTCGACGTAGAGCGAGGTCTGGATGACGCCCCAGACGGCCGAGGTGAGGGTCGCGGCGATTCCGTTGATCAGCAGGTAGCCGAGCGGCATGCCCCCGCCGGCGCTCATCGTCGCGAACTCGGTCATTCCGCCGTACCAGGCGATGGTGAGCATCGCGACGATCCCCGAGAATATCCAGTAGGCGACGACGACGACGAGGGTGAGGCCGAAGACCTTCCAGCGGACTCCGTCGGTCAGCCGGTTGCTCCGGCCGAGCGCCTCGACCGGCCCGAGCCGTTCCTCGACCAGCGCCGGAGCCGCCACCGACCACATGACGTAGAGGATGATTCCCGGCACCAGGAGAAGGAGGAAGCCCAGAGCGAGGCCCAGCGCGCTGAGCAGTCCGAGCAGGAAGAGCGGCAAAGCGACGCTGAGGCCGGCCATGGCCGATTCGCCCAAGCTCGCCTTGCGGCCTTCGCTATAGGCCGTCGTCGCCCGCACCAGCGCGCCCTGGGTGATCATCCCCAGAACGACGGCGACGACGGCTGAGAAGATCGAGATCGCGATCATTCCGGCCGGTCCGAGAACCGACAGGCTCTCGGCCCGGACGGTCTGAATGAAATAGGCCAGGACGAGCGAGGGCAGGGCGCCGAACAGGAAGGCGATGCCGAACGTCGCCACCGGGTTGCTGCCGAGGGTGCCGAAGGCGCGGCTGAATATCCGCCCCATGGAAACGTTGCGGTCGTTCCCTGCCGCTGCAGCCGTAGCCATGACGATGCTCCCTCTCGCGCCTGCCTTCAGACTGAATGCGCGCGGCGGAGCTGTCCAGACTATTTTGGCGTTGCGCGGCGGCGGGCTTAGGCTAATTCTCCGGCATCGCGGCGTGGCGGGCGAGCGGGGAGGGTTTGAGATCGCGGAAAATGCGCAGGATGCGGCGGGCGCGGCCGACCGCCTGGCGGCGGCGCATGACGCGCTGAAGGCCGATTCCTCGATCCAGTTCAGCCTGCAGCCGGCGCCGCCGCCGCCGCAGCCGCCGCAATGGCTTCGCGATCTTCTCGGCTGGCTTGGCGAGCTGCTCGAGCCGCTCGGACGCTTCTTCGGGTGGATCAGCAGCTTCATGCCCGACGCGCCTTATGCTCGGATCCTCCTGTGGACGGTCCTGATCGCGGCCGCCGCGGCCTTCGCGGCCATGGTCTACCAGCGTCTCCGCCACGGCGAGTGGCGGCTGCCCCGGCGCCGCCGCGCCGTCGCGGTCGAAGCCGGCGACGAGGAGGAGGCGTGGGCGCCGGAGGCGGCGCCGGCGCGGTCCTGGCTTCGCGAGGCCGACGCCCTGGCGGCCGAGGGCCGCTATGCCGAGGCCGTCCACCATCTCCTGTTCCGGTCGATCGAGGATATCGGCCGCCGCCGGCCGCGGCTGGTGCGGCCGGCCCTGACCAGCCGCGAGCTCGCCTCGGCCGAGGCGCTTCCGCCGCCGGCGCGGAGCCTGTTCGCGCGAATCGCCGGCCTCGTCGAGCGAAGCCTGTTCGGCGGCCGTCCGGTCGGCGCCGGCGACTGGACCGAGGCGCGCTCCGCTTATGCCGATCTCGTCCTGCCCGGGACCTGGCGGGCATGAGCGACCTCGCCGTCGGCGCCGGCGACCGCGCCGAGGGGGCGTTCCGGCCCGCGACGATCCTGCTGGTCGCCGCGATCGGAATCCTCGCCTTCGCCGGGATGCTGATCCTCGGCGCCTATGGCCCGGACCTGCGCTCCGGCCGCAACGGCGGCGCCCATGCCCTGTCCAACGCGGCGACCGGCTACAGCGGGCTCGTCCAGCTCGCCCGGGCGACCGGGCGCAATCCAGTCATCGTCCGCAACGAGCAGATGCTCGATACCGAGGATCTGGTCGTGCTGACGCCGGAGACCGGCCGGACCAACCTCGATCCCGCCTTGAGGATCCGCCGCGGCCGGCCGACCCTGGTGGTGCTGCCCAAATGGGAGACGGTGCCGGACCGGGTCCGCAGCGGCTGGGTCCGCTCGGCCGGGCTCAAGCATCCGTTCGAAGTCCATAACGTGCTCGCCCCCGCCCACCGGCTGAAGGTCGAGCGCCATCGCAGCCGCGGCATGCAATTGCGGACGGTCCAGGATTATGCGCCGGCGGCGCTGCGATTCGCGGCGCCGGGGCCGCTCCAGACCGTGACCGGCGCCGGATGGACTCCGATCGTCACCGACCCGGCGGGGCGGCTCGTCGTCGCCCGCTTCGGCGACCAGCCCTTCTACCTGCTGTCGGACCCGGACTTGCTCTCCAACCGGGCGATGGGCGACCGGGGCCGGGCCGCCGCCGCGCTGGCGCTGCTCGACCATCTCAATGCCACCGACGCCGGATCGGTCGTCTTCGACGTCACCCTGAACGGCCTCGGCCAGACCCGGAGCCCGCTCAGGCTGATGTTCGATCCTCCCTTCCTGGCGGCGACTCTGGCGATCGCCGCGGCCCTGCTCCTCGTCGGGCTTCAGGCGATCGCGCGCTTCGGTCCGCCGCGCCGTCCCGAACGGGCCATCGCCTTCGGCAAGGCGGCCCTGATCGACAATGCCGCCGCCCTGGTGCGCCAGGCGCGGCGGGAGGCGGCGCTGGGCGGCCGCTATGCCGACATGATCCGGGAGAAAGCGGTGACGGTGTTCGCGGTGCCCGCGAAGCTGCGCGATGCCGCCGTCGACGAATATCTGGACCGGCTCGAAGGGCGAAAGAGCTTTTCCGCGCTCGCCGCGGCGGCGGCACGGGCGCGGCGCAGGGAAGAGCTGCTCGTCGCGGCTCAGGCGCTGCATCAATGGCAAGGGGAGAAAAAAGGGTGAGCGCAGCGCAAGTTCAGGCTCTGGCGGAGACGATCCGCGGCGAGGTGGCCAAGGCCGTGGTCGGGCAGGAGGCGACCGTCGATCTGATGCTCGTCGCCCTGTTCGCGGGCGGGCACATCCTGCTCGAAGGGCCGCCGGGCACGGCCAAGACCCTGATCGCGCACAGCTTCGCCCGGGCGGTGGGGCTGGATTTCGGCCGAATCCAGTTCACTCCGGACCTGATGCCGGGCGACATTATCGGCGCCAACCTGTTCAACTTCCAGACCTCGACCTTCACCCTCACCCGGGGGCCGATCTTCACCGAGTTGCTGCTCGCCGACGAGATCAACCGGACCCCGCCCAAGACCCAGGCGGCCCTGCTCGAGGCGATGCAGGAGCGGACCGTCACCATCGACGGCGAGAGCCTCGCCTTGTCCGATCGCTTCATGGTGGTGGCGACCCAGAATCCGATCGAGCAGCAGGGCGTCTATCCGCTCCCCGAGGCGCAGCTCGACCGCTTCCTGTTCAAGCAGACGGTGGATTACCCGTCCGCCGAGGAGGAAAGGCGGATCATCGCCACCCACGGCGCGCGCCAGGCGGTGATGGAGCCGGAGCAATGGGGCGTCGAGCGCAGGGCCGATTCGGCGGCGATCGGCGCCGCGCTGGAGACGGTGACGTCGGTGAAGCTCGTCGACGAGGTGATCGACTATATCG
>Ga0196965_1000454_pt1 | contig 24269 bp, 24 predicted proteins | sample S1_20metaG_FD_148668 | JGI IMG/M metagenome (GOLD analysis project Ga0196965, IMG submission 148668) | Soil microbial communities from Anza Borrego desert, Southern California, United States - S1_20 | ecosystem: Environmental > Terrestrial > Soil > Desert | place: USA: California | collected... | reverse complement strand
GGGATAGCTCAAGTAAAGCGGCTGCAGCAGGGCCTTTAGGCGTAAGGATAAAGGATAAAGAAATCGCTGCTTATACCATCGCCATGGTTTATAACATAGATATGGAAAAGGAGAATTTTCACTTGAGATTAACAAATTAAAAATCTAAATATAGAGTTTAGAAAAACCTTCAATAATTACAAATAAAAGAAAAAAATAAAAGAAATGGAATTATTAGCAGAGAGTGTGAACTACATATCATGGTGGGGATATGTCCTCCTATTTATAGCATTATTGGCAATCAAGGATATATTTTTCAACAGGAAACATACCATTAAGCATAACTTCCCGGTTATCGGACATTTGAGGTATTTACTTGAAAGAATAGGGCCCGAACTGAGACAGTACATTGTATCCAATAATCGGGAAGAACTTCCCTTTAACAGGAGTCAACGGTCGTGGATCTATGCTTCTTCAAAAAGAGAAAACAATTACCAGGGATTTGGTACTGACCAGGACCAGTTTGCTCCTGGATTTGTGTTTATCAATCCGGCCATGTTCCCCTACTCTCTTTCTCCGGATCATCCTAATTATATTGATCCTTCGTTTGTGCCATGCGCTAAAGTAATGGGTGCTTATAACAAAAGAAGACGACCATACAGACCTTATTCTATTGTCAACATCTCCGCGATGTCCTATGGTTCTTTATCTGCAAAGGCTGTTGAATCTTTAAATAAAGGTGCAATGAAAGCCGGTTGCTATCATAATACAGGAGAAGGAGGACTGTCGCCTTATCATAAATATGGCGCTGATGTTATATTTCATTTTGGTACTGGCTATTTCGGCGTGAGAGATGAAAATGGAAATTTCTCGCTTGAGAAAATGAAAGCAATGGTAGACAAATATTCCTTTATCCGGGCGATTGAAATCAAGTTGTCACAGGGGGCAAAGCCGGGAAAAGGAGGCGTGCTGCCGGCAGCAAAAATTACCCCTGAGATTTCAGAGATCAGGCATGTTCCTTTGGGAAAGGATGTGCTTTCTCCTGCTTCACACAGCGCCTTCTCAAATGTTCCGGAAATGCTTGACTTTATAGAGAAACTTGCCGATGTAACAGGGCTTCCTGTAGGATTTAAATCTGCGGTTGGAAAAATGGAAATGTGGGAGGAGCTTGCCGATTTAATGGTGAAGACAGGTAAAGGCCCTGATTTTATTACCATTGACGGTGGAGAAGGAGGAACCGGCGCAGCGCCTCCTGCATTTGCAGACCATGTTTCCTTGCCTTTTGTTTACGCTTTTGCCAATGTTTATAAGATTTTTGCGGACCGGGGACTTACAAACAGAATTGTATTTATTGCAAGCGGAAAGCTTGGACTTCCTGCAAAAGCTTTAATGGCGATGGCCATGGGAGCCGACTTGATAAATGTAGCAAGGGAAGCGATGTTGTCCATCGGCTGTATCCAGGCACAAATCTGTCATACCAATAATTGCCCGGCAGGAATTGCTACTTCAAGAAAATGGTTGCAAGCTGGCGTTGATCCGACCTTGAAATCGGAAAGGTTCTTTAATTATATAAAAACGTTGCGTAAAGAAATACTTGAAATTACCCATGCCTGCGGCTACGAGCATCCTTGCCAAATGAAAATGATGGATGTAGACATTAGTATGGGGGACAATAACTTTACCAAGACCTTGGCAGATACTTACAAATACGAGAAAATCCCGGTGGAATATAAAGGAATGGCAGAACTTAAACAAAGCTTTAATCTGACCGAAACTAGTAACAATGGTACTTTAGAAAGGACAGCACAGGTAGCTTAAGTTGGAAAAGACAGATTAAAAAGGGATTTGAGTGATGACTCAAATCCTTTTTTTTTGTTCATCAAAGCTTTAATCTATAAGTGAAAATCTCCGGCAGATTCAGGTTGGTATTCTACTTCTTCAATTACAAATTTGGCAGAACCACGTCTTCCGGACCAAATAAAGGAATCGCCTTGCGAATAACCAAGCATAGAAGCACCAATCGGACTGAAAATAGAAATTCTTTGATTTTCAACATCCGTCTTCTCAGGATATACCAATGTTAAAGACATTGTCTTTCCGACAGATAGATTTTTAATTTTAACCTTTGAATTCATTGTTACTACACTTGGTGGAACATTCTCCGGGTCCACAAGCTGTGCTGTCTTGATCTTATTCCGAACCAAAATCATATTTTCGAACGGATCTACTCTTCCTACTTCTTTTTTATTTAAAACATTCAATAATTTTTTCTTATCACCTTTTGTGATAATTATTTCTGTTGTATTCATAATTTGGATATTTATTGTTAACTATTTTTTAATTTTCTATATAAATTATTTGCCCGCTTGTTTCCAAGCTTGCAACAGCAAGATTTATTTTGCCGAGTTAAGATTTTTGAATTTTTGAAAAAGAGATATAGTAAAGAGCAGGAATTATAATTCCACTCAAGCTTTCAGGAGAAAGACTTTTGATTGCAAAAAAAGTGCTACTATATATGAATTAATAAAAAGCATTGTTTTAAAGATACTCAATTTTATCCACAAGAACGAGCAATTCATATTCGACTTGTTGTGGTCATGATAAAGCTCAATTAGAGCTTCTTCAAAAGCGTAAAGAAAATCAGGAATATAAACCCAAAACGAATGAATTATCAGAAAACTTTTACCCACGTGATTCAAGAGGGATGGTAGTTTCAAGTAAAGAGCATGTAAACCCTCATTGGAATAGTAATTACTTTAAAAAACTTTATACAGACCGTTGCCCAACGAAAAACCAAAGAAACTGGATTGGCCGTATATACCAAATTATTTTCAGAACTTTGGGTCAATAGAAATGATAAGAGAAGACGATTTAGAACATGATTAAGTATTTTATTTTAGTTTTTCCTTTTAATAAGCTACCCTCTATTTTTAACCCTCATTATGCCAAACAACAAATGATGATTTCAAAAACGTGTAAATATGGAATTAGAGCTGTACTATATATTGCCTCCCGGTCACCCGATAACATAAAGCTTAATTGTAAAGACATTGCAAGAGAAATAGATGCACCCGAAGCATTCACTGCAAAGATTTTGCAAATCCTAAACAAACACAAGATAATTACTTCACTCAAAGGACCTTACGGTGGTTTTTATATTGAGGAGCATCAATTGGGAATTCCTTTGATGAATATAGTAAATGCGATAGATGGTTTGGCTATATTCTCCGAATGTGGGCTAGGACTTAAACAATGCTCTGAAACTCATCCATGCCCCATGCACAATGAATTTAAATTAATCAGAAATGACATGACCAGGCTGTTTAACGAAACTACCATAAAGGGGCTAGTCGACAGGCTTTCGGGTAATAATGAATACAATACTTTTTTAATCTAACCCAGCGCACAGAAAATGTTTGCTCATGAAAAGAATATCACCATTACCGTAATATCATCTTCAGGCAGAAAGCATGTTCTTAAAACGTTTCGTGGCGAATATAGAAACCTCATGATGCTTATTTATGACCAATGTTATGAAGACATCGGGGAGTGTAAGGGAATTGCATTATGTGGCACCTGTCATGTTCAGGTCTTGCACAGTCCCACTCCGCTGGACAATATTGATGAGCAGGAAAAGGAGACTTTAAGTAACCTTTATCATCGGGATGAGGCCAGCCGGCTATCCTGCCAGATTATGGTAGATGAACGAATAAATGGCTTGATCGTGAAGGTAATGACTGAAACGGGTCAAGAATGATTTTCTTGCGGAAGAATTTCCCTTTGTATTTTTTCTGCTATACTTCTTTCATTCTTAACGCCTCGACCATTTTATCTGTTACTCGGTCGCTATAGATTCCATAGCCATTTACCAATACGCCCTTTAGATTATGTTTGGTAGAAGAAATAGCATATACTATAGCCTCGTCTGCCGGATCGGAAATCCCTTCAAAACGGTATAATTTATCAACAATAAATTCATCAGGAAAAATTTGCAAATAATTCCCATGGCATTCAAGGCAATTTTCTTTAAGATTAAAATCGATTGTATAGCCTTCCTTTTTTAACTTATTTGTAATTTCTGAAACAGTACTCATTGTTTCCATATCATTATACTTTAAGGTTCTGTTTATTAATAGTTCTAATTAAGGTTAAATTTTTCACTTCTTTGGTTAACAACTTTAGAGCTATAAATGAGCGCATAAATAAAAATCCCTATTAAAAGAACAATTACAATTTGAATAGTGGCCAGCAGGCCAGACGATGAAATATCTACTTTAGAATCTTTAATCAAATCCTGTCCAACTGCTGATTGCACGTTGATTAAGGCTCGTAATTGAAATTCCGTATCCTCGATCAGCCCCTTACCTTCCTTCAGATAGATTGCCCTGCCTGCTTCTTTTGATCCGTGGTCAATAGCAAAAAGTATGGATTCTTCTGTTTCAAAGTAATTCTCCAATTTAGATTTTAAAGTTTTAAGACAAACAAGCTCTTCTTCTACAAAATATGTTTTCTCATATTTCGAGATAAGAGAATCCACTTTAGCATTTGAGAGATTTAATTGTGCTCTCAATTTTGTTGTCTCCTGAGCGTCATCATCCGCAAAAAACTGCTCCATAAGCAGTTCCTTTGTATGAAGGTTTTTAGCGACATAAAACAGGTCCCGTACAGGAATTAAACGGTCATTGTATATAGAACTGAAACTTTTGTCAATATCCTCTAAATTGTTCTTCCAAAGAATATTGGTTACTAAGATAATTGCCATACTGCAAGTAAGCAATGTGGCCAGTTTTATTTTTTGCTGAATGAAATAAGTTAGTTTCATTGGATTAAAATAAAGAGACGATATTAAAACCCCCAATTGGTATATATAAAGTTACCTTTTTATATTATAACGAGGCTATGAGTTAAAAAATTAAAATGAATACAATAATAACCACTAACACGTCGAAATAATTCAAAAAACAACATTTCTATTTTGAATGGTGTCCGGGAAAAATATAAGGGCAAAAAGGGTGTATTTTAACTAAAATAAATTCATTTGTAAATGGTTTACGGGCGTTTAATTTCTTTAAATAGTTATTTTTTGCATAACCAGTTCATTGCCCATTAATAAATTAGCACATTATAAACTGCCATCTCTATCAAAAAATCAATATTTGCATTTTTGGTACTTTTCTTAAAATAATTGCAAAAAGTCATATGCTCAATGCAAAGTTAGAAGCACTCTCAAAAACCAAATAAAACCTGTCTGAATATAGGCTACTTTCCAGAGTAAATTTCGAAGAATCACTTATTTATGACACATTAACAGGGCAATCTCAATTATCTACATGAGCATCTGGTTATATTTTAAAGATGTTTTAGTCTATCTTTAAGACAAATAAATTTTATGTTGAAGATGGGTTTTAAAAGGAACAATTTAGCAGTTGATCTTGGGAATAATAATACAATCATTGCGGACAAAGAAAGCATTCTATTGGACGAGCCGTCAATAATTGTATTCAATAAAGAAAATAAATCTGTGAAGGCAGTTGGCGATGAGGCGTTTGGCATGATTGGAAAAACACATAACAATCTGAAAACAATAAAACCACTAAGGAGTGGAGTAATTGCAGATTTTGAATCGGCAAGAACGATGTTGCATTCATTGGTAAAAAAGATCCACCCGTTAAACGGGCTTTTAAAAGGATATGATACCATTATAACTGGTGTGCCATACTCTTCGACAGAGGTGGAACGCAGAGCGTTAAGAGATGCAGTGGAGCCGTTTGGCGCCTCTAATAATTATTTGGTTTTCGAACCTGTTGCTGCTGCTATAGGCATGGGACTTGATATTCAGGAGCCAGATGGAAAATTCATAGTAGATATTGGTGGAGGCATTACAGAAATAGTGGTGGTTTCGTTATCCGGTATTGTCTCTTATCAATCTTTAAAAATAGGCGGAGAAACTTTTGATGAAGATATCCAGGACTATTTCAGGAGAACTTATAACATGGCCATAGGACTAAAAGAAGCCCAGGAAGCAAAGCATAAGGCAGGCGCAGTTTTAGGAGCAATTTCTGATATTCCTGAGCCTTATTATGTGGCAGGGAAGGACCTTCTTACAGGTGTTCCTAAAAAAGTAGTTGTTGATCATCTGCAATTAGCAGATATTCTTGATAAATCAGTTAGCAAAATAGAACATGCTATTTTACAGGCACTTGAAGAATGTCTTCCTGAACTGGCAAGTGACATATATGTAAATGGCATTCACTTAACAGGAGGTGGTTCTCTTTTAAGAGGTTTTAAAAAGCGATTAGAAGAAAAAACCAAGCTGGAAGTGCATCACGATGAAAATGCATTACAATCAGTAAGTAAGGGGATTTCAATTATTTTGAATGATCCACGAAAATACAAATCTGTTTTATTCAAATAAAAATCTCCGAACTTAAAAAACAAAGAGGGTTTCCAAAAAGTTTTCCTGAATTTATTTCAGATTTTAAGTCATTTATGCCTTGCTGAAATAAATTCAGCAAGACATAAAAACATATTTTTTGGACATCCTCTTTTTTAGTGTCTTAATAATTTAAGCTCTTAGTCAAAGTCAAAAAGGTCACCTAGGAAAGATTTCTTTTTCTTGTGCGGGTGTCTTTTATTGTAATCGTCACCATACTCGTTGTAGCCATACCGCTTGTAATCATCCTCATAATTTTCACGTTTCGAGTAGTGGTCAGCGGATCTTTCAATAATTTTTTCCAATTCTCCCCTATCCAACCATAATCCCCGGCAATTAGGGCAATAGTCAATCTCTATTCCTTTTTTTTCACTTATTAATAATGTTTCATTGCAAGAAGGGCATTTCATAGTTTTCCTTTTTTAGTTATCAATATTTAACGTAACAATACACTTTTCATTTCCCATTTCTTTCTTTATTCTCCGCTTTCTCATTTTTTTCTTTTCTGAATCTGGGAATACTCAGATTGTATTTTACTGCCAATAATCTTATTCCGGCAATCAAGGTAGCAGAAATGACAAAATTTAAATTTCTATAGATTAAAAAATAATCGAGCAGCAAATAACAAGTTGCTCCTGCAAGACATGCTGTAGCATATATTTCTCTTCTGAAAATAACCGGCGTTTCATTTGTCATAGTGTCTCTTATTACACCTCCCATCACGGCTGTAAACATCCCCATAATGGCTGCGATTTCAGGCTTTACACCCAGGCTTAGTGCTTTTTCAGTACCTAAAATGGTAAATAGCGCAATCCCCATCGTGTCAAAAAAAAGCAGGGTCTTTTTTAAGTGGATCAGAAAATTGAAAAAGAGATGGCTGAAAAGTATCCCGACAAGTATAGCATAAACAAAATTGATGTCACCAATCCAAACCAAAGGGTAACTTCCAAGTAAAACATCCCTTACTGTGCCACCTCCTATAGCGGTAATAAAACCAATAAAGATGGCTTCAAACCAATCCTGGTCCTTCTTATTTACAGCCAAAGTACCCGAAATTGCAAAAAAGAAGGTTCCCACTATTTCTAATACATATAATAACTGCATGGCTTTGATCTACCAGATTCCTTACTTAGCAGGCTATACAGGAATAGTGGAAAATATAAACAAGAATGAATATACCGCCCGGCTCACTTCTTTTTTAGGGAAAACTAAAGAAAGAATTACACTTAGAGCAAGTATTCCAAGAATAATAAATAGTGAATGGGTGGTTTGAAACCCTATAGCCTCTAACTGGGAATGGAATATCATCTTGCCGCCAATAAATACAAGCAAAATGGATAGTCCTATCTTCAGATAATGGAAAAGGTGCATGATGTTGGTGAGGAAAAAGAACATGGACCTAAGCCCCAATATGGCAAATATGTTAGAAAAAAAAACAATATAGGGGTCTTTTGTAACAGAAAACACTGCCGGAACAGAATCTACAGCAAAAATCAAATCAGTAAACTCTACCATCAGCAGAACTAAGAACAAAGGGGTCAGAGACCACTTATTATTTACCTTAACAAAAAACTTATCATTTACATACTTAGGATAGACGGGAAAGTACTTGGAAACGAACCGTATTAACGGATGTTTACTGGTATCTATTTTTTCTTCCTGATTCCGCTGGAGGTACATTTTAATTCCGGTGAATACAAGAAAACCGCCAAAAATATAGATGATCCATTCGTATTTGTTCATAAGGGCGGCTCCTGTGAAAATAAAGATGAACCTCATGCAGATGGCACCTAAGATCCCCCACAGTAATACTTCTTTATAATACTTCTCCCTGACGCCAAAGGCAGTAAATATCAGAATGATTACGAATATATTGTCCACGGAGAGGGCATATTCCACAAAATACCCGGTAATGAACTCCAGGGACATATTATCCCGGTAACTCTGAAGACTTGCTTCATAATTATCTGGGAAAAGCGTAACATGTTTTGCATATTTATCTCGTGCCGCTACCAGTTCATCATAATTATTTATTCCATGGATAAGATCGCCATGGGTATCAAGGATCATATAAAAAACAAGCGTAAACATCAGCCATACCGCGCTCCATGATGCCGCTTCCTTAAAGCTGATTACATGCTTCTTTTTCCCGAAAACTCCCAGGTCCAACATTAACATCCCCACGATAAAAACTATAAACAGGGAAAAGAATATTATTTCATTAAAGCCCATTGAACAATTGATAATTTATAAATTGATTATTTAACTGCTAATATAAAGCGTGTATGAATAAATACACTTATTTTTTTAATAAATAAGCTGGTTGAAGAAATACTTTCAAATCTATTACAAATGATAATCACCTGCTGATTCCGGTTGGTATATTATCTTTTCTATTAAAAATTTAGTGGTAGCCTGTTTGCCATCCCATTCAATCACATCTCCCTGCGAATAACCTAGAATTGCAGCTCCCAAGGGACTAAACACAGAAACTTTATAATCCAAAGCGCTTCTTTCATCAGGATAAACTAAGGTAAGTCTTGCTGTGGACCCAAATGAAAGGTTTTTTACTATTACCGTGGAATTCATTGTTACCACTTGTGGAGGCACTTCTTTAGAATTTACTACCACCGCCGTATCCATCTTCTTCTTTACCAGTTTAAGGTTTTCTGTCAAATCCAATTCACTGGTGCTTTTGCTGATAAGAACATTAAGCAGTCTTTGTTTATCAGTTTGTGTAATCAATACTTCATTTGCTTTCATATGTATAATTGTTTTTTTTAATGGCCACATGGAATTCGCATGATATTCACCCTCGGTTCGGGTGAGCTTTTTGCTCATGCTCATTTCATATAGGTATAATTTATTTTTTAGTCTGAGATAATCGTTTTTTGTTCTCTGTTTTGGATTTCTACTCGTAACAGTTCCAGTTATATTTTTTTAAATGCGCCTTTAAGGTTTAAGAAGAAAAAATACTAAACCGGGAACGGATTAAGCGTGATTGTAAAAAGCAGGTGAAAGTTTACGAGAAGAAATAGGGAAATAGATTTCTACTCGTCTTTTGAGAGAAAGACTTTTTGCTGAAGATAAGCAATATTTTTATCAAAAAGACTTAAAATCATCTTATTAATGAATCTTCATTTTACTCGAAAAGTAAAGATAGTAAATAATAAAAAAAGGCAAAATTTGTATTATGTATTAAATAGTCTTAAATTTTTAAGAATAATAAGTGAGTAAATTCTCAAAAGGTTTATTCAAATAATTCCCAAACCCCTACCTGTCCCTACATCAGATTAATATTTGCACTGTTTCAACAGTAACCGGTGACGCAACAGTTCAAATGCTTTATCGTACAATCCCCTAAGCCTTCCTTTAAGAAATTGATGACATGAAGTACACGAAACTCCTGCTGTTTTTATTTTTTTTATCTGCTTTTTACTTAAACTCCTGTTACCGGATCCGCTCACCAAAAGGTGGAGGAGAAATCAGGGATTTCAATGAAAGAAAAATTAATGTTTCACACATCGCCCTACCAGAGGGATATCAAATAGAGTATATAGCTCAGGGACTTACCTACCCAAGTGGGATTACATTTGACGAACAAGGAACGCCCTATGTTATTGAGGCGGGATATTCTTATGGCGAAGAATGGACAGAGCCAAAGCTATTAAGAATAAATGCCGATGGAGAAACCACACTAGTGGCTAAAGGAGATAAAAATGGGCCCTGGAATGGCATAACCTATTATGAGGGCAACTTTTACATTGCTGAAGGAGGCCAGTTGAATGGCGGAAGGATTATCAAAATAAGCAAAGAGGGCAATGTTGAAGTTTTAGTCGATAACCTTCCAAGTTATGGAGACCATCACACCAATGGCCCCATAATAATGGATGGCTATTTGTATTTTGGTCAGGGCACCGCTACAAATTCAGGCATAGTAGGCAATGACAATGCTAAGTTTGGCTGGCTGGAAAGAAAGCCTGAGTTTCACGATATTCCATGCCGCGATCTTACTTTAAACGGAATAAACTTCGAAAGCAAAAATGCGCTGACCGACAATCCGGACGATGTTACAGAAACCGGCGCATATTTGCCTTATGGTACCAGTTCTGAAAAAAACCAGGTGGTATCAGGCAGTCTGCCCTGCAGTGGTTCAATCCTAAGGATTCCTCTTAGCGGTGGGGACATGGAATTGGTAGCCTGGGGATTAAGAAACCCTTTCGGATTGGCGGTTTCTCCTGATTCTAAACTATTTATTACTGAAAACTCTTTTGACGAAAGAGGAAGCCGGCCTATATGGGGCTCAGGAGACGTGCTATGGGAAATAAACACCGGGAAATGGTATGGCTGGCCGGATTTTGCTGCAGGTAAGTCCATAGTGAATGACGAAGAATTTAAAAGTCCGAAAGATAAAAAGCTTAAAGCAATCCTGGCATCATATCCTAATGACCCTCCTAAGCCCGCAGCTATCTTTGGTGTACACGCCTCTGTTTGTGGATTTGACTTTTCATCAAGTGATCGCTTTGGTTTTAAAGGCGAAGCTTTCGTGTCCGAATTCGGAGACATGGTGCCTCAAGTTGGAAAGGGCTTGGCGCCTGTTGGTTTTAAGATTTCTAAAGTAAACATCAAAACAGGAGTTGTTGAGGATTTTGCAGTTAATAAAGGCAACAGAAACGGACCGGCCAGTTGGCTTAAATCAAGTGGATTGGAACGACCTGTCGCAGCAAAGTTTAATCCCTCAGGCAATGCCTTGTATATTGTTGATTTTGGAGTTATGGCTGTAAATAAAAAATCCACCAGGCCTTATAAAAAAACGGGCGTTATATGGAAAATTACCAAAAAACAAAAATGATCAAACCAGGATTAACAAAATTTATTAAGACTGTATTTTTACTTTCGTCACTGTTTTTGACCACTATGTGTGCTTCGCGTAAAAGCTTGCCTTTAAAGGGGCCGCTTGATGTAAGCAATAATAAGGTTACCGCAGGACAAGTGGTGTTTATGGAGTATTGCTATAAATGCCATCCCAGTGGTGAAGCAGGATTGGGACCGGCATTGAACAGTAACCCAGCGCCGGGTTTTTTAAAACGATTCCAGGTAAGACATGGCCTCGGTGTAATGCCATCCTTTAAGAGAAATGAGATCTCAAGAGATGATATGGATAAACTAATCGCCTATATGAAGGCGCTTAGACACAACAAATAAACACCTCAGTTTTCTCTTATACTAAAACTAAAATATTATAAATAAAAGTGCTTTTTCAATACCGGCATCAATTTTTCCGGAGTTAATGGTTTGGTAATATAATCCTTAACACTTAATTTTTTTGCTTGTTCAAAATCCTTGGAATTAGAAGAGGTCGTAAGCATGATGATTTTAACATCCTCTTTATTCTCAAACTCGAGTGAATTAAAAACCTTCAGGAACTCAAATCCATCCATTACCGGCATGTTAATGTCCAGAAGGATTAATTCCGGACATTTGTTGCTTTTTATGCAATTTTCATTGATATAATTCAACGCCCCCCTACCATCTTCAAAAACTTTCACCTTTTCTGAAACCCCTAACTCCTTTATGAGTTCTTCATTTAAAAAATTTGTGATAGAATCATCATCAATAAGTACTGCACAGTCAATTTTTGTCATATTTTTAATAAATAATGAAAATTGAAATTATTAAAATTAAAAATCAAGAGCTATAACAATAACCTTATTTTATTTAAACAAACCTAGAGTTACCCTGAAAAATAATAAGCATATAGTTTATACGTTAACTTTTAACTTTGGGCATGGTTAAGGAAAGAAAACATCTGTATCTAAAAAAATTTCGCATCGCAATTGTTCTTGTCGCTGTGTTCCTCGCGGTGTTTTCACCTTGTACGGTAAGAAAATCAATTCAAGCCCATCTTGATTTTTCCAGTTTTAAAAAATGCAACGGTAACGTTCTTCTCAGTGTCGTTTATTAAGTAATGATTAAAAAATTATATTATTAAACACAAGCCACATCAGACAATTGCTTTTCTATCTCTAAGAGGATAATTGGGAGTTATTCTGCTGTGGCTTATTTTCAAATGCAGCTTGTCTTTATAAAGAACAATCGGGGGTCGGAGAATCAATTCTTTTTCATTTGAGGCTTCAATAAAACTTCATTCACTTTTTCTTCAGACAGTGGTTTAGTTATATAATTATCCACGCCCAGTTCCTTTATTTTAGTTTGCTGACCTTTGGCAAAATGAGCCGACATTACAATGACTTTCATTTCCCTTCTGTTTTTATTTTTATTTAATTCTTCAATTACTTCGAATCCGTCAATACCGGGCATGTTTAGGTCCATTAATATAATTTCAGGGGTGAAGGTATTAATAAATTCAATAGCCTGGACACCGTAGGGGAAGGCTTCAACTCTATCTGAAACCTCCATTTCTTCCAAAATCATTGAATATAGCTGTCTTGTAATTGCATCGTCATCTATAACTAAAATACAATTTAACATACTCTTATTTAGGGTTTTGTTTGAAGATAAAATATTTTCTCCTTTTCTCGAAAAAAGAGAAAAAAATTATATCTAAAGAAGGCGGAGCATTTTGGATAGCATCTCTATAAAAGAAAAAATTTTACCTGGAAGGTAAAATCATGAAATTCATAAACCCTATAAAAAGAAAAACGGTTCTATGGTGAGACCTAGAACCGCATTTCGTCTATTATTAACCCTTATTTACTTAAGCTCAATTCAGAGTTTTCTAAACTTACTTCCTTCGTCACTACTCTATCATCACTTTCCACTTGGAACACGTATTCTTTTTCTCTAAGATTAGAAAGGTCATATACTCTCTTGAAGTCTTTTTTAGTACTTATGAAGTCTTCGAATATAATACCATTCGATTTGCTATAAATTTTAACAAATACTGGTTTGTTATTTACTTCTTTACAAGTTAGGGCAAGCTTACCCCTATCTGATGTTTGTAAAATTTCAACAATAAGGTCTTTAGGCTCGTTAATCAATGCTTTTTTATAATCAATGCTTTTTACTGTTTTTGTTTTACCATCAACTACTTCGAAGAAGTATCGGCCTTCAGGAAGGGCAGATATGTTATATAATCTGGCAACACCATAATTGTTAACAACCTTTTCAGTTAATAAAAGATTCTTTTGTGCATCGTAAATATTAACTGTTGGACGACTCTTAGATGCAACTGCGTAAGTAAGGTTGATTACATCTGAAGATTGAAATGAAAGTCTTAAAACTTCACTATTGTTGTCAGCTTTTGCATTAAAAAAACTAAATGCTCCTAGAGCAATTATTAGTATAGATATAAATTTTGTTTTCATAGTAATTTTCGTTTTGACAATACAAATGTAAAAAGGATTTTTTAATCTGCAAACGATTGCACAAAGGTTTGCATGAATTATTATACTTGAAAAGCAATAATTGCATTATAAATACTAATTATACTATGCATTTAATTAATGTAACTATCCAAATAAATACCTGTTAAAATGTAGCAATGCTAATTAAATAACTGAGTGGACGAAAATTTTAAAATATATTATAGTTATTCTGATATTTTTCAGAATTATTAAATAGGGTCGAAATGAAGCGTCTCTTTAAAATTTTCTTATTCGGGGGGTTGCAAATAATTTCTATTGATAAATTCTCTAAATGATTTTTTATAAGAATCGCTTATAGGAATGAATTTATTTCCAATTTGTATCCTCTCTTTATGGATTGTATCAATACCCGAAAGAGCAACAATGTATGAATTGTGGATCCTGATAAATTTGTTTGAAGGAAGCTGGGTTTCCAAAGTTTTTATTCTTTGAAGTGTCACTATCTTTTGGTTCCCGGTGTAGATTGCCACATAATCTTTAAGCCCCTCTATATAAAGAATGTCATCAATAAGTATTTTTACCAGCTTTGTTCCGTCCTTCACAAAAACGAAAGCGGGAGTATCTGTGACTGGTTTTTCTGCACCCCTGAAATCAGGAGACTGAGCTAACCGTTGATTTACCTTTTCAACAGCTTTTAAGAAACGTTCAAAAGTGATGGGCTTTAACAGATAGTCTACTACGTCCAATTCATAACTTTCTAAAGCATATTGAGAGTAAGCAGTTGTTAAAACAACCAATGGTCTTCTTTGCAAAATTTTAAGGAGGGTAATTCCGGTAATTTCAGGCATCTGAATATCCAGAAAAAGCAGGTCAATTGCAGTAGTTCTTAAAATTTCTATTGCAGCCAAGGGACTGGAGCAAGCTTCTACTAAATTTACATAAGAGATTTTGCCAACATATTCTATAAGCAGATTCCTGGCTAATGGTTCATCTTCAACTATAAGACAATTAATTTTCATCTTAAAAATATTAATATCTGTAGCTTTCTGCTATCCTGCCTTTATTCTATTGGGTTTTTTAAATTTAATATCAGTTCAACGGAATAAGATTGAGGATGATCTTCTACTGTTAAAGTATATTTTTCCGGATAACTAAGTTCAAGTCGTCTTTTTACATTCTGTAGTCCTATCCCAGATTTCTGCTCATGCTTTCCTGATTCTGAAAGTTTACTATTTTCTACCTTATAAAGGCATTGATCGTCAGAAATATTTATTAAAACCTTAACCCAGGAGTCTGGATTATTATTGCTGACACCATGTTTAAATGCATTTTCAAGAAAAGTAATCAAAATAAGTGGGGCAATCATTGCCTGATCAGGATTTCCTCTGATGGAAAAATCAATTGGGATTTGATTATTAAGTCTAAGCCTTTCTAAACTTATATAGTTTTCCATATACTCGATTTCCTTGCTCAGTATAACTTTGGGATGATTGGAATCATAAATCATATACCGCATCATCTGAGAAAGCTTGGCTATTACTTCGGTGGTATTGGGTGATTTTGTATAGGCCAGGTAATACAAATTATTAAGGGTATTAAAAAGAAAATGAGGATTGATTTGTTCCTTCAGGAAATTAAGTTCTGCCAATAACCGTTCATTTTCTACTTCCTTTTTAGTGGCTTCAAACTCAAACCATTCTGAAGCAAACCTAAGCATGCCCACAAAAAATGAAATGAATAAGGTAACACTTACCACCTGCACAATAAATAAAGTACTGTAGAAATACCTGAATTGGTGCGAATAACCATCTACAAGATACCGTTGAAGATAGACCCTGAGAATAACTATTAAAATAAAAGGAATGGAAAATTCAAGAATATATCTTATTACATTTTTTTTCTCCAACCATCTGGGAAGGAATATAAAATAATTTAAATAAGCCGGCAACAAAAGAAAGCTCAATTCAAATAATGAAAAGAAAAGTACTCTAATTATACTATAACTCTCACTTCTTGAGGAATGGGTATTGATCTCGTAGAAAGAAAAAGTAAGATAAACACACCAGAAAGCTATATGAAGTAAAGCGACTCTAAATCGCGGGACATGCCTTTGCATAATTTTTTAATATAAGGTTAAAGATAAGGAATCACCATTAACTGATTTATTGCCGATTCATGTTTTCTACCCTTTCCTTTTTTTATTCGACTTCTCCGGTCAATTATCTGTTATTCTTTGAAAACAATTAAAAAGCGGAAGTGTCGAGTTTTTCAACCGGATTGTCTATTTCCCGGAAAAAATTTTAAAAATTATTATTCCTTTGTACCACTCAAAATACAAGAGTCAAAAACTCAAAATAAAATAGAATAACAGTTAATAACATGAAAACACTTTCTACCTTATTAATTCTTCTCTCTCTGAGCACGTTTGCCTTTTCAGGGAACGGAGGAGTGTCATCGAAACCAACTTTTTCAGAATTAATTGACAATTTGAAAGGCAATGCCACTATTTCAGGAATTGTCATAGATTCTGCAACCCGGCAACCTGTACCTTTTGCAACCATTACTTTATCCGACCCAACTACAAAAAAACCTGTAGACGGCACAATATGCGAGGAAAATGGGAAATTCAGCCTGGCTAAAGTAAGTGAAGGAAATTATCTGGTGATCATTTCTTTTATCGGCTACAAACCTAAAACCCTCACTGTAACGGTGGATAGCAAAAAGGATGAAATAGAATTGGGTACTGTTTTATTAAGTCCGGCGATAGAAGTTTTGAAAGAGATCACTATAGAGGGACAAAGGTCTTTAATAGAAGAAAAGGTAGACCGAACCGTTTATCATGCTGAAGGTGATGCATCAAATAAAGGAGGAGATGCTACAGATGTATTAAGGAAAGTGCCAAATCTATCCGTCGACCTCGATGGAAATGTATCCATAAGAGGAAGCCAAAGCATAAGAGTCTTGATCAATAACCGGCCTTCTACCATTGCCGCTTCCAGTGTAGCCGATGCATTAAAGCAAATTCCATCAGATATGATTGTTTCTGTGGAAGTTATTACTTCTCCTTCTGCCAAATACGATGCGGAAGGATCTGCCGGAATAATCAATATTATTACCAAGAAGAACGCTATTGACGGGTTTTCACTAAACATAAACAGCAGCGCCGGTTTAAGGGGATCAAACCTGGGTTTGAATGGAAGTTTCAGGAAGGGAAAAATGGCTTTTTCTCTGGGAGGCTGGGGAAGAGCAGGATATAATGTAAAGGGAAGTTTTCAAAACAGGCAAGAAACATTTATTCATGAGGATACCACTTTGTTAAGTCTTCAAAGCGCAGATACCCGGACAAATATGATGTTCGGGCGGTACCAGTTGGGTTGGGACTACGACATCAACAAAAAGAACTTTCTTTCGGCTTCACTTCAATTAGGGTTAAGAAATTTTAATAATTCACAGGATAATTTATTATCTGAAAGCTTTAAGAATGGAGTTTATCAGAACAAGAGCGTCAGAGATGTAAATGTGTCGGATCTTTCAAACACATGGGATTTAAACCTAAATTATATTAGATCCTTTGAAAAACCTCAGAAAGAATTTAGCATATTATCGCAATGGAGCCGAAATAACCGTACGAATGATTTTATAAATGCAATCCTTGATGAGGACTTTTCCGAAAGCGAATTCATCAAAAACCTGAATGAAAGCTATAACCAGGAAATTACCGTACAGGCAGATTACCTTGATCCAATTGCCAAGAACCAAATCCTGGAATTGGGCGCCAAACAAATCATCAGGAATGTAATCAGTGATTATCAATACTATCACGCAGGCGCGGATGAAATCTATACTCCTTCCACTGATAACAATTTGGGAAACATTTTCAATTATCAGCAAAACGTATCTTCAGGATATTTTTCTTATACGCTTAACCTTCCCAAAAATTACAGTATAAAGGCCGGCAGTCGCTACGAATATACTACGATAGATGCTTCCTTTGAAAACGATGAAAACAAAAAGGTAAATATAAAGCCTTATGGTGTTCTTGTCCCCAGCGTAAATATTTCCAAGAAACTCAAAAGCGGGAACACGATAAAAGCAGCTTACAATAGACGAATTCAAAGGCCTTCACTTCAGTTCCTAAATCCAAACAGACAGTCTTCTAACCCGCTTCAACCAACTATAGGTAACCCTGATCTAAAACCAGAATACACCAACAATTATGAGCTTTCTTATAGCACTTATATAAAATCCACTTCTATTTTCCTTACTGGTTTTATGAGAAATACCACCGGCGCGATTCAGAGTATCCGATTAGAGCCGGAAGGAAATAGGATCACAACCACCTACAGAAACATAGGAAAAGAAGATGCTTATGGACTTAGTCTTTTTACAAATATCAGGATAGGTAATAAACTTACCTTGAATGGAGGTACGGATGTCTATTATTCTGTATTAACAAACAATGTCCCTGATCCTGAATTCAATGCTAGCAATGAAGGATGGGTAGCAAGTTTTAGGGCATTTGGAAGTTATAATTTAGGTAAAGGCTGGGGTTTGCAATTGTTTTCATTTTATCGAGGAAACCAGGTTCAACTACAAGGAAAACAAGGAGGATTTGGAATATACAGCCTTAACGTTAAGAAAGACTTCAATAACGAAAGGGGCAGCATTGGATTTGGAGCAGAAAACTTCCTTAACACGAAAGGGTTTAAGATGAAAAATGAAATCAGCTCCGCATTTATAAATCAAAGCAGCACGAACGTGATGTACAACATGAACTTCAAGGTCAACTTCAGTTATAGAATTGGTAAATTAAATGCCAATGACCAACCAAGAAAAAGAAGAAGATCCGTAAGCAATGATGATTTAAAACAAGGTGGGGACAGTTCTTCAGACGCACCACAAGGAGGCGGCGCTCCCGCACCTGCCGGAAGAAGACAAGGTGGACCAAGACCTCAATCAGGACAACAAATCCAGAATAACGATAAAAATGACAATCAAAAGAAAGATCAGGATGCTGAAGTTTTAGATAATACGAATCAAAAAACCATTAAGCCTTCTGAAAATGTTGAATCCAATACATCAAAAGTGGAGAATGCTGAAACGGGAAAGGGGCCTGAGTCAGAAACAAAACCTGCTTCGGAACAACCAGTCAAATAAGGGCAAAAAAAACCTAATGGTTTAATACGCCATTAATAAAAATGATTTTCAATTGTTTGTTTAGAATAATAAATAAAAAACCGGGCGTAAAATATATTCCCGGTTTTTTTATTTTCTCCGTGTTTAAAGCGAATAATGAATTACCTTTTCTCGGCTCTGTTGTTGCCCCCTTTTCTTTTTCCTCTCCAGGGTTTTTTAGAAAAGGACTTCGGCTTCCTGTATTCTGTCTGAAAAACGGGTCCCTCTCCCAACTCAACTGGTAATGTCATTTTAGGGATTTCCTTTCCGATCAGTTTTTCAATTCTCAGGAATTTCCTGTTGTCTTTTTCATTGACAAAAGTTATGGCTGTGCCTGTGGTAGCTGCACGTGCTGTCCTTCCAATCCTGTGAATATAATCTTCAGGATCCGGGGGAACGTCATAATTCACCACTAAACTTATCCCTTCTACATCTATTCCTCGGGATAAGATGTCCGTTCCAATAAGTATCTGAAGCTGCCGGTTTTTAAAATCCCTTAGAATACTTTCTCTTTCTTGTTGCTCGAGGTCGGAGTGAAATGCTTTTACAGGAAGCTTCAATTTCTTAAGTTCCCGCTCCAGTACTTTCACATTTTCCTTTGTCGAAGCAAAAATTATAGCGCTGGTATATTTGTCCTCACTAAAGATCTGCATCAACAATCTCGTCTTTTGGTTATCAAAAACCTGGTAGGCTTGTTGAGCTATTCCTTCGGCAGGCTGAGACAATGCAATGTTTATTTCTTCAGGCCGGTTCAATATTTTGTTCGCCAACATTCTGATCTTAGGAGGCATCGTTGCCGAAAAAAGCAATGTTTGTCTTTTTGAGGGCAGATAGTTGATAATTTTTACAATATCATCATAAAAACCCATATCCAGCATTCTGTCCGCCTCATCCAAAATGAGGTGCTCCAAATGGTCAAAATTAATTGTGCCAGAGGCAAGTAAAGCAATTAATCTGCCGGGAGTGGCAATTATAATATCAGCGCCTTCCGTCATGGCTCGCTTCTGCTGATCCCAGGCAACGCCGCTTCCACCACCATAAATAGAAATAGAACTTACTGAAATAAAATAAGCTAGTCCTTCTACCTGTTGATCTATTTGTACTGCCAATTCACGTGTCGGTGAAAGGATTAAGGTGTTTAAATGTCGTTTCTCAGTATTAATAATTTTATTAAGTACAGGAAGCAAATATGCAGCAGTCTTTCCCGTGCCCGTTTGAGCACAAGCTATAATATCTTTCCCTTCTAAGATTACAGGTATCGCCATTTCCTGAATAGGTGTGGCGTTTGAAAAACCCATTGCATCCAATCCTTCGAGGAGGTTAGGGTCAAAATTAAATTCGTTGAATTTCACTAATTAAAAAATTAAAAGTTATCCCATGCGGGTTTATTTGAGTTTTACTTTCTTATTGATCATCAAAAAGAAGGTGTTTGGAACTATAGAGAGCCATCATAAATATAGCTTGCAAAGATTTCAAGATAACAAACGATTCAACAGTAAAATTAAAATAAAAATTAACGAATATGTTAATTGTCAATGTTATAATCCTGAAATGGCCTTGGACAACTAATCCTAATTATGCTAATCTTCAAAACTTATGAAAAATGAATAATTTAAAGGAGTGACTAAAGTGACTAAGAAGTATCTATTCAACATCCTCTCGCCCTTACCTAAATCTATTTGCCCTATGAAGATGGTTATAAAGTTCCATTATTTCAATATCAATACAAAAAATAACAAGAAAAGGTTTGAAAAATTTAATTTCTATCGATGGTTATAGAAAAGCTATTTCATTATATCATCCAAAAAAACTCATTAATAGATTAAATAAATTACAACTTGTCTTAAAAAAAGACAATACGACCACATATTTTATCTTGAGATTTAAAATATATGACAAAAATTCCTGGATCGTTGATTTCTATCATTTTGGATTACCCTTTGATCGGTTAGGTTCGTAAGAAAAATAAACAGGAATAAAATTATGAACTTCAATAACTATACGATCAAAGCGCAGGAAGCCGTTCAAAAGGCAGCCGAGATTGCTGCGAGTAGCCAGCAACAGGCCATTGAGCCAGGGCATTTATTGAAAGGACTTCTATTAACAGATGAGAATGTTATCTCATTTATATTTAAAAAATTAAGTGTAAACAGAGCACAGTTAGATACCAAACTTGATGAGATCATCAATTCTTATCCAAAAATAACCGGGCAACAACCTTATTTGGGAAATGATTCGGCCGCTGTTTTACAAAAAGCGACCTCCTACCTAAAAGAGTTTAAAGATGAATTTGTTGCGATCGAACATATTTTTCTTGGTCTATTGGCTGGAAGAGATAAAACCGCACAACTTTTAAAAGAACTCGGATTGAACGAATCCGATACCAAAAAAGCGATAAAAGAATTAAGAGGAGGTACGAGTGTAAAAGATCAAAACGCTGAATCGAAATATAAGTCCCTGGAAAGGTATTCGAAGAACTTGAATGAGATGGCAAAATCGGGTAAGATAGACCCTGTGATAGGCCGAGACGAAGAAATCAGACGGGTTTTGCAGATACTTTCCAGAAGGACCAAAAACAATCCGGTGTTATTAGGAGAACCGGGAGTTGGTAAAACAGCTATTGTAGAAGGTTTGGCTCAAAGGATTGTTTCAGGAGATGTTCCTGAAAATCTAAAAAGCAAAACGATTGTTTCCCTGGATATGGGCCTTTTGATTGCAGGAGCAAAATACAAAGGTGAGTTTGAGGAAAGGTTAAAAGCGGTGATTAAAGAAGTAAGTGATGCAGAAGGTGAAATCATCTTATTCATAGATGAAATTCATACGTTAATTGGTGCCGGAGCAGGAGGTGAAGGAGCTATGGATGCGGCCAACTTATTAAAACCTGCATTAGCACGGGGCGAACTTCATGCCATTGGTGCTACAACTTTAAAAGAGTATCAAAAATATATTGAGAAAGACAAAGCCCTGGAAAGAAGATTCCAGGCAGTATATGTAGATGAACCTAACGTGGAAGATGCAATTTCTATTCTTCGTGGAATTAAAGACAAATATGAAGTGCATCACGGAGTCAGAATTCGGGATGAGGCGATCATTTCTGCCGTTGAACTTTCCAACAGATACATTACGGACAGATTTTTACCGGATAAAGCCATTGACTTAATGGATGAGGCGGCTTCTAAACTCAGGTTGGAAATAGATTCTTTACCTGAAGAATTGGATACCATCCAAAGAAAAATTATGCAATTGGAAATCGCAAGAGAGGCAATGAAGAGGGAAAATGATAAGGAAAAAGAAGATTCATTGTCTAAGGAAATCGCAGAGCTTTCGGAAGAAAGAAACAGTTTGAAGGCAAAATGGGAAAATGAAAAGAACCTGATTACCAATATCCAGAAAGAAAAGGAGAATATTGAGCAATTTAAACTGGAAGCAGAGCAAGCCGAAAGATCCGGAGATTACGGCAGAGTAGCCGAAATAAGGTATGGAAGAATTGGAGAAAGCGAAACGAAGCTTTCTGAACTTCAGAAACAGGTAGCTGAACTTCAGGATGGCGATGCGATGCTTAAGGAAGAAGTAACTTCTGAGGATATTGCTGAAGTGGTTGCTAAATGGACCGGTGTTCCCGTATCTAAAATGCTTCAAAGCGACAGGGAAAAACTGCTACATTTAGAGGAAGAGTTAGGAAAAAGGATTGCAGGACAAGAAGAAGCGATAAGGGCAATCTCCGACGCAGTAAGGCGAAGCAGGGCTGGGTTACAAGACCCCAAACGTCCTATAGGTTCCTTCATATTTTTAGGAACAACAGGAGTTGGTAAGACAGAGGTGGCAAGAGCTTTGGCAGATTATCTTTTCAACGATGAAAATGCCATGGTAAGAATAGATATGTCTGAATATCAGGAAAGACATGCAGTGAGCCGATTAATTGGCGCTCCTCCCGGATATGTGGGTTACGAAGAAGGCGGGCAATTAACAGAGGCGGTAAGAAGAAGACCATATTCTGTAATCTTGCTGGACGAAATTGAAAAAGCCCATCCTGACGTATTCAACATCTTGCTTCAGGTATTGGATGATGGACGATTAACAGATAATAAAGGTAGGGTTGCAAACTTCAAGAACACGATTATTATCATGACCTCCAATGTGGGATCACATATTATTCGTGAGAACTTTGAAAGAGCCTCTGCTAACCAGGATTTTAACCTCATTTTAGAAACCAAAGATCAGGTGATGGATACTTTGAGAAAAACCATGAGACCTGAATTCTTGAACCGTATTGATGAGATCATTATGTTCTGGCCTTTAAATCCGGAAAATATCAGAAAAATAGTGGAAATACAATTCAGGGATATTCAAAGAAGACTAGAAGAAAACGGAATCAAATTAACGGCTGATAATGCCGCTTTGGATTATCTTTCAAGAACAGGATTTGATCCTCAATATGGGGCAAGACCATTGAAGCGGGTATTGCAACGACAAGTCCTGAATGAATTGTCGAAAGAAATCATTAAAGGAACAATAGCAAAAGATTCAGTGGTGGAAATGACTTTGGATGATGAACAAAATCTGAAGTTCATCAACATAGATCAGCATGTAGAAGCTTAATATTAATTATTAGTTTAAATTGAAAAGCGGGTGAAAAAAATCATCCGCTTTTTTTTACCCCATCCTATCTTGTTTAACTCTCCAAGGGTTTAAAACCCTTGGAGAATTAAGGGTTAAGCTACAAAAGCACCTGCTGTCGTGAATTATTGGATTTTAAATGTATGAGGCAAAAAATACATTGGCAGGAGCTTAGAGAAATTCCGACAACTGATTTTCATAAAATTCTTGACAGGAATTTATTGAATTTGACTTCTGTCTTGGCAAAACATATAAAGGAGTTTGACAAGTCAACAAAAGAAGTTTTGAAAAAAAAAACAAGGTTTTATTAAAAAACTATTTGATAATGGAAAAGAAGTTAGACCTGCGGCATACTATTGTGAAATGAATGGATTTACAATCAACTATGACCGCTGGTTTATTGACCTTTTTTCTTTTGAAAATTTGAGTTTAACGGATTGGGAATGGTTGTCTGACTTTTATGACTCGACAGCAAATGATTTGACAATTACAGGTTTTGAAGACATTCAAAAAGCTTTTGAAGACGTTCACAAAAACAATAGGTTTGAAGAACCGAATATTGACAAAGCCTATGAAGTATGTGAAATATTGGTAATTCTAAGACTACAAGAATTATTTAGAGAAACCTACAAATTGAACCTAGGTGATTGGGACAAAATTCCAATGTTTGTTACTGCCCATGACTATGAACTTATATACAAGGTAAACTGACCCGAATGACAAGAAAGGCAGCCCAT